>Ga0134127_10001057_pt1 | contig 21249 bp, 18 predicted proteins | sample KB31753_FD_96459 | JGI IMG/M metagenome (GOLD analysis project Ga0134127, IMG submission 96459) | Terrestrial soil microbial communities with excess Nitrogen fertilizer from Kellogg Biological Station, Michigan, USA - KB3-175-3 | ecosystem: Environmental > Terrestrial > Soil > Unclassified ... | reverse complement strand
GATGTCCGCGCTGCAGGCCGTCGCGAGGCTGGGGCCCCGCCGGCCGAGGCGCGCCTATTAATTCATGACCCCGCCGGGACGGCCGGCGGCTTGATCCCGAGGAAGCGAAAGCAGTTGTTCCAGGCGATGTCCGCGTGTACGTCCGGCGGCAGCCCGAGGGTGCGGAGCGTCCGATCTACCGGCTCCTCGGGCGCCATGTACGGATAGTCGGTCCCGACCATGATCTGTCGGGGGCCGATCAGGTCGATGAGATAGCGGAGGGCTCGCCGGTCGAAGAGCAGCGTGTCGTAGTAGAAGCGGCGAGCGTACTCGCCCGGCGAGCGCGGCAGAGCGCCGGGCGCACCGGCCCCGCGGCTCGGGCCGGGCGCCTCTTCGTTCCAGGTTCCGCTCCAGTGGTGGTTGTAGCGGGGGAGCAGGAACGGAAAGGTGCCGCCGCCGTGGCTGAAGGCAATCCTCAGGCTGGGACACTTCTCCGCCGTGCCGCCGTCGATCATCGATGCGATGGTCAGGCAGGTGTCCGTGGGATAGCCGATCGGGTTGAAGGGCGCCTTCGTCGGGAAGCGGTCCATCATCGTCGGGCGCAGCGCGTGCACGAAGATCGCTGTCTCGAGGCGTTCGGCTTCCTGGAAGAACCCCTGAAACTCGGACATCCCCAGCGACTTGCCATTCACGTTCGACCCGAGCTCGATCCCCGCAAGCCCCAGGCTCTTGATCCGCGCGAGCTCGTGGGCGGCGAGATCGGGGCTCTGCAGCGGCACGATCCCGAGGCCGATGAAGCGCCCAGGCGCCTTCTCGCACATGCGGACGACGACGTCGTTGGTGTAGCGGCAGAAGTCGAGCGCGTCCTCGGGCGTGAACCAGTATGCGCACAGCTCGGGCATTGGCGAGATGACTTCGACGTCGGCGCCGTGCTTCTTCATGTCGCGAAGCCGGCGCTCGACGTTCCAGTTGCCGTCGTGCACGGTCCGGTAGTTCTCGTCGCCGATCATGACGCGCGCGCGGCCGGGCTCGAAGTGGTCCATGGACGGCCAGGTCCAGGCGCTCGGGCGCGAGCCCGCCGGCGGGAAATTCTCCGGGATGATGTGCGCGTGCATGTCGACGATCATCGGCGCCTCAGTTGAACGTGAGTACGGTCCGCGCGACCTCGCCCGCCTTCATCGCGCGAAATGCCTCGTTGATGTCGTCCAGGCGCCCGCGCTTCGTGACCATCTCGTCGAGCAGCAGGCGGCCCTGCCGGTAGAACTCGAGGTAGCGAGGAATGTCCGTGCGAAAGCGGTTCGAGCCCATCCGCGACGTCTGCACCTTGCATTCCGGGCGGATCGCCATCCACGGGAACTCGATCTTCGCGTCGGGCGGCAGGACGCCCACGATCGTCGCCGTGCCGCGAATCGCCAGGCTCTCGATGGCCTGGCGCACCAGGGTCGTGTTGCCGACCGCCTCGAAGGCGTGGTCCACGCCGGCGCCGCGCGTGAGGGCGCGCACGGCCTTGACCGGGTCGTCGTTCTTGCTATTGACCACATGGGTCGCGCCGACCCGCTTGGCCATCTCGAGCTTCGAATCGAAGACGTCGACCCCGATGATCTGGCTGGCGCCGCCGATGCGCGCGCCCTGCACGATCGAGAGGCCGACGCCGCCGCAGCCGAACACCGCGACGGTCTGCCCGGCCTCGAGTCCGGACGACCGGAGCGCGGCGCCGACGCCCGTGAGCACGCCGCATCCCACGAGGGCCGCGCGGTCCAGGGGCAGCTCGGGGTCGATCTTCACCACCGAGTTCTCGTGGAGCAGCATGCGCTCGGCGTAGCTCGAGATGCCGATGAACTGCCGGAGCGGCTGGCCTTTCTGCGAGAGCCGGGGCGGGGCGGTCTCGGCCCGGGTAACGATGCCGCCGACGCAGAGGTTTGGATGGCCGCCGAGGCACTGCTCGCAGGTTCCGCAGAACCCGGAGAGGCAGGCGACCACGTGATCGCCCGGCCGCAGTGTCGTCACGTCGGCGCCCACCGCCTCGACGACGCCCGAGCCCTCGTGTCCGAGAATGATCGGACGATCCAGCGGGAAGCGCCCCACGCCGTCGACGACGTGCAAGTCCGAGTGGCACACGCCGGTCGCCGCGGTCCGGACGAGGACCTCACGCCCCCACGGCTTGTCGATCTCGACCGGCTCGATGGTCAGAGCCTCGTGGACTTTCCGAAAGACGGCAGCCTTGATCTCCATGGAACCCTCCTGGTAGACCCTTCATCACGACCGAGCCCGGCGCAGTATAATCCGACAAGTCTTCAGGAGGGGTCATGACGGCGGTCGAGCCGACGGGACAGGTGCTCGGGGCGACGGTGCGGGGCGTAGACCTTTCCAAACCCTTGAGTGACGCGGACTTCGGGGCCATTCTCCAGGCCCTCGGTCGTCACGGTGTGCTCCGGTTTCCGGCTCAGCGGCTCGAGGCCGTTGAGCTTCGCGACTTCTCGCGGCGCTTCGGCATGATCCAGGCCACACTGACCGGGCGTCACCACGAGCCCGGGATGCCCGAAGTTGGATATCTCTCGAACATCATCGAGAACGGCGAGCCGATCGGAATCACCGACGCCGGGCAGGACTGGCACACCGACATGTCCTACAACGAGACGATCGGCTTCCTGAACGTGCTCTACGCTGTCAAGGTGCCGCGTCGAGACGGCCGCGTGCTGGGCGCGACCGCCTTCGTCAACACGCACGCCGCGTACGACGACCTGGCGCCCGAGCTGAAGACGCGGCTCGCGAACGCCACGGCGACCCACGACTTCAACAAGTTCTGGGAGAACATGCGTCGCCGGCCCGGTAGTCTGCGCGGCCCGTTGACCGCGGAGCAGCGCCGCCGCCGGCCGCCTTCCGTGCATCCGGTCTTCCTCACGCACCCGATCACCGGGCGTCAGGTGCTCTACTGCAATCCCGGCTACGCCATCCGCATCAACGAGCTCGACGAGGCCGAGAGCGACCGCGTGCTCGACATGCTGTTCGCGCACCAGCTCCAGCCGAAATATCAGTACACGCACCAGTGGACCGAAGGCGACGTGCTGGTGTGGGATCACATCGGCACGCTGCACAACGCCATCGCCGACTACCAGCCGGACGAGCACCGGCTGATGAAGCGCTGCCAGGTGATGGCCGACCGCATCTTCGATCGCGGGTTTCTTCGCGAAGCCCTCTCGGCAGTGTCCGCGCCCGCCGGCGCACGGTAACGGAGGATCGGGTCAAATGGGCCAGCGTGTTCGCTTTCCTGATCACATCGAGCCACTCGTGCAGTTCGTGGAAGAGACGACTCCCGACCACATCGTGGCCAAGACGCACGAGAAGCTCGTCGCCGGCACGCCCGTGAAGGACATGCTGCTGGCGTCCGCGCTGGCGGTGGTGCGCTCCTCCGACCTGCCGCCCGGCCATCACGGCGGCCCACTCCACCCGCTGTGCGGCTTGCACGCGGTGCGCCACATCTCGACGCGGCTACCCGGCGAATACGCCTTCATGCCGGTCATCCAGAACGTCGCGGTCGCCAACAAGCACGTCCATTCGCCGGCAATGGGCCCCTACGTCCTGGCCGACGCCAAGCCGGTCTCGGAGAAGGACGACGTCGAGGCGACCGCCGCGGCGTTTCGCACCGCGTGGAGCCGCGGCGTGTACAACGCGTGCGATCACTACTTCCTCTACCTGCTGGAGAAGCTCTCGCCGATGCAGGTGCTCGAGCTCCTGCTCGAGGTCGGTGTCCCCAAGAACCAGCTGGACGACCACTACTTCCTCTTCCCGGTCTTCACCTGGCGGGCGCTCGAGTACTTCGGCTGGGATTACGCCAAGTACATCGGCCGCGCGCCGGTGCGCTACATCACGCGGCCGACGAACCCGGCGATGATGATCGACGTCGACAACCTCATCAAGAAGTACGAGCTGCTCGAGCGCGACCTGCGCGTCAAGACCGGTGACGACGAGACGGAAGCCATCACGCGCCTGGCTGACCAGATGGGGCGCTGCAGCGACTTCACGGAGATTCCCGAGATGCTCGCCCAGGCGCTCGGCGACGGCCTGTCCCTCGAAGGCGCCGGCGAGGGCCTCTCGGTCGGCGGCTCCACGCTGTTCCTGCGCTCGCTGACCGGCAACCCGATGGACGTGCACATCAACACCGGCGCCAACACCCGGCGCTATCTCCTGCGGCAGCCCGAGCTGTCCCGGCGCATCAAGCTGCAGGCGCTGCTCATGTGGAACACGGGACCGGAAGTGCGGATGGCTCAGCGCATGCTGGCGCCGGACATCCAGCCCGAGCCGGATCGGGTGGCCTATCTGCCCTCGCGCACGCAGGACGAGCTCCTGGCCGAGCTCGGAGCCCTCATCGACCGCCTGCCGATCGGCGAGCGGCTGCCGGCGGCCGGGCTCGCCAGCTGGCGCTCGACCGACGAGGTGAAGCAGGCCGCCGCGCTGGCGCAGCAGTACGGCAATTGCGGCTACGATCCCGAGCCTCTGATCACCATGCTCGCCAAGATCGCCTGCCGCGACAACTTCACGGAGATGCACGCGTTCAAGCATCACCAGGCGACGTACGAGGAGTTCTATTCGACCCGGCCGTCGCTGCGGTGGAGGCATCTGGTCTCGGCGGTGCAGGCCGCGGCGATCTCACACGGCCGCATCCTGGACGTGTACGAGCACGCGGCCGAGGTCATGCACTTCTAGGCCGATGCCATGCGGATTCTCTTCCTCTCGCCGCGTCTCACGGAGAGTCGCCGCGCGACCTTCCGCGCCCTAGCGGAAGGTCTGGGCGAGCTCCACTTCGTCGGCGCGGGTGAGCCCGCGCCCGAGGTCGGCGAGAACGACGCGATCATCGTCGATGGGCCACAGCCGGCCCGGCCGCTCGCATTCCTCGGAGCGGTCAGGTCGGCCGTGGAGCGTGGCGCGGCGCTGGTGGCGATCGGCGCGGCGCCGGCCGAGCGCGATGGGTTCTGGGCCGATCTACTCGGCGTCATCGCCGGCCCGGAGCCGCCGCCGGGCGAGTACTACGCGCGGGTCACCGAAGCCCACTCCCACATCTCGGCCCGCGTTCCCCGCGAGTTCGCCGTGGTCGACGGGTTCGTGCCCCTCATTCCGCTCGCGGACGGCAAGGTGATCGTCGACGTGAGCGTCGCCCTGCATGACCTCGCCGCCGTCGTCGAGAGCTCGCGCGGAGCCGGCCGGGTGGTGGCGTGCGGTCTGGGAAACTCGGACACCGCGCTGCGCACGCCGGAGATCGCCCAGCTGCTCGCCCGGGCGCTGCGCCCCGACCTGCATTGCTGCGGGCGCAACATCGGTGTTGGCATCGTCGGCTACGGCCCGCTCGGGGGCATGGGCTATCACCACGGTCTTGGGGTGACGCGAACCGAGGGGATCGAGCTGGTCGCCGTCGTTGACCCGAACGTGGAGCGGCGCAAGGCGGCGGAGACCGATTTCCCGGGCGTGCGGGCCTACGCGTCGGTGAGCGATCTGGTGAGCGACGAGGACGTCGAGGTGGCGCTGGTTGCCACGCCGCCCGCGCACCACGTCACGCTCACGCTGGCGCTCCTGCGCGCGGGCAAGCACGTCGCCTGCGAGAAGCCGCTCTGCCTCACGGTGGCCGAAGCCGATCAGATCATCGCGACGGCGGCCGCGAGCCGGCGCATGCTGACGGTCCACCAGAACCGGCGATGGGACCCGGACTTCGTGGCCCTGCGGCGGGCCGTCGACGCGGGGCTCCTCGGCCAGATCTTCAACGTCGAGACGTTCGTGGGCGGCTACGCGCACCCGTGCCGGACGTGGCACTCGGATACCGCCGTCTCTGGCGGCGCCGGCTACGACTGGGGCTCGCACCACGTCGACTGGGTGCTCCAGCTCCTGGACGGCGTGCCGCGGCTCGTCCAGGCGCACGGGCACAAGCGCGTCTGGCATGACGTGACCAATCACGATCAGATTCGCGTCCGCATGACGTGGTCCGACGGCCGCGAAGCGGAATTCTTACAAAGCGACATCGCCGCCGTGCGCCGGCCGAAGTTCTACGTGCAGGGCACCGCCGGCACGCTCGTGGGCACGTATCGCACCATCACGCTCGAGTCGATCGAGCCGGGCCGCGGCTACGTGGCCACGCAGGCGCATCATGCCGAGGCGCCCGCCGACCTGGTGCTGGCGCGCTACGAGAGCGGCTACGGGATCAGCGAGACGCGCCTGCCGCCGGCGCTCGAGCAGCCGTACGCGTTTCACCGCAACCTCGCCGACCATCTGCACCTCGGCGAGCCGCTTGCCGTCACGCCGGCGTCGGTGCGCCGGGTGATCGCCGTCCTCGAAGCCGCTCAGCGGTCGAGCACCCGGGGTGGCGAGGCGGTGGTGCTCGACGGCGACGGGAGCTGATTCGCCGGTGACCTCTCCGGCGATCGGCTGGGGCGTGCTCGGCGTCACCTCGCAGGTCGCGCAGAAGGCCGTGCTGCCGGCCATGCGCGATAGCGCCCGCGCGCGGCTCGTCGCCGTGGCTAGTGCCCGAGGAAGTGGCGGCGATTTTGGCGCGGCGCGCGTTCATGCGTCGTACGCCGCTCTGCTCGACGACCCCGAGGTCGAAGCCGTCTACGTCCCCCTGCCGAACAGCCTGCATCGCGAGTGGGTCGAGCGGGCCGCCGACGCCGGCAAGCACGTGCTCTGCGAGAAGCCCCTGGCGCCGAGCGGGGCCGAGGCCGAGGCGATGGCCGCGGCGTGCGCCGGGGCCGGCGTGACGCTGCTCGAGGCCTACATGACGCCGTTCCATCCCAGGGCCGAGGCGATTGCTGCCCTCGTCGCCTCCGGCCGCCTCGGCGCGCTGCGCTTCGCGCGGGCCGCGTTCACCGGCACGCTCGATCGCCCGGACGACCATCGCTGGCGGCCGGAGATGGGCGGCGGCGCGCTGCTCGACGTCGGCATCTACTGTATTGCGCCGCTCCTCGCCGCCGCGGGCCGGCTGCCCGCGCGCGTCGAGGCAGCGGCTTCGATGACGAAATCGGGCGTCGACGCCTCGTTCGCGGGCTGGCTCGACTGGGGCGACGGGTTCACGGCCGCGATCGAGTGTTCCTTCGACGCCCCCGAGCGGCAGCTCCTGGAGATCGTGGGGACCGAGGCCGCGGTGCTCGTCGATCGCGCGTACACTCCCGGCCCCGACGACCGGACGTTCACCCTCCGCCACCGGAGCGGCCGGCTCGAGGAGATCATCGCGGGCGGTGCGGACCCCTACCGCCTGATGCTCGATCACTTCCATGCCGTCGTGCGCGGCGAGAGCGCGCCGCGCCGGCCCTGCGCCGAGTCGATCGCGCTGCTCTCCGTCGTCGAGCGATTGCGCGAAGCCGCGGCGTCGACCCTGGCGAGCCTCTGAGCATGCGACCACCCCGGATCGGCCTGATCTCCGTGCACACCTGTCCCCTCGCGGCGCTCGGCGGCAAGGAGACGGGCGGCATGAACGTCTACATCCGCGAGGTCGCGCGACACCTCGGCCGGCTCGGTCTGGAAGTCGACGTGTTCACGCGCAGCCAGACCCCCGGCGTTCCCGAGGTCGTCCCGCTCGGCCCGGGCGCGCGCGTGGTGCACATCGTGGCCGGCGCGCAGCAGCCGATGCCACCGGTCGAGATCGTGGCCGAGCTCCCCGAGTTCATCGATGCCGTGGAGGCGTTCCGGCGCCGAACCGATGGGAGCTACGCGCTGCTTCACGGCCACTACTGGCTGTCGGGGCTGGTCGCCGTCGAGCTGGCCCGCCGCTGGGGCCGGACGCCCGTCGTGCAGATGTTCCACACGCTCGGCGTCGTCAAGAACGCCGTGTCCGACGATCCGAGCGAATGGGCGCCGCAGGTGCGGCTGGACGCCGAGGCGCAGGTGGCCGCGCGCGCCGACCGCATCGTGGCGGCGACCTCGCTCGAGCGCGCCGAGCTCGCCTGGTACTGCGGGGCGGCCGACGACCGCGTGCGTACGATCCCGTGCGGAGTCGACGTGGATCTCTTCAGCCCGGGTAGCGCCACGGCGGCGCGTGCGCTCCTGGGGCTCGACGCGCAGTGGGTCCTGCTCTTCGTCGGCCGCCCCGCGCCCGTGAAGGGGCTCGAAGTGCTCCTGCAGGCGCTGGCGCGCCTGAAGACCGACGGGCTCGCGCGCGCCGACGTGCGCCTGGTGATCGTGGGGGGAGACCGCGACAGTGGACGCGACGATGAGCAGGGGCGCCTGCGCTCGCTCGCCGACACGCTCGGTGTCGGCGGCTGGGTCGACTTCAAGGGCCCGCAGCTTCAGACCGCGCTGCCTGACTACTACCGCGCCGCCGATCTCTGTCTGGTGCCCTCGCATCACGAAACGTTCGGCATGGCGGCGCTCGAGGCCATGGCGTGCGGCGCCACGGTGGTCGCGTCAAGAGTCGGCGGCCTCGCCACGACCATCCAGCACGGCATCACCGGTGTGCTGATCCCGCCCCGGGACGACGCCGCGCTCGCCGCGGCGATCGCAGCGCTGCTGGCCGACACGCCACGCCGTCACTCGCTCGGTCGCCAGGCGGCTCGCTGGGCACAGAGCTACGCGTGGCCGTCGGTGGCCCGGGCCCTCGTCGAGGTTTACGATGAGCTCGTGCCGGGTCTGAGCCGAACGATCGCGATCCCCATCGGCGCGGACGGCGCCATCCCGCTCTAGCCCGTAGCACCTCCGGCCGCTGGGCCGGCTCCGATGAGGGCTCCACTGCCAAGCCCGACGAGGTAGCCCGGTGTCGAGTCTCAGGCCGTGTCTCGTGGGCTTCGGTGTCTCGCTCGTCCTCGCCGGCTGCGCGGCGGTCACCGAGCGTCCCGCCGCTCTCGGCACACCGGAGATTGCCACGGGTCCGCGAGCCGGATCCGACGTCGTGCAGATCGCGCGAAAGTACGTCGGCGCCCCCTATCGATGGGGCGGCTCTGGTCCGTCTGGCTTCGACTGCTCGGGGCTGGTGCGCTACGTGTACGCGCAGGTCGGCGTCGAGCTTCCCCACAACGCCGCCAAGCAGTACGCGCTCGGCGCGCCGGTGGCGCGCGAGGATCTCCAGCCGGGCGACATCGTCTTCTTCGACCGGCTTCGCCACAACGGGATCTACATCGGCGAGGGCCGCTTCATTCACGCCCGGCAAACGGGCAAGCGCGTGGCCATCGCGGGCCTCGACGAGGCGTGGTACGCCGACCGCTGGGTCGGCGCGCGCCGGGTCGAGCCGCCTCAGGCGCTTCAGCCACTTCCGGCGCTTCAGCCGGTGGGTGACGACCAGGAACGGTGACGGAGCGCGCAGATCACCGGCGAGCCGGCAGCTGCATCAGCTGAAGGATGTTGCCGTCGGGATCCGCGAAGGTCGCGACCCAGCCGCCCCACTCCTCGCGCTCGGGCGCGCGTGAGAACACCACGCCGGCGGCGGTCAGCCGGGTGTGCGCCGCCTGGATGTCGGCGACGGTCAGGTTGAGCATGACGCGCAGGGGCTCGCGGCTCGTACCGCGGACTCCGGCGTGAACGCCCACGCTCAGACGCACGCGGTTCCAGTCGAAGTTGATGAAGTCGGACTTGTCCGAGCGCGGCGTCAGGCCCAGCGTGTCGCGATAGAAGCGTGCCATCGCCGGAAAACGGTCGGCCTCCGTCCACACGAGCACTCCGGCCAGTCCCTCGATCGTCGCATGCGTCATGCCTGCCTCCTCGACTCGCTCCCGCTCCGACCGATTCTAACGGTGCTACGATTGCGCCATGACAGAACCTACTGACGTCTCCGTGGCGCCGCCGGTCGAGCGGCGCATCGAGGTCGCGCCGGGTGTCTTCCTCCACGCCGAGCAGCGAACGGGCGAGCGCACTGCCGCGCCGTTCGTGCTGGTGCACGGGCTGGCGTCCAACGTCCGGCTCTGGGACGGCGTCGCCGCGTACCTGCACGCGCTCGGCCACACGGTCGTCGCGATCGATCAGCGTGGCCACGGCCGCTCCGACGCGCCGGATGCCGGATATGACCTCGACACCGCCATCGCCGACCTGCGCGCGCTGATCGATGCCCTCGGGCTCGAGCGGCCGGTGCTCGCCGGCCAGTCCTGGGGCGGCACGGTGGTGCTGGAGGCGGCGTGGCGGAGCCCCGCGGCAGTTCGCGGCGTCGCGTGCATCGACGGCGGCGTGGTCGACCTCGCCCAGTCGTATCCGGAGTGGGAAGACTGCCTCGCCAAGCTCACGCCGCCGGCGCTCGATCACCTCACGCTGGCCGAGCTCGAGTCGAGGATTCGCAAGGGCGTGCCGCATTTCACCGACGACGCCGTCCACGCCTACTTGCACTGCTTCCGCGCGCGCGCCGACGGGACGATCGAGGCGCGACTTGCTCGGCGCCATCATCTCTCGATCCTGCGATCGCTCTGGGAGCATCGCCCCTCCTCGCGCTGGGCGAGCTTGAAGACGCCGACGATTCTGATGCTGGCCGATTCAGGTGACCAGACGCGCACCGGCAACAAGCGGCGCGCCGAAGCCGCGGCGCTGGCGGCGGGAGGCCCGCTGCGCTCCATCTGGTTCTCGCCAGGCCATCACGATCTCCATCTCGAGTTCCCATCGCGCGTCGGCGAGCTCCTGGCGGTCGCGGTGCGCGAGGGATTCTTCGCGTGAGCTCCCGCCTGCCGCGCATCCTCGCGATCATGGGGTCGGGCGAGACCGCGCCCACCATGGTCACCCCGCATCGCGACATCGTCGCGCGCCTGGGGGATCCGACGCCCCGCGCGGTCCTGCTCGACACGCCCTATGGCTTCCAGGAGAACGCCTCGGAGATCACGCAACGGGCGATCGAGTACTTCAGCCATCGCGTCCAGCTCACGATCGAGCCGGCCGGCTTTCTGGGTCCGCTGGCCGCCGACCAGACGCAGCGCACGCCGATCGCCGAGGCCGCCGCCCTCTCGCGGCTTCGCACGGCGGGCTTCGTCTTCGCCGGCCCGGGCAGCCCGTCGTACGCCCTTTCGGTGTGGAAGGGGTCGCCGGTGCCCGAGGCCCTGGCCAACAAGCTCGCCGAGGGGGGCGCCGTCGTGTTTTCGAGCGCGGCGGCCTTGACGCTGGGGAGCTTCAGTGTGCCCGTCTACGAGATCTACAAGGTCGGCCATCCCGTGCACTGGCTCGACGGGCTCGACCTCTTGAAGGCGGCGGGCTTCGAGGGCTCGTGCGTGGTCGTTCCGCACTACGACAACGCGGAGGGCGGCACGCACGACACGCGCTTCTGCTACATGGGCGAGCGCCGTCTCGCGGTGATGGAGACGATGCTGCCGGACAACGCATGGGTGCTCGGCATCGACGAGCACACCGTGCTGATCATCGATCTCGACGCGCGCACCGCCACGGTGTCCGGCCGCGGCAGCCTCACGGTCCGCCGGCGCGGCGCCTCACAGGTGTTCGCCGCCGGCCAGAAGCTCGGGCTCGACGCGCTGCAGGCCGCAGCTCGCGGCGACACCGCGCGCGGCCGCGCGTCGGAGCCCGCGACCGTCGCGCCGGCGGCGCCGGCGGAAGAGAAGGCCCCGGCGCAGCGGTCGCCGCTCCTCGCCGAGGTGGCGCGGCTCGAGCAGGCGTTCGAGGCGGCCATCGCCGGCCGCAAGGCGTCCGAGGCGGCCGAGGCCATCTTGACCCTCGATCGCGCGATCGCCGAGTGGTCGGCGGACACGCTGCAAACCGACGATCCCGATCGCGCGCGGGCCGTTCTGTACTCGCTGGTGCAGCGGCTGGGCGAGGCCGCAGCGGGCGGCCTTCGCGACCCGCGCGAGCTCCTGGCTCCGCTGGTCGAGAGCCTGATCACACTGCGCGGCGAGCTGCGGGCGGCAAAGGCCTTCGAGCTCGCCGATCGCGTACGCGACCGCCTGATCGCGGCGCGCATCGAGCTGCGCGACACGCCGGGGGGCACCGTTTGGGAATTGCGGGAGTAAGCCGGCTACTGTCGGCGGCGGGTCTCTGAAATGCGCTGAGGGGCGGTGATGAGCCGCCCCTCAGTCGTTCAACCGGATGTCGCGGGGCTCGGAAGCCCTCGCGAGTCGTCGCTACGCGCCGTTGTGCGAGGCGTGATAGCGGGCGTTCTTCAGCACGCGACCCGGATGGGCCCCCGTGTGCTCGCCCTTCTCGAGTAGCACCTCGCCGTTCACCACCGTGTAGTGGACCCCATCGGCCAGCTCGCGCATCCGCCAGCCGTTGGCCGGGAAGTCGTGCACGACGTCTTCCTTCCGCGGGGCGACAGTGTCCGGATCGAAGACGACCAGGTCTGCCGCCATGCCCGGCTGCACGAGGCCGCGATCGTAGATGCCGAATGCCGCCGCCGAGTCGAACGTGAGGCGCTGCACGGCGCGCTCCAGCGACATGATCTTCTTCTCCCGCACCCAGTAGCCGAGCAGGCGGGTGGGGTTGCTGACGTTCGAGTGGAACTGCACGTGCGCGCCGCCGTCGGTCAGCCCGACGACTGCGTACGGCGAGCCGAGGATCTGCGCCACCGCCTCGGTGTCCATGTTGATCTCGCCCAGACAGAAGCCCGTCTCGAGCTCCTCTTCGACGGCCAGGTCGAGGAACGCATCGACCGGGTGCTTGCCTTGCGCCTTGGCGATCTCGGCGATGTGCTTACCGGCGAGCCCGCGGTTCTTCGCGAGCTTGGGCTCCTCGACGACCATCAGGTCCCAGCGCTGGGAGAACGTCGAGTCCGGACCCAGCGGCGCGTCGACCTCGGCGCGTAGTTTCGCCCGGATCTCCGGGTTGCTATAGGCGCGCAGCTTGTCCGCGTCGGGGCCCTGCAAGATTGGCAGCCACGTGGGCATGCTGCGGAACACCTGGCAGTTCTTCATCGTGAAGCGGTTGAGGATGCTGCCGGGATTGCAGAGCGGGATCGCGCGAATCCCCTGTTTCGCCGTCTCCTCGACGTGCGCCAGGTGCTGGCGCCAGCGCCCGGGCTGCCGCGCCTGCTCGAGCAACGTGTTGTACATGACCGGCCGGCCGGACGCTTCCGAGATGCGGGACAGGAGCCGGTCCTTCATCTCGGGGTTGGTGCCGCCGCCGCACTGGAGCACGCCGGTGCCGGCCTCGCGGAGCACGTCGGCCAGCGCGAACAGCTCGGACTCCGGGGCGCAGGCCGCCGGGATGCGCTTGCCCGCGATGTCGAAGTGGTTCATGTTCCGGGTGATCGAGAGCCCGAGCGCGCCGGCGTCGATCGACTCGCGCACCAGGCGCCGCATGGTCTCGAGCTCGGCAGCGGTCGCGTCGCGGTCGGAGCACTCCTCGCCCATGGCATAGAGCCGGACGGCGGAATGGCCGACGAGCGTGCCGACGTTCACCCCGAGCCGCTGGCCGATCGCGCCCATGTACTGGGGGAAGCTCTCCCAGTTCCATGGCACGCCAGCCTGCAGGACGTCCATCGGGATCGCCTCGACGTACGACAGCATCCCCGCCAGCTTCTCGCGCGCCTCGGGCTTGACCGGCGCGAGCGCCAGCGAGCAGTTGCCGATGATGACCGTCGTGGAGCCGTGGTGGCAGGAATAGGTGCACAGCGGGTCCCACACGACCTGCGCGTCGTAGTGGCAATGGTTGTCGACGAAGCCCGGCGCGATGGCCCGGCCGTCGGCTTCGATGGTCTGGCGCGCGGTGCCGCTGAGACGCCCCACCTCGACGATCTTGCCCCCCGCCACGGCGACGTCGCCGGTGTACGCGGGCCGACCCGATCCGTCGATGACGCGTCCATTCTTGATGAGCAGGTCGTAGGCCATGCTTGGACTCCTCTCCTCGCTACTGCTACCGCACTGCCCTCGCACCATGGGGCCCCCGCCCCACGTCTATGGAGGGGAGGGTACCTCAGAAGTGACCAGATTCGCCATGACGTTGGCCAGGAGCCTCAGACCGACGTTGTCGGCCAGGGTCATGATGGACTCCGGATGGAACTGGACCGCTGCCAGCGGGGCCGTCCGGTGCTCGACCGCCATGATGACCCCGTCGTCGGTCTGGGCGGTCACCTCCAGGACGGCGGGGAGCTTGTCGCGCAGCGCGTAGAGCGAATGATAGCGGCCGGCGACGAACTCCTGGGGGAAGCCGGCGAAGAGACGCCCGCCCAGCACCCGGATTCGCGAGGCCTTGCCGTGAACGGGCGGGTCGAGGACCCCGAGCGTGCCGCCGAAGTACTCGACCATGCCCTGGAGCCCGAGACACACGCCGAAGGCCGGGATGCGCCGCCGCACTAGCGCCTCGAGCGTTCCGGCCACGTCGAAATCGCCAGGGGTTCCGGGACCGGGGGAGAGCACGACCAGGTGCGGCTTCAGGTCGTCGAAGGCGTCGTGGGGAAAGCCGCTGCGGAGCGTGACCACCTCGGCGCCGGTCTGCCTCAGATAGTTGGCGAGCGTGTGCACGAACGAGTCCTGATGGTCGACCAGGAGCACCCGCCGGCCCGAGCTCGGCCGCGCCGCCGGGATCGGCGGCCGGGCCTCCGCGGCGCGACCGCGGCGGATCGTGTCGAGGAATACCGAGGCCTTTAGCTCGGTCTCCGCCTCCTCGGCGTCGGGATCGGAGTCGTAGAGCAGCGTAGCGCCCGCGCGGACCTCGGCGATCCCGTGCTTGACGCGGATGGTGCGAAGGGTGAGCCCCGTGTTCAGGTTGCCGTCGAAGCCCATCATGCCGACCGCGCCGCCGTACCAGGCCCGCGACGAGCGCTCGTGGTCCTCGATGAACTGCATCGCCCACGCCTTGGGCGCCCCGGTGACGGTGACCGCCCACGCGTGGGCCAGGAACGCGTCGAGCGCGTCGAACTCGGGCCGGAGGCGGCCCTCCACGTGATCGACCGTGTGGATAAGGCGGGCGTACATCTCGATCTGACGCCGGCCGATGACGCGAACGCTCCCCGGGACGCAGATCCGCGACTTGTCGTTGCGATCGACGTCCGTGCACATGGTCAGCTCGGACTCGTCTTTGCCCGAGGTGAGGAGCGCGACGATCTGCGAGGCGTCGCCGATCGGATCGCTGCCCCGCGCGATCGTCCCCGAGATCGGGCAGGTCTCGACGCGGTCGCCGTCGACCCGCACGTACATCTCGGGTGAGGCGCCCACGAGGTACTCCGCCTCGCCGAGGTTGATGAGAAAGCCGTACGGCGACGGATTCCGCTCGCGCAGCCGGCGGAACAGCTCGGAGGGCGGCTGCGGGCACGCCTCGCGGAAGATCTGGCCCGGGACGACCTCGAACAGATCGCCGCGCGCGAACGACTTGCGCGCCACCCGGACCATAGCCGCGTACTCGCCGGGCGCGTGATCACCCCGGTCCGGCACGCTGCTGCTCCCGACGTACGGCACCGCGCTCCCGGTCCGCGGCAGGCCCGCGGTCGAGCGGCCGGCGACCTCGAAATCGTAGCGCCGCACCGTCGCCAGCTCGCGCTGATGGTCGACGATCACGAGCTCGTCCGGAAGATAGAGCAAGAGGTCGCGCTGATCGGCGGGTCGCTCGAGCCGGAGCCGGATCGGCTCGAACTGGAACGCGAGGTCGTAGCCGAAGGCACCGTAGAGGCCCAGGTGCGGCTCGTCCTGGTGGCGGAAGAGCGCGCCCAGCGCGCGCAGGAGCGAAAACACCGACGGCTGCCGGCTTCGCTCCTCCTCGACGAAGCGGCCCGCGGGCGCTCGAATGACGCCCTCGAGCGAATCCTCGGCGGCTGACACACGCTCGACCGCGTCGAGCGAACGGAGGGTATCGAGGATCGGCGCAAGCAGGACGCGCCCGCGCGAATTCAGCGCCTGCACGCGAAGGTCTCGATTGCGGGCGATGAGCGCGAGCGGCGGGTCGACGAAGCCCATGTCCCAGCGCTTGTAGCGTCCGGGATATTCGTAGCTCGAGGCCAGCAGCACCCCACGATGGGCGTCGAGCGCCTGGACGACCGGCTCGATCGCGTTCTCGACGGGGATTTCCTCGACGGTTCGGTGGACGCGGATCCCCCCCGCGGTCTCGTACGTGGTCGCGATCATACAGCCTCCTCAGGGCGAGGAACCGGCCGGCGCGGGGCGGTCAAACAGAAAAGCCGCCCCGGTCGGGGCGGCTCCGTTTCTTTTCCCGGCTCGCGAACGTGCTAGACGGGGCCGCCCTCGGAGGAGGGCCGCCACCACATCCAGAGCACGTTCGAGCCGCTCGGTTTCACGCCGGGGATGGTCGCAGGGGCGAGCGCTCCTGTCAAGGGGCGGCGGAGACGGCGGCGAGACGGAGCGGTCAGCGGCCGCTGCGGTGCGTCAGGCCGAGGGTACGGAAGACGTCGAGCCGGACGACGGCCCAACCGAGGGCGCGCAGGTGGTTGTCGATCTCGTTCATGAGCCGGCGATCGCCGCGGCGGCGCTCGGGGGCCCGGGAACGGTCACCGCTGCCACGGCGGTCCGACCGGCGACGGTCGAGCACGACGTCGACAGAGGCATTACCCGAGAACGCGCGCTTGACGTACTCGTAGAGCTTCTGCCGGTCGCGCTCGACGACCACGATCTGCTTGACGCTCTCGTCGGCACCGCGGTGCTTGGGGCCTTCCGTCCAGCTCTTCGGGAACGGATGGAACTGGGGCAGGACCTTGAGGGGCCCCTGGTCGAGGAACTTGGAGAGCAGCACCCAGGTATCTCCGCCACACGCGGGGCATGACGAGGCTCCGATTTCAAAGCATGCCTCGCAATCGAGGCACAACGCCAGGCGGCGAAGCGGCAAATGCAGCGCGAGCGTCGTGCTTCGTGTGTGGCGGGAGGCTACCCGGACGCTTTCAGATCTCATCAGAACGCCAGCGAGAGTGGCAAAACGGATGCCACCGGTAACGAATAATGGAAACGTTGCTACGACGGGCGTTTAGGCAATCGCGCAGTCCCTCCCGCTCCCGCTCGAACCAGAATTGACCGGACAGTTCGGCATCAGCCCGGTCAAGGTTGTGCCGGGAACGGCTCGTGTGGCGGGTTCTGCGGATGTGCGCGCTGCAGGCCGTCGCGGGGCTGGGGCCCCGCCGGCCGAGGCGCGCCTATGGATTTAGGAAGGCTGGCCGACGCGGCTCATCCAGGCAAGGTCGCGTGGCGACGGGCGGAAGGCGAGGCGGCGGCGCAGCAGCCGCGTCGCGTCGTCGAGGCGCCCGAGGCGAAGCTGGCAGGCCACCATCGTCTCCTCGTACAGCTCCCACTGGGCGTGGCTCCCGCCGACCCGGTGGAATTGGCCGTCTACGGGTTCGAGGTGACCGAGGGCCCCGGCGTAGTCTCCGGCCACGAAGGCCACCGTGCCCCGGACGAGCGGCAGGACCAGCGAGCGGGCAATCGGGTGCCGTTTGGCGTCCAGGGCTTCCAGGCCGGCGATCAATGCCGACATAGCCACGGTGTCGCCGATGGACGCGTAGGCGAGGGCGGCGTGGATGTCGCCGAAGACGAAGCCCGGGCGGGTCACCCGGGCCGCCAGGTCGGCCAGCTGCCGCCACGGCAGCGGCCCCTTCTGGAATTCGTAGAGACCGAAGCGCCAGAGCAGGGCGGCGCCGTCGATCATGGCCAGGCGCGGGTTGACCGCCCCCGCGATGTCGCGCTCGTAGATCGCGAGCGCCGCGTCCGGGCGGCCGCTCTGAAGCTCGAACAGCGCCAGGTGCCAGGCGAGATGGCAGTGAAACGGGGCGAGACGGTCGTAGCCTTCGAGCCACGATGACAACATCGCGATGCCGCCAGCGTTGTCGACCGTCTCGTAGCAGACGTGCGCGATGTTGTGGCTCGCGTTGGCGTTGCCCGGATACTGGCCGAGCGAGAGCTCGGACAGGCGGCGCGACTCGGCGTAACGGCCGACCTCGTGGTAGCCGAACCCGAGCGCGGACTGAAACCACCAGTCGTCGCCGTAGTCCGAAGCGAGCTGTTCCACGAACGCCACGCGGTACTGCTCGCGGTCTTCTCGCCCGCTGAGGCCGATCGTGCTGGCCGCCTGGTTCACCAGCAGGGCGTCGCGAGGAAATTCCTTCACGTGCTCCTCGATGAGACCGAGCCCGCGGGCACCCTCGCCGCCGGCGATCGTGGCGAGCGCCTCGACGTGCTGCCGCTCGCGCCGCGTCGCCCCGGCCGCGAGCTTTTGCGCCTGCTCGACGGCGGTCTTCGCCGTCGCCCCGTCGCCCTGGAAGAGCGCGAAGAGCGCCCGGCCCGCCTGGGCGAGGGCGAACCCCGGGTCGGCCTCGATGGCCGCACTGAACGCCTGGTCGGCGCTGATACCGTACGACAGGAGGCGGTCCATGCCCTCCTGGTAGCGCTCGGCGGCGCCGACCGAGGCCGTCGACAGCGGCAGACCGTAGCGATCGGCGATGCTCATGCGTCGAGGCTCACGTGTTGAGGTGGTTGAGGGGCGAGCCCGGCCGCGGCCACTCAAACGATACGAGCGTGCCGCCCATCGACAGGGTCGCGAAGGCGGTCCGGAGGTCGCGGCCGCCGAAGCAGACGTTGGTCACCATCATGTCCGGCAACCTGTACTGGTCGACGCGGCTGCCGTCGGGCCAGATGTCGCTGACCGCGCCGGTGATGAGCGTGGCCACGCAGATGTGCCCCTCGCCGTCGACCGCCAGCGAGTCGAACATCTGATAGCCGCCGAGGCCCGCGACCACCGTGCCCTTCTCGCCGCGATACGTGCCGTTCGCCGATTCGATCTCGCCGGGCGCCGAGAGCTTGAATGCCCAGCAGCGCGCCGTGGGCGTCTCGACAACGTAGAGCGTGCGCTCGTCCGGCGAGAGGCCGATGCCGTTTGGGCGCTCCAGCGGAAAGATCGCCTCCCGGATCAAGGAGCCGTCGGCCTTCGCGTAGTAGACCGCGCCGCGGTCCATATCGCGATCGCGCGTCTTGCCGAGGTCGGTGAACCAGAATCCGCCGGCGCGATCGAACACGAGGTCGTTGGGGCCGCAGAGCTTGCGCCCGTCGCAGGCGTCGTAGAGCGTCTCGAACTTGCCGGTCTCCGGGTCGACCGTCTGGATCAGGCCGCCGCGATAGTCGTCGGCCTGCGCGATCGGGAACATCTTCCCGGGCCGCTCGACGAACTTGAGCCCGCCGTTGTTCGTCACGTAGATCTTGCCGCGCGGGCCCATGGCGGCGCCGTTGGGGCCGCCGCCGAGCGTCGCGACGACTCGCACCTTGCCGTCCGGCGTCACGCGCGAGAGGGTTCGCCGCTCGATCTCGACCAGGATCACCGAGCCGTCGGGCATGGCCACCGGGCCCTCGGGGAAGCGAAGACCGGAGACGATCTGCTTGACCGCAGGCGTGATGGTCGTCACGAGGCGAGAGTAGTGCGAGGCGCTTGCGAGTTCAAGCGCGCGACGCGCTAGACTGGCGCGCGCCAGACCGATGTGCGCGCTGCAGGCCGTCGCGGGGCTGGGGCCCCGCCGGCCGAGGCGCGCCTAAGGATCAAGGACGCGCTGCAGGCCGTCGCGGGGCTGGGGCCCCGCCGGCCGAGGCGCGCCTAGGGACCGATGACGAAGGAGACACCGGGGTGACATATCTATTGACCGTCGACACGCTCGTGTCGCTGGTCTCGCTATCCGCGATGGAGATCGTTCTCGGCATCGACAACGTCGTGTTCATCGCCATCCTGACCGCTCGTCTGCCGGAGGCGCGCCAGGCCCTGGCCCGACAGCTCGGCATGGCCATGGCCCTCGGCATGCGTATCGGGCTGCTCTTCGCGATTTCCTCGATGATGCGCCTGACGCGTCCGCTCGTCACCGTGCCCGTGCTCGCCCAGGATTTCTCCGGCCGCGACATCATCCTGATCCTGGGCGGCCTCTTCCTCATCTTCAAGGCCACCTGGGAGATCTACGACAAGCTGGAAGTCGACCACGACGCGCCCGCGCGGGGCGGCGGCCGTGCGGGCTTCGCCTGGACGATCGCGCAGATCCTTGTTCTCGACATTGTCTTCTCGCTCGATTCCGTCATCACGGCCGTCGGGATGTCGGACCACTTGCCGGTCATGATCACGGCGATGGTGATCGCGATGCTCGTCATGCTCGCCTCGATGGGCGCGGTCAGCGGGTTCGTGGAGCGGCACCCCAGCGTGAAGATCCTCGCCCTGGCCTTCCTGCTCCTGATCGGCGTCATGCTGGTGGTCGAGGGCATGGGCCAGCACATGCCGAAGGCTTACATCTACGCCGCGATGGCCTTCTCGCTCCTAGTCGAGCTGCTCAACATGCGCTACCGCAAGCGTCGCCGCGCGGTCGCCCTGAACCGCCGCTTCGAGGGCGAGTCGGTGTGAGGCCGTGCCGGCCGGATCGCCGTCACACTGTCTGCGCTATCATGCCGCCATGCGATCCGATCGCCTGATCTCGACCATCGACTTCCACACGGCGGGGATCGGGATGCGGCTCGTCACCAGCGGGCTCGGCCGCCTGCCGGGAAGCACGATCGCCGACAAGCGGCGCGAATTCCAGGAGCGCCTGGACCACCTCAGGACGGCGCTCTGTCTCGAGCCCCGCGGGCATCCCGGCCTGCTGATTGCCGTCATGACCGAGCCGGTGACCCCCGGCGCTCATTTTGGGCTCTTCTTCGCGTATGCCGGCGGCTACTACGTATCGTGCGGCGAGGCCACGATCGGCGCCGCGACGGCTGCCGTCGAGACCGGGATGGTCCCGCGAGCCGGCGCCGCGACGACCGTGGCCGTCGACACCGAGGCCGGTCTGGTCGAGACCAGCGTGCGCTCGACGGGCGACCGCGTGGCGGAGGTCACGCTCCGCTGGACGCCGTCGTTCGTCCTGCTCGCGGGGCAGGCCGTCGAGGTCGAGGAGGTCGGCGAGGTCGCCGTCGACATCGCGCTCGGCGCCGGCAACGTCTTCGCGATCGTGGAGGCGCCGCGCCTTGGCGTTGCCGTGAAGCGCGAGATGGTCAAGCGGATCGCCCAGCGCGGCATGGCGGTCCGCGAGGCGGTCAACGCGCAGCTCCAGATCGACGTCCCCGGTGTGGGAAAGGCGAGCGTGGACAACGTCCTCGTCCACGAGCTTCCCGTCGCCGACGGCGTGTCCCCGAACGCCCTGGTGTGGGGAGCGGGCCAGGTCGACGCCGCCCCCTGCGGCTCGGGCACGTGCGCGCGCATGGCGCTCCTTCATCATCGCGGTCTCATGCGCGTCGGCTCGACGCTCACGAGCCGTGGCCTTCTGGGACTCGACTTCCAGGGCCGGATCGCCGGCGAGACGGAGGCCGCGGGCCGGCGCGCCATCCTTCCCGAGATCACCGGCACCGCATACCTCACCGGCTTCAGCCAGATCCTCTTCGATCCCGAGGATCCGGTGTCGGCCGGCTATCGGCTCGACGCGTGAAGACCCTGGTCTTCGGCGGCGGCGTG
>Ga0134127_10001056_pt1 | contig 21291 bp, 22 predicted proteins | sample KB31753_FD_96459 | JGI IMG/M metagenome (GOLD analysis project Ga0134127, IMG submission 96459) | Terrestrial soil microbial communities with excess Nitrogen fertilizer from Kellogg Biological Station, Michigan, USA - KB3-175-3 | ecosystem: Environmental > Terrestrial > Soil > Unclassified ... | reverse complement strand
GTTGGCCGTCCAGTACGGCAATCGTTGCCGGCGTTGCACCAGCATCCCTGACGATCTGCTCAAGCCGCTGTGCAGTTTCGAAGTTGAGCGGACGCGGCAGTCCGTGGGCGATGACAGTGGACTCAAGCGCTACGACTGCAACGCCCTGGTGGAGCGCAGTGGAAACTTCTGAACTCAAACTCAATAGTTGAGGGTTCTGCATCCTTCTCTCTTACTCGATTGCTTTCTCCTAATCAAATGTGGCCACGGAGAATAGTCATGAAGGGAGTGAACAGTCTGGAAGGGCGGCTTGCCCCCGCTCTCATCCAAGCTCAATCTGGACCGCAGAAATTTTGCATCCTGCTAACCCCGCAGTCTGGAAGGGCGGCTTGCCCCCATCTAGATTTTCGCACGTCTGTCCGAAAAAAATCGGCCCAGCCAACAACCAATGGGGCAAACTCAGGCATCTCAATAACGAAAGCAACAAGCTCCTCCCCAGGCCCACGGTCCAACTCGCACAACTGAAGCACACCTGAGTCCGGAACATAACTTTCCGGCTGGTTGTCTAACTACGTCGATTGACCTTGAGCTCTCTCCCCGGGCTCTCCGTTCAACCACAGATTGAAAGGAGTCGCCATGCCCGCCAGAGATCTAAATAAACTGATCGAAATCAAAACTCCCTGCACTGCAGATTGGGACTCGATGACCGGAGATGATCGGATCCGCTTCTGCGAACACTGCAACCTCAATGTGAACGACCTTTCACAACTAACTCCTAAACGAGTGCGCCGGCTAGTCACCAAATCAAACGGTCGCCTTTGCATCCGCTATCAAAAGCGACCGGATGGTTCGCCCATCATCAAAGCCGTGCCGGCGAAACTTCACACCATCGGCCGGCGGGCCTCTAGAATTGCCGCCGGAGCTTTCACGGCCACACTCAGTCTTTCCAGTGTGGTCGCACATTCAGCTCCAGGGAGTCTGAAACACGAGCACGTCTTCGCATCCCAGCACATCGGATCGTCGCTCGAACCCCTCACATTTGGCTCCTCTATAAAAGGAAGGGTTACGGACACGACTGGGGCCGTGATTCAGGGGGCTGGAATCACGCTTGGCACCGCTGAGACGTCTTACCTGTCGGGGACGACGACGGACGCGGCTGGCGAATACAGGTTCGATGGACTGCAGCCTGGAACATACAGCCTGACGATCGAGGCGATTGGCTTTACCAAGAACGAAATCGTTGAGGTGACGTTAAGCGAAAATGAAACTGAAACCGTCGATTCTTCGCTTGAAGTTGCCGCGATTGTAACCGAAGTCGAAGTGACCGCAACGGCAACCATCGAAGTCTCGGGCGGCGCAGTTATGGCCTTACCTTCTCTGCCGCTGATCGCAGCTGCGTGGAGCGACGATCTCGAAAAGTTCCAGTCACTCTTAACCCGAGAGAATGTAAACCAGCGCGATGAAAGCCTCGGCACCACTGCCCTCGAACATGCAGTGCGCAATGGCAACCGGGATATGGTGCAACTGGTGCTGGGTGCCGGTGCTGACGTCAACAGTCGAAATGAATCGAAAGAAACCCCTCTGATGATGCTGGGTGAACAGGCCACCGCCGACATCGTCTGGGATCTCATTAACGCAGGAGCCAAAATCGAACTGAAGGATGAGGAGGGCGATACAGCGTTAATTAACGCGGCCACGGAAAAGAACCTCCCCGTCTTAACCGCCCTGTTGCACGCCAGCGCTAAGGTTGACGCTAAGAACAACGAAGGCCAAACAGCGTTGATGGTGGCAGTCTCAAACAATCAACGGGCGAACATCAAGGCCCTCATTCGAGCGGGCGCGGATATGAACGCCCGCGACAAAGAAGGCAAGACGGCTCTCGATTACGCAATGCAGGAAGGGAATGAAAAGATAATCAAGCTGCTTCAATCGTATGGTGCAGTGACGGGCGAGAAGCCGAAGGAGAATTAGAGAGGGGCGGGCGTCTCGCCCGCACCTAATTACTCGCGTGCTTCCTTCGAAGAAAGACTGGTGCTAATCTAGACGCTCCCTTAAAGATCTATAGCGCAACCGAAGGAAGTTGGGAGGAGGAGATTCATGGCAGACGAAAAAGAGACTTGTAAGAACCCTTGTTGTAGTTGCCCGCCGCAGCCGGATGGCAAGTACTGCAGCGCCTCATGCGAAGGAACCGGCAATACGATTGAAATCGATTGTGACTGCGGGCACCCGGAGTGTTCCGGAAACTTCTAAGCTGGCAGCAGAGATAACCAGGAAGGGCGTGGCGACACGCCCTTTTTGTTTTGGTTTCACTACTGCAATCCGGCCATGTTGAGAAACTCGCCGGCCAGTCGCGGCCCGGTTCCTTCATCTTCGTGTTTGAAAAACACAAACGCCTCTTGCCAATTCTGATCGCGCACTCGCTGCAACCACTCAGTTAGGTTCTCCGACGTGTAGTTTACTCGCCGCAGACGCAGGTAACCCCAGTCAGCAGTTTTGTCCACGTGACTAACCGGCATATCGTCGGTATCTGAAATACACAAGGCGTGATTCTTGCTCGCGAGAAGTTCCAAGACGTCGTCTTCCAGCCACGTTGGATGACGAAACTCCCAAGTGGCCTTTGTTCCGACCGGCAGTCCCTCAAGAAACGACTCGAGACGAGCCACGTCCTTCTTCATATTAGGCGGCAACTGAAACAGTATTGGTCCTAAACGATCGCCAAGTGACGCAGCAGTGTCGAGCAAATAAGTTGTCTCGTCGGCAACGCCGTTGAGTCGTTTAAAGTGAGTAATTCTCTGAGAGGCCTTAACTGAGAAACGAAAGCCCGGCGGAACCTGGTCCCTCCAGTTCTCGAGTATGCTTTTCTGCGGCAGGCGATAGAAGGTGTTGTTGATCTCGACCGCGGGAAGTCGTGAAGCGTAGTAAGCAAGCATTTCCTTTGCAGGAATTTTCTCAGGATAAAAACTTCCCTTCCATTCCTTGTAACTAAAACCGCTGGTTCCAACATACAAATTCATAGATTTTCAACGTTCGGGGTTCGGGGTTCGGAGTTCGGAGTTCGGAGTTCGTTCAGGGTCTCTCGAAACACTAAACTCAGAACTCGGAACTCGGAACGCGGAACTTATTTCACCTGCTTAATGAGAATATTGGTCTTGCCCGCCTCAGTAGCCAGGGTAGTGGTCACTTTGTCATTCTTGAGAACGATGCTGGTCGAAGTCAATCGCATGGTTTTGGTTGGTTTGAGATTGGTCTCATACCAAGCGATCACTCGTTCCATTGAATCGTTGGTTTGCAGTTGAATCGCCCGACCGTCGCCGCTCGAAACATCTACGATCGTTTTGGAGCCCGGATAAATCAGTTTGGCGTCGTCTGTCGCGCTGCTGTGACTGCGAATCTGTACGTAAGCAACGGCAGCAAGAACTCCTAGCAGGACCAGAAACGCCACTGCTCCGCCAATCAAAGCAGCTCGACGACGCTGGTGCTGTTCAGGAACTGGCTCCTCGATCGTGACGTTTGCTATTGCCCGGCGTAGCGCCCGATCAGGACTTGTAGTTCGCGATTCCAAACGGCTTGTAGTCAGGTTTGCAGGTGGTTCCAGGACCTGGGTTGGTGATTCTGACGGACTGATTCCGTTCGTGTTATTGGCGGTCGCTCCACACCTGCGACAGAAGTTCGTATCGGGCAAAAGCTCAGCGCCACATTGAGAACATTTGGAGAGGCTCGTCACGCGAGCAAAATAGCGCCCCGTTGAGTTTTGGGCAAGATGCCACAAGAAGATCAGCCGTGGATTAACGCGGATGCTCGCGGATCAGAGAAGAAGAGCCACAGATCCACACGGATAGACACAGATCAAATCAAGCCGCTTGATTCCGTAATCTGTTGCGATTTGTCGCTGCTTTCTTTCGCGACCTGGACGTTCTGTTTGGTCATCTGTGTTATCAGTGTCATCTGTTGCCTCTTTGTTCTCGGCTCTCAATGTGTCGCCCGAATCTGAGCCGTTCCTGTTAGAATCCTGACTACAGTCAAACAATTTCGCCGAGGAGAACGCGCAGGATCCATGTCCACTCCCAACAGCAACATTGAATCGCTCCAGCAGGAAGAGCGAGTCTTTCCGCCTCCGGATGCGTTCGCTAGTAGTGCGCACATCACGTCGGCAGCGGAGCTCGAGGAATTGCGGACTGAAGCGAGCTCAAATCCGGAGGCCTTCTGGGCACGCATGGCTGAACAGGAGCTCCACTGGTTTAAGAAGTGGGATCGCGTTCTCAAATGGGAAGCACCACACGCGGAATGGTTCGGCGGTGGGCTGCTGAACATTTCTTACAACTGCCTCGACCGTCATCTTTCAACATCCCGGCGTAACAAGGCCGCACTTGTTTGGGAAGGAGAACCTGGCGATCAGCGCACCCTCACTTACCAACAACTTCACGCCGAAGTCTGCCGGTTCGCAAATGTTCTGAAACACGCGGGCGTGGACAAAGGCGACCGCGTTGCACTCTACCTGCCGCTCATTCCGGAACTCGCAATAGCGATGCTGGCCTGCGCGCGCATCGGCGCTACTCATTCGGTGATCTTTGGTGGCTTTTCCAGTTCCGCGTTGATTGATCGAATCAATGACGCGAGTTGCAAAGTTGTCGTCACAGCTGACGGAGGCTGGCGACGCGGCAACGAAGTGAAACTGAAAGTTGCTGTGGATGAAGCCCTCAAGCAGACGCCTTCAGTGAAATCCTGCATCGTCGTTAGACGCACCGGTGTGGCCATCGACATGCAAGCCGATCGGGATTTCTGGTGGCATGACCTTATGGATGCGGTGGAGCCTGACTGTCCAGCCGCGGAGTTGGAAAGCGAACATCCGCTCTTCATTCTCTACACCTCAGGTACAACGGGAAAACCCAAAGGCATTCTCCACACGACCGCTGGTTATCTTCTGCAAACTCATCTCACCACCAAATGGATTTTTGACCTTAAGGATGAGGATCTCTACTGGTGCACGGCCGACATCGGCTGGGTGACCGGACACAGCTATGTCGTTTACGGGCCGCTCTCCAACGGCGCCACAGTCCTGATGTATGAAGGCGCACCCAATTTCCCGGAGCCTGATCGCTTCTGGAGTATTGTTGAACGTCATCGTGTGAACATCCTCTATACCGCTCCTACGGCAATTCGAGCGTTCATCAAATGGGGTGAACAGTGGCCACTCAAGCACGACCTTTCGAGTTTGCGTCTACTGGGCACAGTGGGGGAACCAATAAATCCTGAAGCGTGGATGTGGTATCGCGACGTGATTGGCAAAGGCGCCTGCCCGATCGTGGACACGTGGTGGCAAACAGAAACAGGTGGAATCATGATCTCGCCAATCCCCGGCGCAACTCCCACAAAACCAGGCTCAGCAACAAAGCCATTTCCGGGAATCGAAGTGGATGTGATGACGCGTGAAGGCAAATCGGTCGGCCCAAACGAGGGCGGCTACCTCGTCATCAAGCGTCCATGGCCTTCGATGCTGAGGACGATTTGGGGCGACGACGAGCGCTATCGCGAGCAGTATTGGTCGCAACTCGAGGGGATCTACTTCGCCGGCGACGGGGCCCGCCGCGACAGTGACGGATATTTCTGGATCATGGGCCGCATCGACGATGTGATTAACGTGAGCGGTCACCGGCTCGGGACTGCCGAAGTGGAGAGCGCTTTGGTATCGCATGTGTCGGTTGCCGAAGCCGCCGTGGTGGCCCGGCCGGACGAGTTAAAAGGATCGGCGATCGTCGCTTTTGTCACCCTTGAAGGTTCGCATCAGGCTTCAGATCAACTCAAACAAGACCTGCGCGCACATGTCGCCCAAGAGATTGGCGCGCTCGCGCGACCTGATGAGATCAGGTTCAGCGACATGTTACCGAAAACACGTTCAGGCAAGATCATGCGGCGTTTGCTCCGCGAGCTGGCAACGAGCGGATCGGTCGCCGGAGATGTGACCACGCTTGAAGATCTCTCGGTGTTGGAAAAGTTGAGAACTGAGGAAGAGTAGCTGCGCTTCGGAGTTCGGAGTTCGGAGTTTGGAGCTGGCAAGTTGGATTTTGGCTTGAGTCTTTGGAATCTGAAGTTTGAAACCTGAAACCTGAAACCTGAGTCGGACTTAAGCTTTCGCTGAAAGAAGTATAGACTTGCGCCGATCTTCGTTAGTTACACATCATCGCCGGCAGATCGGTCTCCATAATCTTTACCTTGCCCCATAAGGAGTTGGCACATTGACTCGTCATATCGAAATCAACAATCGCTCTGGTCCGCGCTACCTAGCGGCGTTTGAAGTTCGTGCTGAGTGGGATGAAGCGGACGGCGCCCACATCCTGTCGGAAGGAACGACGGAGAACGTCGGACCGGAAGGCACACTTGTTCACTTGCCCAAGAAGTTGCCGGATGTTGGTAGTACCGTGCGCTTGGAAGTCGAAGGAGAGGACGGCAAGAAGTTACAAGTGATTGCCGAAGTACTGCGCATCGAGCGGAATCCCGGCCACCCCCTCGCTGCCCTTCAACTCCTCGGCGAAACAGATGAATGGAAGGGACTGATTTGGGAACCAGCAGCGCCGCGCGTTGTCGCTCCGCCGGTCCCTGAAGAAGGCGAAGACGAAGCGGACGACGAAGAGGACGCGGGCGACCTGTCCCACTGATCAACCACTACGATCTTGACACATCCTCCAACTCTGCCAGATCGTGAGCGTCGGCGCTTTCCGCGCTATTACATTAGCGCGAAGCTGACAATGGCGATCGAAAATGAGAGCTTGAGAGAGTCGCTTGGTCTCGGCGAGCCTGGCGACATTAGTCTCGGCGGCGTTCGCGTTCGCAATCTGCCGGCATGTCCCAACGTCAAAGTTGGCGATCGATTGGGATTGTTATTGATGGATCATGATGACGCGCTCTCGTTGCATGGCGAAGTAGTTCATCATGGCAGTCCAGACACTTTTGGTGTCGAGTTTCGCGGCCTCGCCCCCACTGACGCGCGTAGCGTACGCGGACTTATTCAACGGCTGCACGCGGCCCTGAAAAAGTGAGCATCGGACAAAACGATAGTGAGTTAATAGGTCAACCTTTGAAGGAAGAAAACAACGTTAAGGACGTCGCTCGAGTGGCTAGCAGGGCAGCCGTCGAAGCCTCATGGCCGCAGACCCGCGTCATTCTTCGCGTCATCATTATTGTTCTTACGGTAGCGGTAACGCTCTGGGTCGTCATAAAGTTGACCGGCGTAATCCTGCTGCTGATCCTGTCGGTCTTTTTCGCTTATCTCGTCGCGCCGTTGGTTGAGTTTCTTCGTCGTCCGATCAAACTGTCTGGACGCGAACGATCGATGCCGCGAGTGCTCGCGATCTCGTTCGCTTACCTGATTATTGTCGCCACCATCGTTATTGCGTTCTATATATTGCTGCCGCGCCTTGGCAATCAGTTTCCGGAGTTTGCGCAACAGGCCCGTGGGTATTGGAAGTCGCTGGGCGAAAGCATGCAAGGCCTTAACGACTTCCTGCGGCTGCGGATGCCGGGACCTGTGATGGACGCGATCAATAGAGAGATTCCCATTGTCGTTCAGGGAATCGGCGACTCTGTTAGTGAAGTGCTCAAGGGAATGGTTCTGTGGTTGGCCTATCTTCCCTGGCTTGTGCTGATCCCGATCCTGAGTTTCTTTTTCCTAAAGGATGCCGAGTCGTTTCGTCGCTCGGCGCTTCAGATGTTGCCGCGGGGACGTTGGCGTTGGCGGGGTGACGAGTTTTTTCAGGATGTAAGCGGCACGCTCGCCGCCTATACACGCGCGCAGTTGACTGCGTGCCTTTTCATCGGTGTTGTCTGCACCATCGGCTTCGCTCTCCTGGGAATTCCCAGCCCGCTCGTGCTGGGATTCATCGCGGGATTTTTCGAATTCGTGCCCCTCATTGGGCCTCTACTCATCGGAATCGTCGCGGTGCTGGTGGCCGCGCTTCATGGCGGCTCATCGTCTGCGCTCCTGGTGATCTTGTTCCTCGCAGTCTTACGAATCTTTCAGGACTACTTCATCTATCCCAAGCTTATCGGGCAGGGCATTCATCTTCATCCGCTCGCCGTGATCATCGCGATTCTAGCGGGCGCAGAGCTGGCAGGCATTGCTGGTATTTTTCTGGCGATTCCCGTCGTCGCTATTCTGACAGTCAGTTACCGGCACTGGCTGGAGCATCGCGGCAGTGAAGGGCTGGCAGACGTGCTCGAACCAAGTTCCGCAGCCGACTCAGATCGTGCCTCGGACGCAGCCTTGCTCAGACGCATGGGCTACGACGTCGGGGAGGCAAATACTGAAAAGCCAGCGACTCAACACCCGAATCCCGCTACAACTCCTTCTGAGATGGCCCGCGCGCGCCCCGACCTCACAACTGGCGAACTAAAGATGCCAATCGAATAGAACTTGGACTTTGGTCTTGGGCCTTTGGCCTTCGAGCTTTGTTCTTGGTTCTTTGTCTCTTTGTCGTTTGTGGCCTGTCGCCGCCATTGATAGGACAGCTCAAGAAACGACCGCGAACTAAGACCAAAGGCCAAAGACCAGCTTTACGGTCGTTCCATTAATTTAATAAATCGTTGGAAGTGATGTTCCGCATCGTGAGGGCCGGGTGCGGCTTCCGGATGGTATTGAACTGAAATGATCGGCAGAGTCGTGTGTCTCATTCCTTCCACGCACTTGTCGTTGAGATTAATGTGCGTTACTTGCATCTCACCAGGCAGGCTTCCCGCTTCAACTGCGAAACCGTGATTGTGTGAAGTGATCTCTACCCCACCCGATGCCAGATCCTGCACGGGCTGGTTCCCACCGCGATGTCCAAACGTCAGCTTGAAAGTCTTGCCTCCAAAAGCGCGCCCCAACAATTGATGACCGAAGCAGATGCCGAACGTCGGCACAGAAGTCTTTACCAGCTCGCGAATCTGTTCGACTTCCTTATTCATTGAAGCCGGATCGCCCGGACCGTTTGAGAGAAATACTCCGTCAGGCTTCAGCGACATCACTTCGCTGGCCGTCGTTGATGCCGGAACTACTGTGATGCGGCACCCGAGCGCGGACAATTCGCGTAACGAGTTGCGCTTCACACCGAAGTCGTAACAGACCACATGAAATCGTTCCTCGCCCTGGGCCGCAAAGGAGTAAGGCGCATCAGTCGTCACGGCGCTGGCCAACTCACGATTTTCCATCGACGGAGAGCGGCGCGCCTTTTCGACGACACTCGCCTCGTCAAGATCAGTCGTTGAGATGCAAGCGCGCATCGCACCCTTATCGCGAATGTGACGCACAAGCGCACGCGTATCGATTCCTTCGATCGCGACGATGTTCCAGCGCTTCAGGTAGGCATCGAGTGTTTCTTCGGCACGCCAGTTCGAAGCGACCCGACTAGACTCACGCACAACGAATCCTTCAACCCACGGCCGCGACGACTCCTCATCAGCCTTGTTCACACCGTAGTTGCCGATGAGGGGATAGGTCATGCAGACGATCTGACCGGCGTACGACGGGTCAGTAAGGACTTCCTGATAGCCGGTCATGGAAGTGTTGAAGACCATCTCACCGCACGACTCTCCCTCCGCAGCCCACGAGCGGCCCCGGAACGATCGACCATCTTCAAGTGCCAAAAGTGCCGGACGGTGATTTCTAGTCATGCTGTTGATGCCTCAGGTCCAATGTCCAAAGTCCAATGTCCAAAGTCCGATGGCCATGACCGATGTCGGATGTCGAATGTTTGATTACCTCAGCAGACTTTGGACCTTGGACTTGAGACCTTGGACATCTTGTCTATTGACTACTTCTTATGAATTGCTGCGCTTCATTCAACCATCGCTTGTCAGCGCGATACTTGTAAGCGGGTGCGGTTTTCACGGCATCAATACAGGCCTGCATTGCGCTCGTGGCTTCGCGTTGATGACCAAGGCCGGCGTGTGCGCGACCCATCAAATAAAGCGCTTCCGGATCCGATGGACGACTGTCGAGAAACTGTTCGAGCGCGTCGCGCGCGTCTGCGAACTGGCCCGCTTCAATATAAGTGGCTCCAACCTCGCGCCAGATCTCATGTTGAGCGTGAGCGCGATTGCGTGCAACCACCTGTTCAAAGTGGGCCACTGCATCGCCCAGTCGTTTCTGTTGACGCGCAATGCGTCCGAGCTGGTAGTGGGCATCAATCTCTTCGTCGTCAATTTGGATCGCGCGTTGGAAGCGTTCGCGCGCGGCATCAAGTTCACCGCGACTTTGGTGGATCAAACCAAGGTTGTAATGGGCTGACGAGTCTGCCGGATTTAAGGTTGCGGCCTCCATGTTCTGCTTGAACGACTCGCGGGCGCGTTGAGTTTGCATGATGCCGCCGATGTAACCCCGCAACAGGAAGAAGAGCATCAGCAGGAGGAACGGTGAAGCGAGCAGCGGAGTGAAGAGCAGGGTCCAGATCGGAGCAATCAGCAGCGCCAGGGCCAGTGAAATCACTGTGATGACTATAGCGCGAATCGCCGATGCGCGTAGCACGGTGCGCACAGCCAGCACCGTGGTTACAAGAAAGAACGAAAGTTTGATCGTGCGAAAGAGGCTCGCAGCCACCATTCGCGGATCGCTTAGCATGGCTTGCAACTGCGTTTCCATTTCTGGACTTAGTCGCAACCAGGTACGCACCTGCGCGGCCGACTCAAGCGAGCTCGCAATGTAAGCCGCCTGCATTCCGCTGATGTTGAAAATGATAGCGATCGGAACTGTCCACAGGTTGGCAATCGCCAGTGCATACAAAACTGTGGAACCAAGTGACGCATATTCCTGTTGCAACAGTAAACCGAAACTTCCCCGGCGCTCGAAGAGGTTTCCGACAAACGCGATGAGAGGAGTTAAGACGCCGGCAATCAAGAGGAGCGAGATGGCTGACTGAAACAGCAACCCGGCTGCAGCTCGAGGTCCACCAAAGACAAGATGTTTCTCGCCGGATAGCCACTGTGTGACAAGGAGGTAAGCGACCTGACTGAAGAGCGCGATGAATGCCGCTTGTCCGAGGGCTCCGCGATCGCGCATTTCCCGCAGGCCACGCGCGGGCGAGTAGAAAATCATCAAAACCGTTCGGAACCAATCAAACATGCGAAATCCAACTATGAAAGACCTGACACCTTCACCGATCGTATTCGGTGCTGGGAGACTCGGGACTTGGACGATACGACGAGGGCGCGGGCACAGAGGGTGAAACGTTCTCGTGGTGGATAACGCTCGCGGCATTCAGTGGCCAGTAGCGAAACAACGCTTTCCCGTAAATATATTTCTTTGGCACCAACCCCCAGATACGCGAATCGCTGGAGTTGTCCCTGTTATCGCCCATGACAAAGTAATAATTTGGCTTCACATAGACGGCAGTCTGGCTGCGGTGCGACAAATTGTGGCTGGAATCCAAATAATTTTCTTCAAGGTCGCGACCGTTTACGCGCACGATGCCGTCGTGAATCTCTACCGTGTCTCCCGGCAGACCGACAACTCGCTTGATGTAACTCTTTGAAGGATCGTCGGGAAACCAAAAGACGACAATGTCCCCGCGATCTACGCTTGGCGCCCAACTGTACTCATCGTAGTAGATAAGCTTATTGACGAAAATTCGTTCGCCATCATGAAGGCGAGGCAGCATCGACGTGCCTTCCACTTTCACAGGCTGAACTATGAACACGACTACCAACACCGCAATCATTAGGGCAAATACGAGATCGCGCAGTAGCAGTCGAGCTTCACCCCATAAACTGCCATGAGCGCCATCCGCGGGTTTGTAAACCTGAATGTCTTTGTCGTCGTTCGGGTGAACACCGCCAAAAGCGGGAGGACGACGGGACTTAATTCCAAACATAATCAAACAATTTTAGCAGGCCTTCCAGTAGCAAATACATAACCTCGCTGCACTTTTCGCAGCAAAGTTGAGGTTAACTTTCACCAGACTGCTTGTCAACGCAGCCTTAATAGACAGATGTCGATCGTCGAAGAACGGATGCAACCGTTTAGGTAGGATGTGCCTAAACGATCCGCTCGTAACGAATGAATTTTAGGATAGAAATTGAACCCAGGAGGATTACTCACCATTGGCCGCTCAACACAATCGGCAATCCGCAATCGGAAATGCCGGCTGGACCTACCTTGACAGTCGTCAGTGGCGCTCTCTATCATCGCAGCCGCAATCCAATCCCGACGGAATTCCTTCACAGACAGCCAACGGAGGCCCAAGGCCGTGATCAAACTGGACATCATCAACCGGGTAGCAGACAAAACCGGCGTTCCCAAAATGAAAGCGGAACAGGCAGTTGATGCCCTTTTCCACTCGATGAAGGAAGCACTGACGCGGGGCGAGCGAATTGAATTGCGCGGCTTCGGCGTTTTTGTAGTGAAACCCAGGAAACGCGGCGTCGGCCGCAATCCAAGAACGGGTGAAGAAGTGGCGATTCCGTCGGGCAAGACGATTCGCTTCAAGCCCGGCAAAGAGTTGCAGGCGCACGAGGACGGCGAAGCTTTGATGAATGAATCAGACACCGCCGACGGAAATCTTTAGCGTCTACTCTTCAGAAGTTTCCCAAGGCCAGAAGCTGGAACGAAGGCATCCAGTTTCTGGCCTTTGAATATCTAAACAGCAGGCATGGCAGAATCGCTCCGAGAAGTTTCGCCGTTCGTTGACGTTCCGGTTGGTATCAGCCGACTCGCAACGCGACCAACAACACGGGAATGGCTTCGACATTCAGTTCTGTTTTTTCTCACCGTTATCAGCACAACTATCGCCGGGATCGTAATGGCCGCGCCAGACATGAGCGTGCCGGATCCAGCTCTGGTTAGTGTGAACGATTATTTGCTTTTCGTGCCGCGATACTATGTCGGGACCGTTGTCGAACTGCTCTCCTATGCGTTTCAACATCCGCGACTGTTAACCGAAGGCCTGACGTTCTCAGCCGCTTTACTTGCCATCCTGACTTCGCACGAACTAGGTCACTACTTTGCGTGCCGACGGTACAGCGTCGATGCGACGCTGCCATTCTTCATTCCCGCCCCACCGCTCTTTCTCGCCGGAACGTTCGGAGCCTTCATCAAGATCAAGTCTCCAATTCCTTCAAGGCGAGCGCTCTTCGATATTGGATTGGCTGGTCCGTTGGCAGGTTTTGTCGTTGCGGTTCCCATTTCGGTCCTCGGAATCCTGCACATGCAACCGGGTCCGCAGAACGTGACTTACGGGATCGTTTTTCACGATCCGCTTATGTTTCGCTTGTTGGGAAGATTGCTCAACGTCCCGCTGGATCCCTACGCATTGCCCAACCCGTATTACATGGCGGCGTGGATCGGACTACTCGTAACCAGTCTTAATCTGATGCCTGTGGGACAACTTGACGGTGGGCACGGAACTTATGCGGTATTTGGCAAACGAGTTCACGAACTAACCGGGCGCATCGCATTCGCTACCATGGCGGTCCTGGCCGTGCTCGGATTCTTCTGGCATAGCAGTCCGAGTGGATTTCTCTACACAGTTCTATTGGGAGTGATGTTGCGCGTCCGACATCCCCAACCAGGAACGATGGAGCCGCTTGGCACGGGGCGCATCATCATCGCGTTCGTCACGCTGCTCGTCTTTGCACTCTGCTTTTGGCCGTTTCCCATCACGATCGGATAGGCGAATCGCCGCCTTGAATTCACGCTGAAGAGGCGGATCAGAAAGAACTAAAGTCACAGATACTCACGGATTCTACAGATCAGACGAATTGATCTGTGGCCCATCCGTGTAAGTCTGTGGCTGATTTTTCCCGAGAACTCTGTGACTGATTTAAGCAGTAGCGGCGGCGGGCAGCAGTCCTTTGATCTCTCTCACTACTCGCGCAACCTCCTCCTGATCGGCGAGTGCAATCATGAAAAACTTGTAGCCTTCGTGAAAACAAATCACGCCGTTCGCAAAGAGCCAAACACCGCCCAGGAAAGGGTTCCCTCCCACTAACCAACTGACTGGAGCGCCCACAACACTTCCGGGTTGCAGGATCTGTGCAAACATTGCCGCGCCTGCTGCACAACTGAAGGCCCCGAGGAGCGGTGCGCCCACATACTTCGTGATGTTGCGTTCAAACTCTGCGCGCTTTCGTTCGGCTTCAGTCAGCTGCCCCTGGGCAATCAACTCTTCCTGTTTGCGCAAATATCCGTCAAACTTTTCGCTGAGTTTGCGCATGCCAAAAATCGGCAGGGCTGAATGCGTCAACCAGTGCGGGTGAGCTCCAAGCAATACTGCATCGAGTCCCGGCAAGGCTGCTCCCATTCTGATCCCGAGCACCAAAGAGAACGAAACTGCCGCCGCCTTGCCCGGATTTTCCTTGATCCAGTCGCGGGCCTTTAACAATCCCGAAGTAGCTGCCGAGGAAGCGCGCGTAAATTTCGCCCCAGTGTCGTAAATCTGAGACGCGCGATCGTAATGTTTTTTCGCGTCGTCGATTACCGAGCCTGCTTTCTTTCCGGCGTCGCCTGCGACGTCCTTGATCGACTGGCCGGCCTGCTTTGCGCCACGCAGCGCTTCATCAGCAAGCCTTTTGGCTGTGTCGCCAACTTCTCCGTTTTCTTTCAACCGCTCGGCCTCGACGCGAATTTTCTCCGCGCCGCTGGCCAAGGTTTCGGCACCTTTTTTGGCGGTCTCGCCCGCCACCCGCGAACCTTCTTCAACAAGGTCGGAAATAGCAAACTTCTCATCGAGCTCGCGAGCCTTGCGGCGCGCCGCTCGCTGCCATTCATCAATTTTGTCTTTGTAGTCAGCCATCTCTATGAAGTTTCGGGTTTGGTCGACTCTTTGAACTCCGAACCTCCGAACTCCCGAACTGGAAACTCGTTCTATTGTACGCTCCCGACTTCATAGGAGTTCGATTTGGCTTCCCTGGCAGTCACCACCCGGTCGCGGCCCTCACGCTTTGCCTGATATAGCGCGGCATCGGCGCTTGCCAGCAAGTCCCGCGCTGTTGTTGCCTGCGAAGGACACTCGGCGACTCCAAAACTGGCGGCAATCTGTCCGATTGGCGGAATTTCTGTTTCCCGGAGCGTCGTCCTTAGCCGCTCTGCCACCTCTGTTGCGCCCGCAAGGTTTGTTTCGGTCAGAATAACTGCAAACTCCTCGCCTCCGATGCGTGCCGCCAGATCTATCCCTCGTGTTCCCTGCTGCAGCACTCGGGCGAGGGCCCTGATTGCTTCATCGCCTGCCTCATGCCCATGGGTGTCGTTCACCCGCTTGAACTCGTCCAGATCAAGCAGTACCAGCGAGAAAGGCCTTCCATGTCGCTCGGTGCGGGCCACTTCGCGTTCCAATTGGCGTTCAAACCGGCGACGATTGGCCAACCCCGTCAGATGATCGGTAGAGGCCTGCTCCTCCCAGCTGTCCAGATAAGCTTTGAACTCCAGCAGCGTACGCGCCCGCGCCAGCAGCAATTCCAAATCCGTGGGGTCCGTGATAAATCCGAGGGCGCCCACCTCTGAACCAAGCCGCTGGTCCTCAACACGGGAACCGGCTGCAGTCTGCAGAATGATCGGGATGAATCTCGTTTGCGGATTTTGACGAATGCGACGGGCCAGCTCGTAACCGTTCATGGACGGCATCATGATGTCGGAAACGACAAGATCCGGCTGAAACGAAGCGACCGCCGCCAGCCCCTCTTCTCCGTCGCTCGCCGTACGGACCTCATACCCCGCCCTGGTAAGGGCAAACTGCAGCAGGTTCAGCTTGTCAGGATCGTCGTCTACGACCAGTACTGTGTGTTTTCCTAACATAGACTTTTTAACTAGTTATCCTATTGCACGCCCTCAGGCTTCGTGCTAGAGTCTGGCCCATCAGTCATTGTCGGTTTCGCATTTGCCCCAGATACCCAATCCAAGAAATACCTAGAAGAAATTACGACCTCGAATAAAGTTCCCAGGGGTTTCCTTACTTCGTACCGTATCCAACGTCGGATCATAAGAGTTAACAGTTATCCGTATTTTTACATTGACCTTGGCTCAATCCCCCATGAGAGAGGGACATCGTAGTTATGTTACCCAAGCGTGCCCGCGACCTTAAGACCGCCGACCTTGCGGCCCTAATCCGAAAACTCGATTTTGGACCAACCCTCAGCGATGAGGCGGCAACAGAACTTGCCGCCAACTCAATAGTGCTCGATCTTCGACGTCGACGTTTCATTTACAAAGCTGGGGACCCTGCCGACTCGCTGTACGCCATCGTCCAGGGTCGCATTAAGCTCTGTCGCATTGACCCAGTCAGCAAGCGCGAAGCCGTAATCGACATCCTTTCAGAGGGCTCCTTATTTGGGGAATCGGCGCTTTATTCCTCGGCCGGACGCAGGGAAAACTGCGCGGTTGCTTACGCAAACTCGCGACTTCTAAAGATTCCAGCGGGGGAGTTTCAAAAGGGGATGGTGGGGAACAACCAACTTCATGATTACACTTTCCGCCTGATCGGTCAACGACTTCAAAATGCAGAGCGACGTCTAGCCGATTTTGCGCTGAACGCTATTCCTGCGCGCCTTGACAGGCTGCTCGCCGACTTCTCAGATCGCTACGGCGTGCCCGAGCGGGAAGGCGTCCTGATCGACATTCCCCTGCCCCACCGAGAGATTGCCTCTATTGTCGGATCAACCCGCGAGAGCGTGACAGTGCGCTTGAATGCGATGCGGCGCGAAGGTACGATCGAGTTCGTTAATCGTCGGATTCTGGTGAAGCGGCCTGAATCGCTCGTTCATCAAAACGGGCTGGCGACTGACGAAGGGTTGGTTCGTGAACTGCAGCCTCTATGAAGTGTCCAATTTGCGGCAAACCTATCGAGTGGCAAGATAATCCGTTCCGTCCTTTTTGCTCCGAGCGCTGCAAACTAGTGGATCTTGGTCGCTGGGTTACCGAAGAATACAGCGTTCCCGGAGCACCCCTTCCCATGGAGCACGACGATGCTCCCACTCCTTCAAATTCCCACGACGACGATTGAGTGACGGGTATGTTCATCAACAGGAACCGCCCTCAACGCATAATCCTTGTTCTGATTTTGGCAACTGGATTGTTTGCAGGTTGTTCATCGCCGAATTCAGACTCCGAGCCTACTCCAGTTCTTTCCAGTCATCCGCAGACAAGTTTCCCTCTTCCACCATTGACAGCAAACTCCGAACTCGGCTGGGTTCTAACCGACGGTTCGCGGGTGAAACTTTCTGAACACAAGGGAAAGGTCCTCGTGCTGGATCTCTACGCGACATGGTGCGAGCCGTGTCGCCAAAGCATTCCTCATCTGATAGAGATTCATAGACGCTACGAAGCGAAAGGACTCCAACTGGTCGGGTTGAATGTAGGGGGCCCGGACGACCGCGTGAAGGTTGCAAGTTTCGCCGCCGAGTTTCACATCACGTATCCGCTCGGCTTTCCCGATCAGCCATTGACGGATTTGCTTCTGGCTGACACTACGAGCATCCCGCAAACTTATGTCTTTAATCGCGAGGGCAAACTCTTAAAGAGATTCATCGGTTACGACGACTCAATGCCGGCGCAGCTGGACCAGGTAATCCAGAGTGAACTGGCATCAAGTTCCAGGTGACAACGTTGTTCATTCCCATCGTTGGAGCGTTGAATGTTGCGAGCAAAATTCATCAAGAACGATATTGGTAGCGGCGCATTTCGCTGGCGCAGTCACGAAATCTCTCGTATTGAAGGACTGAGCGACGCCGTGTTTGGCTTCGCGATCACCTTGCTGGTCGTCTCGCTGGAAGTTCCCAAGACCTTCAACGAACTGCTTCACGCGATGCGTGGGTTCGGTTCCTTTGCGATCTGCTTCACGCTCCTCTTCACGGTTTGGTACAACCAATACAAGTTCTTTCGGCGCTATGGACTGAGCGACACCATAACGGTTGTGCTAAACGGCGCGCTGCTCTTCGTCGTTCTCTTCTATGTTTATCCTTTGAAGTTTCTCTTCTCTAGTCTGATCGATCGATTTGCTGGTAGACACAACGAGGTGCTGCTTCCCAATGGCACGATCGAAGCCGTCATCGCACCTGCCCAAGTGGGTTCGCTGATGATTATCTTTGGCATTGGTTACTTCGCTGTCTTCGGAGTCTTTGTTCTTCTTTACCTCCGAGCGTATCGAAAGCGAGACGAGCTCGAACTGAATCGACTGGAACTCTTTGACACCGTTAGCAGCATTCAGGAGAACGCGCTGCACTGCACCATTGCTCTGCTTTCGATTGCGACTGTCGTCTTCGGCGGACCGCAGATGGCTGGTCTGGCGGGGATAATCTATATGCTCACGGGCGTCGCAATGGGAGTGCACGGCACAGTGATGGGTAAGCAAAGGAAAAAGCTAGAGAAGAGTTTGCGGCCAGGGATAGAGGTTGAACAGCTGCTGTAACCGGCTTCGCGGACACCGCTTCCCAGCGCGTGTTAACATCCAGGTGATCGACGTCCAACTACATTCTTCCGAATGAAAGCAGTATGGATATGCCGACTCTGGTCCTAGTGATGGTCATGGTGTGCTGGTTTGTGTTCGCCTTGACGTTTATCTTGCGCAAGAAACCAGCGGCAGCGCCGGATAGCAAGCGAGACAGAGGTTCGATTCCCGGAGTCTTTTTGCAGGCTTTGTCTTACGCCATCATCTGGACAGTACGTCGTCCATTCGTTAGCCCCTTCGTTTCGTTCAGCAAAACTCTGGCGCTCTTCCTCGGGATCGTCGCAATTGTCTCGGCGATCGTTTCCGTCTTCATCGTAATGGCGGCAGTAAAAACGCTGGGCAAGGAGTGGAGTATCACGGCCCGAGTAGTTACGGATCACAAACTTGCGACGGAAGGCCCTTATCGTTTCGTGCGTCATCCTATCTACACAGGGATGCTCGGAATGCTGATCGCAACCGGCATCGCGGTGAGTTACTGGCCCGCATTGCTGGTGGCGCTTGTTGTGTTTTTTCTCGGGACCGCAATTCGAATTCGTAGCGAAGAGCGGTTGCTGCGGGAAACATTTGGTTTGGAGTTTGAGACGTATGCTCGTAGCGTTCCGGCAATAGTACCGGGGCTGTATTAAATAACATTCAAATTCAGGGGAAACATTGACTATCAGGAAGGCAAAAATTCTCGCGACACTTGGTCCTGCGTCACGCGAACCGGGTGTGATTGAAGCACTGCTCACGGCCGGTGCAAACGGTGTCCGCATCAACATGTCGCATGGCACGCACGAAGAGAAAGCTGAAGATATTAGACGTGCGCGTGCGGCAGCTTCGAAGCTGAATCTTCCACTTTCGGTGCTGGTGGATCTTTCCGGCCCCAAAATTCGCACGCGTCAACTCAAGGATGGGAAGCCGGTGATTCTGACTGCGGGCACAACCTTCACGCTCACTACAAGAGAGATTCTGGGTGATGAAGTGCAAGTCGCCACCAACTATCCAGATTTGCCGCGTGTCGTTAGCCCAGGAGCGCGGCTACTACTCGACGACGGGGCGATTGAACTGATTGTTGAGACCACTACGGAAACAGATGTCGTTTGCCGGGTAATCAATGGCGGTGTGCTCGGTGAGCGCAAAGGCATTAACCTGCCGGGAATCTCTTTGCCGATCGCTTCGCTAACCGAAAAGGATCTGTTGGATCTGAAGTGGGCCGTCGCTCAGGACGTTGACTACATTGCCCTTTCCTTCGTGCGTCGTGGAGAGGATTGCCGACATGCCAAACGGTTGATCAACGAAGCGGGCGGCCGCGCCCCTCTTGTAGCGAAAGTCGAAATGGCCGAAGCAATCACCAATCTAGATGAAATCGTCGAGGCTGCCGATGGAATCATGGTTGCGCGCGGCGATCTGGGCGTTGAAACAAGCGTTGAGCTGGTCCCGGTTTATCAAAAGCGAATCATCGAAAAATCAGTCCATGCGGGAAAGTTTGTAATCACCGCTACGCAGATGCTTCAGTCCATGATCACTAGCCCAAGACCGACGCGCGCTGAAGCATCGGACGTCGCGAATGCCGTTTGGGACGGGACTGATGCATTAATGCTGTCAAACGAAACCGCGGTCGGGCAATTCCCAATTCCCGCAGTAGAGACCATGTGTCGCATCATCGAATCGGCGGAGGAAAGCAACGAGCCCGAAACACACAGCGTGTCGAAGTGGGCCGGCCGGCAATCTGGAAGAGTTAGTCGCGCCCTTTGCGAAGCTGCAGCGTTTGCTGCGGAGGAAATGGGAATACGAGTAACGGCGGTGCTCACTGAATCTGGCCTGATGGCACGCCGCCTTTCCGCCCTAAGGCCACAGCTGCGAATCATTGCCCTAACCACTTCCGGCAACGTGCAAAACGAACTGGCACTCGTTTGGGGCGTGGAATCTCTTATCACGCCCAAGGCCCACACAACCGAAGAGATGTTGAAAGCCGGCGAGAAGACTTTGCTGGATGCTGCTGTCGTCGAGAAAGGTGAAATGATCGTGATCATGGCGGGACGGCTCTCCGGACTTGGGCTCTCCAGTTCGGTCACCTTGTTTACCGTTGGTGAACCTCTGGCCCCTGCGCGCACGTGACTCCGCGAATAAACATCTCCGCCGGCGAGTTGTTTGAGCTGATCAGACCGGCGGCCCTCATCCTCTCGGCGCTCATCTCAACCTGGGTCTTCGCAAGCGCACGAAGACGTTTCCCTTTCTACGTCGCCCTGCTCTGGGCGGTCGCGACTCTTTTGTTTCTGCCGATTGTTCTACCGCTCTACGTCATCGCAGTCCTGATTTGGCGCCGAAGCGAATCCCGTTCTCACCTTCGTTGGCCAATCATCATGCCGTTGATTTATGCCGCCGCAGTCCTTGGTGGAACGCTCTTCTACTTGCGACAAGAAAGACGTGGTGTCGATGCTCACCTGGCGCAGGCCGCCTACGCGAAGGTGCGCGGGAATCATCGCGAGGCGATTGCTCAGTATCAGGCAGCCCTCGTCGAAAGCGACGATCCTCATATACACAAACTTCTGGCGATTGAGTTAAGCGCGATGAATTACTGGACGGAGGCGCTAGGGGAGTTTCGCCTTGCGCAAAGAGGTGGAGAGCCGGACGACTTAATGCTTGTGCACATTGCGGGTCTGCTCAACGTGCTTAACCAACCAAATCAGGCTCGGCTGGAATATGAGCGATTTCTTACGAGCAGCATGTGCACTCAACAGTTGCCGGACGAGCGTTGTGAGCTCGCGCGGAAGAGACTGGCAGTAGGAGTTAATTAGGCCTGGTAGCAGCGGGGGAAATGAAACCTGGGCGCGCGCGCACGATTAGTTTCTTCAACTCCGGAGCGGCGTCCGCAGGAATATTCAATTTAACTTTAACCTTATGGAACTTTCCGTCACCATTTTGG
>Ga0134127_10001055_pt1 | contig 21310 bp, 18 predicted proteins | sample KB31753_FD_96459 | JGI IMG/M metagenome (GOLD analysis project Ga0134127, IMG submission 96459) | Terrestrial soil microbial communities with excess Nitrogen fertilizer from Kellogg Biological Station, Michigan, USA - KB3-175-3 | ecosystem: Environmental > Terrestrial > Soil > Unclassified ... | reverse complement strand
GCGTCGTGATGACCCTTTGGGTCGCTTTCTTCGTCGTCCAGGTCAGGTTGATCGCCGCCCATAAGATAAACCTGCATCGCCGGTTGGGCGCGATCGGCGGACTGTTGGCCGGTTTGGTAGTGTTAGTGGGCGTAATAACCGCTATTAGCGCCGCCCGGCGAGGTAGTTCGCCCGGTCCGCCACCACTCGTGTTCCTCGCTATCCCGCTCTTCGACATGCTCATATTTTCAGGCTTCGTAGCTGCCGGTCTCTTCTTTCGACGTCGCAGCGATATTCACAAGCGATTAATGTTGCTGTCGTGCGCGGGCTTTCTGACGGCTGCCGTGGCCCGCATCCCGCTGAGCTTCGTCGCGACCGGGGGCCCGCTGGTTTTCTTTGGCCTGACCGATTTGTTCGTGCTTGCCTTCGTGGCTTTTGACACCGTAAAACATCGACGGCTGCATCCGGTGTTTGGATGGGGCTTACCGATCATCATTGCGTCCCAGCCGTTGCGCTTGATGGTGGCAGGGACGCAGGCCTGGATGACTTTCGCGAACTGGCTCGTAGGGTAAAGCAAGAACGGTCTGCCTGGCCCAAACTGTTTTCAGATCGCAGGCTCGCCAGCTCCGGCGTGCTTTAGGCACCTGACTTCATGGACGAATCATCGACTCAAGCACATATTGCGCCTGTCAATGATATCGAGATGTACTACGAGATACGCGGAGAAGGCGAGCCGCTGGTACTTCTCCACGGCGGCGGCGGAGTAGGAGCGAATTGGAATCTGGTTTTCAAGAACACCCCGGAAGGATACCGGCTCATCGTCCCCGATCTGCGCGGCCACGGAAGCTCGACCAATCCGTCAAAGGCGTTCACTTTTCGGCAATCTGCCCTCGACGTTTTCGGATTGCTTGATCATCTGAACGTCGGTCGATTCAAAGCAATTGGATTGAGCATGGGCGCTAAGACACTGCTGCACATGGCAATTCAACAGCCCGCTCGTGTTGAGGCCATGATTCTCGTTAGCGCGACCCCTTACTTTCCTGAACAAGCCCGCTCCATCATGCGCGAGACGACTCCAGACAATCGCAGCGACGCCGAGTGGCAGCAAATGAGGGCCTGGCATAAGCACGGCGACGAGCAGATTCGGGAGATATGGAGGCAGGCCAACTCATTCGCCGGCAGTTACGATGACATGAACTTCACGCCTCCTTACCTGTCGACTATTGCAGCCCGCACTTTGATTGTTCACGGCGATCGTGACCCGCTGTACCCGGTCAACCTCGCTCTGGAAATGTTTGCCGCAATTCCCCGCTCCAGCCTTTGGGTCATTCCTGAGGGAGAACACGGGCCGATATTCGGCGAATATACAGGCAACGGCGAGACGACCGCACGGTTTGTCGAAAGAGCGCTGGCGTTCCTTCGAGACGATGCCCAATCCAAAAAAGAGGACAGAAATGCTTAGATTCGATTCGTGCAGGCCTCGCTTAACAGTCGCCAGCGCGGCTCTGCTGCTGCTCCTGGTTTCCGCGCTCGCCGTGCAGGCGCAAAGCCGGGCAACGAAGACCACAGGCAGCCTACCTGAGCAAAGAACAGCTCGCTATTTCGAATCGCTCCGAGAGTCGCCGCCCGAAATGTTCGCTTTCCTCAAGAGAATGCCAAAAGGTGGTGATCTACACAGCCATCTGTCGGGGGCGGTTTACGCGGAGTCGTACATTCAATGGGCGGCCGCCAAAGGACTGTGTGTGAATCAAGCGGCGCTTTCTATCGCACAACCTCCGTGTGATCCGGCAGCGGGAAAACCACCCGCAAGCACGGCTCTCTTGAACCCGGTCCTGTACCGCCAAATGGTCGACGCGTTGTCGATGCGCAACTGGCAGTATTCAGGCCAAAGCGGACACGATCGCTTCTTTGACACGTTTGGCAAATTTGGCAGCGCTAGTTTCGGACAGATGTTGGCTGAAGTGTCGTCGCGCGCTGCGAAAGGGCGCGTCTCTTATCTTGAGGTGATGTTGACTCCTGATGGCCCGAGGTCAAGCGCGATCGGAATGCAGGTTGGCTGGGACGGCGACTTTGCGGGCACGCTCAATAAGCTAAAGGGCAGCGGCATCGACGATGCGGCCGCCGCCGGTGTCAAAGCCCTGCAAGACGCAGAGGCTGAAATGAAGAGCTTGCTGAAATGCAACACCCCCCAGGCCGATGCAGGGTGTTCGGTGACGATTCGATACGTGTCGCAAGTCTCGCGAGGAGCCCCGCTCGGCGCAGTCTTCGCGCAGATGGTGACTGGTTTTGCGCTGGCCAATGATCCCAACTCGAAAGTGGTGGCGTTGAATCTGGTCCAGCCCGAAGACTCGCTGCTCTCGATGCAAAACTTCAGCCTGCAAATGGAGATGTTGAGCTTCCTCAAGTCACGATATCCGAAGGCGCACATCACACTGCACGCGGGCGAACTCGCTCCGGGTCTCGTTCCTCCTGAAGGATTGTCGTTCCATATAAGGGACTCGGTGATGAAAGGGCACGCCGAACGCATCGGGCACGGGGTCGACATCATGAATGAAGACGATCCCTACGATCTGCTGAAAGAGCTGGCTCGACGAAACGTTATGATAGAAATCTGCTTGACCAGCAACGACGCGATTTTGGGAATCAGGAAGGAACACCACCCGCTCAGCATCTATCTGGAGCACGGTGTTCCGGTGGCGCTGGCGACCGACGACGAAGGAGTAGCACGTTCCGAGATTTCGCGCGAGTACTTGAAGGCTGCCGAGGATCACGGGCTCGGATACATCCAACTTAAAACAATGGCCCGTACCAGCCTTCAACACGCGTTTGTACAAGGCGAAAGCCTGTGGGCCGACGCGCGAAAATTCATCCCGGTCTCTCAGTGTTCAAGAGATCTGACGATGACAAGGGAAGCATCCAATTCTTGCAAGCAGTATCTCGCGGCAAGTGAGAAGGCGCGTCTCCAGTGGAAGCTTGAAGTGGAGTTCAAGAGCTTCGAGAACGGCGCTGAGCCATAGAACTCAATAAACGGAGGAACTATGAGCACGTGTAGAGAAGTGTTGGAGACCTGGTTTCGCCGGGTTTGGACCGAACAGGACGCCAATGCGATCGACGAGATGTTCGTCCCTGACGGGGCCGCCCGAGGGCTGGGTGCGAATGTCCGGTTCGGTCCTGCAGAATTTCGCGTATTCCACTCGGCTCTGTGCCGCCAGTTGACCGATATCGTCATCACGATTGATAAGAGCATTGAAGAAGGCGACTGGATTTCAGCAGTCTGCACGTTGCGGGCCCGATCGAGAGAGACGGCAAGGCCGATTGAAATAACGGGCAGCGTAATGATCAGGATTTCGGATGGCAAGCTGCTGGAGGCCTACAATCACTGGGACTTCATTGGCATCTTCAGCCAGCTGGAATTGCTTCCGACGAATACCTTTGAGAAAGCATTGGCCGGCGAAACGATTATTTGAGTTCCCGAAGAAATGCACACAATCACCGGCGCCGATTTCCGCGGAGTCCGTGCGATCGAATCACATCCAGGTAGCGAGGAATTCCATTTGCCAATACTTGAAACGGAACGGCTAATCCTTCGCGAGGTAAAGAACGATGACGCCGAATTCATTCTCAAGCTTCTCAATGAGCCGTCTTTTGTGCGTAACATCGGCGATAAAGGCGTTAGAACCGAAGTGGATGCACTGCACTACATTCAAACGGTACCGATTGCGAGCTACGAACGGTTTGGCTTCGGACTTTACCTGGTTGAGTTGAAAGACCCCGGAGTGTCTATTGGAATTTGCGGCTTGATCAAGAGAGATTCGTTAGAGAATGTCGATATTGGCTTTGCATTTTTGCCGTCGTTCTGGTCGAAGGGCTATGCATTCGAAGCCGCATCCGCGGTCATGGTTTACGGAAGAGACATCCTGGGGATAAGCCGTATCGTAGCGATCACCTCTCCGGATAACAGCGAGTCCATCAGAGTTCTTCAAAAGCTGGGTCTCAGATTCGAGCGCACGATCAGGTTGTCTGAGGGCGAGAGTGAGCTTAAGCTCTTCGCCCCAGAAGACTAGAAATCAACGAAGATGTCTGGATTGTATCTCGAGTCGATCTAGTCCGACACTTCGCACGCACGGGCTCTGACAACATCCAACAGCTTAGGAGATACCATGAAGAGAATGTGCCTATTTGTGATTATCGCACTTGCGCTCGCAGCGTGTTCCAATGAGCCTCAACCGAACAAACCTGCGACGGCAGGATATCTGGATTACAGCGGTCGTGACGATACTTTGACCGGGGGCGTGAAGTTGATCCCAATCAATACTCCAAAGGGGATCTTTAACGTTTGGACCAAACGTGTCGGCAACAATCCAAAGATCAAGGTGCTGCTCTTGCACGGAGGGCCGGGTGCTACTCACGAGTACTTCGAAGCGTTCGACAGTTACTTTCCGGCAGCCGAGATCGAGTATTACTACTACGATCAGCTTGGTTCGGCTTTTAGCGATCAGCCAACAGATCCTGACCTTTGGGATCTGCCGCGTTTCGTTGAGGAAGTCGAGCAGGTGCGGCAGGGCCTCAAGCTGGATCGCGGAAACTTCTATCTCCTCGGCCACTCCTGGGGCGGAATCCTGGCGATTGAGTACGCGTTGAAGTATCAGCAGAATCTTGCAGGTCTGGTGATCTCGAACATGATGGCCAGCATACCTGCCTATAACGAGTACGCCAACAAAGTGCTGATGCCCGCTATGGATCAGAAGGTACTTGCGGAGATCAAGCAGATCGAAGCTAGGGGAGAGTTCGAGAAGCCGCGATACATGGAGCTGTTGATCCCGAATCACTACGTACAACACATACTGCGGATGCCTCCGGAGCAGTGGCCCGATCCGGTTAACCGCGCATTCATGCGCCTTAACCCTGCGATCTACGTTCCAATGCAGGGACCGAGTGAGCTGGGCGCGAGCGGTAAACTGGTGAACTGGGACAGAACCGCCGATCTCGGCAAGGTCACTGTTCCAACGCTGGTTATCGGCGCGCAACACGACACGATGGATCCCAAACACATGGAGATGATGGCCAGCGCCGTCGGCAAGGGTCGATATCTGTACTGTCCGAATGGCAGTCATATGGCGATGTACGACGATCAGCAGGTCTACTTTGAAGGGCTCGTAAAATTCATTGGCGATGTGAGTGCCGGTCGCTTTTGAGGAAAAAGATGTCACTCGGGTGACGGTTTGCTGCTTGACTCTATACCCAGGTATAGGGTGCAGTATTGAAAAAGCTTGAGGATGAGCATATGCGAATCGGACAGTTGGCTGCCGAGACGGGGGTGAGCGTTCAGACCGTTCGTTATTATGAACGGCGAGGACTGCTGAAAAAATCGGCGCGGCTCGCTTCCGGCTACAGATCCTACTCGGCAGATGCCATTCAGCGGATCCGCTTCATCAAACGATCAAAAGAGCTCGGGTATACGCTGGTGGAGATCGGCAGCCTGCTCGAGCTGAGCGAAACACGTCCACACAACACTGCGAAAGCGCGCTCCATCGTACAGGCAAAGATACGCAACATCGATGATAAGATCCGTGGCCTGAAACGGATGCGGGACGAGCTGATCACGCTCGGCCGAGCCTGCGGATGTGGTGATTCGCAACCGGTTTGCCGATTTCTTGACCAGAACGAATAACACTCTCTCATGGCTGAAATTGGCGGGCCGGAACTTCGGTTTATTAGGAGAAGTCGATGCAAACAAGAAAGATGGTTATTGTGACAATCTTGGGTCTGAGCATCCTGACGACGAGCCCAGTCGCCGCTTTTCAGGGCGAAGCTGGATTGAAAATCCAAGAATCCCAGGGCCAGAAAATGTCAAAGAAAGATGGCGTGAAGAAGGAATCCCCGTTCGCCTGCAACGTTTTTGGATTAACCGCTGAACAGCGTCAGCGACACGTCCAATTAGTGAAACGACTCATAAGCACCAAGCAGGAGGTCCGCGAGCTGACCGATGGTTACGAGGTCAGCTTCAACGTGGAAAGCTCGACGATTCAAGAGTTGGCCGAGTTCATGACTTACGAGCGACTGTGCTGCCCATTCTTCGATCTGGAGCTGGTATTAGAGCGGGAAGGCGGGCCTGCCTTGCTGCGCTTGAAAGGCCGAGAAGGAGTCAAAGAGTTCATACGAACCGAGTTCGGCATCCGATAGTTTGGCGCTACGTCCCAGTTCTCAGACAATTACCACAGAAACCGCCGCGAACGCGGGATAACCATTCTGCCGGCTCGACGGCCCTTCAAACCCATCCCATCGCTTTTCTGTTTCCAACTAAAATAGCCTTTGCGTATAATGTGCGGCGGGAAGCAATCCAGGCAATATCCATAAAAACCAAGACTCTAGAAGAGAAAAATGATTACTTGTCCAAATTGTGGAGCGGGGAACAAACCGGGTTCGTCCGCATGTCGTATGTGCGCGGCTTCGCTCGAGGGAGTCGGCGCGCCACCTGCTGCACCGCTATCGCCCGGTCCCGGCCACCACGCGTCCAAGCCAGGTCAACAGCCAGAGGAGAATAAGCCGGCTGCCGAACAGGAAGGTATCGTCTGTGCCGAGTGCGGTACACAGAACGAGGCAGGCTGGTCTTTTTGCCAGCAATGCGGCAAGAGACTGACCAAACCGGCTGCCGCGCCTCCTCAGCCGCCCGCGGCGCGGGTCGGAGCCGATCTGAGGACCGTACCTGAACAACGGGCTGTCGCCGACCCAATGGCCGAGGGTTTAAGGACCAACCCGGAACCACAGCATAGCGACTCACTGCTGAAGACGGTCGTCGCACATCCGCCGCATTCGACGGAAGCGCCGACGATAATCGGCGACCTCCGGTCCGCCGAGCCTTATCACAGTGAACCGGCGGATTCGGCAAAGCCCAGCTTTGAGACTCCGGCGCCACCGAAACCGACAGGGCCAGCTCCGCAACAGATCCCTGACAAGCCTGTCGCTGCCACTCCACCGCCGTCTGCTGCGAAGCCCAGCGTGCCCACACCGAGCTCATCGGGTTCGCGACCGGAGCGCACAACGGCGCACGGTGAAACGTCTGGTGTGTTATGCGCTCAATGCGGGCAACCCAACTCTCCCGGCAGCGCGTTTTGCGCAAGCTGCGGAGCGTCGATGACATTTGGAAAAACGATGGTGATCTCATCGCAGCCGGCCCCGCCGCCGCCTGTCGGACGCCTGCATCTGGTGATGGAAGGCGGTCAGCCGGGAGAGATATACGATCTTACGGGGGATACGGTGATCGGAAGAAACAACGGACAGATCACCTTCCCACACGATGGGTTCATGTCAGGGCGCCACGCGCGAATCGAGCGCCGCGGCAGCAGCTTCGTGTTGACCGATGAAGGCAGCCGTAACGGCACTTTTATAAAGACAAAGGGAGAAGTTGAACTCAAGTCGGGAGACATGATCCTTGTCGGGAAGCAGCTCTTCCGTTTCGAAGTGTGAGAAAAAGTCAGTAGTCCCAGGAAGGGAAGTTTCTTGTTTCTGGTTTATGGTTTCTGGTCGGTACTACCTGGAACCCAAAACCACCAAGCCGGAAATCAGAAACTAGAAACTAGAAACCAGAAACTTAGCTACGGACTACTGACTAGACACCTTATGAGTGACATTCAAGTCTCAGTCTTCGCCAGAACAGACGTGGGTATGCATCGCAGCGGGAACGAGGATTCGTTCCTGGTAGCCGATCTGACAGCCGGAAAGATAGGGCTCGGTCCGGATGTCAGCACGCACCGACTCGGCGAGCGCGGCAGCTTGATGATAGTGTCTGACGGGATGGGCGGCGCAGCGGCCGGCGAAATAGCCAGTGAGATGGCAGTAACCACCATGCGCGAGTCGCTATCCCAGATGCCCGCATCAAAGGACATTTCCGATCGGCTAAAGGCGGCCGCGGAGATCGCTAACGAGCGCATCTGGAATCACTCCCAGGACAATCCCGAACTCTCGGGCATGGGCGCCACTCTGACCGCGGTGCTTGTGCAGGAGACGACTGCCTACGTAGCCCAGGTCGGGGACTCGCGCGCTTACCTTATCCGCCGCGAGCAGATCAAACAACTGACGAAGGACCAATCTCTCGCCCAGATGCTGGTCGATTCGGGCGCCATCAAACCCGAACAAATGGATTCCGTTCCTCAGAACGTCATTATGCAGGCGATGGGGACGCAGCCGGTCGTCAAGGTTGTGATGAGCGCGGTTCAGCTCTTCCGGAACGACTGTCTGGTAATCTGCAGTGACGGGTTATCCAACAAGATCCCTCCAAAAGAACTGCGGGAGATGATTCAAAAGGTAGACGACTTGACTGATGCGTGTCGTCTGCTGATCGACAAGGCAAACGAACGCGGCGGTGAAGACAACATCACCGTGATCATCGCTCGGTTTGACGGAGAATCGCTTCATACTGCCAGCGACAGCAATTCGATTACCGGCAGTTTCCGCGCCATCAATCAGGGTTATTCTTCGGAGTATTTTTCAGGGGCCGACCGGGCGCAGGTGTCGACTATTGAGGAAGAGCCGCTTGTCGAAGAGGAGCCACTGGATCCTCAGCGGCCGATCACCCAGGTGTTCAACGTCGCCGATCTCGCGCGGTTTGCAGCGATGCAGGGTAACGATGCTTCCGCGCAGCCGCCAACGACAGATGGAATCGCGGAACTCGACGATGATTTCTTCACACGACCAACAGCGGAAAGGCCGGTTCCGGAAGACGACCCCAGCACACGGCCAACGGCAGAACGCCCGCAACTCGAGGGTCCGGCGATCGAGCAAGCTACCCCAAAGGCGAAACGACGAAAGCCCGGATATTTTCTCATCATAATCATCGCACTGATCTCCTTGCTTCTGCTCGGCGCGACCGGGTACTTCGTTTACACGATATATCTGAAATCAAAACCGCCGCCTCCAGTCGCACCGGAGTGATGCGTGATGCGTGATGCGTGATGCGTGATGCGTGATGCGTGAAACGTGATGCGTGAAACGTGATGCGTGATCCGCAATCGTTCAAAGGTTGGTGACCCAATTCGGTCACGCATCACGCATCACGCATCACGTTTCACTCTTCACGCATCACGCATCACGCATCACGCATCACGTTTCACTCTTCACTGGCCTTTCAGGGACTGATGACCAAAAACCGCGACTCGGCAACACCTTCCCCAACCAGAGAGCATTCCAGGCTCAAAGAAAATGTCGGACATTTGCCCCCCTGGCGACGCTGGGGTCCTTATGTTTCCGAACGCGCCTGGGGAACGGTGCGCGAGGACTACAGCTCCGACGGCAACGCCTGGGACTATTTTAGTCACGATGTCGCTCGTAGCCGCGCGTATCGCTGGGGCGAGGACGGGCTCGCGGGCATCTGCGATCGCTATCAGTTGCTTGTCTTCGCTCTCGCGTTTTGGAACGGACGCGATCCGATTCTGAAAGAACGCGCATTCGGCCTCGTGCCCTCCGAGGGCAACCACGGCGAGGATGTCAAGGAATACTACTTCTATCTCGACAATACCCCGTCACACAGCTACATGAGGTATCTGTATAAGTATCCCCAGTCTGAATACCCTTATCTTGAGCTTATACAGCAGAATCAAAGCCGCGGCGGCCGGGGCCGCGAATACGAATTGCTGGACACCGGGATCTTCGATGACGACAGGTACTTCGACATTTTTGTCGAGTACGCGAAGGCCACGCCAGAAGACATATGCATAAAGATCGAGGCCTTTAATCGCGGGCCTGACGACGCTCCGCTGCACGTCATCCCACACCTTTGGTTTCGAAAGACCTGGGGATGGAACAATGTGCGTGATACTGAGCCGTCGATCTCAACCGGGCCAGCAGGCGCCGGTTACCAGGGACTGATCGCAAGTGACGCCTTCGCGCACATCCTGAAGAACTTACCCTTCAACTACAGCATCGGGAGTCGCCATCTGTACGCCGAAGCAGGCTGCGAGCTGTTGTTCACGAATAACGACACCAACCCGGCGCGCGCGCAAGTGGTTGGAGCGCCAAGCTCTCAGCCCTACTACAAGGATGCATTCCACCGCTACATCGTTAACCGCGACGAGGCAGCCACAAATCCCGGGCGTATCGGAACAAAGGCCTGTGTGCACTACGAGCGTATGGTTCCCGCTGGGGGGTCCGTTGTCATCAAGCTGCGGCTCACGCCGGACCAATCGGACGGGCCGCTCAAGGATGTGGAAAAGATCATCGTTCAACGGCGCGCCGAGGCGGATGAGTTTTACAGCTTCATTCACCCGCCGGCTGCAACTGAAGACGAACGCAGGATTCAACGGCAGGCGTTCGCGGGACTGCTGTGGACCAAGCAGATCTATCTCTACGACGTTCATGTCTGGCTGGATGGGGACGACCCGAACAAACCGCCGCCCGCGTCGCGTCCCACGCGAAATGTCCACTGGCAGCATTTGAACTCGATGCGCATCCTCTCGATGCCAGACAAGTGGGAGTATCCCTGGTTCGCGGCGTGGGATCTCGCATTTCACACGGTGGCATTCGCGCTGATCGACGCCGAATTCGCAAAGGAACAGTTGTGGCTGATGCTGTTCGAACAGTTCCAGCATCCGAACGGCCAGCTGCCGGCCTACGAATGGGAGTTTTCGGATCTGAATCCGCCGGTACACGCGTGGGCGTGCTGGCGAGTCTACAACATGGACCGGATCCGGACCGGACGCGCAGATCGCGCCTGGCTCGAAAAGTGTTTCCACAAGCTGCTGATCAATTTCACGTGGTGGGTGAATAAAGTCGACAGCGAGGGAAACAACCTGTTTGAAGGCGGGTTTCTCGGGCTGGACAACATAACGGTAATAGATCGTAGCGAGAAGCTTCAGGGAGGCGTGGTTCTGGAACAGAGCGACGCGACCGGCTGGATGGGAATGTTCTGCTTGAACCTGATGCGGATCGGGCTGGAGCTCGCCAAGGAGAACAAGCAATACGAGGGGCTGGCGACGAAATTCTTCCAGCATTACATCTACGTGGGCGGCGCGATGAAGCGACGCGGCGGGCGGGACTATTCGCTGTGGGATGAGAAAGACGGGTTCTTTTACGATGTGCTGCGCTACCCGGACGGCAGCTTTCACAAGTTCCGCGTGCGGTCGCTCGTCGGTATCATCCCTTTATATGCGATCGAGAGACTCGAGGTCGAATGGATTAGGTCCTTTCCGGAATTCACCGCCAACCTGGAATGGTTTACTGAGAACAGACAGGATCTGGTCCAACGCGCCTGCTACCGAATACAGCACGACGGCGTAGACGTGCACGTGCTCGCGATAGTCGATGAACACCAGACTAAACAGATTCTGGAACGGCTGATTGATCCGGACGAATTTCTCTCCGATTACGGCATCCGAAGCCTGTCGAAGATTCATCAGAATAATCCCTACGTCTTCGGTAACAGCGAGGTGCGTTATGAGCCCGCCGAATCCGACAACAAGATCAAGGGTGGCAACTCAAACTGGCGGGGTCCGGTCTGGTTTCCGACCTCGTTCCTGATGATTGAGTCGTTGAGAAAGCTGGGCAAGGCGTATGGCCCGCACTTCAGCGTCGCGCTTCCCGATGGATCGGGGCGGCGAGTGACGCTGACCGAAATGGCCGGTGAAATAGCGAACCGAATGATCCGAATCTTCACCAGAAATGAGGACGGCAAGCGGCCGGTCTACGGCGGATCGAAGAAGTTCCAGGAAGACCCTCACTGGCGCGACTACATTTTGTTCTACGAGTATTTTCATGGAGATAATGGTGCTGGGATCGGCGCTTCGCATCAGACGGGCTGGAGCGCGCTGGTTGCGTCGTTGATAGATGAATGGCGACGTTAGACGCGTCGCGTTCAAGAATCATTGTTAGGAAATAGCCTCTTATTTTTCATTTTTTGATTTGTCATTTTTCATTTTCCCACCGGAATAGCTAGTGATGACGAGTGGAAATGACAATTGGAAAATGATAAACGTAAAATGGAAAATGATTAGGACTGGACGCTAAACGAATCTCAATGATGAGGAGACTAGAATGGCGTACACCCATCATGAACTCAAAGGCAAAACCGTAGCCCAGCTCCGCGAGATCGCAAAAGGTGTCGAGCACGACTCGCTCTCGGGTTACAGCACGATGCACAAGGACCATCTTGTTACTGCGTTATGCAATGCTTTGGGAATTGACATTCACGAGCATCACGATGTCGTCGGTCTCAACAAGGCCGCGATCAAAGCGCAGATAAAAGAACTCAAGGGCACGCGTGACCAGGCTCTGGCGAGTCGCGACCACGCCGAGCTCAAAGCAGTCCGCCGAAAGATGCATCACCTGAAACGGCGGATCCACAAAGCTACCGTCTAGCCTGGAGCCCAGGCATCCTGGCTTCGAAGGTACCGTAGACTGTCTAGTCTGCGGTTGCCTTGCCTCAAGATTGGACTGGGCTTTCAGCCGCAGACCTAGACAGTTCTCCGGTACTGCCGCCCGCAATATCGTGTCCAGCGAAGAAGCAGGTCGGTATGCCTGCGCTCCTGGGCGGCGCCCGCGCGGCTCACCTACCCTGGCCACTCGCGCCGCCCAATCCGCACCGGGTCAACAAGGTGGGTCAACAAGGCGATTGACACCAAAAACGTTTGGATGTAAAAGAGAGCCGTCTGAGGAGCCAATGCTGGTTCAAACAGCATGCCGGCCGAAATCAATCTTGGATCTTGCAGAGTGTGACGCCGGACGGGCCTTTGCTTCGCGTGAGCGCCTCATGCTGGTGTCAGGCTTGCGATTTTGCGATTCACTCGTCGGCAGGAAAGGGTTAGCCGCAACGAATCGCAAAATCGCAAGCCTGACACCGGGGCCGGCGCTGCAAGGTGGAGGTAGACTTATGAATAGAGATCCACTCTTCACTATAACTCCGACGATTGCCTATCAACCTCTGTGCGCGATCTGGCGACATCGCAGCCTGACCGCGGCGCTGCTGCTGGCGTTGCTGATTCCTATGCAGGCCTCCGGACAAGACGCGGGCGGGGAACTCATCGACGCCGCGAAGAAGGGAGACGTCGACGCTCTGCGCTCATTGATCAACAAGGGCGGCAACGTCAACGGGAAGAACGCGAGCGGCAGAACTCCACTGATGGAAGCTGCTTATTGGGGCCGGGTGGACGCCGCAAAGCTGTTCCTCGAAAAAGGCGCTGATCCTAATGCAAAGGATCTGGAGGATCATACGCCTTTGATCGATGCGGCCGGAAACGGCCACATCCAGGTAGTACTCGCGCTGCTGGAAAAGGGGGCGGATCCTAAGGCTAAGACCAAGGAGGGTTCAACCGCGTTGATCGAGGCGGCATCGAATAATCGCGCCGAAGTGCTAAAGGCCTTGCTCGAAAAGAACCCGGGCGTCGAAGAAAAGGATAAAGAGGGCCGGACAGCCCTGATACTCGCCGCCTACTGGGGTCACGCCGACGCAGCACAGGCTTTGATCGACAAAGGCGCCAACCTCAACGCCAAGGATAAGTACGGCTACTCTGCGCTGATGTACGCCAAGAGTGAGAAACATGCGAAAGTCGTGGACCTGCTAGGCAAAGCGGGCGCGAAATAGCATCATCGCTCACGATCCCGGCTCCGCGCCTTCTGATCGCGTTGTTTCGCCGCCGGCGGCAGTTTCGGCGTGCGCAACCACCGGCGCATCCGAGTTGAAGTTTGGTTTTTGGTCTACGGCTTGGTATCATCCGCTGTTGAAAGAGCGACGAACTACCGCCTTCTTGGAATCGATTCACTGGGCGACAACCAATAATCAAAGGAGAAACAGCAGCCGCATGAACAACCGAATCAAGATAAAAGGATTATTACTGCTAGCTGCAATCATCATCTCATCGTACACGCTGACCGCCGGCGGATCAGCAAATCCGAGCTCAGCAACCGCGGTAGCCGACGGCGCCGCGCTCTACAATGCTAAATGCGCGATCTGCCACGGCAAGGATGGTCGCGGCCTCCCGAACTGGCGCTCGAAGGGGCAGCCTGATTTCAGCGACGCGAAATGGCAGAAGGCTCACACCGACGCACAGATATTCGACGCGACCAAGAATGGAAAAGGCAAATTCATGCCAGCCTTCAAGGCCAAGATGTCCGATGAAGAGATAACCGCGGTCGTAGCTCGGATTCGCTCTTTCGGCAAGAAGTAGCACAGACCTTATAGTCTGTTCTTCTTGCTCTCAAGAACCGTTCAATACACGGAAATACCAACATGCCCGAGCACGGCGGAGGTGTGTCCTGACGCGTTACTACAAGCGAGGAATACGATGAGCAGTAAAACAACAGCGCAGGCCAGGTCTATCAAGCAGTTTGTAGACGGGCTTTGCGAGATTCCTGAGGCGCAATTCCGTGTCGGCCAAGTCTACGAATACATCAAAAACAGCCCGGTCGACGAACATTCTCTCGAACCATACCTGTTCTTCAGCAACAAACACTACACCCGCAATCTAATATTCAAGAACAGCCTGTTCGAGCTGATGGCCATCTGCTGGGAAGTGGGTCAGGTCTCGCAAATACACAACCATCATAATCAGAACTGCTGGATGGCGATTCCCCGGGGAAAGCTGCGAGTGCAGAACTTTCGAGTGGTCGATCAAAATGAAGCCGCCTGGTATTGCCGGCTGGAGCCGACAGACTCATTTGATATTGACCAACTCATGCCCGCCGAAGTGGATCCCGAAGAGCCGGTGCATCAGGTGTTGAATCTCCCCGAGTTCAACCAGCGCGCGGTAAGCCTTCATATCTACTCGCGACCGTTCGACCGATGCCTGGTCTATTGCTGCGACACTAACGAGTACCGGGAAGTCCCCCTCCATTACACCAGTGAATATGGAAAATTGTGTGAAGGGGAAAAGCTTTGAAGGGCGCCCGGATCGAGCTGGTTTCTGGGGGGTATAGGTCCTATATCCATAAACCTAGAATCACTCACACCGCAGCGCCACCATCGGATCGACCTTCGTTGCCCGGCGAGCCGGCACAAGACACGCTCCCAAAGCCACTCCTGTCAACAACAACGGAATCGCTATGAACACCAATGTGTCGGTTGGGCTGACGCCGAACAGCATACTCGATAGCACCCGGGTCACGGCGAAGGAGCAAGCCAATCCGAGCGCGATGCCGGTCGCCACCAACGTTACGCCCTGGCTTACCACCAGCCTTAGCACATCGATCCTTCGCGCACCCAGGGCGATGCGAATACCAATCTCGCGAGTTCGCTGCGCAACCAGATTAGACATGACTGCGTACAACCCGACCGATGCCAGCAACAACGCAACAGCGCCAAAGATCGAAATCAACAGCATCGCAAACCTTCGCTGCTCCACCGATTCCGCTATGACGTTGTTCATCGTTCGGATCTCATAGACCGGCAACTCTTCGTCAACGGCTCGGATTCGTTCACGTATTGCGGAGACCAGGGGAGCCGGATCGCCGCTGGTCCGCGCAATAAACACCACGTTGCGCCGGGTGCGCGGCACTTGAAAGATCGGCATGTAGGAAGCGGGTGCTGGTTCCTTTTCCAGAGAAGCAACTCTGACGTCTCCAACGATCCCCACAACGGTGAGCCACTCGACACCCCAACCGCCCCAACGCACGCGCTTGCCGATCGCGCTCTCGCCGGGCCAGAACTTGCGCGCAAAACTCTGGCTGATGACGATGACCGGGGTCCCGCCCTCGCGATCCTCGTCAGAGAAACCCCGTCCCGCAATCAGCTGAATTCCCATCGCATCGAAGTAGTCATTGCTAACCCAGGTGTTGCTCGACGTGTAATAAGTGCCCTGATCTGCGCCCTCGATTCTGAAGCCTATCGTCCAGTCGTCGGAGAGCGGGAGATTCGAGGCGACTCCGACGGATTCGACGCCGGGCAGCGTTTCGATACCCTCGAGCGCGCGTCTGTACATCGCTTTTCCAAGTTCGATCTTCGGATAACGCGCAGCGGGCATCGACGTTCGCGCAACCACCACACCTTCAGGATCAAAGCCGGGCGGCACTCGCAACAACTGAACGAAACTGCTTATCAGCAAACCCGCACCAATCAACAACACCAGAGCCGACGCGGTCTCAAAGACTATCAGCGCGCCGCGGGTTCGCGTGGTTGCGCGGCCTCCACTTGAGCGCCCGCCTGACTCCTTCAGCGATTCATTCAAGTTCACCCGTGAGCAGTGGATGGCCGGCGCAAGACCAAATATCACGCCGGTCAAAACGGACACCGCGATCGTAAACAGCAGCACGCGGAGATCGAGGCTCACTTCAAGCAGCCGGGGCAGGTTACCGGGACCGAATCTCACGATGAGATCGACCGCCCAGGCGGCCAGCAGCAAACCCAATCCCCCGCCCAGTAACGCAAGCAGCAAGCTCTCGGTGAGCAGTTGTCGAATCAGCCTTCCCGAACTGGCCCCTACCGCGGTGCGAATGGCCATTTCCTTAACCCGCGCCTGCGACCGCGCCAGCAGCAGGTTCGCAACGTTCGCGCAGCCGACCAGCAGAACAAGCCCAACGGCGCCAAAGAGAATCAGCAACACCGTGCGCACGGGTTTAACCATCTCCTGTTCGAGGCTGATCACGTTTGCAGTAATTTCGATGTTGCCTTTGTAGACCTCCGGATGCGCCTGCTGCATTCTTGCGGCGACCGCTTGAATATCGGATCGGGCCTGGTCGATGGAGACCCCGAGTTTTAACCGGCCGATGACGCCGTAGTCGAAGCTGTTTGCGCGGCCCTTCTTTTCGCTGTCGGTCATCGCCAGCGGCACCCACAAATCGACCGCATCCGAAAAAGTGCTGTCGGTCGCCGGAAACTGAAATCGCGCAGGCATCACGCCTATGATCGTGTACGCCTTTTCATCAAGCTTCATCGATCGGCCCGCGATGCCGCCATCTGAGCCGAAGCGCGTTCGCCACAAGCGCTCGCTGATCAGAATTACGTCGTCCGCGCCGGGTTTGTCTTCGTCATCAGTGAAGGTGCGACCGAGCTTCGGAGGAACGTTGAGCAACGGAAAGAGGCTCGGAGACACACGAGCAACGTTTATGCGGGTCGCTTCGCCTTGACCCGTCAGATTTAAGTTCTCGGTCGTGTAACAGGCGATGTTCGAAAAGACCTCGTTGCCTTCCTTGTAGTCCCAGTACTCGGCGGCGGAAACGGCGCCGGTTCGCATGTAGAGCTTTGGCAGCGACTCTTGAACCAGCAGGAGCCGATCCGGGTCGGTGTACGGCAAGGGTTTCAGAAGAACCGCGTTGACCACGCTGAAGATCGCGGTTCCAGCGGCGATCCCCAAAGCGAGCACACCGACGGCAACGAGCGTGAATGAAGGGGTGCGAACGAGCATCCGGAACCCGTATTTGAGATCCAACCAGAGGCTTTCCATCGAGATATTCTCCTACGTTGTCAGGGCAGTCCGTTACCCTCGCGTAGACATTAGCCAAACCGCGTGCCGAAGGGTAGTGATAGCTGAATTGTTGATCCTGTTACATCTGCGCGGTTCTCGTAAAAAGATGGGCAAAGACTCGTGCGCGCTCGCGGGATAGGGCTTCCCAAAAACGATCATCAAGGCAGAGCGAAGGGTAAGCGATTCGGAGGCTTAGGGCCAGAAGCGTCGGATAAGTGCGGCCAACGCAGTGAGCACAAGTGAGAGAATCAGCATCGAGACTATAGGAGCGTAGAACCGGAAGCCGGGGCGTTCCACTCTAATGTCTCCGGGCAGCCGTCCGAACCAGGAGAGTGCACCCGCCCATACCAGGGCGCCAACGACCACAAGCACGACACCCAGGGTGATCAGCAGTAATCCGACTGGTGTTCTCTGATCCATTTCAGACTCTTTGCAGGCATCAAATTGCGGATGACCGCGTAGCGGTGTCCTCTCGATAGTTGCATGGTTCAGGATGCTCTGGGCCGCGTAGAGGTTACCTGCTGACCAGGAAAATCGATTCTGGAAGCACGTAGGTAACCGCTACGCGGCCCGCGGGTATCACCAATGTCGCAACCTATCGAGAGGATACCGCTACGCGGTTATCCTCTGTTGTGTTGTTGAATTCAAAATCCGCATTGGTCGTCTAGACAACTCCATTTAGACAACTCCATTGACCTCGCCGCTCCTGCGCACTCCGGACCCCAACGCCTTCTTCAGGAGTGCCATCTGGCCAGCATGGTAGAGATTGTGCTGAGTGACGCCAATAAACTGCGTATAGGCTGTGTAGGGAGGCTCGGTCACTAATGGTTGGTCCAGACGCTCTACAGGAAAGCTCCTTATCGCGTGTCTGAGATCTTCGTTCAATTGTGTCAGCGCGCGGATGGCCTCATTCCAGTTCTCGGTGCTGGGCTCCGGCACAGGAGGCCAGTCCTCAGATTCTGTAAGTTGCCTCCCATCTCCGCCGAGCCGCCGCAGGACCAGGCTATAGTCGCCGCTCAGATGCAGAACCAGCTCCCAAATACTGTGCGCGCCGGCGAGCGGATGCGCTGCTGCTTGTTCAGCAGAGACGCCTTCAAGGGTTTCGAGAACGGACGGGCCATGCCACGCCTCACCTTCAATTGCCCGCCTCAACTGTTCATCCAGCCTGCTTAGCTCAGCTTGCATGCTTCACTCCTTTGCCGTCGGCCTTGTTGAACTCGGCGCCGCGCGCGGAGTCAGGAAACCTGCGATAGTTCGATCTCAGTATCGGTGCCAGGCCTGCGATTCTGCAATTCGGTTTGGTCGGAACGACTTGAGTTTATCTCAAATCCGAATTGCAGAATCGCAGGCCTGGCACCCGAAACCTGCCGAAACTGGCGTTGACCGCCGCCGCGTTGCCGGTGAGGCTGGATTTGACGTAACGTACTTCGCAGACGTTCGGAAATACGCTGAGCGCCGCTAAATAGATCGAGCTTTGGACCACAACCAGAACAGCCATATTCCGAGTCACACGAGCAGGGTCGGTGGTGAACTCCCGGCGCGGTTAGAGGTCCGACTTCTTGGTGGAGTCGAGATCAGCTTGGACGGCCGCCGTCTTCGCGCCTTCAACTCTCTTCGCTTGCAACGGTTTCTGGCGTTGATCGCGTTGCGGAAAGACCGGCAGCACCGCTCACGACTCGCGTTCGAGCTCTGGCCCGACTCCGACGAAGGTCAGGCGCGCACCAACCTCAGAAAGCTGCTCCACGACTTCCGTCATTCCCTTCCCGACACCGGTGAGTTCGTCGAGATCGATAACGAGATTGTACGGTGGATTCCGACTGCGCCAGCCGACGTCGACGTGCTGAGGTTCCGCGATTCCCTGGCGGCCGGTGATCTCGAGCTCGCCGCGCGCCTCTATGCGGGCGATCTCCTTCCAGCATGTTATGACGACTGGGTCCTGGACGAGCGAGCGAAACTTCGAGCTGAGGCGTATGGGGCTTTCATGCGGCTGACAGAGCAGGCTGCGGGACACGACGACCACAAAGCCACGATCCGGTACGCCCAACGCATTATCGACCTGGATCCGACCGACGAAGTGGCCGTTCGAATTCAGATGGAAGCCCATCTCGCGCTTGGCAACAGAGCCGCGGCGTTGCGCGCCTACCACCGGTTCGCGGAGGTGCTCGAGCGCGAGCTTGCGGTGACACCCGGCGAGGCGATCGGGGCCATGTACCAACGGCTGAGGGCCGGCACACTCGACCACCATGAAGTACAGGGCGACGTGCTGGACGAAGACCTGCCAGCTGTCACCGAATCGCCGTTCGTGGGCCGCGACCTCGAGTTGAACCAACTGAACGAGACATGGAACAGAGCGCGGAAGGGTGTGGCGCATCTCGTGTTGGTGACCGGCGAACCGGGAATCGGAAAGACCCGTCTCGCACAGGAACTCGGCCGCCGCGTTCGAGCAGAGGGACACGTGGTGGCTTCGGCTCGTGCGTACGAAGTTGCGGGCAGACTGCCCTGGGGTCCCGTGGTCGACCTCCTCCGATCAAAGGCTCTCCGGAGCCACATCGACACGCTCGACACGGTCTGGAGGACCGAACTCGCTCGTCTCCTGCCCGAACTCCACGACGCTCCACGGGGGCCATCTGAACGGAGCCAGTCAGGCGACCTGGCTCAGCGCCTACGATTGTTCGATGCTGTGTGCCGAGCCCTCGTCGTCGCCGACCGTCCGCGTTTGCTGATCATCGACGATCTGCAGTGGTGTGATGCCGAGACCATCGAGTTGATCGGTTTCGTTGTCGGTTCCGCACGGACGGCACCGGTCCTCTTCATCGGTACTGTCCGCTCGGAGGAGCTCCAAGAGAATCATCCCCTTGGCCGGCTCGTCGACGCTCTGAGCCGCGACCGGGCGGTGACCACGGTGCCACTCGACCCGCTCGACGAAGCCACCACTGCGAGACTCGCCGCTCGGATACGCCCTTCAGACACGATTGATTCGGAACTGGCGTCTCGACTCTGGTGCGAGACCGAAGGCAACCCACTCTTTGTGATCGAAGTTCTTCGGGCCGGGATCTCCTCTGATCGAAGTCAGGCAGTGCTCACGCCGACGATGCGGGCGGTGCTGCGCGCCCGACTGGGCCAACTCCCTGTCGGGGCTCGGCGACTCGCCGAGGTGGCGGCGGTCATCGGTCGGCCCTTCTCGGTTGGTCTGATGGTCTCGGCCACTGGGATCGGTGAGCACGAGCTCGTTGATCATGTCGACGAACTCTGGCGGCGGCGGATCATCCGCGATCAGGGGCTCACGTACGATTTCAGTCACGACAAGCTTCGGGCGTTTGCCCTGGAGATGGTCAGTCCAGCTCGGCGACGTCAACTCCACCGGGCCGTCGCCGAGGCGATCGCGGTCGAGCTCCAGAACGACATCGACGCGGCCGCGCCGCAACTCGCCGCACACTACGACCAGGCGGGAATGATCGAACCGGCCATCAATGCCTATCGCGCGGCGGGGGCGAGAGCCGTGGCGGTGTCGGCCCTCGATGAAGCCGTCACCATGTTTCGGAGAGCGCTCTCACTGCTCGCTGAGATGCCAACGTCAGCCGACCGCGATGCGCTCGAGCTCGACATCCGGATCGCCCTTGGATCACCCCTCGTGGCCCTCGAGGGCTACGGCTCCAAGGGTGCGCACCAACTCTACGAGCGAGCCCTTTCGCTCTGCCGCAAGCTCAACCGACCCGTGGACCCACCGATTCTCCGCGGTCTCGGCCTCGCCCGGCTGCAGGGCTGCCGCTTCGACGATTCCAGTGAACTAGGCCAGGCCCTGCTCGACCACGAGAGTCGTGATCCGATCGCCAGGACGGAGGGCCGATATCTCCTCGGCGTGAGCGCGTTCTGGCGTGGCGATCTGGCCATGGCCCGTGACTATCTGGATGGCGCCATCAAAGCCTATGACGTGTCCAATCGCGAAG
>Ga0134127_10001054_pt1 | contig 21317 bp, 15 predicted proteins | sample KB31753_FD_96459 | JGI IMG/M metagenome (GOLD analysis project Ga0134127, IMG submission 96459) | Terrestrial soil microbial communities with excess Nitrogen fertilizer from Kellogg Biological Station, Michigan, USA - KB3-175-3 | ecosystem: Environmental > Terrestrial > Soil > Unclassified ... | reverse complement strand
TGAGCTCCTCGATATCCGGGGGGACGCCGTAGACATACGCCGCGCAGATCGCGGCGGTCTTCGGCGTCAGGTTCCGCTCGACGTCGGCCGGATCGAGGGTCAGGGATTCCGGCCGGCAGTCGCAGAAGACCGGTACCAGGCCGTTCCACAGCAGGGCCTGCGCGGTGGCCGCGAAGGTGAAGGACGGCACGATGACCTCGGCGCCCGCCGGCAGGTCCATGGCCTTCGCGGCCAGCATCAGCCCCGCGGTGCACGACGACATCGCGACCGCTTCGCTCGCGCCGGTCTGCCGGCGGATCTCCTCCTCGAAGGCGCGCACGATCCGCCCCGTTGTGACCTGACCCTCGTCCCAGCTCGGGCGCACGAGCTCCTCGAACTCGCGGAAGTCCGGCAGGGTCGGGCGAATGATCGGCATCATCTCCATCAATGGGCCTCCGCGGCGGCCAGGCGTCGCCGCACGTGCGGGTTCACGGACATCCCGGCGCTCTGGACCTTCACGAGCGCGACCCGGCTCACCGGGTTACCTCGACGTCCGGCGCGGGGGCGGCCGGCGCCGGCGTGCCGCTCCCCCAGAAATGCTCCTCGGTCCCCTCCCCGGGCTGACTGACGCCGGCCTGCACGAGCGCCCTCCAGACCGTCAGCAGAAGGATCCGGGCGTCGAGCCGGAACGACTGGTGGTCCACGTACCAGATGTCGAGCGCGAACCGATGCTCCCACGGCAGGGTGTTACGGCCGTTGAGCTGAGCCCATCCGGTGATCCCGGGCCGCACCTCGTGCCGGCGGGCCTGCTCCCTCGTGTAGCGCGGCAGGTACTCCATCAAGAGCGGCCGCGGCCCCACCAGGCTCATCTCACCCCTGATCACGTTGATGAGCTCCGGCAGCTCGTCGACGCTCGTGCGACGGAGCAGCCGCCCCAGACGGGTCAGCCGCTCGCGGTCCGGAAGGGGCCGGCCGTCGGCCGCGCCCGCGCCGCTCATGGTGCGGAACTTATAGAGGGTGAACGGCCGCGCGTGCCGGCCGGGCCGCCGCTGCGCGAAGATCACCGGCCGGCCGAGGCTCAGCCGGATCGCCAGCGCGGTCACCCCCAGCAGCGGGGCGAGCACGATGAGGCCGACCGACGCCACCACCAGGTCGAACGCGCGCTTGGGCCAGCCCGGCCATCCGGCCGGTGGCGCGGACGCTTTCATCACGCCCCTCACGCGGCGCCTCGCGCCTCGCCGATCACGGCGGCGGGCACCTCCACGCCCAGGGGAAGGACGGGTCCACCGTTCGCGACCTCCGGGGCCTCCGCCAAGACCGGCCGGAACATCGGAAGCATTGCGCTGAGCTGCTTCATGACCGCGCCGGCCGCGCCCTTCTCGGCGAAGCGCTCCAGATCCGCCACGCCGCGCTCGAGGCTCGCGGCCGACCGGTCCCCGAGCGAGCGGACCCGGCTGATGCCTTCCAGGCGCGACGGCTCGATGGTCTCGTCCGAGGCCACCAGCTCCTCCGAGAGCTTCTCACCCGGCCGCATCCCGGTGTAGACGATCGCAATCTCCCGCTCCGGGATGAAGCCGGACAGGCGGATCAGATTCCGCGCCATGTCGACCACCCGGATCTCGTCTCCCATGTCGAGGACATAGAGGGCCCCGGTCTCGCCGAGCGCGGCGGCCTGCAGCACGAGCTGCACCGCTTCCGGGATCAGCATGAAGTAGCGCCGCATCTCCGGATGCGTGACGGTGACCGGCCCCCCGTCTTTGATCTGCTCGAGGAAGAGCGGGATGACACTGCCGTTGCTCCCCATCACGTTGCCGAAGCGCACCACCACGAACCCGGTCGAGCCGTGCTCGGCCAGGCCCATCGCGAGCAGCTCCGCGACCCGCTTGGTGGCCCCCATGACGCTCGAGGGGTTGACCGCCTTGTCACTCGAGATCAGGACAAACCGCTCCACCCCGTGCCGGACCGCGGCTTCTCCGACGATCCGGGTGCCCCGGACATTGTTCTTGATCGCCTCGCAGGGATTGAGCTCCATGAGCGGCACGTGCTTGTGGGCGGCCGCGTGGATGATCAGCTCGGGCCGATGCTCGCGCAGCACCGCGTCCACCCGACTCTCGTCCGTGATGTCCGCGATCACCGGGTGCACCGGCACCCCGGTCGCGAGGCCGGCCAGCGAGCGCTCCACCGCCCACAGCGCGTTCTCGTATCGGTCGAGGAGCACCACCCGGCTGGGGGCCAGCCGCGCGACCTGCCGGCTCATCTCCGAGCCGATCGATCCGCCCGCCCCGGTGATGAGCACCCGCTTGCCCGCGATCAGGCCGCGGATCCGCTCCGCATCGAGTCCGACCGGAGCCCGGCCGAGCAGGTCCGCGACCGCCAGGTCCCGCACGTCGTTCAGGGTGACCCGACCGTCCAGGATGTCCCGGACGTTCGGGAGCGCCTTGATCGGCAGCTTGTAGGGCTCGAGGGCCTCGACCACCGCCCGGAGCGTGCTGGGGACGGCTCGTGGAATCGCCACCAGGAGCTCGTCGGGCTTCGTCTGTCCGATGACGCGGGCCAGGTCCTGGCGCGTACCCAGGACCGGCACTCCGTGGATCCGGCCGCCCACCTTGGCCGGATCGTCGTCGACGAACCCGACCGCCCGGTAGCCGTGCTTGCCCGCGTTCCCGATCTCCCGAACGATCATCTCGCCCGCGTCACCGGCTCCGTAGATCAGCACGCGCCGGATGCGGGCCGCGGGCCGAGAGCTTCGGAACAGCCGTCCGCTCAGCCCCACCAAGCCCATGAGCAGGACGAGGAGCACCGCGTCCATAACGAAGACCGTCCGGGGGTAGGCGCTTCGCCCCAAGGCCCCATAGACCAGCGCGAAGAACACCGCGCTGCTCGCCACCACCGCGGTCAGGATCGCGCGGAGATCAGGCAACCCCACGTACTGCCACATCCGCTCATGGAGGTGAGCCGCGACGAAGAGAAGGGTCCGGATCGCCACCAGCCACGGCACCGTCTCGAGCCAGACCGCCCAGTACGCGTCCGGGATCGCCCCGTCGAATCGGAGCCAGAACGCCAGGTAATTCGAGAGGACGATCAGCCCGGCGTGCACGAGGATCACCAGGACTCGCCGGTGGCGGAAGAGGGCTTGCGTCACGAGGGCCGCCGCCTACGGCCGGTCCCATCGATGCCCGCGGCTCGAGCCCGAGCGATCACCCTCCGCCCGGCCGGCGGACGCCGACTCGTTGTCGTGGCGGTAGTAGTATCCGTAGCCTTCACCGCGGAAACTTCCCGCGTCCACGTGGTTCAGCACGACCCCGAGGATCCGCGCCCGGACCGCGCCCAGCATCTGGACCGCGCGCTGCGCCGAGTTCCGGTTGGCCCGCCCGTGCCGCAGCACGAGGATGACCCCCTCTACCCGCGGGGCGAGGACCAGGGTGTCGCTGATCCCCAGCATCGGTGGGGTATCGATCACGATGTGGGCGAAGCGGCTCTCCAGCGACGCCAGCGCGTCGGTGAGCCGACGGGACGCGAGGAGCTCGGTCGGATTGACGGGCACCGGACCGGCCGGGATCACGTACAGCCCCGGGATCTTGGTCGGGCGGATCACCTCGCCTATTTCCACGCCGCCGGCCAGGAGATCCGAGAGCCCGGGGACCGGCGTCACCCCGAGGATCTCGTGCAGGTTGGGATGCCGCATGTCCGCGTCGATCAGCAGCACGTCGCCTCCGAGCTGGGCCAGGCTGATCGCGCAGTTCGTCGAGACCGACGTCTTCCCGTCCTGCTGCTGGAGGGAGGTCACCAGCAGGGTCTTGGGCGGCCGCTCCGGCGTCGCGTAGACCACGCTCGTGCGGAGGCCGCGGAACGCCTCCGCGAGCATCGAGCTCGTCGAGTCGTGCGCGACCAGGGCGAAGGGGCCGTTGGCCCGGCGCTCGAGGGCGTGGCCGGAGAGGGCGGCCCGCGCGGGCACCAGACCGAGGGTGGGCAGCCGCAGGAGCGCCTCCACCTCGCGGGGGTCCCGGATGCTCGTGTCCAGGTACTCGAACAAGAACGCGACCATGACGCCCCCGAAGATTCCGATGAGGCCGCCCAGGAAAAGGTTGAGGACGGTGCGGGGGTGCGTCGGAGTCACCGGAACCTCCGCGCGGTCGACGACCGAGATGTTCGACGCGAGAAGGGTGCCCGAGATGCGGGTCTCCTTCAGCCGGGTGGAAAGCGTGGCGTAGAGCTCGCGATTGGCGTCCACCTCCCGACGCAGCAGGTTGTAGCGGGCCATCTGGGCGTCCACCGTCTTGACCCGCCCCTGTTGCTCGTCCATGAGCTTGCTCAGCTCGGTCTCGTTCTGCAGCGCGCTGCCGTACTCGCTGCGGATCGCCTCGACCACGCGCCGCACCTCCTCCCGGAGCTGTCGGCGGATCTGGGCGATGTTCTCGCCGAGGCGTTGCAGACGCGGATACTCCGGCTTGAAGGTCTGGCTCAGCTCGCGGTACTTGCCCTCGAGCGTGGTCATCTCCTGCTTGAGGTGGGTGATGAGCGGATTCTGCAGGACCGCGGGCAGGGAGTCCGCGTCCGCTCGCCCCGTCTGGGCGAGCAGGCTCTGCTTGGCGATCCGCTCCGCCCGGGCCTTGAGGAGGGCCTCGGACAGGGTGACGAGCTGCTGCCCGACGAGCGACTGGCGCTCGCCCGAACGGTCGTTGACCCGGTCGCTGGCGACGAACAGGATGTCGTTCGCCTCGAGAAAGCGGGTCAGCTGGGTCTCCGCCCCCTCGAGGGCTCGGCGCGCATCCTCCACGTGGGTCGAGAGGAAGTCCGAGGCGTGGCGCGTCGCCTCCACCCGGTGATCGAGCTGCTGGGCGATGAACGTCTCGGTGACGCCATTGGCCACGCGCGCCGACAGATCCGGGTTGCGGCTCTCGAACGACACCTTGACCAACCGCGAGTTGCGGATCGGAGCGACCTGCAGGCGATCGACGAACGCGTCGAGCAGCTCGCCCCGCTTCGGATCGAGCCCCCGGAACTCGGGCTGGTCGGCCAGCTCGAGCCGGTCGATGACCCGGGCCGCGAGTGCGCGGCTCTGCAGGAGCTTGAGGTAGGTCTGGAGCTGCATCTGGGCCGAGTCCCCCTCGGGGTCTTCCCGCACGACCTGCTCGAACTTGACGACGCGCGGTGCCTCGCGATCGATGCGGAGGGTCGTGCTCGCCGAGAATACCGGTCGCGAGGTGAAGGTCCAGGCCGCCGCGGTGAGGAGGACGCCCAGGAAGACGAGGAGCACCGCTCCGCGATGACGAACGAGGACCCGCCAGTAGTCCCAGAGGTGCGTGTCGCCCCTCGCCGCGTGCACATGGACCGCGAAGGGATCGAGCGGGCGCAGGGCGGTCGGCGGTACCGGAAACGCGTGCAGCGGCGGAGGCGGCAGCTCGGAAGGCATGATCAGATTCCCTTTGCGACGCCGAGGGCGCCCTTGAAGAAATCGAGGAACCCGTAGAAGAAGGCCTTCCCCGCGTGCTTGCCGATGATGACCACGTCGTTGCGCTGCAGCTCGGGGGCCGGCTGGCCCTCTTCGAACTTCTCGAGATCGTAGTTCGACACCGAGACCTTCCCGGACGCGTCTTTGCGGTACAGGCGGACATCCGACCAGTCGGCCACGTCCTTCACGCCGCCCGCGGCCAGGACCGCCTGGTGGAGGGTCGTGCGGCCCCGCAAGACGAAGGAGCCCGACCGCTCGACCGAGCCGCCCACGTAGAAGGATCCGGCCCGCGGGACGTGCACCACGTCCCCGGGCTGCAGGATGACGTTCAGCTCCTCGCGCCCATCGGCGATCGCGGCCAGGTCGATCGGGGTCATGATCTCCTCGGTGGCGTCCGGGGCGGCGGCTGCGCCCGCCGGGGGCGCGGCACCGCCGGCCTTCGCGACCGTTCCCGCGGGCACCCGACGGACGACGTAGACGTAGCTGTCGGCATCGTCGGACAGCCCCTCGGCCAGGGCCAGGGCGTCCGCGACGCGGAGCTGCCGGTTCAGCGGGAACACCCCACCGCGGCGGACCGCCCCGATGACCGACACGCGCTGGCTGTTGTGCTCGTGAACGAAGACCGAGACCTGCGGATCGTGCATGAACTTCGCTTGGAGCCGCGAGCGGATCTCGTCCTCCAGCTCGGCGGCGGTGCGACCCGTCGCCTGTACCTGACCCACCAGCGGCAGCGAGACTGTGCCCTTCATGGGCACGCGCACTCTGAGCTTGGACAGCTCATCCACCTCGAAGACCGAGAGCTCGATCAGGTCGCCCGGGCCGATCGGGAGCTCGGCGTCCCCGACCGAGCGGGCGGCGCCCGGCGCGACGAGCCGACGGTTCAGGGAGGCGACGGCACCGGGAGCGCCATCGGGCCGGCCGGCGGGCGGGGTACCGACCACCGGCGCGGACAGACCCGCGCGGCCGGCCTTGGGGGTCTCGGGGAGGATCGGCATCTGATCGGGGGCCCCGGCCGACCGGCCGGTTCCGCAGGCGGTCAACGCCAGGGCCAAAGCCGCGACCACGGTGAACCGGACGCTGCTGACGCCCGTGGGAATCGTCATCACACGCACCTCCTCATATGGGGATCGCATGCTCACGCGGGGTCGTATCGCGGTCAATTAGACAAACGTCACGAGACCTTCGACCGGGCTCCCAGGTACGTACGACCTAGGTCGTACGACCAGGCGACAACCGCCGAGCGGGATGAGATCGGCGCGCGCCGACGAGGAAGCACCGTCGTCCTCACTCGAGGGGAAAGAGCTCGAGCGGAAAGAGCCCCCTGTGCAATGAGCTACCCAGTTAGGAACCCAAGTGCCGCTCGGCTCGGCGAACTAGGAAACTTTTTTACCGTCTATTTTTTCCGCCGTCTCGTCATATCAACGGGTTGCGCTCGGTTGATGGTGGCATTCTGGATGCTGTAAGGGCGCTCGGGAGATTTACGCAAACGTGGCTCCACGGGAAATGTCACGGACCGCTCGCCGACGATCGAGCTCGACATCGGTGACGCGGACATCTTCGGCCTCGGACATCCGCATCGCGCTCATGAGCGACAGCTCGCTGTTTCGATCGGGGCTCAAGCGCATCCTCGCCACCGATCGTGCCTTCGTCGTCGTTGGGGACATCGCGGGCCCTTCGGCTCGGGACGTGTTGCGAAAGAACCCACCTCACATTCTCTTGATCGACGCGCAGATGGAGGACGCGCTCGCGGTCTGCTATACGCTGCGGCAGCCCGGCACCCGCCCGTGGGTGATCCTCGCCGCCGCCAATGCAAATGACGACCGCTGGGCGGTTCAGGCCCTGAAGGCGGGGGCGCGGGGCATCCTCGCCAAGAACGCCTCGGTCGAGACCCTCCTCAAGGCGGCGCACATGGTCCACCAGGGGCAGCTGTGGGCGAGCAACCGGGTGATCGCACTGACCGTCGAGGAGTTGAGCATATCGGCGGTCATGTCTCCCGGGATCGAAGTGGCGGTGCAGAATCGGCTGAGCGCGCGGGAACGGCAGGTCGTGCGCCTGATCGTGAGTGGTCTGAGCAATCTCGAGACCAGCAGTCGTCTCGGGATCACCGAGGCGACCGTCAAGGCCCACCTGACCCACATCTTCCAGAAGCTGGCCCTGAGAGGCCGCGGCCAGCTCACCGCCCGGTATCATGCGAGCTTTTCCACAAACACCTGGGGGGACGCGGCGATGATGAGCTAGGGCCAGGATCCCTGTGTTCGCGCGACTTACGTCGCGACGCCTTCCTTGCATTGACCCTCGAGATACGCTATAAACAGACGCCGCATCCAGCACACCAACCACTCAGCTCCAGGATCGGCAGGGGATCAGGATGGCTCGAAGCTGTGATGTCTGCGGGAAGGGTCCGGCCGTCGGCCACAAGATCAGCCACGCCCACAACGTGACCAAGCGGCGGTGGCTCGTGAACCTCGTATCGCTGCGCGCGATGGTCAAGGGCCGGCCGCAGCGGATGCGCGTCTGCACACGCTGTCTGAAAGCCGGCAAGGTCGTCAAGGTCGTCTAGCTCGGCAGAAAAAGAGGGCGGGGGGTGTCGTCACCCCCCGCCGTACTCTGAAGCAGAATGAGTTCCGGTGGGAGGCCGCCACCCCCCACCGCACGACTACCGCACACTTACTTCTTCTTCTTCTTGGCCGCCTTCTTCTTCTTCGCCATGAGGGTCGTCACCTCCTTTCGTTGGGAGAAATGACGTCACGCTTCGCTACTTCCTCTTACCCTTCTTGGTGGCCTTCTTCTTGCCACCCTTCTTGACCGCCTTCTTGCGCTTCGGCATATCGGCTCTCACCTCCCTCCGGTCGGAGACTCAGTAACCCATCGCTTCGCGCCGCAGATGGGCGGCCTGATCCCGCCCCCGGCGCTCGTAGTGGTACAGGTCCGCGTAGAGCTGAGGCAGGCACACCACCGGCAGGCCGCCCTTCGCCAGCGGGGCGTAGAAGACGCCCTGGTCGTACGGGGAGAGCAGGTAGACGTTCCCCTCCCCCTCGCCCGGCCGCAGTCCCAGCGCCCGGGCCACCGGCTCGGGATCCCCCTCGAGATAGCAGTGGATGGCCGGGAAGCGAACGTTCGGGGCCACCAGCGCCGCCCCCGAATGGAGTGTGAACGCGTACCGTCGGTGCGCCTCGTGGGCCGCCCGGCCGAGCTCCGCCACCAGTCCGCGAGTGATCCGCTCCGGCGAGAAATAGGCCTGGATGTCGCTCTGTCGGTACGAGTAGGCCTCAACCCAGGCGTCCATCAGCTCGCCCGGTCGGGTGACCTGGATCCGCTGCTGGCTGTTCCGTTCCACCCAGGACATCTCCTCCAGCCGCTTCACCACGTTGTGCGCATGACCCAGGCTCACGTCGGCGGCCTTGGCCAGCTCTTCGAGCCGCCATGCGTGCTGGGGGTCCACCAGGACGACCCGCACCACCCTGGTCGCCCGGGGAGCGAACAAGGACTTGAGCGGCCTGGTGGAGGGCCGGAGATTCGGCTTCCCTTCCTTCTCGATCAGCACGCTCTCGAAGCTCAGGTAGCAGTTGCCGGACAGGTCCAGGTAGCCGACGCCGCTCCGCTTGAGGAGTGAGGCGCTCTGGGGGCTGATGTACGGGGAGACCGCGACCGGGTAGGCTTCGGGCATCTCCTTGCGGATCTCCAAAAGCCTGGTCACGGCCTCGCGGATCTGGCGCGGCTGGCCGAGGGAAGTGACGCCGATTGCCAGCGTGTGGGGCTTATCGCCCATTTTGAATTTCATCAATAGATCAGCAGTTTGACCGCCAACCTTCACGTCGACAGACTGCTCCCACCCGCTGGCCTTTGACATCAGTTCGCGCACCCGCTGCGCTGCCAGGGTCTTGATATCGTCTGCTTTCGCCATTCCTTCACGTCCACTTTCACTTGTTCCTTCATTTTCAGCGTATGCTGAAACCATATGAACAAATGAAAATCCTGTCAAGCAAAATTCATCACGGGGTTAGGGGCCCTGCTCCCCCTCGATTCCATCCATGGTCTCGTCGTCGAGGCCGAAATAGTGGCCGATCTCGTGGATCACCACATCACGGACGAGATCAGCCATTTCCTCGGGATTCGCGCAGTCCTCTTCGATGGGCCCCTGGTAGATGTGGATGGTGTCGGGCAGGACATTGCCGTAGGAGGAGTCCCGGCGGGTGATGTCGATGCCCCGGTAGAGCCCGTAGAGCGTGTCGGGGGGCTCGATCTCCATCTCGGCGAGGGTTTGGTCGTCGGCCCAGTCCTCGACGACCACCGCGACGTTCGCGAGCTTGTCGCGGAAGGCACGGGGCAGCTTGCGGAGGGCGGTATCGACGAGCGCTTCGAACTCCCGACGGGTCATCAGACTCGCGGGACTAGACCCCTCGGACGCGCTCGACGTTGGCGATGTCCTTCACCTCGCGGATGGCCTGCATGATGTCCTGGAGCTGGCGCAGGTCGTCCACCTCGACCACGAAGTGGTTGAGGCCTTTGCGGTCCTCGGTGACGGTGATCTCGGCCTTGATGATGTTCCCCTGGCGGGAGGAGATGGCGCTCGTGATCTCGGCCAGCAGGCCCGGGCGGTCGCGGCCGATGTAGACCGCGATCCGCACCGGCCGCTTGGTCGGCTCGCCCGCCTCCCACTCCACCGCCACCAGCCGCTCCTTCTCGAGCACGTTCTTGACCACCGTCAGGCAGTCGCGCGCGTGCACGGTCAGGCCCCGCCCCCGGGTGATGAACCCCACGATGCCGTCGCCGGGCACCGGCGAGCAGCACTTGCCGAAGCGAACGAGGAGGTCGTCCACGCCCCGGATCCGCACCGCGGGGCCATCCGTCTTTCGCGCGGGGCGGGCCGGCTTCGCTTCCGGGATGGCCTCGCTGTCGGCGGGCGGCGCCGGGGCCACGCGCCCCAGGACCTGCTGGATCGAGGTCTTCCCGTAGCCGATGGAGGCCAGCAGATCGTCCACCGTCGGGAAGCCCAGCTCGGCGATGAGCTTCTTCATCTCGTCCGAGCCGAGCAGGGTCGCCGGCGCCAGCCGGTACTTCCGGGCCTCGCGGTCGAAGAACTCCCGGCCCAGGGTCAGCGAGCGGGCTCGCTCCTCGATCTTCAGCCACTGGTTGATCTTGGCGCGGGCGCGGTTCGACTTGACGATCTTGAGCCAGTCGCGGCTCGGATGCTGGGTGGGCGACGTGACGATCTCGACGATGTCGCCCTGGTGGAGCGTGTAGCGCAGCGGCACCAGCTTGCCGTTCACCTTGGCGCCGACGCAGTGGTGGCCGACGTCCGTGTGCACGGTGTAGGCGAAGTCCACCGGCGTGGCCCCGTCCGGGAGCGCCTTGACGTCGCCGCGCGGCGTGAAGACGTACACCTCGTCCGGGAACAGGTCGAGGCGGACGCTGTCGAGGAACTCCTTGGGATCGCTCGTCTCGTTCTGCGATTCGAGGAGCTGGCGCAGCCAGGTGAAGGCGTCGTCGAACTTGTCGCGATCGCTTCGCTTCTCCTTGTAGAGCCAGTGGGCCGCGATGCCCTCCTCGGCGATCCGGTGCATCTCGCCGGTGCGGATCTGGATCTCGACCGGGTCGCCCTTGGGCCCGATGACCGTCGTGTGCAGCGACTGGTACATGTTGACCTTGGGCATCGCGATGAAGTCCTTGAAGCGGCCGGGCACCGGCTTCCACAGCGAGTGCACGACCCCCAGGGCCCCGTAGCAGTCGCGGACGGTATTGGTCAGCACGCGGACCGCGGTGAGGTCGTAGATCTCGTCGAACTCGCGCCCGCCCTCGTGCATCTTCTTCCAGATCGAGTAGAAGTGCTTCGGGCGGCCCGCGATCTTGGACCCGATCCCCACCTCGCCCAGCTTCTCGTGGAGGAGCGTGATCAGGTGGTTGATCTCCGCCTCGCGCTCGAGCCGCCGCTTGGCGACGCGACGCATCAACTCCTGGTAGTCGTCCGGGTGCAGGACCCGGAGGGCCAGGTCCTCGAGCTCCGCCTTGACCTTGGCCATCCCGAGCCGGTGGGCCAGGGGGGCGTAGATGTCGAGGGTTTCCTGGGCGATCTTCCTCGCCTTGTCGGTGGGCAGGTACTGGAGCGTCCGCATGTTGTGGAGCCGGTCGGCCAGCTTGATCATCAGGACGCGGAGGTCCCGCGCCATCGCCACCAGCATCTTGCGGAAGTTCTCGGCCTGACGCTCCTCCCGGGAGGAGAACGCCAGCTTGCCGATCTTGGTCACCCCGTCCACCAGGTCCGCGATCTCGGTGCCGAACTCGCGCTGGAGGTCCCCCTTGGTAGCCTTGGTGTCCTCGAGAACGTCGTGGAGGAGGCCGGCCGTGACCGTGGTCACGTCCATCTTGAAGTTGACGAGGAGGCCGGCGACCTCCAGGGGGTGGGAGAGGTAGGGCTCGCCGGACGCCCGCTGCTGACCCTGGTGGGACCGCTCGGAGAATCGGTAGGCGCGCTCGAGGAGATCCAGGTTGGCGGCAGGCTGGTACTTGGGGATCTCCTCGATGAGCGTCTGCAGTTGGGTCAACCGTTACCTCCCCAGGTTGACCACCAATTCTGCCACTAAAATCAGGCTTTTGCTACGGCTTTCTTCTTCTTGGCGGCCCACCGGTCTCGCCAGTTCGACCAGTCCACGATCAGGGATCCGGCGATGTAGATCGTCGAGAACGTACCCGTGACCACCCCGATGGTCAGGACGAAGGCCATATCCTCCAGGACCTTGCCCCCGAAGACGTAGAGGACGGCGGTGGTGAAGAACACGGTCAGGGCCGTGAGGACGGTCCGGGACAGCGTCTGGTTGATGGCATTGTTGATCTGGGTCGCGAAGGTCTCACCCCGGCGCTTCTTGGCCCGGTTCTCCCGGACCCGGTCATAGGCCACGATGGTGTCGTTGACCGAGTAGCCGATGATGGTGAGCAGGGCGGCCAGGATGGCGAGGGACATCTCCCGGTTGGTGAGCGACATGGCCGACAGGCAGATCAGCACGTCGTGGACGATGGCGGCCACGGAGGCCAGCCCGCCCATCCAATCGAACCGGATGGCGATGTAGGCCAGGATACCCGCGATGCTCCAGAGGACCGCGTAGATGGCCTGGATCTGGAGGTCCTTCCCGACCTGGGGCCCCACGAACTCCACCCGCCGCACCTCGTGCTTGCCGAGCTCGGGGTCCTTGGTGAGGGCCTCCTGGGTGCGCCGTGTCACCTCCTCGGAGGAGAGCGCGGCCAGGGGTAGCCGTAGCAGGTACTCCCGGGTGTCCCCGAACTCCTGGATGACGCTCTCGCCCATCTGCACGGTCTCGAGTGCGTGCCGGATCCGATCCACCGAGACCGCCTTGTCGAACCGTACCTGGATCAGGGTACCGCCCGAGAAGTCGATCCCGTAACGCAGGCCGCCCTTGGCCACCATGGAGCCGATTCCGGCCAGGATGAAGAGCATCGTGATGATGTAGGCCCAGCGCCGCCGGCCGATGGAGTCGAAGTTGGGCTCCCGGAACAGCTCGATCATATCGAGAGCGTCTCCCGCTTTCGCTGGCCCATGTAGATCAGGTCGAACAGCAGCCGCGTGAAGAACACCGCGGTGAACAGGCTCACCGCGATACCGATCATCAGGGTCACCGCGAAGCCCTTGACCGGCCCCGTCCCGAACTGGAAGAGGATGAGGCCCGAGACGAGGACGGTCACGTGGGTGTCGATGACCGTCTTGAACGCGCGCGAGAAGCCCGCGTCGATGGCCCCGCGCACCGTCTTGCCCGCGCGCAGCTCCTCCCGGATCCGCTCGAAGATGAGGATGTTCGTATCCACCGCCATGCCGATGGTGAGCGCGATTCCCGCGATGCCGGGCAAGGTCAGGGTGGCGTGGAAACCCGCCATCGTGGCCATCAGCAGCAGCAGGTTGAGACCCAGCGCCACGTCCGCGATGAACCCGGACAGCCGATAGTAGACGAGCATGAAGAGGAACACGAGGGCGGTCGACGCGAAGATCGCGATCATGCCCTGCCGGATGGAGTCGGCGCCCAGGGAGGGTCCGACCGTCCGCTCCTCGAGCACCTGGACCGGCGCGGGCAGCGCGCCCGCGCGCAGGACGATGGCGAGGTCGGTGGCCTCCTCGGTGCTGAAGCCGCCCGTGATCTGGGCCCGCCCGGAGGGAATGCGCTCGCGGATCTGCGGGGCGGAGTGGATATTGCCGTCGAGCACGATGGCGAGGCGCTTGCCCACGTTGGCGTCGGTGAGCTCGGAGAAGGCGCGGGCGCCCGAGGCGTTGAAATCCACCGACACGTAAGGCTCGCTCGTGTTCTGGTCGATGGATACCCGCGCGGTGGCCACGTCCCGTCCGGTGATCGCCGCCTTCTTCTGGACGACGAACGGCACCTTCCGCTCCTCGCGCGTCTGCTTGTCGATCCGGCGCTGGTAGAGGATCTCGCTGCCGGGGGGCGGGCCGCTCCGCAGCGCGCTCTCCGCGTCGGTGCGCTCGTCCACGAGCTTGAACTCGAGCAGCGCGGTCTTGCCGATCAGGGCCTTGGCTCGCGCGGGATCCTGCACGCCGGGAAGCTGCACGAGGATGCGGTTCTCGCCCTGCTGCTGGATGGACGGCTCGGACACGCCGAACTGGTCGATGCGGTTGCGGATGGTCTCGAGCCCCTGGCGCACCGCGAGATCGCGGATGTGCGCGGCCTCGCGCGGCTTGAGCGCCAGCACCAGGCGGCCGGCGCCCTGATCGGCCTCCTTCCGATCGAAGGTGCCCAGCACCTCGTCGAGCGTCTTCCCCGCGGCGTCCCAGCTCTGCGGGGAGCCGAGCTGGATGACGAGCTCGCTGGTACCCCGCCGCTCCGCCCGCGTCACGCCGACCCCGCGCTTCTCGAGCTCGGACTTCGCGGTATCCCCCGCCCGCTCGACCTGGGCTTCCAGCGCCTTGTCCACGTCCACCCCGAGGACGAGATGGATCCCGCCCTGGAGGTCGAGACCCAGGTTGATCGTCTTGGCAGGCGGATACAGGTACCAGACCGCGAGGGCAACGACGACCACCACGAGACCGATGCGGATGCCGAGCTGACGGCGCATCCTAGGCGCTCGACTCCTTGTCGCCGGCGACCGGCACGATGCGCCCGATGGAGCCCCGCTCGAAGTCGAGCTTGACCTGGTCCGCGACCTTGAGGGTCACGGTGTGCTCGGACAACCCCACCACGGTGCCGTAGAGCCCACCGGTGGTGACGACGCGGTCGCCCTTCTTGATCGCCCGCAGGAGATCCTCGCGCTCTCGCCGCTGCTTTTGCTGGGGACGGATGATCAGGAAGTACATGATGGCGAACATGCCGATCATCAGCGGGAGCACCGACATGATGCCGCCGCTGCTTCCTCCGCCTCCGGGCGACGGCGCCATGGCGTATGCGAAATCGATCATGAAGATCAGGCCTCCGGATCCGGGCAAAGTGGGCCGAGCCGCCCACGGATTCTACCCTAAACCCCAGGCGGCATCATAACTAACGTCGACGTGCGTCATTGCCTCCGGCCAACGGAGGATGGATACTCCCCGAGGAGCCGAGAGTTCTCCGCGGGAGGAAACGAAATGGCCGGCAACCGTGACGTCGGGCGGCCGACCGATGGGCAATCACGAGATGCGGCCGCCGAGCCACGAGCCCGCCGAGCCGATTTCCTCGCCGGAGGCGGCGAGATGGGCGCCCGCATCCGCGAGCACGACTGGGCGGCGAGCCCGCTCGGCCCCGTGGACGCCTGGCCGCAGAGCCTCCGGAGCGCGGTCAGCATCCTGTTACCGTCCCGGGCCCAGGTGGTCCTCTTCTGGGGTCCGGAGTTCATCGCGATCTACAACGACGCTTACGCGCCGGTGTTCGGCGCCAAGCACCCGTGGGCGCTCGGTCGGCCCGCCCGCGAGTGCTGGAGCGAGGTGTGGCCGGTCCTCGGCCCCCTCTTCGAGGGAGTGGTCAAGACCGGGGAAGCCTTCTGGGCGAAGGAGCATCCGTTCCTCCTTCACCGTCAGGGATTTCTCGAGGAGACGTATTTCGACGTCTCGTACGATCCGGTCCGCATCGAGGACGGCAGCGTGGGCGGCGTGTTCTGCATCGTCAGCGAGCAGACCGGGCGCGTGCTCGGGGAGCGGCGGCTTCGGACCCTGCGGGAGCTCGGGGCGAAGACCGCGGGCGCGAAGAACGCCGCCGAGGTCTGCCGGGAGGCCGCGGCCGCGCTGGTGATCGATCCCGCGGATGTCCCCTTCTCGCTGCTGTACCTGATCGATGACACGCGGCTCCGGGCGGACCTCGTCGCCCTCGGGGGGGTCGAGGGAGACGATCTCGCCCTCGCCCCGGCCGTCACGATCGCCGAGATCGCGGCGCTGGCCGCCGCGCGCGAGGGCGAGCCCGCGGTCGCGGCGACCGGAGTCTTCGTGAGGCGGCCGCCCTCGACCGCGGCCGAGCAGGTGCTGGTGTTACCCATTTCGTCGGGCACTCAGATCGTGGGCGCGATGGTCACCGGGGTGAGCCGGTCCTTGCGGCTGTCCGGGGACTATCGCGACTTCTTCGACCTCGCCGCCGCCCGCGTCTCGGCGGCGATCGCGAACGCGCGCGCGTACGAGGAGGAAACCCGCCGCGCCGAGGCCCTGGCCGAGCTCGATCGCGCCAAGACCGCGTTCTTCAGTAACGTGAGCCACGAGTTCCGCACGCCGCTCACGCTCCTGCTGGGCCCGGTCGGGGAGGTCCTCGCCGCGCCCGGGAACCAGGTATCCGACGACGCCCGGGCCCTGCTCACCGTCGCGCAGCGCAATGGCCTGCGGCTGCAGAAGCTCGTGAACACGCTTCTCGACTTCGCGCGGATCGAGGCCGGACGAGTCCAGGCGGTATTCCAGCCGACCGACCTGGCCGCGGCGACGGCCGAGCTGGCGAGCAACTTCCGCTCGGCCTGCGAGCGCGCGGGGCTGGCGCTCGAGGTCGATTGTCCTCCCTTGCCCGAGCCGGTCTACGTCGATCGCGAGATGTGGGAGAAGGTCGTCCTCAACCTCCTGTCCAACGCGTTCAAGTTCACCTTCGACGGCGGGATCGCGGTCACCCTGCGAAGCGGTCCCAAGGTGGTGGAGCTGGCCATCCGCGACACCGGCATCGGGATTCCGCCCGAGGAGATCCATCGGGTCTTCGAGCGCTTTCACCGGGTCGAACACGCGCGCGGGCGCACCCAGGAGGGGACGGGCATCGGGCTGGCCCTGGTGCAGGAGCTGGTCGCGCTCCATGGCGGTGCGGTGCGGATCGCGAGCGTGGTCGACCGCGGGAGCACGTTCACCGTGTCCATCCCGACCGGCAAGGCTCACCTCCCGGCCGATCGGATCGGGGACACGCGCACCCTGGCCTCGACGGCACTGGGGGCCGACCCGTACGTCGAGGAAGCGCTGCGCTGGGTCTCCGATGAGGAAGCGCTCCCGACCGGTGGCCCCGGTCCGCTTCCCGCGAGTCGAGAGAGAGAAGGGTCACCGGCCGGCCGGCCACGCATCCTGTGGGCCGACGACAACAGCGACATGCGCGACTACGTCCGGCGACTGCTGAGCCCGCACTACGAGGTGGAGGCGGTGGCCGACGGTCAGGCCGCGCTGGCCGCGGCCCGGGCGCGCCGGCCGGATCTGGTCCTCTCGGACGTGATGATGCCGAGGCTGGACGGCTTCGGGTTGCTGCGCGAGCTGCGGGCGAACCCGGAGACCCGGACGCTGCCGGTGATCCTGCTGTCCGCGCGCGCCGGGGAGGAGGCGCGCGTCGAGGGTCTCGAGGCGGGTACGGACGCGTACCTCGTCAAGCCCTTCAGCGGCCGCGAGCTGCTGGCGACGATCGCGACCCGGCTCGAGCTGGGACGCCTGCGGGCCCGCCTGGAGCAAGAGCGGGCCATCCTCGCCGATCTCTTCGCGCAGGCGCCGCTGCCGATCTCCCTGCTGCGCGGACCGGAGCTCGTCTTCGACCTCGCGAACCTCGCGTGCCGCCGGATCGTGGGGAACCGGGAGATTCTCGGCAAACCCTTGCTGGAGGCGCTGCCCGAGCTGCGAGGCCAGCGAACCGACGAGCTGCTGATGGACGTCATGAAGACCGGGATCCCCCGCGTCGGCCACGAGGCCCTCGTGAAGCTCGATCGCCGAGGGACCGGCGAGCTGGAAGACACGTACTGGACGTTCATCTACGCCCCCTTCCGAGACGACCGCGGCCAGATCGATCGGGTCATCGCCATCACCAGCGAGGTCACCGAGCAGGTCCGGTCCCGCGAGGCGCTCGAGGCCCTGTCCGCCGACAATGCCCAGCTCTACGCGGCGGAGCGCCGGGCCAGAGGGGTGGCCGAGCAGGCGAATCGCACGAAGGACGAGTTCCTCGCGACCCTGTCCCACGAGCTGCGCACCCCGCTGAACGCGATGCTCGGATGGATCCGGATGCTTCGCTCCGGCACCCTCGACGAGGCGACCGCCCGGCGGGCGCTCGAGGTCGTGGACCGGAACGTCGAGCATCAGGCCAAGCTCATCACCGACCTGCTCGATATCAGCCGCATCATCTCCGGCAAGCTCACGCTCGAGATGACGGTGGTGGACCTGACCGCGCTGGTCGCGGGCGTCGTCGAGACCATGCGGCCCTCGGCCGAGGCGAAGTCGGTCGCGGTCACTACGCGGCTCGTCCCCGGGGCGGTGCCGATCCACGCAGACCCCGAGCGCCTGCGTCAGGTCGTGGCGAATCTCCTGTCGAACGCGGTGAAGTTCACCCCGCCCGCCGGCCGCGTGACGGTGGCGCTCGCCACGATGGGCGATCGGGTGCGCCTGGCCATCACCGATACCGGGAAGGGCATCAGCGAGCAGTTCCTGCCTCACGTGTTCGAGCGATTCCGCCAGGCCGACGCGAGCAGCACGCGGGCGGAAGCCGGCCTCGGGCTCGGACTCGCCATCGTCCGCCGCATCGTCGAGCTGCACAATGGCCACGTTCGCGCCGACAGCGCGGGCGAAGGGCAGGGCGCGGTCTTCACGGTGGATCTCCCCATCGCGACCCACGCGGACGATCGCGGGGTCGACGCCGGCGATCACCGCGAGATCGCGGGGGCGCCCACCGACCTCGGCGGGGTTCACGTGCTCGTCGTCGATGACCACGCCGACAGCCGCGATCTGTTCGCGGCGATCCTGAGACGGCAGCGCGCCCTAGTGACCACGGCCGAGAACGTCCGGGACGCCCTCGCCGCGGCCCGGCGCGAACGGCCGCACGTCATCGTCTGTGACCTCGCCATGCCCGGCGACGACGGCTTCGTCCTGATCCGGGAAGTGAGGTCCTGGACCGACCCCGTGGTGCCGGCGCTGGCGCTCACCGCCTACGCACGTCCCGAGGACCGCGATCGCGTCCTCGCGGCGGGCTTCCGGGACCATCTGTCGAAGCCGGTCGACCCACGAGCCCTGCTGGAAGCGGTCGCGCGGCTGGCCGCCTCCGCCGCGACGTAGACCCACCCGTCAGTCGGCGCCGCTCCCGGCCTCGACGTCGCCCGCTCCCGCCCCGTAGCGCTCCAGGAATCGGGCCCGGAACACGGCGAAGTCGCCCTTCGCCACCGCCTCGCGCATCTGCCGCATGAGTCCCAGGTAGAAGGTCAGGTTGTGCAGCGACAGGAGCCGGTAGCCGAGGAGCTCGCGCGCGGCGAAGAGGTGGCGAAGATAGGCCCGCGAGAACCCCCGACACGTCTCGCACGGGCACGCGGGGTCGAGCGGCGCCGGGTCGTGCCGGAAGCGCGCGTTCTCGATGTTGAGCGGCCCGTCCGGGGTGAAGGCCTGGCCGTTGCGCGCGTTGCGAGTCGGCATCACGCAATCGAACAGATCGACGCCGCGGGCTACCGCCTCCACCAGATCGCCGGGCTTGCCCACTCCCATGAGGTAGCGCGGGCGGGCGGCGGGCAAGCGCGCGGCCACCAGCTCCGCGATGTCGTAGAGCTCGGGCTTGGGCTCGCCCACCGCGAGCCCGCCGATCGCGTAGCCCGGCAGGTCGAGCGCGCAGGTCTCCTCCACCGCCCGGAGCCGCAGCGCGGGCGAGGTGCCGCCCTGCACGATTCCGAAGAGCGCGCCCGGCGCGCCCGCGGCCCGGTGCGCCGCGACCGCTCGGTGCAGCCACCGGAGGGTGAGGGCGAGCGAGCGCTCGGTCTCGGCCACGGTGGCCGGATGCTCGAGGCATTCGTCCAGCGGGTGGAGCACGTCCACGCCGAGCGCGTGCTGGACGGCCACGACCGACTCGGGGGTCAGCGTGCGGAGCGACCCGTCCACGTGGGAGCGGAACTCGACGCCCTCCTCTCCGATGCGCCGCAGGTCGGAGAGGCTCCACACCTGGAAGCCGCCCGAGTCGGTAAGGATGGGCCCGTCCCAGGCCATGAAGCGGTGCAGCCCGCCCAGCTCTCGGACCAGCTCGGGCCCGGGACGCAGGAGCAGATGATAGGTATTGGACAGGACGATCTGGGCCCCGGCCGCGAGGAGATCCGCCGGACTCAGGCTCTTGACCGTCCCCTGTGTCGCCACCGGCATGAAGGCGGGCGTGTCCACGGAGCCGTGGGCGGTGCGCATGCGGCCGAGACGCGCGGACCCGTCGGTCCGGATCAGCTCGAAGCCGAAGGGCGCCGCGCTCACTGGATCAGCATCGCGTCGCCGTACGAGTAGAAGCGGTAGCGCGCGCCGACCGCGTGCCGATAGGCGTCCAGGATCAGCTCACGTCCCGCGAGCGCGGCCACGAGCACGAGGAGGGTCGAGCGCGGCAGGTGGAAATTGGTGATGAGCGCGTCGACCACGCGGAAGCGGTGGCCGGGCCGGATGAAGAGATCGGCCGCGCCCGGCCCTTCGCGCAGGCGCCCGTCCTCGCCCGCGGCCCACTCGAGCGCCCGGGTCGTGGTCGTCCCCACCGCGACGACGCGACGGCCCTCGCGCTTCGCCTGGTGGACCGCGCGCGCGGTCTCCCCGGGAATCTCGATCGGCTCCGCCTCCATGCGATGCTCGTCGATGCGCGCGGCCCGCAGCGGGCGGAACGTTCCCGGCCCCACGTGCAGCGTCAGGAAGCGCACCGCGACTCCACCTTCCGCCAGTCGGGCCAGCAGCTCGGGCGTGAAGTGCAGGCCCGCGGTGGGCGCCGCCACCGATCCCTCATCCCGCGCGTACACCGTCTGGTACCGCTCGCGATCCTCCGGCTTCGGCGCGTCGTGCCGCTCGATGTACGGCGGCAGCGGCGGCACCCCGTGCCGCTCGAGCAATTCCCGAACCGGCCACGGCCCGTCGATCTCGACGACGCGCGTCCCCGCCGTTCCCTCGCCCACGATCCGCGCCCGCGCGATCCCGCCCGCCAACTCCACACGCGCCCCCACGCGACATCTACGCCCCGGCTGCACCAACGCCTCCCACCGTCCCTCGGAGACCGGCCGCAGCAGCAAGAGCTCCACCGCTCCCCCACCCTCGACCGCAACACCCAGCAACCGCGCAGGAATCACCCGACTCCGATTCGCCACCAAACAATCCCCCGCCCTCAGCAGCTGACCCAGATCGGCAAACTGACGGTCTTCCCACGAGCGGTGGGAGCGATCAAGCACGAGCAACCGCGAAGCATCACGTGGTTCAGCGGGCTCCTGCGCAATCAGCTCGGAGGGCAACGAGTAGTCGAAGAGGGAAACGTCCATAGCCCACGAAGTGTAGCAAGGAGAGAGAAATCCCGGGGCGTCGGGTGGGGCGGGGGGCGGCAGGGGGGCCGGGTGACCCGTTCCTGCCCAACGGGAGCCAGGAACCTCCCACCCAAAGATTGGGAACTGCTACCAGCAGAAGACGAGTAAGCGCGTCGGGTGGGGCGGGGGGCGGGGGGGGGGCGGTTGGCCCCGAGGGGCTTTTTCGTTTTTTTCTGGTGGCGGT
>Ga0134127_10001053_pt1 | contig 21323 bp, 21 predicted proteins | sample KB31753_FD_96459 | JGI IMG/M metagenome (GOLD analysis project Ga0134127, IMG submission 96459) | Terrestrial soil microbial communities with excess Nitrogen fertilizer from Kellogg Biological Station, Michigan, USA - KB3-175-3 | ecosystem: Environmental > Terrestrial > Soil > Unclassified ... | reverse complement strand
TGATTTGGTCGAAACAATTCTTTTACTACGACGTGCCGGAATGGATCAAAGGCGACGCCAGCCAACCGCCGCCACCCGGCGAACGCAAACACGGCCGCAACCGCGAATGGTCCCATCTCAACAACGCCGACATTATCTCCATGCCCGATAAATGGGAGTATCCGTGGTATGCGGCGTGGGATCTTGCGTTCCACTGCATCCCGCTCGCGATGGTCGATGCCGAATTCGCCAAGTCGCAACTCGTCCTGCTCACGCGCGAATGGTATATGCACCCAAACGGCCAGCTCCCCGCCTACGAGTGGGCCTTCGGCGACGTGAACCCGCCCGTTCACGCTTGGGCGACGTGGCGCGTCTTCCAGATGGAGCGCAAGCAGCGTCGCGCAACGAATCCCGCCGATCCCGGCGACCTCGCCTTCCTCGAACGCGTTTTCCACAAGCTCATGCTCAACTTCACCTGGTGGGTGAATCGCAAAGACACACAGGGGCGGAATATTTTCCAAGGCGGCTTCCTCGGCCTCGACAACATCGGCTGCTTCGACCGCAGCGCTCCTTTGCCCACTGGCGGATTCATCAACCAGGCCGATGGCACCGCGTGGATGGCGATGTATTCGCTCAACCTCATGCGCATCGCCCTCGAACTCGCGCGGCATAACAAGGTGTATGAAGATATCGCGACCAAGTTCTTCGAGCACTTCCTCCACATCGTCGAAGCGATGAACAACATCGGCGAGGAAGGCATCGGCCTGTGGGACGAGGAAGACCAGTTCTACTATGATGTGCTCAATCTGCCGGATGGCAGGATGGTGCCACTGAAGGTTCGGTCGCTCGTCGGCCTGATCCCGCTCTTTGCCGTTGAAGTTCCCGAATCGTCGCTGCTTGACGAAGTGCCGCAGTTCAAGGAACGCCTCGAATGGTTCCTCAACTACCGTCCCGACCTGGTGAATCTCGTGTCGCGCTGGAATGAACCTGGCATGAAGCACCGCCACCTGCTCTCGCTTCTGCGCGGTCACCGCATGAAATGCCTGCTTCGACGGATGCTCGACGAGACCGAGTTCCTCAGCGACTTCGGCGTGCGCGCCATCTCGCGCCATCATCTCGAACACCCCTACGAATTCCATGCCAACGGAACCACGATGAGCGTGGGTTACCAGCCCGCGGAGTCGAAATCCGGACTGTTCGGTGGGAACTCGAACTGGCGCGGCCCCATCTGGATGCCGGTGAATTATCTCCTTATCGAATCATTGCAAAAGTTTCATCACTACTACGGCGACGATTTCAAAGTCGAATGTCCCACTGGCTCCGGCCAGTTCATGACGATTGCCGAGGTCGCCGACGAACTTTCCCGCCGCCTCGCTCGCATCTTCCTCAAAGGGGACGATAGCCAGCGTCCCGTGTTGAAATATCACCCCAAGCTCGCGACCGACCCACACTTCCGCGACCACATCCTCTTCCATGAATACTTCCACGGCGACAATGGCCGCGGCGTCGGGGCGAGCCATCAAACAGGCTGGACCGGACTTGTGGCGAAGTTGCTTCAACCGAGAAGTATGCCGGTGAAGTCCTCGACAGCCAAAGGATCGAGCACCAAGCCGCGCCATCGCAAACCTGCGCTGGTCGAGGCATGATTCGAGCGCTCCAGCAGCACTGGCCAGAATACCTGATTGAGGCGTGGGCGTTGGGAATGTTCATGGTTTCGGCCGTGCTGTTCACGGCGTTGCTCGAATACCCCGGCTCTCCACTCCATCAACTCCTCCCGAACGGGACCGCGCGCCGTGCGCTCATCGGCCTGGCGATGGGGCTGACGGCCATCGCGCTCATTTACTCTCCATGGGGACAACGTTCCGGCGCGCACATGAACCCAGCGACCACCTTGACGTTTCTGCGTCTCGGCAAGGTCATGCCGTGGGACGCAGCATTCTACGTCACCGCCCAATTCATCGGCGGCGTCTGTGGAGTTCTGGTCTCGAAATTCCTCCTCGGCGCAATCATCGCGCATCCTTCGGTGAGTTACGTGACAACGGTTCCCGGCCCCGCGGGCCCTGGCGTCGCGTTCGTGGCCGAGGCAGTCATCGCTTGCGGCATGATGCTGATGGTGTTGTCCGTCACCAACACACCTAAGCTCGCGCGCTTTACGGGATTATTCGCCGGGGCACTGGTCTTTCTCTACATCACTTTTGAAGCGCCGCTTTCCGGCATGAGCATCAATCCTGCGCGCACGGCGGCCTCGGCCCTTCCCGGCGGCATCTGGACAGCCGCCTGGGTTTACTTCACTGCTCCGGTTCTCGGCATGTTGCTCGCGGCTCAGGTCTATCGGGGTATCAGCAATTCGTCTCCGCTCACGTGCCCGAAGCTTCACCATGGAACGAAGCAGCGCTGCATCTTCTGCGGCCATCCGGGTGACGCCAGGACTGGCACGGCTCCTTCTGCCCGCGGCGCGAACATTTGTAAGGATTCACCACAACGCGCGACTCATTGAGCGCACGCCGTTGCGGACGAGCGCGCGGCAAAAACCAACAACAAACCATCACAACAAAACAAAATGAAACAGACACTCCTCACATCATTCGCGGCGTTCGCGCTGCTGACCGCCACCAGCGTTTGGGCCGGCGACACGCACACCAGCACCAAGTTCGAGGGCGGCAAAGCCAACAAGGGCACCGTCACTCATACCGTCCAGAGCGGGAAAAATATCCTGACGCTCTCGGACGATTTTGTGACGCCCGAAACGCCTGCGCCTCATTGGCAGGTTGTGGATTCGCACGGCCATGCCTACCTGCTCCAGCGCCTGAAAATCAAAGGCGACAAATTCAACAAGACCATCACCGTGCCCGATTACGTCCACGACATCGCCAAGGTGCAGATTTGGTGCGCCTGGGCCGAGGCAAATCTCGGCGAGGCGTCGTTCGACAAGCCGGTGCAGTTGACCAGCAAGTAATCTGGGTGAGACCCGGCGTCGCCCGTCGGCGCCGGGCTCTCCATTAACCCCGGGAACGCGCGTCTCGACTCACCAGCACCATGAACGACCACTACGACGTGATCATCATCGGCACCGGCGCAGGCGGCGGAACACTGCTGAACAAGCTGGCGCCGAGCGGCAAACGCATCCTCGTGCTGGAACGCGGTCCGTTCCTGCCGCGCGTCGCAGGCGAAACCCGCAAGGTGAGGATCACGGACCGCGCGCCTGCATCACATGGGAGGGACGCTTGAAGAAGCGCAGGAGTTCGGACCCGCTGCCGTCCGCAGTATCCGCCACGAACCAGATGTAGTCCGGATTGGGACAGATCCACCGGGCCGCGCCGCCGGTGAAGGCGCAGCCGCCAATCACCTCGCCGTCGGAGACATCGATCCAACGCACCGCGCCCACCGTGCCGACCCAGATGCGGCGGCCTTCGACGCGGAGGGCATGCACCACGTTGTCTTTCGCGTCGCCGGACAACGGAACGTGGGTCCAGTGGTTTCCCGGCAACTGGCAGACGAGCACGCCGCCCCTCGGCGAACTGACCGTCGCAAAAGTGCTCGCAACGCTGAGGTGGCGTGGCCCGAATGGCAGCGCCATGCTCCACTTGGCGGACTCGATGTTATAACGCTTCAATGACGTGCTGCTCGCGACCCACAGTGTCTTCTCATCCGAGGTCTTGATGGCATGCACTGCGGACGCCGGCGGGCCTTCGGCGTTTTCCCGGCGGGCAGCCATCGCAGCGGGCGGAGTCACGGCAACGAACTTGCCGCTGTCGGTTTCGAGGTAGCCGAGGCCTCCGCTTTCGCCGGCACCGAAGCCGATCCAAAGCCGTCCGCCCAAACGCGCCAGGGCTTTCACCTGCGACGACAGCAGGCCGTCAGCCGCCTGGAATTGGCGCCGCCACTGGCCGGAGATCGAAAGTTGCGCGACGCCGTCACCGTCCGTCCCCAACCACATCGTCTCATCGTCAATGGCGATGGCAGTGATGGTGTGACGAAGGCCGGGAGGCAGTTCCATCTTTTGGAATTTGCCGTTGGCCAGATCGCAGCGATGGAGAGAGGCGCCGCTGGCCACCACAAACGCTCCAGGCGGCAACACGTTGACGGCGGTCATTGTCGGGGCGGCGCCAAACTTTTCCGGATCGGGGAATTTGAAAAAACCGTGTTAGTGCCCTCGTCCCGCGCCGGCGGGGTAGTTGCGGTGGTCGGGTCGGGCGCGGGCTTCCTCCCGTGTGGCGCCAAAGCCCACGCTGGCATTTTCTCGCGCGCCTGCGTGGCGAGGTTGGCCGGGCCTTTGTCCATCACCTCGCCCAACAGGTCAGCGCCGCGCCCGCGCTCGGTTCCTTTGAGCGAGTACATCAGGAGCGCGCCGAGATCGAATTTGGCTTTCCAGTCGGAGGAGTTCGCCGCCACCGCTCTTTCCAAACCGTCCCGGTCAGTCGAGGAGACCTCCGGGCGCGCGGACTTCGCCGCTTCGGAGGCATAGAGGGCGGCATTGGTCAAATGCCGTTGGGCGCGGGCGGTGTATTTGGGATCGCCGGTGGCGACGACTTCACGCAGCAGTTCCTGGCCGCGCTCGCGACGGTCCGGGTCGCTGTCGCCGAGCAGGCCGTAGCCCAGCATCGTCTTCGCTTCGAGGTTTTTGGGATCCAGCAGGAGAGTGCGCTCGTAGGCCGCGAGGGCCGAGGCGCGATTTTCACCGACCCGCTTCCTTTGCTCGTCCAGTTGCTGAAGCTGCTCAATGCCATCGACTTTCCGCGGCGCGGACGCCGAAGGCCGGAACGGCGAGTTGCGCGTGGCCAGTTCCATGCCGCGCGCCGCGAGCAGGTCCGCCTCGGCCTTGGCGGCGAGTTGCGGCGGGAACGTGTTGGTGTTGGCGAGGGCTTTGGCGATCGTTTCCACGAGCTTCTTCTCCGCGGTCTCGTCGGCGGGCGCGGTGAAGCGGAACATCTGCTCGGCCCCGCCGACTTGCTGCACGCGCAGCCCTACGTTGAGCTGCCCGGCGGCGGTCCATTCGCAGCCGCCGTCCACCAGCCAAAAGGCGGCCTGCAACTTCACGCGCTGTTCGGGATGGCCGGTGAGTCCGGCGGCTTCGAGCCGGCGCTCCTCGAAGATGGGTGTGACGGCGCCCATTTCCACGATGCCAAAGCCAGCTTCGTGAAAATGTTTCTCTATCGCCGCCGCGAACCGCTTCGACCAGTCCTCGCGAGCTGCGGACAGACGCGGGTTCATATCCACGAACGGTCCCATCGCGAGAAACTGTCGCGCCTTGCTCTGCGTGCCGGCCTGACCGAGAAACGTGGCGATGGCCGCGACCGTCCGGTCGAGGTCCGCGCCGTCGTACGGTGAGGCGTTCAAGTCGAGAACGACGCCGTTGCGGATATCGAGGACCTTCGTCCAGACGACGGTGCGTCCGTCGTGTTGCACGAGCGTCCCGCTGACGAGCCAGTCACACGCCAGGAGGTGGCCGAGCCGGGCCACGTTGTCGCGGGCGACCAAGCCGGAAGCGGTGAGGTGCAGTTCGTTCCAGACCGCCTGCACCTTCTCGCGCTCGACGAGTTGGAAGCGTGACTGATGCGACAATTCGGCTACGAGCAATTCGGGGAGAAACTTGCCGGCCTGCTGGAGTTTCTCACTGGCCACGGGGGCAAAGAACGGGCCGATGGCCAGACGCGTGACCTGCGCTTCGGCCGCCGACGCAGGCCGGGGCTGGACGAGGGACACGAGGACAAAGGCGAGGACGAGGAGCGTCGGGAGTGCTCGCGCCGAAGTATGGTGATGCTTCATGGCAGGGTCTGGGGTGGTTACTTGGCGGCGACTTTCGCTACGCCGGCGAGCTTCGGCGCGAGGCGCGCGGCCAGTTCCGCGGCGGCGTTTTGCAGCGCCGTCTTGGCCGCCGTCTGCTCGGTGATGTCCACGGCAACGCTGGTCTCGCGGTCCACGGCGAGGATCTTGCCGTCCGCCTTGCTCTGCGCTTTCAGTTCGATGCGGGCCTTGCAGGAAACCAGGTTGGCGCGCCGCACGCCCAGCGCGCTGAAGGCTTCGCCGGTGATTTCGATGTCGGCCTTGCGCGCCGAATTTTCGTCCACCATCGTGAAGCCGCACCGCTGAAGAATCATCGCCAGTTCCGTCTGGCCTGCGGGGTCGGCCGTTGGCCCGCCGAAATGCTGCTCGGGAATCTTCACGAAGACAGTCGGAAGCTTGGCGTCCTTGATCTCCTTCTTGATCGACTCGACACGATCTTCGCGCGTGGGGATTTTGGCGACAAGACTGTCGGCCTTGCCGGCGACGGTCGCAGAGATTTTTTCCGCGAGCCGGGCCGTGGCCTCGTCGAGGGCGCCGCTGGCTGGCGCCTTGGCGGTTTCGCCAAAGACGCGGCTGGTCTCGGTGCCGATGACCTTGGCCACGAGCATCAGGTCCTTGTCCACCTTGAAGGCCTTGCCGGTGACGAGCACTTTCGCGCCGGTGAGATGGCCAATCTTCGCCGCCGTTTCGCCGGACACGGTGCCGGACGCGCCCAGTTCCTGCTCGCCGAGGGCTTTCTCCAGTTCGGCGCGCTCGACGAGGATGAGATTGGCGTCGGCGGACAATTGGGCGTTGAGCAGCGCGGCAATCTTGGGGCCGAGATCCTTGACGGATTCCTCCTTTGTCTCGAAGTCGAAGATGGCGACGGTGAGGGGCTTGGGTTCCGCCGCGCGCAGGGAGCACGCCACGGTCATGAGGGCGATGAAAAGAAGTAGCTTTGTTTTCATGTGTTTGATGGGCCGGGTTTGCTGGTTTGCGGTTTACGGTGAAGGGTCGGCCGGAAGTTCCAGTTTGCGCCGGCCGGCGGCGATTTCCGCCAGGCGAACGAGGCTCTGCTGGGCGCGCGGCGACGCGGACAAGTCCGCCACCAGCGAGGCGTTGGCGACGACGATGTGCCCGGCGCCCTCGTCCACGACGAACACCGGCGGCGTCCAGTCCGACGGCTCGCGCGGGGCCGGCGGCTGGAGCCACACGATGCCGGGGCCGCGCGCGGCCTTTTTCTTCAAGGCCGCCGCCAGTCCCGCTGGACGGCTTTTGGGCGGCATCGGCGCGACCAGGATCAATGAGACCTCGGCGGACAGGATGTCCTCGGCTTCGTTCAGTTCCGTCGTCGGCAAGGGATCGAGCGCAGGCTTCAATTGGCCCTCCGGATCGACCAGGCCCACGGGCTTGTCCCCGGCGATCGGGCCAAGCAGCTTGAGAATGCCATCCGGGAAGACCCGCACCGGCGTCGTCCCGATTTTCCGGTTCCCGTCGAACCAGGCGATTTGGAACAGCGTCTCGCCGCGCACGGCGGGCAGTTCGACCTCAAAAGTTTCCAGCGTCGTCTGGCCGGGCGCCAGGGCGAGCGACTTCCACGGCTTCCCCTCGCCAAGCGGCGCGAGCGTGGAGGCGCTGGCCTGAAAAAGTTGGTGGCGAAGGTTGACCTCGACGGTCTGCGTCGCCGCGTTGCGCAGCCGGAACGTGACGGGCCGCGCGCCCGCGCCGAACACTGACGGCGCCGGGCGATCTGGCAGCACTTCCACCTGCGCCTGCGCCGAACAGGCGGCGATGAACACCGCCGCGATCCACGCCAGCAAGAGCGCGGGCGGCGACTGGTTTGATGTTTGCCCACACACACACGCTTCATCGGCGAGCACGGCAAACACTCAAGGAACCTCGGTGTAAGGAATCTCCTCCGTTCCTGACCAACCCGTGTATGTCCGACCACTACGACGTTATCATCATCGGCACCGGCGCGGGCGGCGGAACGCTCCTGAACAAACTGGCACCGAGCGGTAAACGCATCCTCGTGCTGGAGCGTGGGCCGTTCCTGCCGCGCGAGAAGGAGAATTGGGACACCAAGATTGCCTTCAACACCACGCGCTACTTCAGTCCCGAGGTCTGGTATGACAAGAACGGCGGAGAGGTGCGCGCCGGCATGTGCTATCACGTCGGCGGGAACACCAAGCTTTACGGTGCCGCGCTGTTCCGATTGCGGGAGCGCGATTTCGAGAAGGTGCAGCACGTTGGAGGAGTTTCGCCCGAATGGCCGCTCAAATATCGCGATTTCGAGCCTTACTACGCCGAGGCTGAGAAGCTTTATCAGGTCCACGGCCAGCGCGGTCTCGATCCCACCGAGCCGCCGCGCAGCGGAGAATTCCCGTATCCGGCGATGAGCCATGAGCCGCGCATCCAGGAGGTCGCGGACAACCTGGCGTCGCGCGGACTCAAGCCGTGCTACACGCCGCTCGGCATCCGTATCAATGAGGCGCAGAAGTATCTCGGCCAGTGCATCCGGTGCTCGACCTGCGACGGATATCCGTGTCTCGTCCATGCCAAGTCGGACGCGGAAGTCGCCGGGGTGCGACCGGTGATGGGCCTTGAGAACGTCACGCTTCTCACCGAAACGAAAGTCGAGCGCCTACTCACGAGCCCATCCGGGCGCGAAATCATCGGCGTCGAGGTGGTGGTCGATGGAGACCGGGTGACGTTCACGGCGGATGTGGTGGTGGTTTCATGCGGTTCGATCAATTCGGCGGCGCTGCTGCTCAAGTCCGAGAACGACGCACATCCGAACGGGCTGGCGAATTCCTCCGGAATGGTGGGACGGAACCTGATGAAGCACATCCTTGGCTCACTCATTGGTGTTTCGTCGTTCAAGGCGAACCCGACGAAGTTCCAGAAAACGCTCTCGCTCTTCGATTATTACTGGGGCGACGCGGATTTCCCCTATCCGATGGGCCAGGTGCAGATGCTCGGCAAGGTGGATCGTGAATCCCTGGAAGGCAGCGAGTCCATTTACGCGCCGCTCGACATCGATTTCGTAGCAAAACATTCGCTCGACTGGTGGCTCACCAGCGAAGACCTGCCCGACTCGAACAACCGCCTCACGCTCAATCGCGACGGCAACATCGTGGTGGACTACACCGAAAACAACACGCCCGCCTTCGACCGGCTGATGGCGAAATGGACGGAGACGCTCAAGAGCATCGGTTGTGGCTGTCACATTCTGCCGAACGGAAAGTATTTCAACGCCGGCACGGTGACGACCTTCACCATGAAACTCGGCATCAACGGCCTTGGCCACCAGGTCGGCACCTGCCGCTTTGGCAGCGACCCGAAAACCTCGGTGCTCGACTTGAATTGCAAGGCCCACGACCTCGACAATCTCTACGTTGTGGACGGCGGTTTCATGGTGACGAGCGCCGCCGTGAATCCGACGCTCACCATCATCGCCAACGCCCTGCGCGTAGGGGACCATCTTCTCGAAAGGTTGGAAGCGAACAAGGCCGGCGACAAAATTGGAGACAGCCGTTCAGCGCGATCGAACGCCGAACTCGTGATGGCCAAGTGAGCGTATGCAAGCCATCGAGAACGTCATCATCATCACCGGAGCCACGGGAAATCTCGGTTCTGTCACGGCCCATGTGTTCCAGGCCGCTGATCAACGGACGGTGCTGGTGGATCGCTCGCAGGAGCGTCTGCGCGATGCGTTCGCTAAGTTGGCCGGTTCGCCTCAGCACCTTCTTGCCGGCGGCGTGGATCTTTCGGACCCAGATTCGCTTGGCACACTTGTCGCGAACACGCTTGACCGATTCGGCCGTATCGACGCGCTCGTTCACACGGTAGGCGCTTGGCGCGGGGGGAAGCCTGTTCACGAGACGGACATGGCCGATTGGGACTTTCTCTTCAACGTCAACCTCCGCACCACGCTGCTTTGCTGTCGCGCGGTCATTCCGCAGATGCTCAAGCAAGGCCGCGGCAAAATCATCAACGTCGCCAGTCGCGACGGCCTCGCCGGAAGCGCGGGTTACGCGGCCTACAGCGCGTCGAAAAGCGCCGTTCTCCGCCTCACCGAAGCGTTGTCTGAAGAATTGAAGGCATCCAACATCAACGTGAACTGCATCATGCCTGGCACCATCGACACTCCGCAAAACCGCGCCGCGAGTCCGAACGCTGATTTCAGCAAATGGGTCGAACCCTCCGCCATTGCCGAAGTGATACAGTTTCTCGCCTCCGACGTTTCACGTGCAATCAACGGCGCTGCTATCCCCGTATTCGGGAAGGGCTGAGTTCCAGCCGCCGAACCGGTGTCGGTTGGGAGAGCCTTCTTGGCGAAGATGAACATCGCAGGCTGCCCTGACTGGCTGCGCGCTCCGGCATCAACACCCATTCGAAATTCGTGGGTCTTACGAGCCGCCATCCTGCGCAGACACTTGTGGACGTTCAGTCGCGTCGAGAAATCTTGTCAGCACTCACACAACTTGATCCGGAGGCGCTTCCGTCCGAAGCTCGCTCACGATGAAATCCAACCCCGATCTCACGCAATGCCCGCCGCGCAGCCCACGCGTCCGCCTCGGTGGCTACGTCATTCTCGCGCGCATCATCGACAAAGGCCGCGCCGAACTTGCGGGCACAGCCGGGGAATACAAATATAACAATCCGATGGACCGCCACTGGTTCCGATTCACCGGCATCACACCCGAGGCGTTGAAGGCTGAACTCGCCAAGGGCAATGGCGACGGCGAAATCCTGACCTGGGTGCAGGAGAACGCGCCGAACAAACGCCAGGCGTGGGAAATCCAGCAGTGGAGCGCCTATCACAACGAACGCGGCCCCGACGGTGACGTGGAGACGCTGGAGTTTTTTGTCAGTCGTGTCGGCCCGCTGAGCAAGACCCGAGAGGATGTGAAAACCTGGTTTGATTACCTCGATCTTGATGATCACGTCACGTTCGGCGGCAAGCCGTGAACTGACGTCCGCATCCCAAACAACTATTCAACCAACCCTGACTCGTATGGCTGACACCCACGCCCGACCTCCGTGGAAAAGTCGAGCGCCTCTTCCTGATCAACGTGGTGAGCTTCGACTGGAACTGCCCGCAATTCATCACCCCGCGTTACACTGAGGAAGAGATGCGAGAAGCCGTCGAGCCGCTGAAAGCGCGTGTGGCGGAGTTCGAACGCGCGCTTGCAAACGCTGCTGCGATGAGAAGCTCCGCAACCGCGTTGCGGTTGGGAGGATTGACGGACGTTGACCCAGGGTAGCGCGTTCCGCGTAACCCTGGGCTGAAGGATTGAATCCCCTTGTGATTCTCGGATTGCGTGAAGGAGGATTAACCAAGGGGCGTGGTGGGTTTGAACAAAACCGTCTCCATTCCGCAGTGTGGACATGCGATGGTCTCTCCCAAACCACGTGCCGGGAATTCGATGAAGATGTCGCAATTGTTGCACGGGCATTTGATGTAACCGTCCTCCGTTTTTGGTTCTGCGCGTTGAGAAATCGCTGCCGCCATCTGTTTCACCGCCGAGTTCAGTGTAGAGCCGGTGCCGGTTCGGGAAGCCTGAAACAATTCTTGGACGCCTGATTGGCTTGTGAGCATTATCGCCTCGTAAATCACGATTGGTATTTCCCGATTGTCATTGAAGCGCCTGTCAGGGCCGCCCTTCTTGTTGACGTATCGCCAGGTTTTATCCACGACCCTCGTGTCGCCGGGAACGCCACCATCCTCAATGAACCGTTGCTCGCCAGAGTTGACATCGAGTTGGTCAAAGCCGACTGCCCCGACTCCGCTCGTGTCCCAAATAAGAATTCGGTCAGGCAGGAAATACAACCGTTGCCGCCCGGCAGGAAGAACGGGAATCGAAATGTTGCACTGGAAATATGGTGGCGAACCAGCGTGGGGAGTGATTGCTTTCCGTTTCACAACAGAGCTTGCTCCTGCGTTCACCTTCCAGTCGTAGGTTGTCGTGATGTTGCCCCGTGATTCGATGTGCCACATCCGAGAACAGCCGCGCAACGCATCGAAAGCGTTGTGAAGATTCTGAAATGCTTGCTCAATGTGTGGTTCAAGCTCGTAGAACAAGACCACCGTCTTTCGTAATTTGTCAGCGTGAACTGCCCAGACCACGCCGCCAGCGCATAGAGGAACAAGAAGGCGATAAATCCAAACAGGCGAGCTTGCGGCTGCGAGAACAATGAGCAGAAAAATGCTGAAACCCAGAATCCAAGGCCAAATGAGCAGCTTCTTAGATTTGGAACTGATTTCTTCGAGCAACGCGGCTGATGATGAGTCAACCATCTGGCTGACACTCGCGCTTTCAATCTCGTTGAGTTCGATGCTCGATGATTGGTTCACTGGATCTTCCGAAGGAACTCTCCGAGTCTCGGAACTCGAAGAACTGGGTAGCGTCTGGCGGAAGTAGAGTCCACCGCGCCCTATGTGGACGTAATTTCCTCGCGGCCCGGTTCCGACCCTGAATCCTTTAATCCCCGTGGAGAGCCCGATTCCAGATTTGCTGAGGTTAAATCTGAACGGACCGACACTGAGGCTCTTGCGGATGTAAAAGCCCACGGCGGTTTTTATCAGTTTTCCCGGACTGACTGCAATCCCGGTTCGATTCCGTCGCACTCTCGCCAGCCCCAAATGCCAACAGGGCCGCGGCCCAAAGCCCAAGGTTGGGTGCCTGGTTTGCGAGTGGTGAGGCCGGCAGCGCTCCGGTCTGACTTCCTTTGGAGGCCGTGTAAGGTTTTGCGCGCTGCGCCGACCAATCGTTGCATGATTCGCCGGCTCAATGAATTCCTCGCCAGGTTCGGAGTGCCACACAGCCCTTTTGGCGCATGAACAACCCAATGGAATACCTCCATCATGCCACGTTTGGGATCAGCGTCCTCGGTGTGCTGGTGATTATCTTCGGCGTGCTGTGCGGGGTCGTGCGATTCCTTCGCTCCGAAGTCTCCGCCGTGCGCGGGGCAGATGTAGAAGGCGAGCGCCGCAAGCTGCGGCAGGTGCTCGGCTACTACCTCTTGCTCGGTCTCGAATTCCTCATCGCGGCCGACATCATCAACACGCTGATGAAGCCGACCACGCAAGACCTCATCATTCTCGGCGCGATCGTGGCCATCCGAACCGTCATCAGCTACTCGCTCAATTCGGAGTTGGCGCACGAAACACCTCACGCCGAAAAGGTTGTAACGCCATGATTGCTGAATCATTGCTCATCGCTGCCGGGATTTACCTGCTGTGTGGACTTGTGTTCGCCATTCCGTTCGTGCTGCTGGGTGTCGCAAAGATTGACCCGCACACCGCGCATGGGAGCTGGGGTTTCCGCGTGCTCATCATTCCGGGAACGATGTTCCTATGGCCGTTGCTCGCGCGCCGCTGGTTCAAGGGCATCCACAAACCACCGGAAGAGAACAACTCGCATCGATGTGCGGCACGGAAAGAGGCGCAAACATGATTCGATCACTTCGCCAACGGCATCGGGTGATCGTCTGCACTCTTGGCGTGTTGCTGCCTGTTGCGTTCGCGGCCGGCCTTATGGCGCGCAAGTCTGTTCCAGTGGCCGCTTCCCTGCCGTTGGAACTTGCTGGCCAAGAGAACGATTTCGGAAAGGTAATTTGGACGAAGGCAGACATCTGGCCCGGTCAGCGCATCATCACGGGCTTGCGCCAAGACTCTACGGGTTCCGTGGCGGTGGAATTGATGATTCGGGATTTGGCAAAACCGGATGTCCTCGTCTATTGGGCGGCAGGGAAAGAGGCAGCAGTCGAGGGATTGCCGGACAATGCGCGGCTGCTCGGCGCGCTATCAAATCGTTCGCCACTTCCCATCCCCGCAGATGTGCGCGGCGAATCCGGCCGCTTTCTGCTCTACAGCCTGGCCGATCATGAATTGCTGGCGGCGTCGAAATCCTTCGTCTTGGAAGGATACTGAACTCCGGAGACAACGACATGGGCCTCGAATACAGCGCAGTGCAGTGGAACCGCCAGAAGCGCATTTACGACTTCGTGCTCGCCGGTGGTGTGGGAGCCTTTCTGATTCTGTTCGCTGTTATCAGCAAAGTCCTTTTCCCGTTCGTTACCGACGAAATCATGCTGATCCGGGCATTCGCGGCGGCGGCGTTCTTTCTACTCCACGTCATACTTTGCATCGGCCCACTGTGCCGGTTGGACAGAAGGTTTCTGCCGCTGCTCTACAACCGCCGTCATGCTGGCGTGACGATGTGCCTGCTGGGCCTGATTCACGCGGCGCTGGTGGTCATCACCTACCATGCCGGTGGCGATACGAATCCCATTCTGAGCATCTTCAAAGGCAGCCCGATCACCGCGTCCATCGCGGGCGTGCCGTTTCAACCGTTCGGTTTCTTCGCGCTCGTGATTCTTCTCCTGATGGCCGCAACGAGCCACGACTTCTGGCTGGCGAACCTGAGCGCGCCGGTCTGGAAGTCGCTGCACATGCTCGTCTATGTCGCCTTTGGACTGCTTGTGCTGCACGTCACGTTTGGCGTTCTTCAGGCCGAGGTGAACCCTGTGTATGCCGTCGCCACCGGAGTCGGACTCGTGCTTGTGATCGGACTCCACATCACGGCTGCGTTCAAGGAAGCGCCGACCGACCGTGGCCACGATGATGCCGCCGCGGACACGGGCTTTGTCGATGCCTGCGCCATTGCCGACATCCCGGAGAGTCGTGCCCGAATCGTCTGTCTGTCCGGAGAACGCGTCGCCATCTTCAAATACGACGGCAAAGTTTCCGCCGTGTCGAACGTATGCCAGCACCAAAACGGCCCGCTCGGCGAAGGTAAAATTCTCGACGGCTGCATCACCTGTCCCTGGCACGGGTATCAATACGTTCCGGAAACGGGTGCTTCGCCGCCGCCGTTTGTGGAGAAGGTCCCGACGTTCAATGTGCGCGTGAAGGACGGCCGAGTGCTTGTTCATCCCAAGCCGAATCGACCCGGCGTGCGCGCGGAACCGGCGTTGATTGAATCCGATCCGCGTAGCAGCCGACGTGAGGAGGCTCTGACTTCGGCCTTCAAAGAATGAGCCTCGTGACCTCGGCTGCTACGACGATATGAACGACGAGTTCTACATCGGCTGGGAAGAGAAAGCACCGGCCGGCGTTGGCTCGCGGGTGCGGTGGGCAGTCGTTCTCTGCCTCGCGCTGGTCGTCGCACTCGGCGTGATGCTCTCGGTGGCGCAGCGCACCATCGGCGTCAGCGTGTTCGAATGGGGCAAAGTCAAAAGCTTTTCGGGCATCCTGAAGAGCCAGCCCTATCCGCACCTCCGCGTGCCGCGTCCCGGAGCGAGTAACGATCAGGCGCACTTCTCCAGCTACTACCTCGTCAAACCGTTCAAATTCGGACTCGACCCCGAAACGGCCGGTCGCCTTGACGGCAAAGTCGTGAGTTTGAAGGGAACGCTCATCTACCGTGGTGGACAAACGATGATTGAAGTCGCGGATGATTCCCTCCGCGCTTCCGACTCCCTCGCCCCATCGGAGGAGGTGAGTGGGCTGTCGCCAGCCCCGATCAGTCTCGGTCAGCAGACGCTCATCGGCGAGATTATGGACAGCAAATGCTTCCTTGGAGTGATGAATCCTGGCCACCTGACGACTCACCGTGCCTGTGCCATTCGCTGCATCAGTGGGGGAATCCCGCCGGTGTTGCTTGTGCGCCAGACCAACGGCCCCGCGCTCTACCTCCTTCTCGTTTCCCGCGACGGCAAGCCAGTAAACAAACAAGTCCTGAACCTTGTCGCCGAGCCGGTCGAAATCACTGGCGAAGTCGAGCGCCAAGGCGAGTTGCTAATCCTGCGTGCTGAGCCTGACACGTATCGACGTGTTCGGCATTAAAGCGGGAAAGGCCTTCAACTCGCCTGTAAGGTTTCGCGGGCGACTTCGACCAATTCATGAATGCGAAAACAAAGTGCCTTCATGAACGTGGCCGTCAGAAGATTTACCGGGGCTGCGCGGCGATTTAATCCTCGCCCATCGGAATCCCGCCCTTCCTCCCCATCCATTCGAGGAGATGCTGCCGCAGCCCCACCCGCCTTTCAACAGTCGCCGCCAAACGCCTGGCCGCAGGAAGACTGCGCGAATGAACCCGCCGCCTTCTTCGATTGCGGTGAGCGCAACGTGCTCTGGGCGCTCGGTGCGCGGGTTGTGCTCGTGCTCCTTCTGCTCGTCGCGTCGCTGTCCTCTCGAGCAGCAGTGCGCGAAGTCGGCGCGATAGGACTGACGGTCGGCGACCTCGACCGCGCGGTCGAGTTCTACACTAAGATATTGCCGTTCGACAGGGTTGCAGAGTCGAAGTCGGTTCCGGGTGCGACCGACGAGGTGCTTGCTTTGACTGGAACTCAACTACGGATTGCGGAGCTGAAGCTGGGCGACGAGCGCATATCGCTCACCGAGCATCTCACGAACAAGGGCCGGCCCATCCCGCATGATTCGCGGAGCTTCGACCATTGGTTCCAGCACATCGCCATCGTCGTGCGCGACATGGATGCGGCTTACGCACATCTGCGCCGTGCGAAGGTCAAGCACGTTTCGACGGCGCCACAGACACTGCCGGCGTGGAACAAGGATGCAGGCGGCATCAAGGCCTTTTACTTCCGTGACCCGGAGGATCACGTCCTCGAAATCATCTGGTTCCCGGCTGGAAAAGGCGCTCCGAAGTGGCAGCAACCCTCCACCAATCTATTTCTCGGCATCGACCACACGGCAATCGTCGTGAGCGACACTGAAAAGAGCCTGGCGTTCTACCACGACCTCCTCGGAATGCGCGTGGTGGGCGAAGCGGAGAATTACGGCGTCGAGCAGGAACACCTGAACCAGGTTTTCGGCGCGCGTTTGCGGATCACTGCTCTGCGCACGGAGCGCGGGCCTGGTATCGAGTTTCTCGAATACATCACGCCGCCGGGCGGGCGGGCGCTGCCCGACGACGCCAAGGCAAACGACCTCATTTTCTGGCAAACGTGGTTGCGCGTTGACGATTTGAATCGACTGAATCAGCGCTTGCACAGTAACGGCGCGCGCTTTGTTTCGCGCGGCAAGGACGCCGCTCAGCGAATTGTGCGCGATCCCGATGGACATGCGTTGCGCCTCGTGGTTGCTCCGACAGCAAGCACGGCTGCGTTGCGCTGAATGGCTCACGCGATCGAATCGTTGAAAGGTTTTTACTCACTCCACGACTCACTAACATGAAAAAAGTGCTACTGACATTGGCCGCAGCGTTCACACTGGCGGGCGCTGTTTTTGCGGATCACGAGCCAGGACACAAGGTGCTCGTCCTGAAGAACAGGGACGGAGCGGCAATCCTCGGTTACGACGCGGTCGCCTACTTCACCGACAACAAGGCGGTGAAAGGGAACCCGAGGATTCAGTCCGAATACGAGGGTGCGAAATACTACTTCGCCTCGACGGAGCACAAGGCGATGTTCGATGCGAATCCGGCGAAGTATGCGCCTGCTTACGGCGGCTACTGCGGCTACGCGGCGAGCATCGACCGGCTGTCGCCGATCAGCCCGGAGTGGTTTCAGATCATCGACGGGCGGCTGGTTCTCCAGCATAACAAGAAGGCGGCTGATCTCTTCAACCAGGACAAGGCAGGAAACATCGTGAAGGCCGACAAAAACTGGCCCAGCCTCGTCATCCGCAACGGCACCGGTGGCAAGACGCTGGTGCAGACGGACAAACGCGGCGTGGCGCTGGAAGGCCATGATCCTGTTGCCTACTTCGCCGACGGCAAGCCGCGAAAGGGCGACACGAACATCGAAGCGACTTACAACGGCGCTCTCTATCACTTCGTATCGCAGGCTAACCGCGAGACGTTCGAGAAAGCGCCCTCGAAATACGCGCCGGCCTATGGCGGCTACTGTGGTTACGCGGCGACCATCGGCAAAGTTCGTCCGGCCAATCCGCTGCTTTGGTCCATCGTCGATGGCCAACTCATTGTGCAGCACAACAAGGGCGCGGTGCAGCTTTGGGAGAAGGACGTTAAGGGCAACAAAGAGAAAGCGGACAGATTCTGGCCGCGCCTCGTCGAAGCGAAGGCCGGCAAGAAGAATCCTGTGGACAGCCTGCTTGGCAGGTCCGTCCTGGCGGACGCGCGGTAGACATCAGAACACTTAACAACATGAACACTCAACTCCGGAGAATCGGGTTCGTCTTCCTGCTTACCGCAGTCACCGCTTTCGCAGGTGACGATGTGGCGACCAAACACACGCTGACTCTCGACGGCGCGAAGAAAGCTGCTGACGCGGCTGTCGCCTACGCCAAGGCCAACGACGCTCCCGGCAGCGCGGTCGCCGTCGTGGACGAAGGCGGGCACTTGCTTTACTTCGTTCGGCTCGACGGCACGTTCACCGCCAGCCCGAACATTTCCATCGGCAAGGCCAAGACGGCCGTGCTGTTCAAGAAGCCAACCAAGGATTTCGAGGACATCATCAATAAGGGTCGCTTCGCCATGACAGCGCTGCCCGCAGATTTCACCCCCCTTCAGGGTGGCGTGCCCATCAGGCACGGCGAGCACATCGTCGGTGCAATCGGCGTAAGTGGTGCGAAAAGCGCGGCACAGGATGAAGAAGTGGCTTACGCCGGAGCACGCGCCATCGAGGAGACTAAGACAGCACGGAAATGACGTGTCGCCGCGCCAGCAATCAGAAAGGAATGGCAGAACGCGCTCCAAACGGCACAATCTGTGGGAGCGACGCCTCAATGCCTTGAAACTGCGAATTCATTTCCTGTTCCTCGGTGTGGCAGCCCTGTTGTTGCTGGCATGGCTCGGTGTGGAGTCATGGACGAAACTGCATCGAGCCGCGCTCTCCACGCAGGAATACGAGCCGCCACCACCTGGAATGGTCCTTGTGCCAGCAGGCGAGTTCTGGATGGGCATCGATGACCCGAACGACGTGGGTTTTCGCTGTGCGATGAATGCCGTCCCAAAGCACCAGTAGCCGTGCTCGCGCGCTTCGCGCATCCCGAGGCGGGCTTTTGAGGTTTGATTGACTCGGTCGGGAATGATATTCACGAGCTTTGCGGTCTGGCGTAACCCAATAATGAAATCACCGACGGCAAAGAATGACGCGACGCAATCGAGGCGTTCGGAAGAACTCCTCAGCGCGATCATTCAGGGAACCGTGGCGGTGACGGGGACCCAGTTCTTTCGATCGCTCGTTCGGCACCTCGCGCAAGGCTTGCACGTCCGCTGGGTTTTCGTGGCCGAGTGCTTGCCAAACCTGCGCGCCCGCTCGCTGGCCTTTTGGCAGGACACCGATTTTGGCCAGGACTTCGAGTATGCGCTGCCCGGCACGCCCTGCATGGAGGTGGCGAAGGGCCGCACGTGTCATGTTCCCGACCGGCTCGCGGAAGTGTTTCCAGAAGACAAGGGCATGATCGACATGGGCACTGTGAGTTATCTTGGAGTGCCGCTCATCAATTCGGAGAGACGCATCATCGGTCATCTTGTCGTGTTCCACGACAAGCCGATGCCAGCCGACCCGCTCGCGCTCTCGGTGATGGAAACCTTCGCGGCGCGGGCTGGTGCGGAGCTGGAACGCAAGCAAGCCGACGAGGAAGTGCGACGCCTGCGCGATGAACTCGCCGCGCGCAAACTCGCGGAATTGGAGAAGGAAAAGCAGCGCATCAGCGATCAACTTCAGCAGGCTGGCGAAGCCCTTTCCGCGAGTGAAGAGCGTCTCCGCGATCTGTTCGACGAGGCGCCCATCGCCTACGTGCACGAAGGCGTGGACACACGCTTCATCCGCGCCAACCGTGCTGCCATGCGCATCCTTGGAATCAAGCCGGAAGAAATCGCCGGAACGTATGGGAAAACCTTCATTCCCGACACCCCCGATGCCCAACGCCGATTGAAGGAGGCGCTCGAATCCATCGGCCGGGGCACCGACACCAGCGGCGTCGTGCTCGAATTGCGCCGCAAGGACAACGGGAAGCCGATTTGGATTCAGTGGTGGTCTCGGCCCGACCCCAGCGGCACTTACACGCGCACGATGTTCGTTGACATCACGGAACGGGTGCTGCTGGAGCAGGAGCAGGCCCGACTCCAGGCGCAGAACACCTATCTTCAGGAGGAGATTCGCAGCGAACATAATTTCGGGGAAATCGTGGGCAGCAGCCCGGCCCTGCTCAGCGTGTTGCGGCAGGTGGACCAAGTGGCCCCCGCCGATTCCACCGCACTCATCATTGGCGAAACCGGCACGGGCAAGGAACTCGTCGCCCGCGCCATCCACGACCGCAGCGGTCGCAAGGCGCGGGCGCTCGTGAAGGTGAACTGCGGCGCCATCAGCGCTGGCCTCGTCGAGAGCGAATTGTTCGGCCATGTCAAAGGCGCGTTCACCGGCGCCCTGGCGAATCGCGACGGCCGTTTCAAAGTTGCTGACTACGGCACAATCTTCCTCGACGAAGTGGGTGAACTGCCGATGGACACGCAGGTGAAGCTGCTGCGTGTGTTACAGGAGCAGGAGTTCGAACCGATCGGCAGCTGCAAGACCATGAAGGTGGACGTGCGCATTATTGCCGCGACCAACCGTGACCTCAGCGCGGCCGTCGCAGAGGGCAAGTTCCGTCGAGACCTTTATTACCGGCTGAACGTGTTCCCCATCATCGTGCCGCCATTGCGCGAGCGCGCGGCGGACGTGCCCTTGCTGGTGAGCTTTTTCTTACAGCGCTTCGCCAAGAAGTTTGGAAAGTCAGCGAAGCACGTCTCCAATGAAACCATGCAACGTCTTGTCAGCTACGCCTGGCCCGGAAACATACGAGAACTGCAAAACGTCATCGAACGCGCCATCCTCCTCTCGCCAGGTGACGCATTGCAACTCGCGCCAGACTTCTGTCCCGCTCTCACGGCGACCCTGCCTGGGGGACGAGCAGACTCGGCAGAGACGGCAGCGCACGATCCCGCCAGTGCCCTGACAGCGCCAGGCCCGGTCGGTGCGATGGAGGAAGTCGAACGCCGCCACATTCAGTCGGTGCTGGTGCAGACCAACTGGATGATCGAAGGCGAACGCGGCGCGGCGAGGATCTTGAATCTCAATCCGAGCACCTTGCGCAGCCGGATGAAGAATCTCGGCATCAAACGCCCCGACAGACTCCCGCAGCCCCCGGCGTAGCGAAACCGCTACGACCTCCCATTCGCCTTCAACTGTTCTGCCGCAAAGGGAGGGCATTCCAGGAGCACAACCCCGCGTGACCGAAGGTTCGAAAGCAGTGCGACGCCCTGCGCGTCCATGAACTCAACATCAGCGAGCTGAAGTTTCAGAGATCGGCCTTCGGTCAGCACCTCATCGCATGACTTCTGGAGTTCCGTGACCCACGGGCCAACAACCCGACCTTCAAGGCGCAGGATGACGGCGTGATGGACGGGTTCGGCTTTGGAGATTTTGAGCATACGCTGATCAAAGGCTGAGAGTGTTCGAGCGATGGTCCTGTCGTGAATCAACGTTCCACCAGTCGGTGAGATGGCCGCGGAGCTGTTTTCGTGCGCGGTGCAGCATCACCCAGAGATTGCTTTCGGAGATGTTGAGTCGCTGGCAGACCTCATTGTTCGGACGTTCTTCGACTT
>Ga0134127_10001047_pt1 | contig 21419 bp, 14 predicted proteins | sample KB31753_FD_96459 | JGI IMG/M metagenome (GOLD analysis project Ga0134127, IMG submission 96459) | Terrestrial soil microbial communities with excess Nitrogen fertilizer from Kellogg Biological Station, Michigan, USA - KB3-175-3 | ecosystem: Environmental > Terrestrial > Soil > Unclassified ... | reverse complement strand
CGACGAAGGCTCACTCTGGATGATCGCGAACAAAGCCGACCTCTTCAAGAACGCCGAATACCTGCTCACCGAAGGCGGTGACAATCTACTCGACGGCGACTCAGTTAAGATTGTCGGCGTCGATGTCGCTGAGAAAGCGCCGTTCTGGTTGCGACTCACTGCCACCGGACTTCCGGGACACGGCTCGCGACCGGTACCTGATGCAGCTACAAATCGTTTGATTCGTGCGATGAATCGCATTCTCGATTGGGAGGCGCCGGTCAAGTTGCTGCCTGCTGTCGAGCAGTTCTTCAAAGACATTGCGCCTTTACAAGCGGAGCCGCTGCGCTCTAAGTTTCTGAACATTCGAGAGTCATTAAAGGATCCGGAATTCGCGAAAGCGCTCACGACCCAGCGTGAGTTCAACTTTCTCGTGCGCAATACGATCTCGATAACGATGCTCAGCGGCAGCAAGCAAACGAACGTCATCCCCAACGCCGCGACGTGCAATCTCGACGTTCGCCTACTGCCGGGTGAGAATCCGGAAGACTTTCTCAAGGCACTGAAAGCTGTAATCGCAGATCCCTCGATCAAAATCGAAAATATCAATCGGTTCAAACAGCCAAACAGTTCTCCGATCGATACTGAGTTATTTTCCCTGATCGCACGAAAGACGAAAGAGAAGCATCCCGGCGCTGTTGTTACAACAAAGATGCTCAGCGGTTATACTGAAAGCCAGCTCTACCGGCAGCTCGGCATAGTCGCTTACGGCTGGGCGCCGATTTACACGACCCCCGAAGAAGACGAAGGCGTGCACGGAAACAACGAGCGGATCTCCGTGAAGAACGTTCGCGAAGGCACGCGCGAGTTGTACGAAGTCGTCAGAGACATCTCCCGTTAGCTCGAGGCCCCCCGAGAAAACTGATCGAAGCAGATTCTTATGCCTAAAGATGCATATGAAATGAACGAGAGCGAGATCCGCTCACGTATTATCACACTCGGATTTGGCGGTGATGAGCGCCTTTTCATCGCCTTCTATCGCAAACTACAACAGGGGCTTCCGGAAGGAACCGGCATCGTGTTGCGCGGCAGTGTCATTACCAACAAACGGCACGAAGACGGCCAGCCTTTCGACTCGCAGGGTAAAGCAACGAGCGATCTTGATGTGACGCTGGTCGGGAGCAAGGTCATGGAAGCATGGTCGTCAGACGCTTATTACATTCCGGGACTGCACACGAAACCGCTCTGCGACAAGGATCCGGACATCGCACCGACTCTGAAGGAGTTACGTGAGTCGCTGCAAAAACTGGTCGGGCGTCCGGTGAATTTTCAGGCCACGTCGAGTCTTGTTCTTTATGGACGCGACGTCTTGTTTGGTGAGCCATATTACGAAGTGGTTCCGCCGGGTGAAGCGGCGTGACCCTGAAGTTGCTGAGTTACAACATCCGCTTTGGTGGTCGCGGAAGAGAACAAGCGCTCGCTGAGACGATCGTTGCGGCGGCGCCGGACCTGGTTGTTTTTCAGGAGGCGATCGATCCCGCTGTAATCGAGCGTATTTCAGAGGCGACGAAGTTTCCGTTCTGGGCTGCAAGAACAAATCACTCGATCGGATTTTTGAGTCGCACGGAAGTCGATTATCACGAGTGGCATTATCCTGCGGGCGCGCGCCATTCGTTTCTCGAGATCGTTCCGGCCGGAGGCAAGACGCGCGTTTTTGGTTTGCATCTCAGCGCGCGCTTTTCGAAGTGGGATGAACGCAGGCGCACGCGCGAGATTCGCTCGCTGCTGGAGGGGATCAAGCGACACCAAAACGGATCTCATGTTTTAGTCGGAGACTTCAACACGCTCGCGCCGGGAGAAGTTCTGGAAATGGATCGGTTGCCGGCATGGATTCGCGCGCTGATCTGGATCAGTGGGCGGAAGTTGCAACGCGAGTCGATCCAGCTCGTACTTGATGCGGGTTACGCCGATGGTTTCCGGATGCTGCATCCGGACGACAGGGGATACACCTTTCCGACGCGGGATCCGCACGTGCGGCTTGATTACGTGTTCGTGCCGCGAGCGTTTGCGAACCGGCTGACGACGTGTGAAGTAATCAAGGAACCGATGGAGCGGATCCGCAAGGCATCGGATCATTGCCCGCTCGTGGCCGAGTTATTGATGGAATAGACTCGTGTAATCTGTGACTGAAGACCGTTGTAACCGGGAGGGAGTTCGATTGCGTTTGTGCTGTGAATGCAGAACTCAGTCGTTGGTCCAAGCGTCATTTGACGCCCCCAGAGGGCTACACCTTGCTGCGACGTGAGCGGCTGCAACGTAGCGTAGAAGTCTTTGTAAGACACGCCGCTCGGTTTGCTCAACCACAGCGCCGCTCTCGCGGCTGACAACGCTTCCTGGCCCGCACGTAGCCGGTATAATCCACCGATCCCGTCCGCTGCTTCTCGCGCTACTCTGTTGTGCGGCTCTTCACAGGCACCTGAAACCGCTGCTTCGTTGAGGCGATCCATCGCCGCGGAATCGTCGAGGAGATACCATTCTTCGTAAGCTTCGTCGTTCGTGTTGAGCCAGCTCGCGCCACGGACGCGAAAGACGACCGATTCCTGAAATCCCGTGGGCTTATTTGCAGCGAGTGTCTGGTGGAAATCGATTAAATGATGGATGTACGAATCGAGATCGATATGAGATTGTGGCCAGTGCCAGAAGACATATGCGAGCATAACTTCACAGTCAGTTTTGACAGGATTCACAAGATGTAGACAGGATTTACAAGTCATTCCTGAAAAATCATGTAAATCCTGTCTAACCTTTTACTGCATCGCCTTAATATCATCGAGCAGCACGCGTTCATGACCCTCAGGGTTTACCTTCAAGTAGGTCTTCCGCAGGTTCCCCTCCGGATCGATCACGAAGCTGGTGCGGTCCCAGTACATCGTCCCTTTGTAGTCGCTCTGCCCCACACCCGCTGCTTCCAGTAATTCATGATTTGGATCCGCCAGCAGATCGATTGTGAAACTAAATTTATTGCAAAAGTTCTTGTGCGACTCAACGTCGTCTGCGCTCACGCCCACGACAGCGATGTTCGCATCGTCAAACTCCTGCTTCGTCGCCGTAAATGACTTGCCCTGGATTGTACAGCCGGGCGTGTCGTCCTTCGGATAGACGTAAACAACAAGCCACTTGCCTTTGAAGTCATCAAGCCGGACGGTCTCGCCGTCCTGGTTCTTGAGGTTGAAATCTACAAAGCGTTTACCTTCCTGCAGTCCCATGATTGTTCCCCTTTGATTTTGATTAAAGCGTTGTGTCAGCCAAATTTGATTTGTACTTCGTATTCGTTTGGCGATCGTTCATCTCGATGTATATCCAACTCGGCGGTACGACGCCAGTTTCAAGGGAAAACCAAATCCCGTTGAGGTCTGCTGACTTGCCGAGCGCGCAGAATCCGTTCAATTGCTTTCCACCCTGATCGTACACGTCGACCCACGTGCGTGCCGCCTTTGTGTTGGAGCCGCAAGGCGGAAGAGCAGGTGACGCCGCGAACATGTCATCCGGATACTGGTCCTTATTTAGCACATCGAAACGGTAACGTGTGACCTGCTTACCGCTGATTTCCACAAACTCCGCACCGATGAAATAGAGTATCGGGTTCGGAACCACCGGGGCCGCGGCCGACCCGGGAAGCGCGTAAACAAGCATGAGCGTAGTTACAGCCACCACGATCTTCTTTCTCGTAAACATTGGGGGACTCCTTTGTTGAGGTTGTTTACCATGCGACAGCGTAACGACTGCGCCTTGGGTCGGCGCCTGCTGACGCTACACCGTTCTTTGGATCGTAGATGATCACCGTGGGCGCGGAGAGCGTTCCCCATTCGCCCTGTACCTTTACCTTGTGTCCCTTTTGCGAAAGCTCCTGGATTGTTTTCAAACTCACACGCGACTCAACATTGAGTGAGCCGGGTAGAAACTCGTGATCGTCAAATGAGCTGACATAGTGTTGAGTGTCGAACCGTGGCGCCTCGACAGCCTCCTGCGGGTTCATGCCAAACTCGACGATGTTGAGCAAGACTTGCAGCAGTGCCTGGTCCTGGTTGTCGCCGCCCGGCGTACTTAGCACCATGAACGGCTCGCCACCTTTGAGCACGACCGTCGGAGTTAACGTGATCCTCGGTCGTTTGCCGGGGGCGACGACGTTCGGACTATTTGGATCGGTAAGTGACGACTGCAAGCGTTGGCCCATCAATACGCCGGTATCGCCGGCAACAACCGCGGGCAGCCATGCGCCGCTCGGTGTAGCGCTAAACAGGTTGCCGTCTTTGTCGACAACGTTGACGCAAGTTGTGTCGTTGGCGCGTTCGATCTCAGGCAACGCGGATGCTCGGCCGATAGTCTGCACCGCGCTCGCAAGCACGGCCTTCATATTCATCGGATCGCCCGGTTGCTGCGCCAGAGACGCGCGGCGCTCGTCAATCAATGGACGTCGCAGGGCCGCGTAGTCTTTCGACAACAGCTCAGCCATCGGAATCTTCACGAAATTCGGATCGCCGTAATAACGATCACGATCGGCGAGCGCGAGCTTGAGGGCTTCGGCGACTGTGTGAATATAAGCCGGGGAGTTGTGCCCCATCTTCTTCAAATCAAAACCCTCGAGCATGTTGAGTGTTTCGAGCAGCGCCGGGCCTTGTGTCCAGAAGCCTGCTTTGTAGACCTGATACCCGCGATACTCAGTCTCGACTGGTTGCCCCACCTTCGCTGCAAACCGTGCAAAGTCTTCCGCTGCTATCAGCCCGCCATTCGCCTGCATGTAATTGCCGATGCGCTTTGCGATGGGACCACGATAGAAATAGTCGCGCGCCGCCATTAGTCCGGCGTGCCGGTTATTTCGCATGCCTTTGGACGCGAAGCGCTCCGCCCGAACAATCTCGCGCAGTGTGCGGGCCAGATCGGCCTGCACAAAGATATCGCCGACTTTGGGAATTTCACCGCCCGGCAGAAAGACTCGTTTCGCATCAGGCCATTGCGAGAAGATTGGCGAGCGCGTCCTGATGTACTGCACTCTCAACTCATCGATGGGGAAGCCGTCAGCCAGTTGAATTGCGGGTTCCATCACTTCCGCAAGTGTTTTCGTGCCAAACTGATCGAGTGCGGTGACACATGCGTCGAGAACCGCCGGAACTGTGGCCGAGAGTGGACCAGTCGACGGGATCATCCCCGGTTTTTTCGCCGCCGGCATGGTTGTCGGGCTTGGAGGCGGTCCTACTAAAACCACGTCTGACGAGTTGCGATTTACAAAGAACTCGCGCGTAGCTTTCATCGGCGCCTGGCCCATGCCTTCAATCACCACCACCTTTTGACCTTTAAGCTTGATCAGGATCGGCGCCTCGCCGCCAAACGAGAAGTGTGAAAACTCAATGACAGATGCCGCGAGAATCGTCGCAACACCCGCATCGACTGCATTGCCTCCGCTCTGGAGGATGCGGAGTCCGGCCTCGACCGAGAGCGGCTGGCCACCGGCCACAACGCCACGCTTGCCGCGAACAACAGGCCGGAACGTGTCAGCGTGTGAAGTTGTTAACGGAAAGCCGGCGAGGATGAAAGACGTGATCAAACAAAAGACGAACAGGCTGCGTTTTCGGATGAACATCGGTGGGCCACCTCTCTCGAGATTTGACGGGCGAATTGTGCCACAAAGAGGCGCGAAAAGTTTAGCCACAAAGGCACATAGAGGCTCCAAACAGAGTAAACGAAAATTTTTGTGCCTCTTGTAGCTGAACTTTGGTATGGGCTGGTAAGATGGCGAGCAGACAAAAAGAGAGGGCGCTGACCTCCCCCAAGACCAGCGCCCTTGCCTTTATCTCAGTTCTCCCATGGAGAATTAACGACGGGCAGATACTAACTGCCCTCGGCCGGAGGTAGGTTGCAGCAAGCTTGTAAAGCCCTTGCGAGGTTGTGACAAAAGTTTTTCGACGTCACACAAAAGCGAACAACTACCGGCCTTCGGAGATCAATGAATCGAGGATCGACCTTGCTAAATTCACCAAAGATTGCACCGTACGGCTCCTGGAAATCCCCGATCACCTCAGATTTGATCGTTGAAGGATCAGTGGGCCTTAGCCAGCCTTCGTTTGATGGAGACGATATTTACTGGTTGGAAATGCGGCCGAAGGAAGCCGGCCGCAATGTCATAGTCAGACGAAACGCAGACGGAGTTTGTACCGATGTGAATCAGGCCCCTTTCAATGCGCGCACGCGCGTACATGAATACGGTGGCGGCGATTACGTTGTCAGTCAGGGAATTGCCTACTTTTCGAACTTTTCCGACCAACGGCTTTACCGGCAGGAAGGTCTCGGCGCGCCCGAAGCATTAACTGCGCCCGGCGAGCTGCGCTACGCGGATGCGTGTATGGACCAGGCGCGCGGGCGTCTCATCTGTGTTTGTGAAGATCATATGCGCCCCGCCGCGGAAGCGATCAATGCGATAGTCAGTATCAGCACGGAGCCCGCCAACGATTACGGCTTGGTCCTCGTCGCGGGAAACGATTTTTATTCGACGCCTCGATTGAGTCCGGATGGGACACAACTGGCGTGGCTCACGTGGAACCATCCGAATATGCCCTGGGATGGCTGCGAATTGTGGGTCGGGGAGTTTGGCGAGGACGGCAAAATAGCCTCGCTGAGATGGGTCGCGGGTGGGGCGGCGGAGTCGATTTTTCAGCCAGAATGGTCGCCTGACGGGGTTTTATACTTTGCGTCAGATCGCAGTGGCTGGTGGAACCTCGAAAGGATCACGCCGGATGGCGGCATCGAAAATGTCTACCAATTGAAGGCCGAACTGGGCATGCCGCAGTGGGTATTTGGTATGTCGTCATACGCTTTTGCCTCTGCGGACACGATAGTCTGTAGTCATATCGATCACGGTGTTTCCACTCTTGCGACAGTCGATGTTCACACCGGGAAGTTAACGTCCATCGAATGTCCGTATACAGACATTCAGTTCGTGCGTGCGGGCAACGGTCAGGCAGTGTTTCGTGGTGGTTCACCGACTGAGGTGGCCGCTATAGTGAAATTCGACGTGAATACGGGCCGGTTCGAAATACTGCGCCGGTCCAATGATCTCGAGGTTTACCCCCGATACTTTTCGGTGCCGCGTGCGATCGAGTTTCCGACCGAGGGTGGACTCACGGCCCACGGCTTCTTTTACCCGCCTCAGAATCCCGATTACCGCGCGCCGGAAAACGAAAAGCCACCGCTAATTGTGAAAAGTCATGGTGGACCAACCGCCGCGGCTTCGACTGCTCTGAGCCTGTCGGTGCAGTATTGGACCAGCCGTGGATTTGCCGTGTTGGATGTGAACTACGGCGGCAGCACCGGTTACGGCCGGCAATATCGTGAAAGACTTAACAAGAAATGGGGCATCGTTGATGTAGACGATTGTGTGAATGGCGCTCGTTTTCTTGCCAATCGAGACGAAGTCGACGGCGACCGCCTGATCATCACTGGGGGCAGTGCCGGTGGTTACACCACGCTCTGTGCGTTAACGTTTCGAAATGCGTTCAAAGCCGGCGCGAGTCACTTTGGAATCAGTAACACGGAGTCGATGGCGCGCGACACACACAAGTATGAGTCGCAGTATCTGACGGGATTGCTGGGCCCGTATCCGGCGCGCAAGGACATTTATTACGATCGTTCACCGATCAACTTTCCCGAACGACTTTCGTGTCCTGTGATCTTTTTCCAGGGACTGGAAGACAAGGTCGTGCCGCCGGACCAGGCTGAGACGATGGTTGAGGCGATCAGGGCGAAAGGGATTCCGGTGTCGTACGTTGCATTCGCGGGCGAGCAGCACGGCTTCAGACAGGCAAAGAACATTAAGCGCGCGCTGGATGGAGAGTTGTACTTCTATTCGAAGGTCTTCGGGTTCAACCTCGCCGAACCGGTCGAACCCGTGGAGATCGAGAATTTGTAACCACGGATTTCACGGATGGATCCGTGTCATCCGTGGCTAGTTAATCGGTGGATCGGATACGGTTGCGGAGGCGCCGTTCCGATCGCCACCCCGCAAAGTCATTGTATGGTCGATGAAGAGCGATAGTTTCCCGCTCTCTCCATACTCGACAGGCACTGCCGACACCTGAAACTTGTCCCCTGTAACCGTCACTTCAAATCTGTAGCCCGAGTTGTCGAGCATCTCCTTCGAGACCATGTCCGCCGCGATCAACTGCTCCAGCGTCCCACAGCTGCCGTTACCATTCTTCGTTTTATACATGTGTTCCGCGTTCGCAATCGAATACATCAACCCGATAGCCGCTCGCTCGTTCTGAATCGGGCGCGGGGGATTTGATTCACCCGAGATTCCAGCCACGGCCATTAAAACGAGGTTTTTCGGAATGTGAACCTCATGCAGTGGTCCAAGGCCCTCATTCGAAAGCGAGTAACTGATGGGTTGGGCCGTTGAGCTGGCGCGCAGGAGAAACGCGCGCGTCGGATCGCTCACGCGCGTTGTCGACTGTTCAGCCCAGATCTTGTAGCCCTCCATTAAAGCGGGAGAAATGTAGAGCTGGCCTTGCAAAGGCTTCGGCTGCCAGCGGGTGGAATTTCGGAATTGCACGTCCGCGGAAAGTGTTTCGTGTTTCAAGTAGGAGTCGACGACGTATCGCGTAGTTGCAGGGTCTCCGGAAAAGACGAGGAAGTTTCCGACGAAAGCATACGAGAACATATTTGCGTACGAGATGATCTCCGTGTCTTCTCGTCGCTCAGTTTGCGCAAACGAGTTGGCGCCTTTGAAGCCGAAGCCCTCGATTAGTTTTGGCATGAGGGCGCGCATGGCTTCTCTGTCTTTAATGGCTATGGCGAGCACTGGTCCACTCGTCTTCGGCTGCTCTTTTACTTCGCCCGTTGAAGGTGCAAGGCCTGGAAGTCCGATGATGTTCATGTTATTCATCGGTAGCCGCACAGCGACTTCCGGACCAAGCAACGGTAGCAGATCGTCTTTGATGCTGATCTTCAATTGCTTCTCTATCTCGACAAAGGGTGATTCGTATTCGACTTCTTTGACGTCAACGGTTTGGCCGTGGCTCATAATGACCTCGGCCTTGGGCCGTGGCTTCGCCACCGTGGCAACGATCTGCGGGAGATCGAGCGATAGCGTCGCCAACAGTTCTGTATCCGCGGGAAAGATATTTGGCGCTTCAGGAGTGAAGGCCGGACCCGTCATCAGCATTGGCATAAACGGGACGGCGTCAGACCTTTCACCAGCCTGGTTGACAAGTAACGCTCGTAGATCAAATGTGTCGCCTTCAAACGAAAGCGCGAACGCTATGGCGTCGGGCCATTTTGACTCGACCTGGCCGCTAAAGAATAAAGAAGCGAGACCGGAGAGAGCGGACGAAAATGGATCGGGTGCGGCTGGTTCGTCTTTTAACTCTGGCGACGGAGCTGCCAACACGGCAATCTCTTCTGCTTGAGCGGCTTTCTCCTCGTCCGTCATTTCAGGCTCGGGCGGCTCTTCGGCTTTCTTCGATTCTGCCTCAGCCTGGGCCTGCTTCTCTGCCTCGATTCTTTGTTGCTCCCATCGTTTCTGGTTCTCTTCTTCCTCTCTTTCGATCGTCCTGGTGTTGAGATAGACAAAGACTGGTTCGGAGTTGAAACGATTGTGGGCCGCGCGGAAGTTGGTGTCTTCAGCGAGAAGCTTAGTTCCGGCCGGCTTGAGTTGCTTCATGGTCCAGGGCTTCGGAGTGATGACGACGAGCGAGCCGAAGCGTTTCAGGTGAAAGTTAGGAGTTGGCGGCTGTTTTGGTTTTTCAGCAGTCTCGGGGCGAGGCGAGTTTTCTTTCTCCGCAGAAGGCTCGGACACTGATGGTGGTAATACAGTCGGCAGAAACTCATTCAAAGTAGCGGTAAACTTCGTCGCCTCTTCAGCCGAGGCAAACTCGATAGCGATCATCGCCTCAGGAAGATCTTTGGCCTTGTTGGTTGGCCATGTCGCCAATAAGAGACGCGAAGTCATCACCTCCTCCGCATGTGCGTTTAGCCATCTCACGACCGTCTTGAACTCTTTTGGTGGCCCAGCGAGTTTCAAAACGGGCTCGAGGAGATCGTTTAGAGCACTCGAGCGAATGAGCTGCCCAGCGCCTCGCACCTCACCGTAAAGGATGTAAGAGTCAGCTGGCACGAGCGTCTCGAAGGTTGGCGCGGGAGTTGGTGCAGGTTTCGGTTGCGGCTTCGCAGGTGTTTGTCGTTTTTGCTGTGCGGTTGCTGTGGCGGAGAGAGTGATGAGAAGCAGCAAAATGACCACTGCCGGGCGTGCATTTTTCATCGGAGTCGGACCTTTTGGTTTGCCTTACGGCTCTATTTCAGAAACGCCGTCAAGCGAATAACGTTGAGAAACCGACGGCTTTAACACTATAGCCGCGATTCGCCACTCCTTTCCAAATTTTTTCCTCGCCGTCGCTGCGGATCAGTTGTTTCACGAGGTCGTAAGCGGCGGCGTAGGCATTGCGCATGTCCGTCGCCGATTTAGCAGATGCGAGCGCCTGCTCTACAGTTGGCGGCGACACCAAATTCATCTGCTGCCGGCTTTCAATTAATCGTCCTTCGCCGGCGACGTAAACTGCCATCCCTTCAGTAAGCCACCGAGGCGTTTGGCCACCGCCGATCGCGTCAATTAGTACATGTACGAGTTCGTGGCGCACGGTGGTTTCGAGAATTCGTCGTTGTTTTAGAAGTTTCAGCGGTTGCAACTCGATCGTGTTGCGCCGGGTTGCGGCGGCGGCCCAGGCGGGCATGCCGGTGCGGCCCACAAAGTCGCCGGTTGTTTCGTTGATGACGATTTCGAGGTTTGGAAAGCGAGGCTGGATTCCAGCCGCCGAGACGCGTCGCAGTAATTCACCGCGAGTGGACTCAAGGAAACTAAGAACGTATTCAACGTCACGTGTGTCTAACGTCTGCGGATGAACAACGCGGAAATGAGAACTACCTCGTGTCGTGACATCACTGCGGTATTCGTCCAGCCTCGTACCCGGAAAGTAGTGCGCGAGAATCTGCTTATACGATTGTCCACGTTGGGCCATCACGTGCGAGCCTTCCTGGCATAGGCCGAGACCGTGGCCAAAGCCACCGCCGCGAAATACAAATTGCGATCCAGATCGAGCAATGTTGAAACGCGAGCTCTTCAAAACGTTCCAGCCGAGCGCGCGCCCGACGATCAGCTTGAATTCCCATCCGTTTATCGTGCGGCGACTATCTCCGGCGATGGAAATAAGCTCGGCGCGTCCGGTTTGATCGTACTGTGCGACCGACAAGTCGCGGATGTTTTGACCGACATCTGTCCGTGGATCGCTGCGGAGCGCGTTGGCAAGTCGCGCTGAGTCGATCACGTCGGTCCAGCGATAATGCGGGCCGGTGTTGCAGTAGTCGTCGCTAACGCCACGCAGGTACTCGGGCGCGTCGTTGCCCCAAAGAGATTTCAGGTTCGCGGTCGTGCCTCCGCATGAGGCACTGAAGTACGCATCGATGATCTGGGCTTCACCATCGCGCAGTACCATTCCGGCGGTTTGTTTGACCGCGGCCGCGAGGGCGGGTCGAGAAACGACTGACTCGAAGCGCTGGCAGTGCGTAGTGCTACAGAAATCGAAACCCTGTTCTTTGTGGCGTCCGAGATTCTTCAACGCGTATGTGCGGGCAGCAATCGCAAGCGCCTTGAGTGCTTCAGTTTGGTCTTCTACGCTGGCTTCATTCGCGACGACGTGAAGAACGTAATCTTCCAAAGACATTCGTTGCGTGATGTTTTCCGAAACCTGGTGCACGGAGACGTAGGTTGTGTCTTTGTTCGCATCGCGCTTGCCCGCAAACTCTTCGAAGATGGGTCGCGAGACCTCTGCGGCGTCAGAGCCGTGCGCGTTCTTCAGGTAAACGACAACGAGAAGCTCTGCGTTCGGGGGTTCGGGCGGCATGTTGGGTTTGAAAGCGATTCCAGCGAACCAGCCTTGCGAGCGGAAGCCCTGAAGCTGAGTTGACGTTCCCGTCTTGCCGATGATGTAAGGAAGGGAATCAAGGTCTGCTTTCTCCGCGGTGCCAAACGACACGGCGCCGCGCATTCCCTCGATCAGGATCGATCTCTCTTTATCGTCGATGCGAAGTTGTTCGCGAACTTTGCGGACGCCGTTGTTGTTGGGTTTCAGGAGTGTGCCACCGTTGAAGAGTGCCGCGTACGCGGTTGCCATCTGAACAGGCGTGACTTGGAGAAACGGGCCTTCTCCGAGGGCGCTCTGCGGTTGCCATCTGCCACGCGCCAGCACGCCGGCTGACTCGTTTTGGCCGTCGATTCCTGTCGTTTGACCGAAGCCAAACTCGCCGAGCAGGTGGGTAAAGTTTTCTGCATCGAGACGTTCACCGGTGGTTGCGAAGAAGTAGTTGCATGAGTAAGCGATTGCTTCAGCCGGATTAAAGGGTGGCAGCTTCGGTGGATGCGCGCAGGCGTCGACGACATCGTCGCGTTTGTATTTTCCGCGACAGCGGATGCGCGTGTCTCCAGTGATCACGCCGGCACGCAGAGCGGCGAGTGTTGTGAATGGCTTTATCGTTGAGCCCGGTGGAAACGCGCTCTTGAAAGCGATGTCGGGATTGACGACGGCCAGCAGACGACCGCTTTGCGGATCGAGAACGACGATCGTTCCTTCGCGTGCGGCGAGTGCGGTTTCGGCGACGCTTTGCAGGCGCGTGTCCTCAATCTTTGTAGGCTCGGTTGACTGAGTTGGCTGTGCCGGCGCATTACGAAAAATGCGCGACACGGCAAGTGCAAGCCCCGCAGCGATACTCACCACTAGCACGACTCGAAGAATCAAGTTAGGTGCGGCCTTTCTCGTGTAAATCATGTCTAAGTCTGAGACAGGATTAACAAGACTTCACAGGATTACAAGACTGTTACTTGCCCCGGCTGAGAATCGAGAGTGCGCCGACGGTTGTTACCCAGCCGAGCAGGGTCAAGATGGCGCTCGTTACAAGTCTCAAAGTCAAAACCGAGAGCTCGAGCCACGGCCGCGCGATCGGTGTTCCGACTTGCACGAGCACATAAGGGACCACTGCAAAGATCAGAAAGCCACAGCCGTAAACAAACACTGACTGCGGTGCGAATGTTCCGCTTAGCACATGACGCAATCCTTTCACGACAGCACTTAGCCCGCTGCTGGTCGTTACGATCCAGAGTTGGATCGCGAGCATTGGGGCGACCACACCGATCAGCAAGTAGCGTAGCGTCGTACCGAGAGTGGGGTACGTCTGGACCTTGTTGAGACCAAAAACCGCCAGCAGCGTAACAGCCACAACAGGCAGGCTGACGACGATTAGTCTCAGGCAGTCGATCACTAGCCTCCTCATTCGACCACCTGAACTTGCGCCATCCGCATACGTCACGCTGACAGCCTGCAACACGAAAAACAGCGCGGGAGCGGCGATAACAACAACGAGCGTCAAAAGCAACTGCGAGATCGTTGCTTCACGCGTGCTCGCAAACAAGTAAACCGAGGCAAGCAGTCCGGCCCAGGCGGAAAGCAACATCAACAAAACTCGCCGGCTCTTGAACAGCAACGTGGCCGCCGAAAACATCGCACTAAATGATTTCAGGTACATCTCTATTCCTCACTTGTGATCGATGAACGAGAAACTATGAGTTGCTGTGTTTGCGTGCCTCTCCGGCTGGTACATCAACTCAGCACGCGCAGGCGCAACTACAAATTCACCCGGTATCTGCACTCGCATCGCATACTGGAACGTCGCATCTCCATCGAAACGATCGAGGAAGAAAACCGTCCTGCGATCGCGAAACTCACGCGAGCTATACCAGTCGCTCCAACCAGTCTGCGCCGCGTTGAGGTCCAGGTTCCCTACCGCCTCGAGCTGCTCGGCACCCGACGGAATGGGATCCTCGATCATCATGTGACGACCCTCTTTCCCCGTCACGCGCAACTTCACGACGATCAGATCGCCCGACTGAATCTGACCTACGAGCGGCTCCGTGGCCCATCTCAAGCTGTAGCCCATCGTTTCAACCTTGAGCCGCAGGTACTCGCGTGTGACGTTTAAGTCTCCGGAACCTTGCGCGGCCACATTCTCATCGTTCGTGTAGTAATCGATGGAAGTAGAGAAGTAGAGCGTGCCTTTGCCGCGTTTTACGACTCGGACGTGGTTAGTCTCTCCAACCGCACCACCCTTTCGATTCACGACAAACATCTGTGTGCCATTAGCATTACTCACGCGCTCGGCCACAACAGTCTCACCGTTGACGTAAACCTCCAGGTCGTACGAAGGGCTCAACTCACGACTCACCTTGACGTACTCGATGAGTCCGTAGATCGCGAACGCTGTGTCTTTGGTTGAATTCCAGTAAGAGCCGTTTTGACGATCAGACACGAGCCATCGCGCGATCTGGGGCAGCAACGGACTATCAGGCTTGAGGCGCGTGAGTGCTTTCAGCGAAAGCGCCGTGCCCTCTGTCTGATCGTAATCAGTGAAATCGAGACGCGGCGTACGCTTCGACTCCCAGTGAGCAGTCATGTTGTCAACCGTCGCAGAGCGTTCGATTTCAGCCGCGACTTCGTGAGCGCGCTGGTCCATCTTCATGAGCGAAAGGGTCAACGCGAGGAGCGCGCGGCCATACGGTTGCAGCCTCTCGCGATCCGCGAAGAGTTTCTCGACGTAACGGGAATCAGCGCCGCCACTCTCGGTTAACGCGTAGACCATGAATGCTCGCGTATCCAGGTCGTTGCTGTTGTCGTGGCCGTCGAGCATCCCTTGCAAACTTTCACGCCCCCGCGCCAAGCGTCCTTCATCGATCTCGTAACCCGCTTGTTTCGCGAGTGTCAGTCCATCGATCACGTAGGCAGTCATAAACGGATCGCTCTTGTCGTCGACCCACCAGCCCCAGCCACCATCGTCGTGCTGGAATGCGTAGAGACGATTTCGTCCGCGCTCGACTTTTTTCTTCAAATCGTTCGAATTGCGAATCGAGGTCGATTTGAACTCCTTCAACGTTTGCGAAACGATGATGTTCGGCAGAAAACTCGACATCGTTTGTTCCGTGCAGCCGTACGGATAGCTCGTCAGGTAATCGAGAGCGCCGAAGAGTGTTCCCGCCACTGAAGGCGAGGCTTCAATACGAAGTTTGCGCGAGTTGAAGTCAGTATTCGCCGGCAGGTTAATCTTGAACTCCTGCTGCGCATTCTCCTCGCTGGTGGTCCACCGCTCGGATTTGACTTCGTGCAGTCCACGCGGCACAACGTCCACGACTAGTTCAACAGCGTCTGATTCCGTGTTGGTCAAAGCCTTCGCGAGCAGTCGTACTTCACCGGTCTGCGGCGCTGAAATCTGCCAGTCGATGCGATGTTCTCCCTGCTGCTGAATCGTGACGGTTTGCTGCGCGGGACTGATCAGGCGGGCGCCGGAAACCGAGAGCGAGATCTGCGTTGACTTGTTTTCTTTTAGGTAGTTGTGAACGATCCCTGAGAGCGTGACGGTGTCGCCCTGCGTGAAGAACCGCGGCGTTTCCAAACGCATGATCACGTCTTTGCGCGAGATGACTGTCTGCCGCGCCGCACCGACTTTCGTGTCGGCAGTGACACCGCGCGCGGTCGCGCGCCACGTCGTGAGATTGTCCGGCAACTTGAACTTCACTGTCGCGCGTCCGTCGCTTCCAGTCACGACATTCGGTTGCCAGAACGCGGTGTCTTTGAACTCCTTACGGATAGTTGCCTGTGCCAGCCCGCCTTCGTTTTTGAAGTCGGCCAACTGGTACGAAGCTTTCATTCCGGCAAGATCAATTGGCTTCTCGCCCGCGAAGCCACGGAATGAATACGAAACGGAGAGGTGCGTCTCAACCGAGTTGTAGTGCATTCCGTAAAACTCCTGGCGAATGTTGCCGGAGTAATCAGGCGACACGCTGTAGATCGCTTCATCAACCACTCCCAAACTCACTTCAGCATTCGGCACGGGCGCGCCATCTGCATCGCGCGCGAGAATCGTGTACGAAGCCGTTTCGCGTGGCTTGTATTCTTCTTTGTTTGAGATGATTTCGAGATTCAGGATCTTGTCACGAGCGGGAACGACGAGCCGCTTGTCGGTCGTGTACATGTCGCCATTCTTAACAAACGTGACACTCAGAAACACATTCGGCGCATAGAGCTTCTCGATCGGAACATCGAGGACCATTGTTTTTCCCGTGGCGTTCACCTTCCACGCAGCCAGGACATTTTCGCGCTCAGTAGTGACGAGAAGGTTCGCGTGCTCTTCCGGCAGGATCGCGAGCACGTGCGCGATCTCGCCCGGCTGGTACGACTTCTTATCAGCGACCAGTTTGATCGTGCCCGTGCTCTCGTTGTAGTAGGGTGAATCGGTCCACTGGTTGTCAGGACTGACAACCCAGAGATAACCGCCGAGAGAAGCAAACTGTTTCTCCTTATCCTGGACCACTGTTTTGATTGAGATGCTCCCCGGTGTTGTTACCTGATAGTCATAGATCGCCTCGCCTTGCTGATTGGTGTTGACTTCCGAAGAGGCCAGTTCATTTTCGCGCACTGTGTATTGCGGCGCGTTATTAGCTCCTGTTTCGACAACCAGCTGCGGCGAAACGAACTTGAGCCAGAGCTTTGCAGGCACTGGCCGGCCCTCGTAATCAGTCGTTCTGACGGTGATCCTCGCGGTCTGGCCCTTGTTGTAAACGTAGCGATCCGGTGTGGCGTGCGCGATAACGGCGCCACGAGTTGCAATCAGAGTTACGCTGCCGTCGATGGTGCGTCGCGAGGAATCCGTCACCTGCGCTTCCAGTCGATACTGATAATCACAAACGTCGCTCTCCTGGCTCGCGGGAACATCAAACTCGATCTCGAGGTGACCAGATGAGTCGAGTTTGCCCTCGCCTTCATTCACGAAATCACTGTAGTAGTTGCCGTAACGGGAATACTGTTCCTCGTCCTGCTCATCGTCATAAGTTTCTTCACTCTCGCCGAAGTCGGCGTAATAACGAGAGTGGTAGATGTAGTACTTGACCTCGGCGCCTGCGACCGGCGCGCCAAAGAAGTAGCGCGCATCGATATTGAACTTTGTCTTAGTGCCGGCGGACGCAAATTTGTTTGGGGTAGTGATGTTGACTTTGTATTCAGGCTTCTTGTATTCGGCGACGTCGAAATTGGCGCTCGAGCCACCTTCTTCGGTCGTCGCCTGGATGCTGTAGGTTCCAAGTGGCGATTCCTCGGGGAGCGTAAACTCGCCGTTGAATGTTCCGTTCTTCGTGAGCGGGAATTCCTGTTCGAAAACTCGCGCGTTGTCCCCGTCGGTAACGGTTACGGTAACAGTGTCCTCTTTGATCGCTCGGTATTGTTGCTGCTCGTCGATGCCGCGAAGAATTCCTTTGAAGAACACCTTGTGATTGGGACGATAGATCGGGCGATCAGTGTAGATGTAGCCTTGAACGTTTTCAGTCTTCTCGTCCTCGCCGAAGCCTCGGAAATAGAACGACTCGAGATCGGAAATCGCGAAGTTATCGTGGTGCGAGGCGAGGATCACGAAGTTTGAAGTATTCCCGTCTTCTCCAAGATCCGCATCGCCGTCCGTTGAAATCTTCGTGCGAAAGATGCCGTCGCTGTTTGTTCGTCCACTCGCGATCGTGTTTTTCGACTTCACAATTTCCACTCGCGCATCCGCGCGCGGCTCCCCCGTCTTGCGATCGACGGCATAGACCACCAGCTCGCCATTCGGCGTCGCTTTTTCCACTGTGGCGAGATCGGTTACGACCACGACCGTGTATGCGCGCAAATTGCCACCGACTGCTTCCACGAGATACACACCGCTCTCGCGTTTACCCAGCGGAATCATGCGCCGGTCGTAGTAGCTCGTGAGTGACGGCAAAGGCTCGCGCCAGCTCGTCACTAGCTGGCTTGGATTCAATAGGGGCACCCGCGCATAGTCGGCGACGTTGAGAGGCACACGCTTCCCGGCCGCGTCGGCGCGAAACTTGTGATTGAAACTAACGCGTGTGTCCTGCTTTAACTGACCGCGGAAATAGTTTCGAATTCCGGAGTAGGCCCAAACCTTAACAGCGCGCACACGTTCGAGCACTGACGGCTTCCTCGAAACGTTCGGCACGACCTCCTCTTGTTCGTCTTCGCCCATCTGATGTGGATTGTTGAGCTGCGAGAAGAACTTCTGCGGATCGTTAACGCGATAGACTCGGAAGTCGAGACTCTCGATACCGCGATGGTCCAACCAGAGACGCGCATTCTCGGATGTGGCGTACGTGCGGTTCGTCGCAAGCGAGAAGAATGGCTTTGCCTCGACAGTTGCCTCGTCGGTAACAGGAGCAGACTGGGGCGCCTCGGCGGCCGCACGGTGTATGCGCCAGTCAGCAACAACAAAAGCCGCGGCTATGAGCGCCGCATAGACAAGCACCGGAGATAGTCGACGGCGCAGTTGTAGATCAAAGTACACGTTCATTTCTCCGGTATGACTTGCTGGTTGAGAATCTTCAAACGAAAGAAGCCCAGGAAGTTTGGATTGGTTGAAACTGGGCGCCAGCGCTTGTCCGGGTGCTAGTCCAACACGGCCAGCTGTACCTTTTTGACCGTGCCGGCGTCGTTTGGCGAAGAACCGGTGTGATAGACGACCCAGTCGTGCGTGCCTTCACTCGCGACGCGCGGCTCACCCAGAAAAATCATCACGTGGAAGGAATATTTCTGGACCCAGGGCTGATGGTAAAAAAGCAGATCGCCAGGTTTTGCCTGATTACGATCACGACCTGCGTAATCAACGTTGAACGTCTTGAGTGTTTGCGCGTCGGCAAACTCTGAAAAGCGACCTTCAGCAATGTCTGTAGGTGTGTACGTGCCGGGCGCGGTGCGAAAGAACTTTCCGTTGAGAGACGCGGCGAAGTTTGGATTTAAGTCTGGCGCAACTGGATCGTAGTTTTCACCCATGCGCTGGAACCAAAGACGATCGTGCGGGCGCAGTGCTTCGCGGAAGGCAAAACGCACGAGGCCGGCGCAATCACGTTGCTCCGCGTTCCATTGATCGCTGAGGTTGTAAAACTGCATCTCGGCGACCCACGTAAACCAGCGCCGAAAGTTCTCGCGGTCGTTGAAGGTCCTGAGCTCGGCGATGTCGGGTAGACCATCGTGGTCCAGGTCGGCGTTCAGTTCGGGTTCGGCTCGTGTTATCCGCTCGGGCGCGTGTGCCGGCGCGCTCGTTGAGCGTGCGAGAGAGAAATAGGAAAGGATGAGGAAGGCTGGTATCAAAAGTAGGAGGACCAGCCCGGGTAGTGGTTTGTTAGCGAGTCCAAACATGGACCGCATTATGCTTGTCGTGTTGTTGTTGGAACACGCGTTTGGTAACAGTGTGAGGTCAGGTTAGCCCTGCGTCTTGGGTTCGTTTCGTACGGTGTGGGTCGGTGTGGGAATCCACACCGAGACGCTGTAAAATTTCTTTGCGTAAAAAAAGCTGCGGCAAGATTTCGGCATAAAAATGTAATGATGCCTGGCCCAACGATCTCGGAAAAAGACTGTTGCAAATTCCAGCGCTCACGGGTAGATTGATTTGGTTGCTTACAGGTAGTGGTGCTCTTCCGACAACGGGGGAATCCCTGCCTTCACTCAATGCGGGGAGGATTAAACTGTGCCGACCGGAACTTGCCCGGAATGTGATGCTGATGTCCACGTGGATTTGGACACGGACAAGGGCGAAATAGTGTCTTGTGAAGAATGTGGAACGGAACTCGAGGTTGTGGGACTCGATCCTGTCGAATTGGATATGGTGGAAGAAGAGGGTCTCGACGAAGACGAGGACGAAGACGAATACTGAAAACCGAGCAGGGCAGAGAGCAGGGGCAGGGAATTGTAAGTTCCTGCCTGCCCATGCTGTGTGCTCCTGTCCTTCGTTGATCTTTACTTGCCGGCTGCTCGATACTCAGAGCGGCTTTGTCTCAGAGTTAAGCCACGCGGTCCCTCGACTCTGATCGTGTGCACCTGCCCATCGCGTCTCTTTTCCTCGGGTGGATAAAAGGCCAGCACGTAAGCGGAGCTGACTTCCTCCGCGAGCGCGCGAAACAACGGCGAGTAGTCTTTTTCGTTTGCGTAAACATTCCGGCCACCGGTGGATTCTGCCAACCCACTGACGTCGAGCGGTGTCGGTAATGGCGTTTGCGCTGACGAGGCCATCACGCGCGAGTACGACGGCAGCGTGACGACAAAGACGCTTACGTCAGCCGCGTTGGCCCGTTCAATCACTGTTTGCGGTGCGACCGTGTCTCCTACCGGAAATCCGTCTGTCACAACAAGCACCGCGCGCTTCATCAAACGCTTTTCACGCGTCCGCGGGGCGTTCCTTACGAGCATCCGGATCGCATCGTCAACCGCGTCATAAGTGTGCGTGGACAAGCCGTTCGGTGAATCACGTGCTATTCGTTCGAGGGCTTCATCAAGCTTTCCGGGATCTGAAGTGAGCTTCTGAATTGTCTTTACACGCATTCCGAAAGTCGTCACTGCATAGACGACCGGATGACTCGCGAGCTGGTTCGAAAACGACTGAAGCGCGTTGCGGAGGCGAATAATCTCGTCCGACGTCATGCTGCCCGAAACGTCCAGCGCGAAAACGATTGCGAGTGGTCGTGATTCGCCCTGCCGTTTCTCGATTTGAAAAAACGCAATCTCCTGCTCGCGGTCGTCCGAATAGATCTTGAAGTCTTCCTGGCGGAGGTTGCGAACTGGACGGCCCTGCGCATCGATCGCTGTCACGTCAACTGAGACAAGATCCGTGTCGATGCGCAACACGTCTTCAGGTTCCTGCTCTTTTGGAAAGACTTTTCGGGGTCGCTGAGTCTGATTTACAGGTTCCTGGCTTTGAGGCACACCCGGTGCGGCTATTGCAAACAGCAGAAGGAGAGGAAGGGATAATTGCGCTATAAAAGCCGCCGCTCTTTTTGGCATTAATACTCTTTCCAGGGGACGCCGCTCAGGATTATACGGGCGCGACCTGTGGAAGCAAACGGTGATATCATCCCGAGCGTCTTAACAGCGTATATCTCGAGCTATTACGTGAGGGATTGTGTATGAGATTCAAGAAATGTCTGTTTGTGGTTGCGATCATGCTGGCCGGCTCGGTCGCTGCTATAGCTCAGGACAAGACGCTGGGCGCCATCAAGGGCAAAGTTCGTGTCGAAACCGGGACGCCGTCGGGCGTGACTGTCGTGGTGCGGCGCGGCGAAAGTGAAGTCACGCGCTCGACCACTAACAAAGACGGAGATTTTCTTGTCTCGAAGCTTACGCCCGGGATTTACGGGCTGACGTTTCGCAAGCCGGGACTGAGCATCGGCTCGATCGAGGACGTCGAGGTCAAAGCAGGCAAGACTCGCTCGCTCGGAGATCGTCTTATCCTCACGATCGACGAGGGCTCGACCGCGTTTCTCAGTG
>Ga0134127_10001046_pt1 | contig 21425 bp, 18 predicted proteins | sample KB31753_FD_96459 | JGI IMG/M metagenome (GOLD analysis project Ga0134127, IMG submission 96459) | Terrestrial soil microbial communities with excess Nitrogen fertilizer from Kellogg Biological Station, Michigan, USA - KB3-175-3 | ecosystem: Environmental > Terrestrial > Soil > Unclassified ... | reverse complement strand
GGTCGTGCCCGATCCCGTCCTGCTCCGCCCAGTCGGGTTCGATGCGGCGACGACGCGCTTTCTCTACCAGGTGAATTCGGGGTTTGGATCTCCCGTAGGGCAGCGCGCAGCCGTCTTGGCGCCGTTCAGCGCGAGCGTCGCACTGCGCTTTATGCTCGGCAGCGACCCCGATCGGCAGCAGCTTGCGAAGCTTCTCAATGCTCGGCCACGCGACAGCGCGACGATTGCCAGGGCGTTAGCGCTCGCGTTCGGGCGCGTCGGGGTCAATCCGGCCGCGGTGCTACTCGCGCAACGCGAAGCAAGCTGGAACGACACGACCGTGGGGCAGCTTCGGATGCTTGCTCGCGAGATACAGCAGCGAGGCGACAGTGCGTGGGGCGCGGTAGCTACCGATGTGTTGGCCTGCGCATGCAGTAGTTCCAAAGAGCAGAGGACCGGCGAGGCGCGCCGGCAGGGGGCCGACGGCTACGCCGCTCGCCGTGCGCTCTCGGTGGACGAGTTGCTCCGCGAGGTCCGTGAGACGCGAGACCAGGAATTTCACGCACTCGGGCTGGCGGCCGATCGAGCACTGGCGCTGTTGACCGACGACGAGCGCCGGGCGCTCCCAGGTTCGCTCAAAGCCGTCCTAGACCGAGGTCTGGTCGAGCGGCAGCGAGCCCAGACGGCGAACCGAGGTCGGGGTGGCTGACGAACCGGTCGGACTTGCGCGAGTACGGCGTGCCGTGTATTATTCAGATATGAATAGTTTGTCAGGCATTCAACAGGTTGAGGCTCCCACCCTCTCGATGTTTTCGCTGATCCGAGCGGCGCATGCGCTCGAGGATCAGATGGAAGCGAAATTGGGAACCGTCGGGCTTTCTTCGCCCAAGTTTTCGGTGTTGAGCGAGCTCGTTGGCGCTGCTAAACCGTTGACACTCAGCGAGTTGGCATTGCGGCTGAGCTGTGTCAGGTCGAATATCACGCAGCTCGTGGACAGGCTCGAGGCAGACGGGCTCGTGCGCAGAGTCGACGATCCGGCGGACCGCCGGAGCATTCTGGCGGAGCTCACGCAGACAGGCCAGGAGAAGCAGGCCGCAGGGGCGAAGATCATGTCCGAGCTCCAAGCCGAGTTCGCGGCCAAAATGCCGAGCGCGGATCGCTCGGCGCTGAGCCGAATCCTCAGCGAACTCTGAGTCGAGCCACGAGGGCAACGATGGTCAAAGCCGGCACATGAAGTTCATATATGTACCCTCTACGAACAAATCATTTAGGCGAAAAACGTGCAGTACTGAAGTCCAACCTCAGCAATTCTTTCGGAGAACCACCATGGCGACAAAAACCTGGCAAATCGATTCCGCTCACACCGACGCGGCGTTCGCGGTAAAGCACCTCATGATCTCCACAGTGCGCGGCCACTTTGGCGCTGTGAGCGGCACCGTCACCGTCGACGAGGATGATCCCAAGTCGGCAAAGGTCGACGTGCGGATCGACACGAAGTCCATCGACACCCGACAGGCCCAGCGCGACGAGCATCTGCGTTCAGCGGATTTCTTCGACGTCGCGAACCATCCAGAGATCCGCTTCGTGAGCAAGCGCATCGACGGCGACCCGCGCGGCGAGTTCAAGCTCACGGGCGACCTGACGCTTCGCGGCACGACGCGCGAGATCACGCTCGACGTCACCAACGAAGGCATCGGCGATGATCCGTGGGGCAACCTGCGCGCGGGCTTCAGCGCGACGGGCAAGATCAGCCGCGGCAACTTTGGGCTGACCTGGAACCAGGCCCTCGAAGCTGGTGGCGTCGTGGTCGGTGACGAAGTGAAGATCACGATCGACGTCGAGATCACCCGCGCCAAGGAAGTCGCGAAAGCCGCCTGACGGTTCGCCCGCTTTCGAGCAGACTTTCAAGGGGACGGAGCACTTGAAAGTGGGTTCAAGGGGACGGAGCACTTGATCATCCGATCAAGTGCTCCGTCCCCTTGAAACGCCCTTGAAACGTTCTGAAACCAGCCGCGCGACCTAACCGTACTAGGGGAAACCAGCTTCCCTGACCGCGCTACTGGAGTCCCGCATGACAGACCGCGACGTCGATCTGATCCAAGGCACCCTGAACGTCCTCATTCTCAAGTCCCTCTCCTGGGGGCCGATGAACGGCTACGCGCTCGCACAGTGGGTCCGCCAGGCCACCGCCGGCGACATCGAGCTCGAGGAAGGCGCCTTGTATCCAGCGCTGCATCGCATGGAGCACCGCGGATGGATCGACGCCGAGTGGGGGCTCAGCGAGAACAAGCGGCGCGCGAAGTACTATCGCCTCACGCCGTTGGGCGAGGCGGCGCTGCGTGCGCGAACCGACAGTTGGGAGCGGCTGGTCCATGCCGTCGGCAAGGTGCTGTACTCCCCCGGGCCGCGCTTCGCGCAGGAGAGCTGATGCAGCGCTCATACGACAACGGGCGGCGTGAGCCCATGTGGCGGCGCTACCTCCGGCTCGTTCGGCCAAATGCAGCCGCTGACCTCGACGATGAGCTGCGCGATCATCTTCATTCAGTGATCGAGGAGCTCGTCGCGCGCGGAATGACACGCGACGCAGCCCACGCGGAGGCGATCCGGAGGTTCGGCGACGTGTCGCGCGTGCGCAGCGAAGTCCACCAGCTCGATACCCGGCATGCAACGCGCGCCGCGTGCGCGAAGGCGGTCGAGGCCTTGGTCTACGATCTGCGCCACGCCGCGCGAGGCTTGCGCCGCAGCGTGAGCTTCACCCTCGTGGCTTCCGTGTCCATCGCGCTCGGCGTCGCCGCGAACAGCACGATCTTCTCCGTGGTGAATGCGGTGCTGCTGCGCCCGATTCCCGGCGCCCACGCGCCGCGACTCGTGCGGGTGTACGCGAACCAGCACAGCCCGTTTGGCTGGACCGAGCTCGCCTGGTTCCGCGACAGCGCGAAGACTTTCGAAGCGTTCACCGGCGAGCGTTACACCGCGATGGGCTTCCGCGCGAGTTCGTCGGCGGACGCCGAACGCATCCACGTCTCCTACGTCACCCGCGGATTCTTTGGAGGCCTCGGCGTTCACATGGCGCTCGGCCGCGCCTTCGACGTCGACGAGCATGCAGCCGGCGACGCGGCGAACGTGGGCGTGATCAGCCATTCCTTCTGGGAGAGGCGCTTCGCCGGCGACAGCGCCGTCATCGGCCGACGCGTGAACCTCAGTGAGCACGCGATCACCATCGTCGGCGTCGCGGCGCCTGACTTTCGCAGCTCGGTGATGAGCTGGGTGCCCGACATCATCGTGCCCTTCGCCGCGGCGCCGATTCTGAGCGGAACACGCCTCGAGGATTTCGGCGGCAGCCTGTACGCGACAGCCAAGCTCAAGCCCGGCGTTTCGCCGGCCGCCGCCGAGTCGGAGCTCCGAGGTCTACTCGTGCGGCTCGCGCGGTCCGATAGCGCCGAGTACGATGGGACGACCGTCCGCCTCGACCACGTTCGCGGTGTGAACGCGGAGGAGCGGACTGGCGTCGCCGCCGGCTCGGCGTTCCTCATGGCGATGGTCGGCATGGTCCTGTTGATCGCCTGCGCGAACGTGGCCAATCTGCTGATGGGGCGTGCCGCGGCGCGCCGTACCGAGCTCGGCGTCCGCCTCGCGATCGGCGCGAGCCGCGGGCGCATCGTCCGCCAGATGCTGACCGAGAGTCTGCTGCTGGCCGTGATCGGCAGCGCGGTGGGCTTCACCATCGCGTGGGTGATCACCCGCGCGCTCCCGGCGGCGCTCCCGCCGGACGCCGGCGTCGATACGACCTACTTCCAGCCTGACGCAACCGTCGCGCTGTTCACCGGCGGCCTGTGTCTCGCGACGACGCTGCTTTTCGGAATCGTCCCGGCGCTCCGAGCCTCGTCGCCAGATCTCGTTGGACTTCTCAAGGGCGACACAGGGCGATCGAGGCTTCGGAGTCGGCGCGGGACGCTGATCGTGGTGCAGGCGGCCATGTGCGTGCTCGTTCTCGCCGTCGCCTCGCTCTTTCTCCGCAGCCTGGCGAGTAGCCGCGGCGTGGATCCTGGCTTCCGCGCTCAGGGAGTGGTCGACGTCGACGTCGACTTGGGGCTTCTCGGGCCGAAGGCCGATCCACAGCGGATGTTCGCGGACATCCTGAGGGGCACTTCGTCGTTGCCGGGTGTGAAGTCAGCGACTCTGGCGGCCGTCGTGCCGCTGAGCGGCAGCAATATGGAGACACGCGTCACGCCCGAGGGCATGACCATTCGTGGCCGCCGCGATGCGCCGACGAGCTACTTCAATGTCGTCGGGCCGAAATTTTTCGCGACCCTTCGAACGCCGATCGACGAGGGCCGCGAGTTTCTGGAGAGCGACGAAGCGACTTCGCCGCACGTCGCGATCGTCAACGAGACGGCCGCGCGCCGGTTGTGGCCGAACGCGAATGCGATAGGAAGGCGTTTCCACTGGGGGGATCCGGACGCGCCGATGTACGAGGTCGTGGGGATTTCCCGCGACGCGAACTACGTGATGCCTGGCGAGGCGCCAAAGCCGACCATCTACTTTCCCCTCACGCAGGCGCCGCGCTCGGAGATGACGCTGCAACTCAGAACGAACGCCGACCTCGCCACAGTGCGCCGCGCTGTCTGGTCGCTGCTGCACGCCACAGCTCCCACGCTCCCGCCCCCGCCCGTGGTCACCATGACCGACGACATGGCGATCACGCTGCTTCCGGTGCGAGCCGGCGCCGTGCTGCTCGGCGCATTCGGCCTGCTGGCGTTGATCCTCGCCGCGGCCGGCATCTACGGCGTCGCGTCGTATTCCGTGGCGAGCCGCACGCGCGAGATCGGCATCCGCTCGGCGCTCGGTGCTACGCGCGCCCGACTGGTTCGCATGGTGCTCTGGGAAAGCGGCCGACGCGTCTGCATCGGCGCGGGAATCGGTCTGGCGTTGACCATCGCGGTGGCGATCGGGCTGAGTCGCATTCTCTACGGCGTCCAGCCCGTCGATCCGGTGGTGCTCGGGTCCGTGATCATGACGATGGCGATCGTCGCGGTGCTCGCGTCGCTCGCACCGGCCGCGCGCGCCGCCCGCGCGGATCCCGTTCGATCGATCCGCGCCGAGTAGGTCGCGGTCGCGGCTCGCGCTGCACGCTCCGGCAGCTCTCTTTGACCGGGATGCTTGACGGTCCATATTGCCGGGATGCGAGCACTCGTGCAGCGCGTGAGTCGCGCCGAGGTCAGGATTGGCGAGCGGACGACGGGCTCGATTGGGGTCGGCCTTCTCGTTCTCGTCGGATTCACGCATGCTGACGGGGAGGAGCAGCTCGTGTGGATGGCAGACAAGCTGCTGGGCCTGCGGATCTTCGCCGACGCCGAAGACAAGATGAATCTTTCGGTCGTCGACGCGGGCGGGGCGCTGCTCGTCGTGTCGCAGTTCACCCTGTACGGCGATGCAGCCAAGGGTCGACGGCCGAGCTTCGTGGACGCCGCCCGTCCTGAGGCGGCGATCCCGCTCTACGAGAGATTCCTCGCGATCCTGCGCGGACGCGGCATCGCGGTCGAGACGGGAGAGTTCGGCGCGATGATGGCAGTCGAGCTCGTGAACGACGGCCCCGTCACGCTGTGGCTCGAACGATGAGCCCACACGCCGTGCGGGTCGTGCTGGCGTCCGCGTCGCCCCGGCGTCGCGAGCTGCTCGCGCTCATCAACGTTGCGCACAGCGTGCAGCCAGCGGACATCGACGAGACGCCGCGACCGACCGAGGCTCCGCGCGCGCTGGCGGAACGCCTCGCGCGTGAGAAAGCGGCGACAGGCGGCCGCGAGGCGCTCGATGAAGCCGTTGTCATCGGCAGCGACACGATCGTCGTCGTGGACGACGACGTCCTCGGCAAGCCGCGCGACGAGGCCGAGGCGGCCCGGATGCTTCGCCGGCTCAGCGGCCGCGACCATATCGTGATGACGGGCGTCGCGGCGCAGTGGCGCGGCCGGATCCGCTCCGACGTGGTCCAGGTCGGCGTCACTTTTCGTTCGCTCAGCGACGACGATATCGCGCGGTACATCCGCACGGGCGAGCCGATGGACAAAGCGGGCGCGTACGGGATCCAGGGCTACGGCGCGACGATCGTGGATCGCGTGGACGGCGACTACTTCGCCGTGATGGGTCTGCCGCTCAACCGGCTCGTGCGACTGCTCGAGGAGCTGGGATTGGAGTATCGATTCGGCGAAGGGCTGGCGGAAGGCGACCAATCAAAGGCGTGATCAAAGGGTCAGAGCACTTGATCAGCCGGTTCGTGCGCAGGACTGGCACTGTCGGATCAAGTGCTCTGACCCTTTGATCGGTCAGCGAACCGGAATCGTCGCGTCCGCGTATGTGGTTCGCCAACGCTCGACCCGATCCAGCACGTCGCGTACGCTGATGCGCTGCATTCGATCGGGGCGGTTCTCCATGGAGATGGGGTAGTCCTCGCCCGGCTCGCCGTAGGCGTCTATCATGAGGTCGTGAAAGCGCCTGTACGGGCCCGTGCGTTTGGGGTTCGTATATCCCAGTAGACTCACGACGGGCCGGCCCAGCGCGACGGCCATGTGCAGCGGCCCCGTATCGGGCGTGAGCACGAGCGCCGAGCCATCCAGGATGCCCACAAGTGGCCGCAGGCCGCTGCCCAGCGCCGAGATCGGCTTGTGGCTCGCGCCTCCCATGATCACCCGCTCGGCGGCGAGCTCGCGCGGGGACCGCGCGCCCACGAGCACTGGCTGAAGCCCGAAATCGCTCCACAGGGCGTCCACGACCTGGGTCCACCGTTCGGGAAGCCAATCCTTCTGCGGCTTACTGGTCCCGACGACGATCGCCGCCGCGGGTCGCTCGAACCCCGCGAAGAAATCGCGCTGCGCCGCCCGCTCGCGGGGCCAGGGGCCGAGCTCCCATCGGACGGGGTCGTGCGGAATGCCGAGCGCGGTGAGGAACTCGAAGTACTGGTCCTGCACGTGCTGGGGCGCGTGCGGCGGGATGCGTCGCGAGGTGAAGAGCCAATTCATATCCCGGGCGCGCTCGCGATCGAACCCGAGCTTGACTGCCGCGCGCGTGAGCGCTGTGACCACCCCCGCCTTGAAGTAGACCTGGAGGTCGACGACGAGGTCGAATTGGCGCGCCGCCAGCTCGCGCCGGAGCTCGCGATACGCGCCGAGCCCGCGCGACCGATCGAAGATGAGGATCTCGTCCACGAGCGGATGATCGCGGACGAGCGTCGCCGGTACGGGCTGAAGAATCCACGTGACGTGCACCGCCGGCGCGTGCCGCTTGAGCGCCTCGAGCACGGGCAGCACGTGCACCGTATCGCCCACGGCGCTCATCATCACGATGCACACGCGCCGGAGCGGCGGCAGGGACTCGATCATGAGGGTGGAAGATAGCGGCCGGCTGCTGCGCCGGGCTCCGCCGACGCTTAGGATTACACGTGCACGTTCTCTTCGACGCCGAGCGCCTGCGCAATCCCAATAGCGGGCTGGGACAGCTCTGCCGCGGCCTGGGGGCGGCGCTGGTCCGACACAGGCCGGCGGGCGCGGCGCTGACGTTCCTGGTGCGCGAAGCGGACGTCGGGACGTTCGGCGACCAGGTCGATTACGATCGGGTGTCGTGGACGCGCCAGTGGGTTGCGCGCGGCGATTACGACGTCTGGCATGCGACCCATCAGGATGCCGCGTGGCAGCCGAACCGGCGCGCGCGTGTGCTCCTCAGCATCATGGACCTCAACTTCCTCGAGCGCGCCGACTATAGCGCGGCGAAGAAGACGCGGCGATTGGCGGCCGTGCAGCGCCGGGTCGACCGTGCGAGCGCCGTCACGACGATCTCGGAGTACTCGGCGAGCGTCATCCGCGCGCGGCTGCGGCTGCGCGATCGGCCGCTGCACGTGATCTACCCCGCGGAAACCGCGAGTGCCGCGTCGATCGATGCGCCGGACGCGGCGGTGGCCGCACGCCTGAGTGATGGCGCGCCCTTCCTGCTCTTTGTCGGCGGCATCCATCCGCGAAAAAACGTGCACACGCTGCTGCCGATGCTCGCCAGGCTGCCCGGTTATCGACTCGTGCTCGCGGGGCCGGCGGATGGCCGCTACGCCGATGGGATTCTGCGCGACATCGAGGCGCTGCAACTCGGGTCGCGGGTGACGCTCCTGGGCGCGGTGGACGAGGCCACCAAGTCGTGGCTCTACGAGCACTGCGCGGGTCTTGTGTTTCCGTCGCTCTCGGAAGGCTTCGGCCTGCCCGTCGTCGAGGCGATGGCGCGTGGCGCTCCGGTGTTCCTCTCGCGGCTGACGAGTCTTCCCGAGGTCGGCGGCGCCGACGCGTTCTATTTCGAGAACTTCGATCCGGACCACATGGCGTCAGTGGTTCGGGGCGGCCTCGAGATCGTGGCGAAGGCCCCAGCCCGTACCGCGCGCATGCGAGCCCGGGCCGCCGGCTTCAGTTGGGATGCGGCGGCCGCGGTCTACTGGCGCCTGTACGCCGATCTCGCAACGCAGCCAGCTCGCCATCCGTGACGCGCGCGCCAAGCAGTCGGCGCCGCTTGTCGATCGACCGGAGCAGCCTGTCCACGTTGCCCGCCGTGACCGATGCGTCTCGCGGCGGCAGGAACTGAACCCTGTCCACGTCGAGCAGATACGCGGTCCATGCATCGTCACGCGGCGCGTGGATCAGAACGTTCTTTGCGTTCAGATCGTGATGCCGAGCGCCGGCGGCGGTCATGAGATCCAATAGCGCGCCGGTGGCGGCGAGCGCGCGCTGACGCTGCGCGAGATCGTCATCCTCGAGACAGGCGCCCAGATCGCGCGCCGAAGTCACGAGTTCTGTCGCGACGTCAGCGCGCGAGAAGCCAGGCCCCGCTGGATAGATGACTGTCGCCACCACGCGAGGCGTCGGCACACCCGCATCGCGCAGACGAATCGACGCGGCGAGCTCCAGGTCGGTGCGCCCCGCTCCGAGGAATCGATCGCCCGTGATTCGCGCGAGCGCGCCGCCGTGCCAGTTGTGGCGCACCACGACGTGCAGCGGCTCGCCCGCGGCGCGCTCGAGCCGGAGCCCGTAGGCGGGTGCCCGACCCTGAAATACCGGCCCGTGTCGCAGGCGCGCGGCAACGTCGTACAACGTGCCACCGGCCATCAGCTTCGCCACCGCCTCCGCGCAGTCGGAGAGTGCGACGATTCGCGCGCCACGCGCCCCGTCCAGCCTCACATACCCGGCTGGCGTGCTCGCCGCGGCGTGGGACATCAGTCGGCGACGACCCGATACACCTGAACCGGCTGGCTCTTGTTCTTGAGCGACATCGGCGGGCATTCGGCGAGCGCCGGCGGCGCGCTCAACGCCGCGCGGAAGCTCTCGGACAGGAAGATCTCGCCGCGCCCGGCGGCGTCGCAGAGACGCTTCGACGTGTTGACCGTGTCGCCAATCACGGTGAACTCCAGGCGCTTCTCCGAGCCGATGTTCCCGGCGAACGCCTCCCCGTAGTTGAGCCCTATGCCGATCTGGAGCGCTGGCCGGCCCTCGGAGCGCCAGCGCGCGTTCAGCCGCTCGAGCGCGCGCATCATGTCGACCGCGGCTTCCATCGCGTTGTCCGCGTCCCGCGCACCGGAGATTGGCGCGCCCCACTGCGCCATCACGGCGTCGCCGATGAACTTGTCGAGCGTGCCCTCGTGGCGAAACACGCAGTCGACCATCTCGGTGAAATATTCGGTGAGCAGGCTCGCCATGTCGTCGGGGCGCATCGTCTCCGAGAGCGCGGTGAACCCCCGCACGTCGCTGAAGAGCACGGCCACCTTGCACTTGTCGCCGCCGAGCTTGATCGCGCCCGGGCTCTCGGCAATGCGCCTGGCCAGTTGCGGGGTGAAGAAACGCTCGAAGTTGCTGCGGGTGAGCAGCTCGCGCTGGATCCGCTGCGCGAATTCTCCGTTCACGATCGCGACGGCGGCGATGCCGGCGAACGCGACGCAGAACTCGAGATCCTCCTCGCTGAATCGGTGCGACGTGGTCACGTTGTCCACGTAGAGCACGCCGAGCGGCCGATTCTCGCTGCCGATGAGCGGGCAGCAGATGGCCGAGCGAATCTGCTGCATGAGAATGGACTGCCCGCCAAAGCGCGTGTCCTCGCCAGCGTTGTCGGAGAGAATCGCCACCCGCTCGGTGAGCGCGGACCGCGCGATGGAACGGGGCACGGCGCGCGACTGGTCGGAGCCGCTTTTGTCGCGCGCAATACGCGGCACCAGCTCGCCCGCTGCGTCCATCAACAATATTGCGACGCGATCGACGTCGAGGATCTGGTACGCGTAAGTCGCAATCTGCTGGAGCAGGGCATCGATGTCCGCCGAGCGTCCCAGGCCTTTCGCTACCTCGAGCAGCGTCGCGAGCTTCTGCTGGCTCTTGTCCGGCGCGGCGGCGTAGGTGCCTGTCGCAGAGGCAGGGTCCACGCGCAGCGCGGCGAGCGCCGCGGCGGGATCACCTATGGCGATCTGGCGGAGAATCGTCGCGCCGGGCGGTGTGCCGGCCTGTGTGCGGGACGCCGGTGCTTCGGGCTCCGCGCCGACCTCGAGCCGAAATTCCACTTTACCGAAGGTCACCCGATCGCCCGCGGCGAGCGGCGCCGATTCGATCTTCGCGCCGTTCACGAACGTCCCGTTGCTCGACCCCAGATCGCGAACGTGCAGCGCTTCGCTCACCCAGTGCAGCTCGGCGTGCTTGCGCGAGATGGTCGCGTCCACCACGGAGAGGTCGTTCGTGGGCGCGCGGCCGACGAGGCAGGTGGACCCTTGCTGCAGCGGAAAGCTGCGCTGACCGTCGGCGCTCACGAGAGTGTACCGCATGATGGCGGAGATATTCGTGCTATGCGCGCGCCGTGGGAAGGGCACGATCCGTCGTTCGATGGGTCGTGCCAGCCGCGCCGGCCGCGCGGGCCTGGCCGATAGCCGTCAGGAGGGCCCGCGCCTTGTTCTGGTGCTCGAGAAACTCGCGGTCCGGGACGGAATCGTAGACGACGCCCGCGGCAGACTGCACCGACGCCACCCCGTTCGCTATGACGCAGGTGCGTATCGTGATCGCGAGATCCATGCGCTGCGCGCCGGCGGCTATGTAGCCGATTGCGCCCCCGTACGGTCCGCGCCGCACCGGCTCCATCTCATCGATGATTTCCATCGCGCGCACTTTCGGAGCGCCGGTGAGCGTTCCAGCCGGGAAACAGGCCCGAAAAGCATCCATCGCGTTCAGCTCGGGCCTGAGCGCGCCCGTGACCTCGCTCACGAGGTGCAGCACGTGCGAGTAGCGCTCCACGACCATGAGCTCCGGCACCTGCACTGACCCGTATGAAGCGATGCGTCCCACGTCGTTGCGGCCCAGATCGACGAGCATGAAATGCTCCGCGCGCTCCTTCTCGTCGTTGCGGAGCTCCTCCATCATCCGCTCGTCGTCCTCCGCGCTCCGGCCGCGGCGGCGCGTGCCGGCGATCGGACGCACGGTGACGCGGCCCGCGTCGACTCGCACGAGCAGCTCGGGCGAGCTGCCGACGATCTCCACCCCGTCGAGCACCAGATGGTACATGTAGGGCGACGGATTGATCACCCGCAGCGCGCGGTAGAGCGTCTCGGAGCTGAAGTCGAAGGGCACGTCGATGCGTCGCGCCACCTGCACCTGGAACGCGTCGCCGGCGATGATGTACTGCCTGACACGCTCCACGTCTTTCAGGAATTGATCGCGGTCGTACTCGGAGGTGCCCTCCGCGGCCGGCGCTTTGGGGTCGAGCTCGAGCGGCTCCAGTTTGCCCGGACCGCGCAGCCGCGCGATCACTCCGTCGATTTCGCGCTCCGCCCGGTCGTGCAGCGCGCGGAGCGCCGCCTCGTCCATCGCCGACGTGACAGTGACGCCCACGACCACGCGGGCCTGGGATCGCAGGTTGTCGAAGATGACGAGTGCTTCAGGAAACACGAATAGCGCGTCAGGGACGTCGAGACCGCGAGACGGCGGAGCGGGGAGCCGCTCTATCACTCGCGCCACGTCATAGCCGAAGAACCCCACGCCGCCGCCCCAGAAACCCGCGAGCTCCGGGACCTGCACAGGCTCCGCCGCGCAGAGCAGCGCTTCGAGATCGGCGAGCGGATCCGCGGGCCGTCGCTCGTTGTGCCAGCCGCATTCGGCCGTCCAGTCGTGGACTGTACCGTTCGCGAGCCGCCAGGCTGCGCGCGGAGCCGTGCCCATGAAGGTGTAGCGCGCCCACGTCTCGCCGCCCGCGGGGGCGGACTCGAGCAGAAAGGCAAACGGGCCGTGTCGCAGCTTGGCAAATGCGGCGACGGGCGTCTCCGCGTCGAGAAGCACGTCGCGCCAGACGGGAACGAGTCGCGGCGAGCGTCGCTCGGCCGGCGAGAGCGCGGCAACGCGCGTTTGAAAATCAGAGAAGCTCATGAGAAGCGGCGGCAGGCGCCGCCCTCAGCGAGCGTGGGTTGCTCGCCTGTTCGCGGCCCGCGAGATTCAGTCATCATGCGTGGATTCCTCGCGGCATTGCGCGCCGCGCCGTGGCTTGGGCTGCTTGTACTGTGCATCGCGATCCCGCGTGTGAGCGGCGGCCAGGTCTGGAACGACGCGACCACCCGCGCGCTCGTGCAACGCGCCACCATGCTGCGCGCGCAGCAGCTCGCCGACACCGGACTCACGGCCTATCAGGCCCGCGCGCACGGCTACGTCACCTTTCTGGGCCAGTTCGGACGCGAGTACTTCACGCCGCCCAAGCTGCTCAAGGCCGACGAGCTCGAGCTTGAAGTCTATTGGCACGCGCCCAACCTGAGCAAGCAGCGCATCATCGGCCGCCGCGACACCCTGCTGCTGCCGACGGACATCCGGTACCACACGGATCATCTGGGCATCGTCCAGAACAATTTTCCAAGCGTCATTCGCATCGGTGACGGCGACGAAGTCGCGGACGTGCCGCATCCGCTCAGTGCCGCCGGGCTCGCGGATTACGACTTCGCGATGGGCGACAGCCTGCGCATCGGTTTCGCGGGGCGCACCATCCGCGTGTTAGAGGTGAAGGTTCGGCCGCGCGACGACAAGCAGCCACGCGTGGTCGGCGCCGTGTACATAGACCCGTCCGAGGGCCAGGTGGTTCGCATGGCCTTCAATTTCACGCGCGCCGCCTTCCTGGACAAATCCCTCGAGGATCTCTCGATCGTGCTCGAGAACGGCCTCGTGGGCGGCAAGTACTGGCTGCCGAGCCACCAGGAGATCGAGATCCGGCGCAGCGGCACGTGGATGGACACGCCGGTGCGCGGCATCATCCGCGGGCGCTGGGAGATCGGCGATTACACGATCGGCACGTCGCTCCCGTTGCAGACGTTCGCGCAGGGTCCTGAAATCGTGGGCTCGCCCGAGCTGGCGCAGAACTCGTATCCGTGGACGGGCGCAGTGCTCGACTCACTGCCGCCGGATGAACGCGCGCCGACCGACGCGGATATCGCAAAGGTCCAGACGGAGGCCCGCGCGCTGGTTCACGCGCAGGCGCTGGCACGCGTGCGGCGGCCTAGCTTCGCGTTCCAGGATCTGTCCGACATAATCCGCGTCAATCGCGTGGAAGGACTCGCTGTCGGCACGGGAATCGTGCAGCCGCTCGGCGTCGGATTGTCGGCCCGGGCCCACGCGCGTTACGGACTCGACTCGCGCACGGTGTACGGCGGCGCATCACTCGGCTGGGAGCGGCCGTCCGGAGCGGGCGCGCGCTTGTTCGGGATGCGCGACCTGCGCGACGTGGGCGATGTCGCCGAGCGCTCGGGTGCGTTGAACAGTCTCGCGGCGCAGGAATTCGGGAGCGACGACACGGATCCGTATCTCGTTCGCGGCGGCGGCGTGGGCATCGATCTGCCGCGCTTTCGCGGACAGTTCTGGCAGTTGAATACGAGTCTCGAACGGCAGGATTCGGTGCGAGTGAACGCGACGCCTGTGCAGGGGACGTACGGGCCGACGGTTCCGGCGTTCTCGCGGCGCGTCGTGCGCACGTCGCTCGTGGGCGAGCGCGCAACGTCGCTCTGGCTCGGCGGGACCGAACTGGGAGTGCGGACCGAGTTGCGCGCTTCGTGGGACTTGCGGCCTCCGGTCGAGCTGGTCCAGGTGTTGTCGCCTGGCGGTTCCTCGTTCAGAGAGGTGGCATTCCGCGATTCGCGCACATTGCGTCCGATGATGGACGTGGACATCGAGCGGCCGTTCGATGACGATCGGCAGCGCCTTGTCACCCGCACGGTCGCCGCGGCGCTGTGGAGCTCAGGCGTGCTACCGCCGCAGGAGCTTGTGTACTTCGGTGGTCCCGTCTCCGCGCCGGGCTACGATTTTCACGCGCTGGTGGGACGCGCCGGAATCAGCGAGCACGTGGAGTGGCGCACGCCAATCCCGTTCATGCCTTTCTCGCTGGGTCGGTTCGGGAAGGTCCCTGGCTCGGCGGCGATCGCGCCATATGGGCACGTCGTCGTCGTGGGTGGAGCGTTCTATCCGGCAGTCGGTGCGGCGCTGCTTTCGCCGTTCAATCTGATCCGGCTCGACGTGGCGCGAGGGCTCGACAGGACGCGCGGCCGATGGACGTTCGGTGTGGACGTCGACCCGGAGTTCTGGAGTATTCTCTAAGGACTAGCAGCTTGGACAGGCTGGCGCGGGCGTGGTCGCGCCGGTGCCGGTCGACGGGTGGCCGATAGACACGGTGACGCCGAGCGGCGCGATCGGGCCGGCAAGATCCGTCCAATCGATGCGCGTAACGAACTGCAGCAGCGCCAGTCTCCTGATCGTCCCGCGCGCGACGTGCCCCGCTACGGTCGCGATCTTGAGATTTGGAAACGTGACGATGTCGGCGTGCCCGGCCGGCGCCTCGAGACCTGCCGCCGAGAGTACTTCCAGGGCGGCGGGCGTTGGTTCGCCTGTCAGGGTGATGAACACGTTGCCGCCGTCAGGATGTGCGATCTCCGATATTCTGGCCGTGTCGGCGCCGCCTATTCGGTTGGGCAAGCCTGTGTCCACGGCGAGCAATCCTGTTTCGGTAGCGCCGGCGCAGGCGGCGAGTGCCACGACTGTCAGCGCAGCGACGGTCAGAGCGCGCGAGCGTGCGATGGACATGCTGCCTCCCGGAGGCACTGCGATCAGAAAGGTCGACTGTCAGCAGGAACTGAGATGTGAACCCTATCAGCGTCACTGTGCGTCAACTAGAGGTCTTGTATACCGAAGCGTGCTCTGCCTGGTGCAAGCTGCGAAACGGTCCACTCGGCCGGCGTTTCAAGGGCGTTTCAAGGGGACGGGGGACTTTGATCCGCAGGATCAAAGTCCCCCGTCCCCTTGAAAGTGGCTTGGGAAGGGTTGCGGTGAGTCGCGCCGAGTGGCGTTCGGAGGATGACGCGGGAACCCGGAAGTGGCGTAGAGTGGGGGATGTTCCTGCACGGTCACACGCCCGCACCGCGCGGGATGCCGCCTGTCGACGTTCGAGCGCTCGCGCGCCGCTTTCGACTGCCGCTCGCGGACCTCGCCAGCGCCACGCCGCAGGCCGTGTCGCTCGTCGCGGAGCGATGGGCTCGGCAATTCCGCGTCGTGCCGATCTCCGCGAGCGACCAGGAGCTGGTGGTCGGCAGCGCGGACCCGCTCGATTTCGACTGTGAACGCACGCTCGCATTCGCGACTGGCAGGCGAATCAGGTTCGCTATTGCGGAGCCGACGGCCATTCAGAGGCGGCTGGAGGAGCTCTACGGCAGCGACTATGAGGACGACGGAGCGCCCGCGTCGCCCGAGAGCCACGTTGACGTTCAGCACCTGACGCGGGAGCAGGAAACGGCGCCGCCGATGGTCTCCGACGATACAACTTCGTCGATCACGCAGCTCGTGGACGAGCTCCTGGCGGCCGGCATCGCGGCGCGGGCCAGCGACATCCACATCGAGCCGGAGGAGCGCGGCGTCACGATCCGGCATCGGGTGGATGGCGTGCTCGCGCCAGCGCGCACGCTGCCTCGCGCCGTGGCGCCGGCGCTCGTCTCGCGCATCAAGATCCTCTCAGGCCTCGACATTGCCGATCGGCTTCGCCCGCAGGACGGACGCGCGCGCGTGGCCGTCAACGGAGTCGCCGTCGATCTTCGCGTGTCAACGCTGCCTGCGTCCCACGGCGAGAAGGTCGTCGTGCGTGTGCTCGACGGCCGCTCGGCCGTGATGACGTTGGACGGAATGGGTTTCCACGCCGAGGAGCTCGCGCGGATCGACCAATTGCTTCGACTGCGCGAAGGACTCGTTCTCGTCACCGGGCCGACGGGGTCGGGAAAGACGACGACGCTGTATGCGGCGCTCCGGCAGATCAAGGAAAACGGCGTCAACATCGTGACGGTCGAGGACCCGATCGAGTATCGACTCCCGGGCATTGTCCAGGTCCAGGTGAACGAGCGCGCCGGTCTCACGTTTGCTTCGGCGCTGCGATCGATCATGCGGCAGGATCCCGACGTGCTGCTGATTGGCGAAATCCGCGACGCGGAGACCGCGGAGATCGCGATCCAGGCGTCGCTGACAGGTCACCTGGTATTGAGCACGCTACACACGAACGATGCGCCGAGCGCGATCACGCGCCTTTCTGATATTGGCGTCGCAAGCTACAAGATCGCGACGGCTGTAAAGGGCGTGCTGGCACAGCGGCTCGTGCGGCGGCTCTGCCCGCGGTGCAGCGGTAAAGGCACATCCTGCATGGCTTGCGGCGGAAGCGGCTTCCGAGGCCGTCTCGCACTCGTGGAGGTGATAGTCGGCTCACCGGAATTCGAGCGCGCCATTGCGGGAGGCGCGTCGGCTGAACGCCTCACGGGCGTCGCGCGCGAGCAGGGGATGCGATCGCTCTGGGCCGCCGGCGTGGCCCACGTGCGTGCAGGCCGCACGACGCTGGACGAGGTGAGGCGCGTCGCCACACCAAGCGTCGCGGACAGTTCGGCCGCGTCGCCAGAGATGGTCCGCGAGCGGATGCCGCCCAAGAGTCATTCGGGCGCCGCGCAGCCGGATCACGATACCTTTCCGCCCATGGCGGAGCTTCGAATCGGCACCGTGGACGTTTACGTCATTGCGCTCGGCGCGACTGTCGCGGACTGGCGCGTCCTGGTGCTGCAACGGTCGATGGACACGCGCTGTCCCGGGTCATGGGAGACAGTCCACGGCCACATCGAGCCGGGCGAGGAACCGGAGCAGGCGGCCGTGCGCGAACTGCGCGAGGAGACGGGGCTGGCGCCCGAGCGGCTGTACAACGTGACTGTGCAGCAGTTCTATCTGCACAAGCCGCATCAGCTCATGCTCGCCGTCGTCTTCGCTGCGTTCGTCAAGCCGGGCGCACCGGTCGCGACTGCGTCCGAACACCAGAACGCCGAATGGCTGAGCGTCGGGCAGGCGCGGGAGCGTTTTCAGTGGCCGCGGGAACGAATGGCCCTGGATGAAATCACCCAGCTTCTCAGCACTGGCAACGCAGGCGCCGCCGAAGACGTGATGCGCGTGATCTGACCAGCTGAGCAGCCCCCCCGTTCGGCACGGCTCTGGCAGGTGCCGTTCGCGCAATGCTTCTCACCGAACGTCAGGTCCTCGAGCTCGAAAAGACCGCGAACGACATCCGCGAGTCCATCATCGAAATGCTCGTCGCGGCAGGCTCCGGCCACACGGCCGGCCCGCTCGACATGGCCGACGTGTTCACCGTTCTGTATTTCCACACGCTGCGCCACGACCCGAAGAATCCGGGGTGGGAGGAGCGCGACAGGCTGATCCTGTCAAACGGCCACATCTGCCCGGTGCTCTACGCGACCATGGCGCAGGCGGGCTACTTCCCCAAGGCCGAGCTCAAGACGCTCAGAAAATTCGGATCGCGGTTGCAGGGGCATCCACACAGGAAGTTTCTGCCCGCGCTCGAGACAAGCTCCGGGCCCCTCGGCGAGGGCCTGTCGCAGGCAGTGGGCATGGCGATCGCCGACAAGATGGACGGCGTGCGCAACGGCCGGCGGATCTACTGCCTGATGTCCGACGGAGAGCTCGAGGAAGGCCAGAGCTGGGAAGCCGCGATGCTCGCCGGGAAGCAGACGCTGCACAACCTGGTCGCCGTCATCGATCGCAACAACATCCAGATCGACGGGTTCACCGAGGACATCATGCCGCTGGAGCCGCTCGCGGACAAATGGCGCGCGTGGAACTGGCACGTCATCGAGATCGACGGCCACAACGTGGAGGCCATCGCCGCCGCGTTCGAGGAGGCCAAGGCCATCTACGAAAAACCGACGATGATCATCGCCCATACCATCGCCGGTAAGGGCGTGAAGGAATTCGAGCGCGACTATCACTGGCACGGCAAGCCGCCCAAGCCCGACGAGGCGAAAATGGCCCTGCGCGAGCTGCGCACGCTCGGCGGCAAGATTCGGTCGGAAGCCGAGTGATGCTGAATCCAAAGCTCTCGCTCAACCCGAAATTGTTCGATAAGGACGTCGTGCTCGTGGCCATCCGAAAGGGCTTTGGCGACGGGCTGGTGCTCGCGGGTGAGGCCGATCCGCGGGTCGTCGTTCTGTGCGGGGACCTGACTGAGAGCGCGCACGCGCTCGAGTTCAAGGAGAAATTTCCGGATCGCTTCGTGGAGCTCGGCGTCGCGGAGCAGAACATGGCGTCCGTGGCGAGCGGAATGGCGGCGATGGGGAAGATCCCGTTCATCACCTCGTACGCGATGTTCAGCCCGGGCAGGAATTGGGAGCAGATCCGCACGACGATCTGCTACAACGACAGGCCCGTGAAGATCGGCGGATCGCACGCTGGAGTTTCTGTGGGGCCTGACGGCGGCACGCATCAGGCGATCGAGGACATAGCGATCACGCGCGTCGTTTCGAACATGATGGTCATTTGTCCGTGCGATGCCATCGAAGCCCGTAAGGCGACTGTCGCCTCGGTCGACACGGGAATGCCCGTCTACATCCGGCTCGCGCGAAACGACACGCCTGTGATGACGACGGACGCCACGCCGTTCGAGATCGGCAGGGCGCAGACTGTCTGGACGTCCAGGGCCCCGCAGATTGGCTTCATCGCTACAGGTGCACTACTCCACAATGCACTGCTGGCTGCGCGGTCGCTCGAGGAAGCGGGTGTTCAGGTCGAGGTGATGAATCTCTCGACCATCAAGCCGCTGGACGAAGACGCGATCGTCGACCTCGCCAGCCGCACGCAGCGTATAGTGACCGTCGAGGAGCACCAGGTCGCCGCGGGGATGGGGTCAGCCGTGGCCGAATGCCTCGCGGAGAAGCTGCCCACACCGATGCGGTTCATCGGCGTGCACGACGAGTTCGGCCAGTCGGGGACGCCGGAGGAGTTGATCGAGTACTACGGGATGGGGAAAGACGCCATCGTGGCGGCGGCGTTGGAGCTGCTGGATGTATCGCGTGGGGTCGAGTAGGTCCCTCGTCGCTGCGCTCCTCGGGATGACAAAAAAAGTGCCGCGCTCCTCGGGATGACAGCGAGAACTAGTGCGGCTTCTCCTTCACGCTCTTGGCCGGGATCCCGACATACACATGATGCGGCCGCACGTCCTTCGTGGCCAGCGCCAGCGCGCCCACCATGCCGTCCTCGTTCACCGTCACGCCCGCCAGCACCGTGGCGTGGTAGGTGATCCGTACGCCGTCCTTCAGCACAGTCTTCTTGTTCGTGACCTCTTTCTGCTCGACGATGCTGTGCGTGTGGCTGTAGATGTTGGCGTAGTCGCTTATGGAAACCTTGTTCCCGAGCTCGATCCCGCCGCGGTCATCCAGCAGCACGTGGCGGTGCACGACGACATCGTCACCGACTTCCATGTTGTAGCCGAAAGAAAACTCCACGTGCTGAAATGCCTTGAAGTTCTTGCCGCACCGCTTGAAGATGTGCGGCGCGAGCACGCGGCGTAGCTCGACACCGAGCCACACGTTCTGCCCGCCGGCGGGGCTGCGGTCGAATGAATACCAGAGCCACAACAGCGGCTTCACCTGCTGGAAGCGCGCGTTGTCGCAGTCGGCGTAGTACTCGGGTTCCAGCGTGACGTTGCCCGGATCCATCGACGCGAGCGCGAGGCGCGTCGGCGCGGGGAGCTTGGCGTCGCTCACCGCGCTATCCCAGTTCGTCGCGTATTCCGGGAAGTACAATCCCGTCAGCGCCTCGCGGCAGATCCGCGCGCGATCCGCGTTCGGCTGCGCCAACGCATCCGCCAGCTCCTCGAGCCACTGGCTCGCCAGCCGGTTCGTGGGTGTCTCGGCGAGATGCTTGAGCGGAAGGAACGCCATGATCGCGTGCGTTACGGGGTGGTGTCGCTCGCGTCGGCGCTGGCCGACGCTTTCCATGAGGGCTGCTGGAGCAGCCCCAAAATAGCCTCAGCCAGCTCGTTGCGACCAGCGTTCGTCACAGCGCTGAACGTGACTATCTGCTCCGGATCAAGCCCGATCGTCGCCGAGAGCTGCGTGAGCCGCGTGTCGCGTTCGCGCGGCGACAGCTTGTCGATCTTCGTCAGCGCGACGACCGTCGGGATCTCGAGCTCGGCGAGAAAATCGAGCATCTGCGCGTCGTCCTTCGTGGGATCGTGCCGCGCGTCCAGCAGCTGCACGATCCCGCGCAGCTCCGGACTCGACTTGAGATAGCTCTCGATCAACGGCCGCCAGCCCGCGCGCTGCTCCTTGCTCGCGCGCGCATAGCCGTAGCCTGGCAGATCCACGAGCATGAACGCGTCGTTGACCTTGAAGAAATTGATCTCGCGCGTGCGGCCCGGTGTGTTGCTCACGCGCGCCATCTTCTTTCGATGCACGAGGCGGTTGAGCAGCGACGATTTGCCGACGTTCGAGCGCCCGGCGAACGCGACTTCGGGCAGCTCCGGCGGCGGCCGCCATCCGTCCGGCTTCGCCATGCCGCCAATGAACTCGAGCGAGCGGATGACGAGCGGGTCCGCTTCAGGCGCGTCGGCCATCAATGCGTCGCTATCGGGGCCTGACCGATCGGCGCCTGATCGAGCGTCTGCGTGAGCGGCGCCTGAACCGCGGGCGTCTTCGGTTTCGCGACACGCTTCCCGGAGGCGCCGGCGACTTCAGCGCGATCCAGTGCCAGGCCCAGCACGTCGTCCATGGTCTTGACGCCATGGAACGTGAGTCCTGTACGCACGTCCTCTGGCAGCTCCTCGAGCTCGCGCAGATTCTGCTCGGGCAGGATCACTGTCTTGATCCCGTTCCTGTGCGCCGCGACTGCCTTCTCGCGCAGACCGCCGATCGGCAGCACGCGCCCGCGGAGTGTGATCTCTCCCGTCATGGCCACGTCGCCGCGGACGGGGATGCCCGACAGCGCGCTGATGATCGCCGTCGCGATGGCGATGCCCGCCGACGGACCGTCTTTGGGCGTCGCGCCCGCTGGGATGTGCACGTGCAGGTCGCGCGACTTGTGAAAATCGCGATCGATGCCGAGCACTCCGGCGCGCGCCCGCGC
>Ga0134127_10001045_pt1 | contig 21431 bp, 18 predicted proteins | sample KB31753_FD_96459 | JGI IMG/M metagenome (GOLD analysis project Ga0134127, IMG submission 96459) | Terrestrial soil microbial communities with excess Nitrogen fertilizer from Kellogg Biological Station, Michigan, USA - KB3-175-3 | ecosystem: Environmental > Terrestrial > Soil > Unclassified ... | reverse complement strand
GTGACCGATTTACTGGGGCAGACCTTCGTTGATGTAGGCTCAGGTAGCGGCCTCTCCTCTCTGGCCGCGCGGAACCTCGGGGCCACCGTCACGTCCTTCGACTTTGATCCGTCCTCCGTCGCCTGCACCCACGAGCTGCGGCGGCGCTATCATGCTGACGATACCGCGTGGAGCATCCAAGAAGGTTCAGTCTTAGACGCTGCGTTCCTCGCATCGCTCGGACAATTCGATGTCGTCTATTCCTGGGGAGTGTTGCATCATACCGGGAAAATGTGGGAGGCGTTAGCGAACGTGATTCCCTTGGTGAAGCCCGGCGGGCGGCTCTTTCTCGCCCTCTACAACGATCAAGGCCGGGCCTCGAAACTCTGGCGAACCGTGAAGCACACCTACTGTGCCGGGTGGATGGGCAAGGCGCTGGTGTCCAGTGTGTTTATTCCCTACTTCTTCGGTCTTGCCGTGATCTCCTGCATCCTCAACCGTGAAAACGTCTTTGCGACCTATAAGCACAAGAGTCGCGGCATGTCCGTGACCCACGACTGGTTCGATTGGCTGGGCGGCTATCCGTTTGAAGTGTGCCGCGCCGACGAAGTGTTCACCTTCTACCAACAGCGGGGGTTTCTGCTAACCACGTTACGCACCACGAGCAACCTGGGGAATAATCAGTTTGTGTTTGTGCGAACACCGCAATGAACCGGGTGGCTCACTTTTTGATCTCACTGGGTGGCGCGAGAATCGAGCGCTCGACGATGCGATCTTTGTTCGCGGAGCCGGCGGAACTGCCGAAATAGTAACTGACGATACCGGTCCAGGCGGTTCCGAGGCTGCCGAGCATGACCAAGAGCACGTCATGGCCTCGCTCGGGCATTTCTTCTTCCAGCATAAAGGCGAGAATCCCAAAGAACCCGAGCGTGATCCCATAGGCGAGGATCTTCGGCGTCCAGTCCCGGACGGTCATTTCCCGCTGCCGGGCGCTGTTCCGATCATTCGCGGCAATCTCTTCGGCTTTATTAAACGCCTCCAGTTTGAACTTCTCATATTCCACCAGTTGTTTCGGTGGCAGCTTGAAGTTCCGAATGATGCGGTCGATCCCGTTAAAGATCCCCTCCGCCATGCCCTGCGCGGCGGTGGTGTCTCAGTTTGAATCTTCGTTTGGGGCCTGAAGGTCGTTTTGAAAGTTCTGCCTACAGTATGGACGGGTGAGCCGGGCAGGATTCAAACGAAATACCAGTTGCGGTCGAAAAACGGTCGAATCGCACGGCTATTCCCCGCTCATTCTAACGGCTCCTCTTTCTCCACTCCCATGGCGGTACCGGCTGAGGATCAGCCCACACGCCTTTCTTCGCCTCCCGTGCTTCCTTCTCTAACTTCTCCAGTTCTGTATCTCCCGGTGCATACTTCCTGTACCACCAGCACCAGCCATCCTTAACCAACTCTGGTTGACGTTCGTGCCATCGGGCAGGAGTACATCGGCAAGGGTGCGCTTGTACTTGTCCTGGCCGTGGGTCTGGAGGATGACATCTCTTCCGAAGACGAACGCGGACGTAGCTTGCTTGGCTCGGGCGCCAAAGGCTTGGGTTTTCTCGGGGCAGTCGATGCCGCTGAGACGGATGCGTGAGGGATGGGTGTTGTGCAGGATTTCGATGGTGTCGCTGTCGAGGATGGAGACAACGTGACTGGTGAACCTCTTAGGAGACAGCTGCCCTAATTTCAGAAGCTTGCAATAGGCAAGCAATCAACAAAAGTATTGTTCCGTGACCCATCATCTTCCTATGGAGTCTTCTTCTTTATCTGCTGTTCACCCGAGAGACAGACTGTCCCGTGAACAGACAGAATGCCCCTTGTTTCTCTTGACCCCAGCGCCACGAGACAAGGCAGCGAACCCTGAAATTGGTGAATTTATATGCTTTTGTCAGATCCGCTTCCCATGACCTTCGCTCTGGCTAACAAATTGCTCATTGCGCCAGCGTGCGACGCCGGAGGATGACAACCAGTCGTGGAACGGAGACCTGTATCATCCGATGCCGTTGCACCCAAGGGAAGCTCAACGAGCAACGAGAAAGAAAGCGGAGGGGGCCTTTGCTCTGTCGACATTGCAGTGGGCAACGCGTCTGCGAAACCTTCGCGAACCTCAGAGAGGAAACACCCCGCCTATGCTTAGCAACACGCTGCAGCAATTGTGGGAGCATCGAGTACTCCGTCGTCCGTGCCAATCGCATTCGCTTCCCCAGTGGCACAACGGTCGATGCGTCACGAGATGTTCAGGAAGGGAAGAGTCTTCTTCCTCAACACCCACGTTGACGCGTAGGGCGCCATCTGACGAGCGGAAGCCCCTGCGGAGAGCCTTACTTCCGCCGAGGGGATCCTGGGTGTTCCTGTGGGCTCGACCTATGGACCAGGCAGGGGCGAGCTTCCAGCGAGTTCCCTTCTTACAGACAACCATAACAACGGAGTCATCGCCGCGTGCGAGCTCCCCGCAACTCTCTTTCCGACCCCAAGGAGGCATACAATGAGGAACGACGGAACCGTGATGCGGAATGGCCATGAATCACAGGTATGGCGTGGACAGGGTTTGTCCTCCCGTGAACCGAGCGGGGAGAGTGCTTTTGCGAATTCGCTACCGGGCATTCTTCTCTTTTCACACAGGGGACAGTTACTACATATGACTCGCCGGGCCTTGGACCTGATCGGCGACCTCAATCAGGCGGGGATTGTCCCAGACAACGACGCCCGTTCGGCACTAGTGAGTAAATTCTTGGCTCAGGTCCAAGAAGCCTTGGACCACCGCGTGGCTGCCAATATTTGGGATGCCTTCGAGTTGAAGTACGTCATATTTGAGGCTGAGCGCAAGCTCCTGGTTCAGGGATTCGGGCTGGCGAATCAGGATTCATACAACGACTCACGCATCGTGATCGTGCTGGAGGAAGTCAGCCTTCGGCAGGAGCACAAGGCGCAGCCAGCGTCGGCCCGGGCCTTCCCCTCTGACAGCCGTTGTGCCGTCACCTAGGAATCAGTACACCGACACAGCTCATGAGCATGGAGCAGACGGACGGTGACAAGCATACCCAGCCGACTGCTCTTGTACCGTCTCCAGAATTGATGGTTAGCACTGTTCAACAAATGGCCCAGAAATTAAGTGGGCCGTACACGCATGAACACTACACCTCGGATTTCCTCAGGGCATGTTGGGTTCTCGTTGCGCGAGCTGAGAGGACGGAGGAAACTCAAGAAAAACAATCGGATGATGCTTCGGAGTCGTCCGATGAGTGACAAGGATTTACAACGAGTTACAAAATCCGTGTCCTATATAGGACAAATCGCTTCGCGTCGTTCTCTCCTTCATCTTTGCAATCACATTACACAAAAAACCAAAGTCGCCGGCCAACACACCCTCTACATCAGCGAGCACGATGATGAGCAGCCAGCAGAAATCTTTCTTCGCGTCAAAGGACCGGATTGCTCTTCCGAATTAATCGGTTTGTACGATGTCATTGCCCGCCTGATGAATCTGGCCCTGCAGTACGGCGCTCCGCTTGAGAAGGTCGGCGATCTCCTCACAGGCGCCCAATTTGCTCCATGTGGCCCCGTTGTCGGGCACGATCGCCTCAAGTCGTGCACGAGTCTGCCGGATCTGATTGGCCGGCATCTGTTGGTGGAATACTGCGGTCGTCACGAGCTGGAACATGTTCCGATCGCTGCAGGAATGGAAGGTCCCTGATGATTTCGAAAGTGCGAGCTAGAGAAATACTAGATAAAACCTGAGATAGACGACAGGGAATGACAACGTGGGGCAGAGGCATCAGCGCAAGAAAGGCCCGTGAACACCGGGGAATGAGAGAACCAGTTCTTCTTCATACTCTGAGTTCTTCGACGGTGGTGTTACGGAGCGGTTCATGATGATTTCGGGAGTGTGCGCTAGACAACTACTAGACAGAACCTGACCGTGAGGACAGAGGATTGCAGCCTGAGATCGATTATGGAAGTGCACGACAGGCACGCAATGAGGGAGACCTTGAGTGAACGAGTTTTTCCTCACGGTCTGAATCCGGCGATGGAGGGTGGCACGATGGTTTCGGGGTGTACGTGTTAACAAATGATAATGCACGACTGAGTAAAGCCGAGTCTCGTGGGGACGGTCATTGCACACCAGAATCTTCTGAGCAGGCATAGGTATCGAGGCAGAGGCCTTCAGCTGTGTGCCGGAGAGGATCAAGCGGCGGGAGTGACAGTGAAGCCGACACGAGCGCTGTCTCTCTTAGGTGGTAGCTGGTCGGTCACTGGGGGCATAGTACGGGAAGGCTCCTGATAGCATACGGAAATACTCTGGCGTATTCGTCGGCCTCACCCCCTCATTCTCAAAGAGGCACTAGGTTGTCTTGTCACCACGAACGTACGAATCAGCCAGAACGCATGGCAGTTCTGTGCCGAATAGGGTAAGGTACGACAACAAGGAGAGCGTTCAAATGGAGTGGATCGAGTGGGTGTTCAGCCGAGAGTTTCGTCAGTTTATCCTCATCACGATCTATTCATCCCACTGCTTTTTGTTGCGAGGGTCATTTTCGTCACTGCGCTTGAGTTAATTGCCCCAGCGCGAAAGATTTCCTATCGCTCCGTGATTCTCTACGATCTGATTGGATGCACGCTGGTTGGTTACATCTTGATCCCTGCTTCTCAGTTCTTGAGCAATCGGATCGCGCTTCTAGCCAGCGTGCCTGAGGTCATCCTGGCGTTACCCCGTGGCCGCTTCGTTCTTCCTCTATTATGTAGTCGGTGACTTTGGCGCCTACTGGACGCATCGTCTGATACACGCCAAACCTGTCTGGCGTGCCCATAAGTGGCATCATTCTCCCACGACCATGTACTGGCTTGCCGGCTACCGGGCATCACTCCTACAACAAACGCTGTTCAATCTTCCTTGGATCTTTGCCTACCCCGTGTTTGGTTTGTCTCCCACGTGGATGTATCTGGCGGTGCTTTCCTCTCACATGTTGTTGAACGATTGGATGCATATGAATGTGTCCTGGCGGTCGAACTGGCTCGAATGGATAATGGTCACGCCGCGATACCATCATATTCACCACAGAGACGACCCGGCGTATTACAATGCGAACTTCGGCGTCACCTTCACCATCTGGGATCGTATCTTCGGGACCTATGTAGACCCAGAGACGGTCAAGCAGCCCATCTCTTTTTGGAATTGGCGATCAGGTACCGCTCGTGCGTCTTATTGCCGGTGTTTGAGCAGGGAGAGGGGGTCTGGGGTTCAATCCCGTGAGAGTCCATCGACCTGAAACACGGCCTGATCTTCGAGCCGGAGAGCCGTCAACTGCCTAACCCCCCAGCCAGCAGCTCATGCTTCGAAGACCTCACGGAAAGTCTCCGACGAATCTTTGAGCGTCCCCTCATTGGTCAAGGCCTGTACCGTGACGCACCGCCGCATATGCGGAAAGCCAGCGTGCTGGATGGCCTATATTTTGGCTTCGAAGCTGGCCACCGGGATGCCGCCATTCATACTATGTTGCGGTTGTTTTCGAGCAGTTGCGAAAGCGGCCTAGTATAGTTTTCGAGACTGCCCGATTCGGCCACTCTCGCACCTCTCCGCTTGGTAGAATCCGCCTTTCATGGTAGGGCAGTGTGAATGTGTTTTCGTTGCGATTGACTGTGGGGGAAGCGCTCACCTTCGGAGGTGTGATTTTTCGATCGGTTTTCCATCCTCACTCTTCGTTTTCCTGATTCTCTCCTGGCGCCACCCCTTTGAGGCACAGAGGTTCCGAATCTGCGCCCAACTGAGAAATTTTCTTTGTAGAGACCTCTGCATAACTGTTGCGGGCTATTTCCACCTGAAATTCTTGCGTGCAATAACTGATTAATGCTTTGTGTCGGATACGCCCTATATTACTCTTACTAATCATATGAATCCTTTGGTTGTTGTAAACAATTCCACTTCTGCCCTGCTCAGCCTTTCAGAAATAATGCAGGACTTGGGTGCATGCTCCGGTTGACATTCTAGGAACGGCGTGCTTGTTAATAGCTTGTAGCTTTCATATTTATCATTGATTTTTGACTTCATGACACCACCTCTGTCTCTGCCTGTCCGCACATTAGCTGCCTTGTTTGCCTACCAGTGCCGCCAGAGACCGAATCAACTAGCCTACGCGTCCGTTCGCGACACCCTCGAACTTGAGAGTCAGCTGACTTATGGCGAGGTGGAATACAAGGTGCGCTCACTTGCCGGCCAACTAGCATGCAGGGCTCGACCTGGAACGAGAGCCCTTCTCCTCTTCCCACCGGGGCTCGATGTCGTCTGCGCGTTCTGGGCCTGTATGTGTGCCGGACTGGTGCCGGTTCCTGCTCCCGCTCCGGATCCCGTCAGGCGGAAGCACAGTCTGCCAAGGCTCCGCGCCATTATCGAGGATGCTCAGGTGCCACTGGTGCTCACAACCTCTGGTATCGAGACCATTTCCTCGGAACTTTCGATCGCCAAAAATGGGAGCCAGATCGAATGGATGGCCACCGATCAACCCTACGATCAAGTCGAGGCGGTCGAGTTGCCACCTCTCAATGAAACTGCCCTTGCCTATTTGCAATATACCTCAGGATCAACGGCCACTCCTCGTGGCGTCATGGTCAGCCATGGAAATGTACTGTCTCATTGTAATGCCTTGAGTCTGGCCGGAGGAGTGTCGGACCGCAGCCGGTCGCTCTGTTGGCTGCCGTATTTCCATGACTATGGACTGCTGCATGGAATCATCGCCCCGTTCTATGCCGGTATCCCTGCCTATCTGATGTCACCCATCACGTTTCTCAGGCGACCGCTGCGTTGGCTTGAAGCGGTGTCTCGATTTTCCATCACGCACAGCGGTGGGCCAAATTTTTCCTATGAGTCTTGTCTGCGGGCCGTCCGGCAACAACCTGAGTGGCAGGCTGACTTGAGTACATGGACGGTCGCAAGTTGCGGCGCGGAACCCATCCATGCGGATACGGTTAAGCAGTTTATCGAAATCTTTGGACCACAGGGTTTCCGGCGAACGTCGTTTGCCCCGGCCTATGGGCTCGCCGAAGCCACGCTGTTGGTGACGATGAAACAGACTGGGGCTGAGCCGACATTCTTGAGAGTAGAGGCAGAAGCGTTGGCTGACTCGATTGTCAAAGAGTCTTCCGCGTCAGAAACGGGGACTCGGACATTGGTCGGATGCGGGGAGCCCCTCGCAGAGACCCGTGTGATGATTGTGAATCCTACGACTCAGCGCTCATGCCAGGTCGGTGTAGTGGGAGAGGTGTGGCTAGCAGGGGCCGGGATCGCCACCGGATACTGGGGGAGACCGGAGGAAAGTGACGTCACTTTTAAGGCCACTCTTGCTGGGTCAGGAGATGGCCCCTATTTACGGACTGGAGATCTCGGATTCATTCGCCGGGGAGAGCTGTTTCTGACCGGCAGGCTCAAGGATCTGATCATTGTGCGGGGGCGGAACTATTATCCCCATGATTTGGAGTGGACGGCCGAGCAAGCGCATCCGGGATTGCGGAAAGGATGTGGTGCGGCTTTCTCGATTGAGAGCGAGACCGGAGAACGCGTAGTACTGGTCTATGAAGTTGAGAAGAAGTTGCCTGAATCAGACATGTCGGAAGTGATGAGCTGTATCCGTCGTGCGCTAGCTGACGAGTATGAACTGGAAGTCCACAATGTGGTCCTGGTCAAATCAGGAACGATTTCAAGAACCTCCAGCGGGAAAATTCAGCGGCATGCCTGTAGGGCGAACTTTGAGTCCGGACAGCTCGCCGTGGTTGGGTCGAGCAGGCTAGGGGCGACCGAGGAAGAGCAGAGGGTTGAACCGCTGAGCGAAACTCCACGAACTTCGGTGGAGAAAAAGCTGGCTGATATCTGGCAGGAGGTGCTGGGAGGACCTCAGCCACGACGCCATGCGAACTTCTTCGCGCTCGGGGGCAACTCTCTGCTTGCCGCACAGGTTGTGGCACGAATCCTCGATGTATTTCACGTTGAACTTCCTCTCGGTGTTCTCTTTGAATGTCCAACATTTGCTGCGCTGGCCACTCGCGTCGATGAACTCAGCACCAGTAAGCGTACGACAGAGGCTGCCGTGGAGGGGGTTGGATCATCAGGCGACAGTGGGTTGCAGCGTCCTCTCGTATCGCTTTCCCCTGTATCAAGACAAGACAGGATGCCTCTCAGTTTCGCGCAGCAGCGACTCTGGTTCTTGGAGCAGGTTCATCCTGCCAGCCCGATTAATCATATCTCAATGGGTGTGCGCGTACGGGGCCCTCTTAACCCTGAGATGTTGGAGCGGTCGGTACAGGAACTCATCCGTCGGCACGAGATTCTTCGAACTCGGTTTGTATCGGATAGGGGAGAGGGATTCGCGGATATATCTGATGAAGTCGTCTTTACGATAAGACCACATGATCTCCAGCAACTGAACCAGGCAGAGCAAGAAATAGCGGTCCGGCATTTCCTACGGACGGAGGCCAGCCAGCCTTTTGACCTCGGACGGGAGCCGTTGTTCAGGGTCGCGCTGGCAACACTCGACCAGAATCAGCATGTCTTGGTTCTGACATTCCATCGCCTCATAGCTGATGGTTGGTCTTTGCGTGTGTTCTGCAAGGAATTGGCTCTTCTCTACGAAGCTGGCTGTGAGGCTCGAAGGGCTCGACTATCGAAGCTGAGTGTCCAGTATGCAGACTACGCGAGTTGGCAACGAAGCAGGCTCAATCAAGGTCTTCGTGGGGCACATCGAGAATACTGGGTCGGACAGTTGAGTGGTGCCCGCCCGCCCGTTGAGCTACCAGCCGACCGTCCGAGGCCCCGCATGCGGATGTTTGAGGGAAGCGTGCGTTCAAAGCCTCTCCCTTCGGGACTTGTGGCTGCCCTGGATCTGTTCTGCCAACAGCAGGGTGTGACCACGTTTATGGTGCTGTACGCTGTCTTTGTGACATGGCTGCATCGCTATACACGAGAGTCTGATCTCGTGGTTGGATCGGTGGTGGCCGGCAGGCGTCGTGTGGAGCTCGAGGATGTCATCGGATACTGTGTGAACACGGTGGCGTTGCGGTCTGAACTCTCGGACGGACTCACCGGACAAGACTTGTTGAAACAGGTACGCCGCGTGGTGGTAGATGCCTATGATCATCAGGAGCTGCCGTTTGAAGAGGTGATCGAAGCGCTGTCACTACGACGTGAAGGGACCCTTTCCCCGCTCTTCAACGTGATGATTGTGTGTGAAGACGACCCCTTGTCCGCGTTCAAAATTAGAGATCTTGAGGCGAGCCATCTTCCCTGGGAGCCGACCGTGTCGGAGTTCGACTTGGTTTTTATAGTCGTGAACAAGGGGCAGGGCTTGGAGCTGGCGATGCTCTATAATTCCGCGATTTTTATCGACTCGACCGTCAGTCGCATGTTGGGACAGATCGAGACGCTTCTTAGGGAACTCATCAAGAAACCTGAGGCTCGTCTTAGCGAGCTATCGTTACTCATGTCGGGAGAGCGTGAACAAATTCTCCTGGAATGGAACCAAACTACAACTCCGATTCCATTTTCCGTCGGTATTCATACTCTCATCGAAGCACAGGTTGAGCGGACTCCCGACGCAATCGCCGTCATATGCGGAAATGATTCCCTCAGCTATCAGGAGTTGAACCGACGTGCGAACCGAGTCGCTCACGCTTTGAAGAAGTTAGGGGTATGCGCCGATTTGCCGGTGGGTCTCTGTGTCGAGCGCTCGGTGGATGGTATCGTGGGTCTTCTGGGTATTCTTAAGGCGGGGGGAGGCTATGTTCCCTTGGATCCGTCCTTCCCCGATCACCGCATTCGGCTCATGCTGGATGATGCGCAGGTTTCTCTTGTGGTGACCCAGAGGCACCTCGGCAGCCATTTGCGCAGTTTTGGCGGCCAGGTATGTGATGTGGAGTCGCTCTGTGAACCCACGGTGAGCGGGGGGGAGGAGAATCTCGCAACCCCCGTTCTCCCTGATCAGCTTGCCTATATTATGTACACATCGGGATCAACCGGGAAACCCAAAGGTGTGGCAGTGACACACCGCAATCTGGTGATCTCATTTGGTGCCAGATTTCATTATTATCCGGATCAGGTGTCCAGGTTCTTGCTGACTTTCTCTCTTGCCTTTGACGGATCCGTAACGGGTATTTTCTGGACGTTGTTGCAAGGGGGACAATTAGTCATCCCCTCTGAGGCCGTCCATCGCGATCCCACAGAGCTTGCTGTCCTGGTCGAACATTACCACATCTCCCACGTCGTGTGGGTACCTTCTTTATACAATGCCGTGCTTGGTGATGCGTCGAACGGTCAGTTGGATTCTCTTCGCACGGTCATTACCGCCGGAGAAAGCCTTCCTCTTGAACTCGTCCGATCGCACTACCAGCTACTGCCTCATGCCGTGTTGTACAACGAATACGGGCCGACGGAAGCCACGGTTTGGTGCAGCGTGTATCAAACGACACGCGAGGAAGCGGGGGCCAGAGTGCCGATCGGAAAACCGATCACCAATACGCAGCTCTATGTGCTGGATGCAGACCTGGAGCCGGTTCCCATTGGCGTACCGGGTGAGCTGTATGTGGGGGGAGATTGTCTGGCTCGCGGGTATGTGAGCCAGCCGCAGTTGACCCAAGAGCGGTTTCTCACGCACCCCCACATCGCTGGTGCCAGGCTGTATCGAACCGGCGACTTGGCTCGGTACCGCGAGGACGGCAATGTGGAATTCCTTGGGCGGGTAGATCAGCAGGTCAAGCTGCGTGGGTATCGGATCGAATTGGGTGAAGTCGAATATGTGCTGAGTAACTTTCCCGGTGTCTATCAGGCTGCGGTTCTGCTTCGACAGGATAAGCCGGAGCAGCAACGGTTGGTGGGCTATGTGACCGGCCAGCCAGCGCTTCGTTCGATGCTCGATCAAATTCGGAGTTATGTCGCGACCCGATTACCGCACTACATGGTGCCGTCCATCATTCTGTTGGTGGAAACCATGCCTCTCACTGCAACAGGAAAAATCGATCGAAGCGCCCTTCCTGTTCCGGAAGAGACCGAAGGCTTGGCGGAAGCCAGAATTGCTCCGCGGAATCAGGTGGAAGAGGCGGTGGCCGAACTGTGGAAGTCTGTTCTTGGTGTGCCAGAGGCAGGCATTCATGACAATTTCTTTGAGCGAGGAGGCCACTCCCTTTTGGCCACACAGCTTGTCTCTCGGATGCGCGAATCCTTTAATGTTGAAGTCTCGCTACGGGTACTATTTGAGCGACCCACAATTGCGGATTTGGCAGAAGAAGTGAAGCGTTTGTGCCGTGGAGAGCGGAAGGTCTCAGTCATTCCGCCGATCGTTCGAGTGCCCCGAGATCAGCCTCTTCCCCTTTCCTATTCTCAGCAACGCATGTGGCTCATGTATCGGCTGGCTCCTGAAGGTACAGCGTATAACATGCCGTTTGCCTCGCGACAGATGGGACCACTCAACAAATCGGCCCTTCGCTGTACGATTGACGCCATCTGCAGCCGACATGAGGCGTTCAGGACAACCTTCGCGATGACGGGTGAGGGGCCGGTGCAAATCGTCAACCCATTCCGGCCTCCTCATTGGGTTGAAGTTGATCTCTTACGGCTGCCGCGCGAACAACGACGGCAGGAGGCGGCTCGGCTTGTGGAAAAGGAAGCGAACCAGCCGTTCGATCTTGAAAAGGGTCCCTTGGCAAGGTTTTTATTAATTGAGATTGAGCCCGAAGACCATGTGCTCGTGCTCACGATGCACCATATCATTGGAGACCAGTGGTCCTTCGGAGTGATCGGGAGCGAGTTTGCGTTATTCTACAATGCGTTCTGCCGTGGGGAGGCTCCTTCTGCCAAGCCGGTGCCCCTTCAGTATGCCGACTACGCGGTTTGGGAGCGGCGCTGTCTGACCGACGATTGGCTCAGCACACAATCGGATTATTGGCATAAGAAGCTGGCAGGACTTTCCAAGCTCTCGTTGCCGACTGATTATCCACGGCCTCTGATGCAAACGTTTAACGGTTCCCAATGTATGCTGGAGTTGCCGGCCTCGTTGATCGAGCGACTGAAGCAGTTCAGCGCGGAGCGAAACGTAACGGTGTTCATGACGCTGCTGGCGTGTTTCCAGATCCTCTTGAGTCGATATTCAGGCCAAACCGATATCGCCGTGGGCTCTCCTATTGCGAACCGGACTCAATCCGCGGTCGAACCGATCATTGGTTCGTTTGTCAATACGTTGGTGGTACGCATCGATCTCTCCGGCAATCCGACCTTCGAAGAGATGCTTGCGCTGGTCCGCGAAACGGCGTTAGAGGCCTATGCCAATCAGGATTATCCGTTCGACAAGCTGGTGGAGACAATGCACTCCAGTCGCGACCATAGCTCTGCCCCGCTGGTGCAGGTGCTCTTCAATTTAGCGAATGCGCCCATTGGAGAGATCAATGTCCATGGTTTGAGTTGGGTGCCATTTGAGACGGATAGAAGAGCCGCGCAGTTTGACTTAAGTCTGACGATTGAAACAGAGATTGCCCGCAAAGCCTACTTGTCGTTCAATACCGATCTTTTCGCGCGTGAGACAGCCGAACGGATGTTAGGACAGTACAGTATCCTGCTCCAGAGTGCGTTGGCAAATCCCACCGCCAGGATTTCTGACCTCTCAATACTCACGGCACTTGAGCTCACCCAGTTATTGCAGGACTGGAATCGAACGCAAGAAGACTACCCGCGGATCGAATGTTTCCCTCAGATGTTTGAAGAGCAAGTTGAATTGACGCCTGATGCTGTTGCCTTGTCGATGGGGCAGGAGGCGTTACGTTACCGGGATGTCAATGGCAGGGCCAATCAGCTGGCACGCTATCTCCGAACGCTGAATGTCCGGCCTGGCATGGCGGTGGGCATTTGCCTCGAACGGTCATTGGAAACGGTCATTGCTCTGATGGCTGTCCTGAAAGCCGGCGGGGCCTATGTTCCCCTCGATCCTGATTATCCGCGCGACCGGCTTCGGTTTATGGCAGAAGACGCAGGCGCTGAGATCATCCTCACGTCCGAAGAGCTTTCCGATCGGTTTGATTCTCGATCCTGCCGCATGCTGTGTCTTGATCGGGAGCGGAAGACGATTGCACAGGAGCTTGACCACAATCTTCCGCCGACCGCGACATCTCAAGACTTGGCGTACATTCTCTACACGTCGGGATCGACCGGGCAGCCCAAGGGAGTGGAAATCTCTCACCAGGCGCTGGTGAATTTCTTGTGCTCGATGCGACAGAAGCCGGGATGTGCCGCTCAGGATGTGATGGTTTCCGTCACGACGCTGTCCTTCGACATCGCCGGACTGGAGTTGTATGTGCCGTTGGTGGTGGGGGCCCGTGTAGAGCTCGTCAGTCGAGCTGTTGCGATGGATGGATGGAATTTGCGAACACTCTGTGAGTCCGTGCAGCCGACAATCATGCAAGCGACCCCTGCAACATGGCGAATGTTAATCGAGGCGGGATGGTTGGGCGGCGACAGGCTGACGGTGCTGTGCGGAGGAGAGGCCCTTCCGCCGGACCTTGCTGCGGCACTGCTGGATCGTAGTACTGCCTTATGGAATATGTATGGTCCGACTGAAACCACGATTTGGTCCACAATCGAAAGAATCGAACGGGCAGATCAGGAGATTACCATAGGGCGTCCGATTGCCAATACAGAAACGTATATCTTGGATCAGTTCATGCAGCCGGTTCCGGTTGGAGTCTCTGGAGAACTATATATTGGGGGCCATGGCTTAGCCCGAGGGTATCGGCATCGTCCTGAGTTAACGACGGAACGGTTTGTTCCCCATCCATTCTCGACAGAGCCCCATGCGAGACTGTATCGAACGGGGGATCTGGTCCGCTATCGCCCTGATGGACGCATCGTACATCTCGGTCGGTTGGATCATCAGGTCAAGATCAGAGGGTTCAGGATTGAATTGGGTGAGATCGAGGTGGTGCTGAGCCGTCATCCAGCCATCCGGCAGGTGGCGGTGACAGCACGGGATGACCAGAAAGGCCTCAAACAGCTGGCGGCTTATTTAGTTTGTCTGGAAGGGCAAGCGCCAAGCTCGACGGAGCTTCGCTCATTTGTGCGGGCGGCGCTTCCTGATTATATGACCCCGTCCTTTTTCGTGTTTCTCGAGGCGATGCCCTTGACGGTCAACAACAAGATCGACGTGCGGGCATTGCCTACTCCGGCCCCCTCTCTCTCAGACGGGCTGATTCACGTTGCACCACGCAATCGGGTGGAAATCCAACTGACGGCCTTGTGGCAGCAGGTACTAGGAACCCCTCAAATCGGGATACATGACAACTTCTTCGATCTCGGTGGCCATTCCCTCAAGGCGGCCCAACTCTTCTTCCTACTCGAACAGGTGTATGGAAGGCACCTTCCGCTCGCCACCCTGTTTCAAGCGCCGACCATTGCAGAGTTAGCGTCGGTCCTTTCACGCGAACAGTGGGTGCCGCCATGGCAATCCTTGGTCGCAATTCAGCCCAGCGGGTCGGCGATCCCTATTTTTTTGGTTCCCGGAGTGGGGGGCGATATTTTGGTCTTTGCTCAGCTGGCGAGGCTGCTTGGCCAGGATCATCCGGTCTATGGTTTACAAGCGCGTGGATTCGATGGGAAGGAGTCACCGTTTATCTCGGTACCGGAGATAGCAAAGCATTACATCGCTGAGATCCGCATATGTCGCCCGCAAGGACCATATGTAATCCTTGGCGCATGTACAGGTGGGCTGGTCGCCTATGAGATGGCGCAGCAATTAGTCGAGCAGGAAGAAGCTATCACCTTGATTATGATGAATAGCTGGCACCCAATTTCATATCTCCATCATCGTGATAATTGGCCAATAGGGCTTTTGTTGCCGCTATTGATTCTCTCGATGACCATGCGCACCTTTCACGAGCTCCGACGCATGCCCATGAAAGATTGGTTGCCGGTCGTACAGCGCAAATGCGAGAAATTCTCGTCCGTTTTTCGAAGACCGACTGAGAATGAACTGCGCGAGCGTCAGATTAAACGCATGGAACAAGCGATGTTCCGTGCAGTGGCCCACTATACAGTACGCAAATATCCCGGACGGATTCTCAACATCGTGGCTTCGAAACGGAATGTACGAGATACCAGATATGCTTGGACAGAGCTGGCTGGAGGAGGGTGTCAGACTTTGGATGTCGCGGCTGTTCGTACGGGGGACCTTCTTGTTTCACCGCATGTCGAAGAAATATCCTCCCATGTTCAGCGCTTCCTCGCCGCAGGTTCTCAGGATAAGATCATCCGGCCTCGGACTCCTGATGTGGTCGCGTGATTTCCATCCCCTTCCTTTGCGAGTAATGAGGCCGGCGGCAATACCATCTCACCGGTCTTGCGAAATGCGCGCAGTGCGGGGGCAGCCTGTATGTACGGACCAGTTCACGGAAAGGGGGACGAGTTCAGTTCTACGGGTGTATGACTCATCACCTTCGCGGGAAGACAGCCTGTCCCAATAGCCTGCTGACGCCCATGAGCAGAGCCAATGACGAAGTGCTTGCCGTACTGGAACAGAAAGTGTTGCATCCAGATGTCACGAAGACCGTCGTTCGAAAAGCCTTAGACAAATTCAGGGCAGCTGAACACGAATGGAAAGAACGCCGGCAGGCACTCCTCAAGCAAATCTCCGCCGTCGATGTAGAGAATAAGAGATTGGAGTCAGCCGTATCCGCAGGTGGAGACATTCCGGCACTTGTGGAAGCTCTCAAAGCCTCCAATGTACGAAAAGACTCTCTCTTAGGCGAATTGGCCACGGTCAATGGCTATCAGCATTCAGAAGCCGATTATGACCAACTGGAGAAGGATCTACAGGCCCACTTTGAGGCTTCGTGGAAGACGGTACTAACCAGGCAGGTGGGCCCGACTCGTCAGATTCTTCGCAAATTCTTCAACCGAGATCGACTCCCCTTCATCCCTATGACAAATGAGAGTGGATCTCAGTATGAATTCAGAGGTACCGCCTCGATCGGGCGATTGGTGACGGGCCGTGCAAAGGCCCTGGTGTCCCCAACGGGATTTGAACCCGTGTTACTGCCTTGAAAGGGCAATGTCCTAGGCCAGGCTAGACGATGGGGACGAAACAAGACCTCTAGAAGAGCTGGTCTCTTACCATACTTCAGACTCATGTGTCACTAGAGGCCACGGCAGGCTTCATGGAAGCCGGTCGCGTTTCTTCTTCGACTTCGGTAGGATACACTACATCGAATGAATGACCGCTTCACCTCGTGAAGACCGAGGAGCACGACTCATGGCAAGATCACAATTTGCCCTGTACAGATCACTGCTGCTCATTGCCTCCTGCCTCATAGGGGCCGGCTGTGCCCACGATACGTACCAGGAGCGGGCAAATCTGATAAAGAATCATGCCGACGCATTCTATGACAGTCTGAAAGCCAATCGAGTGGAATCTGCGATCCGAAGCAATGAGCAGATTGAAGCGATGGCGGGCCAGATGGGAGATACCGTCAGGAAACGAGCCGGACAGCAAGGCACCACAGCGGTTGAACGGGAATTTGCTTTGATGACCACGGCCAACGAAGCCGCAGCCACAAACTGGCTCGCGCTGGGCCAATACTTCACCATCAAGCGTCAATACCCCCAAGCTCGCGCCACCTATCGACGTGTGATCGACACCTATACGAATCCCACAGACAAGCCATACCGAGAACAGGCCCTGCGCGCCTTGAGGGATTTGGACATGCTCAGTCCACCCACCGCCACAACGACGAATCCGTGAACGCCAACCATCTCCTGCGCCAACTCTCTCGAATACTTCTCGGCGCGCTCTTGTTATTCAGCTGGGGATGCGTCCACCGAATTCACGTCGCCCCCACGCCCCCAGCTGTTTCGTCCGCCGCCATCGCGCATTCGCTGCAAGTCATTGTGCCGTTTCTCGCGGTAGAAGGAGCCGATCACAGGCCGGGCATCGCTATGTTTGACTGGCCGGCGCGGGACCTTCAAGCCGCCGTGATCAACTACATTCAATCGCATCAGTCGTTCGCCTCGGTAAGTGACGAGCCGGCTAATTTTACCTTGACCATCAAAGCCTGGCTGACCATGCGATTCCGCGACAACTACCGTTACAGCTTGCGCCTGGAATCAGCTCTGGGTCCTGCGGAGAAACCGCCGATCAAGTCTTATCTGGTGGAAAAGGAAGCGGTGGGATCGAGCGTTCGATGGATCACAGCTTCGGATCAGACTCCCATTGCGGAAATGGTCCAAGCCGCGCTCGACGATCTACTCTCGCAAATCGAAGCGGATTACCTCTTGTATCAAAATAGGTCGCGCTGAGGATATACAGGATCTAGGCGGACGCTTTCAGCATTCTGTTAAGAGGTCCGAGACCGTCGGTCGAACAGTCCCATCGCAAGACATCCGGCTGCCACACCTGCCGCGAACATTGCACCAACGATCCAACCGGAAGCGAGGCCCGTTCCCCTTGATTTACGACGTCGGAGCTCCCGATTCAGATTCGGCATGTGAGATTCCGGACCGAGCCATTCATCTTCTGATGAACGGACCAAGTCTTTTTTAAAGAGAATGGTGGGTTTTCCTTCGCTCATGATTCCCCTACCTCCTTGCAAGCCTACCCTGACCAACCCCATCTCATACCTAGTGTCACAGGACTCTAGGCAGTACGAGAACCATTGTAGTTTGCCCAGGCATCATTCACTTGTGTGGTCGAAGCCGGTTCATACACAGAGCAATCAAGACGGAGCGAACGCTCACCGAGTGGAACGTTTAGATAGGCACAGTGATGCGGCCGCTCGGCATTGTCGTGTTGATTAGGGCGAAAGCTGTGACAGGAGACACACATCCTCGCGCTAGCGATCTCCCCCTGTTCTTGGAGACTACGAATCATCTTCACCAGAGACCTGAGGAGGGTGACTTGCTCCGGTGCCGAGAGAGCCTCCGTCGCGGTCGCCAGCCGATCGGGCATACGGGAAGAAGGCGTGCAGGACCGATTCCCTTTGGCCGTCAACTGCGCCGTCACAACCCGCCCATCGCTCATGTCACGACGCCGGCGAACCAACTGCTTCCGTTCGAGCGTGGCGATGACTTCCGACGCAGTCGGAAGCCTGACGACCAACTCGTTCGCCACCGTGGAGATTGTCGCGCGTTGATCGGGCTTGGATCGAAGGAGCGTGAGAACTTGCCGTTGTAGCGGTCCAAGACCTGCTCGACCTTCTCGCCGCCACGTCCGGCTTTTCATCGCAAGGCCAATCTTTTCCAGGCCGGCCGCCAACTGAGTCGTCAACGCAGCCGTATCCTGCGACATCGACAACTTCTTCCCACTATTGCGCACGCGTTGTTCAGCCATAGCAGCTCCTCCATAAATACCAGTATTTCTTAAGTGTAGTGCGCATGCTGTTCCCACGTCAAGATTCCAAATGACGTTGGAGTCAGTGCCCCACCATGGGTGGGCCAGAGAAGCAAGCGATCGGAGGATGCCGACCGACTCACAAGGCGGATGCGGAACAACAGTGAGAATCACCGCTTCATCGGTGACTGGAAGGCGTCGCCGCAACAAGGGGCGCACAGAGACACCGTGCGCCCATGGAAAGGCATTGAAATCCGGCGCCTTCAATGCCCGCTTCCAAGACTCTAGAGATTTTCTGAGTGGTCGGGGCTCGCTCCTGTGAGCAGCAGCATGATGCGCGCATGCTCTATTCCTTGCGCACTTGATACTCCCAGTCCGCGAATGAATACCGGCTTGCCAGATCCGTTGACAGAATGTCGAATCTCAAACTGCCCCTTTTCACTCATCTCATGGCGACTCCGAAGCGCTTTGAGGATTTGACCAGCCAGATTGATCAGCGTCGGAGGGAGCACATCCGTTCGATTGTTCTGTTGTTGGGCCTCTGGAATGGATGGAGCCGGATCGCCGATCAAGAGTTGCGCATGACGATTCATGTGCAGAATCTGCAGCGAAGGAGAGAGGACGACAATGCCCGGCCCTCCAGACAAGACCTCTCCATTGCTCATGCCGCTCTGATAATCCTTCACCTGGTCCACCATGCTGAATACCCCCCTCATCTTTACGATCTGTCTTGGGCAACGGGCTTTCTCGCCACCGGCAACCTGCGAGATACGCCCTTCCACGGGCTCAGGGCATCCCGAGTCTGTCGAGTCTTCGACCCTGCTCAGACTCGACCCCGAGCGAGGTCGAGTGGTCGAGGAACATTTCATGGATATCAAGAACGGAGCTGACGAACTAACCTTGATTGAGCATCTGGCGTTCCGCCTCTAACCAGTCTTCGAGCGCGTGGCCGTCTTCTCTACCGTGCTCTTCATACAAAGCGTAGGCTCGCTCCGAGATACGCGCATGGACGTCTTGGCAATGTCCATTAAGCTGGTTCGTAATGGTGTTCTCGTTGCTCCGTGATTCGACTGGGTTTCGTGCGGCACTTTGTGTCGGTCGTGAAACTGACTTAATCTTTGTAGGCATGCCGAATTCTCCTTCCATATCAGAAGCGTTCCGTATCACACTATCTTCCGCCGGCTTCTACAACAAGGCGATACCCTGCCGCCCTGAGTGACTCCCAGAGGGTCTTTGAACGATAGGCCGCCATGCGTTCGTCAAAATGCGCGACGCAATCGGGACAGTAGCCGTGACTGAATACGAATCTATGACTGAGCGGCAACTGTCGGTTTCTGGCATAGGTCCTCAGATCGACCCATGAACCATTGCCGGCTTCCATATTCAGATCGTCTCGCACTTTGAAGCAGAAACAGCAGGTCGAAACGAGATCATCCATGGCATCCTCCCACTCAAGCCTTGAGCCTGACTTTGATGAACGTCCCGCATCCCGGCCGCAAAAAGACCTGGCTCCTAAGAACCGCCTGCCGAGGCTTTCTCTGCCGTCTGACATACCGCTGATCTCTTGCGCGAATACGATTCAGAACGATGACCTGATCGATGATCTCCCCGCAGGCGACACAGCGCCACCCACGAACACAGTCGTTCCCGCTGCCGCTCCCCCTAACGAGGAGATCCGCAGGACACATGAACCCGTGGCAACGATGACAGTTCATCCGATAACCGTCGCCGCGCTCAGTTCGGACTGGAGCACTTCGCCGATCTGCGAAAACTCCACCGGCTTGACCAGAAAACGGCGTACCCCTTGACGGAACACGACTTGTGTCAGGTCCTCGCTGGTCTGATCCGCGATCGTGAGCACCGGCACATTAGGACAGACGGTCTGGATCAGGAGGAGCGCCTCAGCCGCGTCGATCTGTGCAGCAGGCCCAGAACAACCGAGCCCGAAAAAGATCGCCTGCGGACGGAAGCTGCCCAACTCATCGATCGCGGCCTCGACGGTCCTGATGAATACCGGCTGGTAGCCGTGCGTGGCGAGCCAATCAGCAAGTTTCATCCCGAAGCCCAAGTCCTGCTCCACAATCATCACGCGTGTTCTCTCACCGTTCTGCCGGCTCGCCATTATCAGATCTCCTTTCACTTCTATCTTAGCCCGCATTATTAATGACAGTTCGTCGCGAAATCGCCAAGCCGCGTCGTGAGACCGGCGCACGGAGCCCGGAGGACCTGAGGCGTACTCGTGCAGTACGTCGAGAGTCCGAAGGGCGAGTCCGCCGACCGCAGGTTCGTCGCAACAGCGGATCGGCGATTGCAACAGAAGTGTTCATGAATAATGCGGGTTAGCCTCATGCCACCTCACGGTTCACGCGGCAGCACCGTATCGGATCACTGTTGTGGAAACATTACGACTCCATTGCGGGGTCGTAACATATGTTCCCGCATCGACCTCCCTATTCCCAAACCGTCTTTTTCACCGCGCTCGTCATGCCTTCTTCCTACTGATCCTGACTGTGTGCCTTTCGGAGAGGATGCAATCAGCTTATCCGACCGAACAACGCCTGGGACTTCCGGTCTTGCGAAAACTGGGGAGTCGGAGGAGCCGGCCCGATGGATACCACGTAGCCGAAGCAGCGTGTGCGGCTGATCGTCAATGTTCCTTGCCTGCTGAGCCGGTCCACCGCCGAAAACACTTGCGCCCAGGAATAGGCCGGCAGCCTCTGAACCAGCTCATCGAAGGTGCAGGACGCCAGGCTGGTCACTTCGTGGCAAATGACTGAGTCAAGACTGAGAACATTCGTCTGCGTCATAGCGTCCTCCTCGTTGAGGAATAAGGGAACGTCGAATGACCGATTCGCTCGCCGCCTCGAGCATGTGCGAGGAGAATGTCATCGTCGAAGCAAGATCTGTTTGTTGACTCAGGTGGCACATGTATAGCTGAGTCCCGGTTGAAGGCCTATCGACAATAATAGGAATTTCTTGTCGAATCGATAAAACCGGTACTGTCGTGGTTTGTACGACAGAGGGGGCGGAGTTGAGAGTTTTGAGTTCTTAGTTCTTAGTGTTGAGTGG
>Ga0134127_10001039_pt1 | contig 21517 bp, 17 predicted proteins | sample KB31753_FD_96459 | JGI IMG/M metagenome (GOLD analysis project Ga0134127, IMG submission 96459) | Terrestrial soil microbial communities with excess Nitrogen fertilizer from Kellogg Biological Station, Michigan, USA - KB3-175-3 | ecosystem: Environmental > Terrestrial > Soil > Unclassified ... | reverse complement strand
GCGCTGGGCCGGCGTGCCCTTCTATCTGCGCTCCGGCAAGCTCCTCGACTCGACCGTGACCGAAGTCGTCGCGACGTTGAAGCGTCCGCCGCACGACGTGTTCCCGGGCCATGACGCACCGAATTACCTACGCTTCCGGCTCGGCCCAACGCGCGTCGCAATCGCCCTAGGCGCGAACGCGAAACGCCCCGGCCCGGAGATGAGCGGCCGCGAAGTCGAGCTTCTAGTTTGCGACACGGGTCACGAGGAAGTCGGGGCGTACGAGCGGCTCATCGGCGCCGCGCTCGTCGGCGATCGCACGCTGTTCGCGCGCGAGGACGGCGTGCTCGAAGCTTGGCGTATCGTCGATCCATTGCTGAATACGCGCGAGGCGCCGGAGCTCTACGAGCCCGGCTCGCGCGGCCCCGCGGCCGCCGATGCGCTCGTCGCGGCATCGGGTGGCTGGCGCCCGATTCACGACGAGATCGGCGACTGCTAGTGACCCGCGCGCGGATGTTGTCGGCGTAGAGTCTCGAGACAAGGACGAGGTGAGTGCCATGACGACGATAGTGGGTATTTCCGGAAGCCTGCGCACGGGATCTTTCAACAGCGCGCTACTGCGCGCGGCCGTCGCTGCGATGCCGCAAGGCGTCAAGCTCGAGATCGCGACGATCAAAGGCATCCCGCTCTACGACGGCGACGTCGAGGCACAGGGCGCGCCCGATACCGTCGTGAAGCTCAAGGAGCGCGTCGTCGCGGGCGACGGATTGCTGCTCGTGACGCCCGAGTACAACAACTCGATTCCCGGCGTGTTCAAGAACGCGATCGACTGGCTGTCGAGACCGGACACCGACATTGCGCGCGTGTTCGGCGGCCGACCCGTCGGCGTGATCGGTGCGTCGCCGAGCAGGTTCGGCACCCTGCTCTCGCAAACCGCATGGCTACCCGTGCTTAAGACACTCGGCACGGCCGCCTATTTCGGCGGCCGCCTTCAGGTCGCACAGGCGGCCAACGTATTCGATAAGAGCGGCAATCTCGTCGACGACCGCATCCGCGAGCAGCTCGAGAAGTACCTCGCGGGCTTCTGCAAGTTCGTCGCCGCCACACGCCACGCAAGCTAGTTTCGCTTGGCGGGGAACCTCGACCCGGGTCGAGGACTCCCACCCGTTACGCGGAGCGCACACCGTGTCTCCGCGGTTTTCAGTTCGACAGCTGCACAAGGAGAGTGACCGATGGAATACATCGATGGATTTGTCGTTGCCGTACCGACTGCCAATCGGGATAAGTACCGCCAGCACGCCGCGACGTATGCCAAAGTCTTCAAGGAATATGGCGCGTCGCGCACCGTCGAAGCCTGGGGCGACGATGTCCCGACCGGCAAGACGACGTCGTTTCCGCAGGCGGTGAAGCTCGAGCCCAACGAGACCGTCGTGTTCTCGTGGGTCGCCTGGCCGTCGCGCGAAGTGCGTGACGCTGGCATGAAGAAAGCCATGGAGGACCCGCGCATCAAGGACGCCGCGATGCCGTTCGACGGCAAGCGGATGATCTACGGCGGGTTCCAGACGATCCTGGACAGCTGATACCGCGGGTCCGCGGCCGGTAAAGCTCGCCCGACGCGACCCTCGCGAGAATTGACACGACGGCACGGCCGGCGCTTCAATCGCTGGCGCTCTGTCATCTGCGGGGGGAAAAGACATGTCGATCGCTGTTCGCGTCGGGCGAGATTTCCGTCGAGCGCTGCTCGGCTGCGTCGTCACGTTGGCCGTCGCGCTGCCGGCGCTCGGCCAATCGAACGCCGACGAGCGTTGGGCCGCCACTTGGGCCACGGCACTCGTCGTGCGGCCCCCGCCCGCGCCGCCGGCTTCACCGGCTGCGCCGGCGACACCGGGCGCACCCGCGGCGCCCTCCGCCGCGGCATCGACGGCTCCGGCGTCGCCGCCCGCAGCCGCCTCGACGCTTGCACCACCGGCCGGAGCGCCACCCGCGGCGCGCCCCGGGCCGCCTCCGCCGCAGACGGTCAGCAACCAAACGCTGCGGCAGATCGTCCATACCAGCATCGGCGGCACGCGCGTGCGTGTCGTGCTCAGCAATGTCTTCGGCACCGCGCCGCTCGAGATCGGCGCAGCCGCGATCGCACCGCGCGCCGAAGGCGCGAAGGTTCAACCCGGCGGCGTTCGACCGCTGACGTTCGGCGGCAAGCCAACGGCGACAATCCTCGCGGGAGCCGTGCTCGTCAGCGATCCCGTCGCGATGACCGTGGCGCCGACGTCCGATCTCGCCATCGACCTCTATGTGCCCGGCAACCTGGGCGTCGGACCGTCGCCGGTCACGACGCACAACGGCGCGTCGCAAACGAGCTATATCTCCGCGACGGGTAATAGCGTCGGCGTCGAAAACCTGCCCGTCGACAAAGAAACCGGCTCATGGTTCTCGCTCGCACGCGTCGAGGTCGCCGCGGCGCCCAACACGCGCGTGGTTGTCGCGTTCGGCGACTCGATCACCGACGGCGCCCGCTCGACTGCGAACATCAATGCGCGTTGGCCCGACACGCTCGCGCGTCGGCTCGCTGCCCAAACCCGCGGCCCGAAGGTCGCCGTGTTGAACGCCGGAATCAGCGGGAATCGAATGCTCGGCGATGGCGCGGGTGTCAGCGCGCTCGCGCGCTTCGACAAGGACGTGCTCATGCAGACGGGCGTCACACATGTCATCGTCATGGAAGGCATCAACGACATCGGTGTTGCGCGCGCGAGCCCGAGCCCGAGCGCCGACGATCTCATCGCCGGACATCGCCAGCTCATCGCGCGGGCGCATGCGCGCGGGCTCAAGATCTACGGCGCGACTCTGACGCCGTACGAAGGCGCCGCGTATTACTCACCGGAGGGCGAAGCGAAGCGGCAAGCGTTGAACGACTGGATTCGCAAGGGCGGCGAGTACGACGGCGTCATCGACTTCGACGCCGTCACGCGCGACCCCGCGGCGCCGACGAAGTTCGCGGCGTTCGCCGATTCGGGTGATCACCTGCATCCCGGTGACGCGGGTTACAAGGCGATGGGCGAAGCCGTCGATCTGGCGTTGTTCCGCTAGCGAGCTCTCAGTTGGCGGCGGCCGAGCCCGGTGCTGCCCCAGCGGGGGCGGTGTGCGGCTACTGGACGACGTCCCGAGGCATGGTTCTTGCTTTTCTTTCACGGCGTCGCTTGCGACGCAGGGAGGAATCGGACCATGACCAAGGCCATTGCAGTGCTGCTTTGCCTGTTGCCGCTCGCGGCTGCCGGCGAGCAGCTAAAGCTCAATCTCGAGTACCGGGGAAGCGTCGATTCCGCGCTCGCGCGGGCGGACTACAGCGCGGACGCGCGACGCGAGCTCGGCCGTGGGCTGACGTCGAAGACGACGGCCGACGATTTTGCAAAGGGTCGCGTGAAGGCCGGCAACGGGCGGCACGGTTTCGGTCGCCTCTGGGCCAACGTCGCCAAGCTCACGCACGGGTCGAACCCGGGTCGCTGCAGACCGTAGACGCGCCGCGCGGCTGGGAAGACAGCCGCCTGAGGCCCTCGATTTCGCGTTGTTCCGCGAGCGCCCGCGCGATCGCCGGCTCACTGACGACGATTACGCGACGATCGCGGCGGCAACGCGTTCCGAATTACGCCGCGGAAGCGCTTCGCCCGTCGCGTACTCGCGCGAGGGAGCGAGCCATCGGCACGACGCTCGTCGGAGGGTCCAAATCCTGCGTCCGCGATTCCGTTTCGAGCGCGGCGGACATCTGAACCGATTGCGGCCGCGGCTCGACTCGCGCCTTGAACGCGTCGAGCCCACCCGGCGGCATCTTGATCATCAATTGCTGCTGGACGTCGCGCTCGGGCAGCGGGGACGACGGCTGCGCCTGCGACGCGAGCTCGCGGCATTTCCACAGCGGCTTCACGTTGTTCGCCGGCAATGCACGCCGCAACTCGCCGATTCTCTGCAGCAGCCGATCGTCGGTCGGGAACGCAACGGCCGCCGGCAGCTTGACGCACGACACACCGTCGGACCCGAACAGGTCCCTGAAACGCATAGTGAACATTTGGACGATCCTCCCTACTGGCGCGTCCATGCGCACTTCAATCTGACGTAGAAATCCCCTGCTCTAGCGAATGCAAAAAGCACGCCCGAAGCAAACTTGGCCGCTGCCGTCGTGACGCCCGCAGGCGGGGAAGCCGAGCACAGCCAGCGGGCGTCTGGTCCGATTGTCGCTGAGCGGAACGGCGAGTTATCGATCCCAAACTTTGCAATGTAGGCAAGACCGTCCCGCGCAAAGTTATGTTTACAAAGCAGCTTCCCGCGCGACCGCGAGAGCTCCTCGACCGCATGACGGGCGTCTTGCCGGCTATTTGGCGTCGGCCGCCGGCTTTCGCCTGCGCGCCGCGAATGCGGAGCCGCCCACGGGGCGTAGCTGTTACGCCTGCCTCCCGTATGAACCGAGCTTTGATCTCTTTATCATTCCTATGTGTTTTGGATCCGAGGTTCTGTCATGCGACGTCTCTCCGCCGTCTATGCGCTCGCCGCGATCGCGCCGTTCGCCCCGCCCGCTTTCGCCCACCACAGCCAGGCCATGTTCGACACGACCAAGGAGATCCTGGTCGAGGGAACCGTTGCCCGGTTCGACTGGGTGAATCCGCACATGTACCTGGTCGTCGAGACCAAAGGACCCGACGGTAAGCCGGCGCTGGTCGAAGGCGAAGGCCTCGGGATCACACAGGCGCTGGTCGACGGCCTCGAGCGCGACGCGCTGAAGCCCGGCACGCCCGTCGTCATGCGCGCCAATCCCAATCGCGGGGGCTGGGGCAAGCAGGTCCGGATCATGGACGTCACGACGCAGGACGGCGAGATTCACCCGTTCTATTCGGCCAACACTCGCACGCGGGTGCTGACGCCGGCCGAAAGCCTCGCGGGTCACTGGGCGCCCAACCGGGCGGCGCTCGGCGCGGGATTCGGTGCGATGGCCCGCTGGCCGGTCACGCCGGAAGGCCGTGCCGCGCAGACGAAACTACTCGCCGATGGGCTCTGCTTTGTCGAGCCGGTACCGTTCATCGCCGTGCTCGACGAGCTGCGCACGATCGAGATCGGCAAAGACGCAGTCGTGATGCGGTTCGACAACACGGGCGACCACGTCGTGCGCACGATCCCGATACGCGCAGAGCATGCGGCCAACGTCAAACCCTCGGTCCAGGGGGACTCCATCGGGCGGTGGGACGGCGATACGCTCGTGATCGACACGATTGCTTTCGAGCCCAACCCGTCCGGTCTCGGTATCAACGTGCCGTCGAGCGCTGGCAAGCACCTGGTCGAGCGGCTGAGCCTGACTCCGGATCGCGTGCGCTTGCGCTATGAGGCCACGGTCGAGGACCCGGTGTATCTCACAGGCCCGGCCACCTTGGCGCAGCAGTGGGACCACCGCCCCGACCTCGAGTTCTCCCAGGACTCGGAGCCCTGCAGCAAGGACGTCGCGGCCAGATACAAATCCAGCGTGCCGCAATAGAGCACGGCGAGGGACGGGATAGCTTCAGCGCTCACCGTCCGTCAACCCCGAGTGCATTGCTTCGAAGAGTAATCCTGAACCATTGGTTGCCGGATCGGCACGATGAGCTACAGCTTATATCTGTGGCACATGCCATTCATGAATCCGGAGGCGCCGATCAGCCTGTGGTTGCGAATACGGTTGTCGTTCGCATGCGCCGCGCTCTCGTACTATGCGATTGAACGTCCGGTCCTGGCGCTTCGCGGATGGACTCAAAGGCGGCGCGAAACGCGGAGCGAGGTTCTCGGCGAACGCGCGCCGATGGCGGCGCCGGCAGCCCCCGATCGCAAGATACAAACGCGTAGGGGTTGCTGCGTTTTCGTGGATTAGTTTCGCCAGATCAACGTGAAGCGAGCACCGTAGTCGTCGGTGGGCGCGGCGCCTGGACGCGCCACATCGTGAAGATTGCGACCGCCGCACACATTTGCGGGATCGCGGTGATCAGAAACACGGCGGGCCCGCTCATTTGCGCGGCGACCATGGCGCCGCCGATGAACGGCCCGACGATCGCGCCGGCGCGACCCGCGGAATGCGCGTAGCTGACGCCCGTCGCGCGCATCTGGGAGGGATACGTAATCGATGCCAGCGCGTTGATGCCGCTCAAGCCGCCGTTCGAGAAATAACCCGTGACGATGAAGGCCATGAGCGTCCAGATCGACGTGAGATCGAAAAGCGCCACGGCCGCAGTGGACAGCGACGCGGCTCCCAAGTAGACCGGGAGCACTCGCGTCGGCCCTAGTCGTTCCATGACGAAGCCGCTCATCAGCGTACCGATGACGCCGGCGATGCCCGGCAGAAACATGATCGTCGCGATCTGGTCGGTGTCCAGGCCGTTCTGGTTCAGGACGACATTGCGCCACGAGCCAAGCAAGTTGCTGACGATGAACGCCATGTGGAACCCCGTCCACAAGAGCAGCGTGATCACCCACCGGCCATCGCGGAAGAGCGCCGCAATCGGTGCTTTGCCTCCGCCCGTGTTGCCGCGAACGACGAAGGTCTCGGTGCCTGTCAGCGCGAGCGTCGCATCCATGCGCTTCAGTTGCCGCGGAATGCGCGGATCGTTCGGCCGCCGGTTCGTGAGGAATCGCAGCGACTCGGGCAGCGCGAAGAATAGAACTGCTGCGAGAACGAGCGGCAGGGCACCGCCCACTACGAAGGCATACTCCCACCCCAACGGCACGAGCCACTTCACGACGGGCGCGCCGATCACGGACGTGCCGAGCGTGTAGCCGGCGAACGTGATCGACACGAACGTCGCGCGCACGCGCGTCGGCATGATCTCCGACACGAGCGCGATCGCGTTCGGAATCACGCCGCTCAGGAACAGCCCTGCAATGAAGCGTAAGACGAACAGCTCGCCGACGGTCGTGGCTAACGGTGTCGCGAGCGTCAGCAGGCCGAACAGCACCAGAGACCAGAGCATCGTGAACCGGCGTCCGTAGCGATCGGCCACGGGACCGACGACGAAATTGCCGAGCATCAAGCCAAACTGCGTGACGACGAGCACGCTCGTCAGCGAGTCGGGCGGGATCGCGAGGTCGCGCGCCAGATACGGCGCGACGGTTCCCACGACGAAGATGTCGTAGCCGTCGACCATCATCGTCAGGATCAGCAGCACCAAGACGAGGATGTGCGTCGAGCCGACTCGGCGCGCATCGAGAAACTGATTGACGTCGATCTCGTTACGCTGCGCCATCGGTCACTCGATCGACGTCCACAAGTCGGTGACCAGACCGGCATCACCCGCTGCGCGGCCGAGCTGCCGGCAGCGCTCGCGCGCGACGCTCAGCAAGCCTGGTTTGCCGAATTCGCTCGCTGCGAAGATGCGCGCGTACTTGCGCTCGAGGCCATCGAGATCGAGCGGCCGCGCGGCTGCGCCGTCGGGGTCGAGGACCTCCTGCGTGCGCTCTTCGCCCGAGCGAAAACGAACCGTGACACGGCTGCCCCACTGGCGTGGAAAGCGCGCGTCGAGCGCCGCGTCGGCGCGCACCTCGGTCTTCGCCATCAACGCCGCGTACTCGGACGGCGTCGGCACTTCGGATCGGATCGCGTCGTAGAGCTTTTCCGGTGCGTAGGCAGCAAGCGCGAATTGGTACTGGACGCCGATCATCGACTCGATGCGTTGCGTCGGCGGCGCCTGGCGATCGACCATCGCACGATACGCGCCCGGCACGGCGACGACTATTCGCTCGATCGCTTCGACACTCGCCGGCGTGAGCTCGAGCCCGCGAAACGCCGCAACGCTTGCGAGCGCTTGTCGCGAGGTTGGCCAGAGCTTACTGTCGACTTCGCGCAGCAACCACGATGTGTCGGCCGGGCGGACGAGCTCGGCTGCATCGAGTGTGACGGCGATGCGTTTCGCAAACCTCGCGAGAGCGTCGCCATCCGCTTCGATGCCTTGAGCTGCAAGGAAGGCGGCATCGGCGCCTTCGACGGCCGCGCAGCCGAGCGAATCGCAACGAGAGCCGAAGCGCGTCAATGCCGCAGCTGGCGCGGCCGTCGTACGCGTCAAGACCAGCGCGAGCGCACGTTCCGTCGTGGGCGCATCGAGCCGGAGCAGCTTCGCGACTGTCGCGGCCGCAGCGAACGGCGCCGTGACGTAGGTTGGCCAAACGCCGCGATAGATCAGCGTGGCGCCGCCGATCGCGCGGCCGAGCCGCTGCATCGCTTCGTAGCCCGTGGCGACGGCCGCTAGCAGGGCTCGTCCATCGGCCCGCCGCCGCACGGCCAGGGCAAGCGCGGTGGGCACCACGACGGAGCCGACCGTCGTGCACGAAGCGACGTCGATGTCGTCGACCTCGGTCGCGCGCGTCGCGCCGACGTAGAGGCGGCAATCGGCGAACCCGAGCATGACTCTCTCGCCGCTCTCGCCCTTGCCGTAGTCGCGCAGCGCGCGGCCCTCCGGCGTTTGCAGCCCGACGACGAGCGCGCCGAGCGTGTCGAAGATGCGTGCGCGCGCGGCATCGAGCGTCGCTGCGTCGAGCGCCGTGAATTCGATGCTCGACAGAATCCGCGCGAGCTCGCCGAGCATCGAACCGTGAGCGCCGGAGTTCGCCGCCGTGGACATTCGGCGCCGCGACTAACCTGCGATCCGCAACGACTGCAAGCGCTGCGCGCCGCTCGGCCCGACGGTCGCGACCGCGGCGTCGATCGACGGAGCGGGACCGGCGGCGACGTGCGCTCGCAGCGCCAGCACGCTGCCCGCGACGAGGCGCTCGGTGCCGCCGAGACGGATGCGCACGCCTTCGTCGTGCGCGAGCCCGATCGTGCCGCCGAGCCCGTACTCGAGCGCGGCTTGCCCTTCGGCGGGCGAAAGTTCGACCACCGCCGCCGCGGCCACCTCGCCCGTGGTAGCACCCGCGCGCGCTACGCCAAGCATCGCAGCGACGGCCTTGTGCGCCGCCGTCGGCTGCGAGATCGGCGCCATCGCGGCGGCCTCCGCCCAATAGCCTTGGTACTGCGCCGCGACCCAGAGCCGGACCGGCGAATGCCGGCCGTCGAGCCGCCCTTCGAACGGCCGCAGCTCGGGGCCACCCATGTTGACGAGCACGCGCACGTCGCGCGCTTTGCGCGCACGCGCGACGCGCTCGGCCTCGAGCATGGCGGCGGCGTTGTCGCCGCCGCCGACGAATTTCGCGAGGCCCGCATGGACCGCGTCTTCGACCACTCCGAGCGTCAAGCGCATCGTCAAGATCTCGCGCGGCCGCTTGACGGCGCGTAGCGCGCGCAGCTCCGCATCGAACGGCTGAAGCGTGTAATCGGCGAGCGCCTGCTGCACGCGCGCGGCGGCACTGGCCGGAAGATCCGCGGCACCCGCAATCGCAATCGTCCCGCTCGCGATGCCGCGCGCCCGCAATTGCTCGCGCACGACCTCGAACGCCTTCGGCCCGCCGCCCGACATCACCCGATCGAGCCACGTCAGCGTGCGCATGAAAGCGAGCTCACGGCCGCCGCCGAACCCGACGTAGACGGCCTCGCCGTCGCGTGGGATCAGCAGCGCGCCGCCGGATTGGAGCCCGGAGAGATACGCCATGTCGGCGTAATCGACCATGACGCCGAGCAGGCTGTAATTCACGACGACGAGCGCCGCGAGCCCTTGCTCGCGGAGCCGTCCGCGCACGGTTTCGACTCGAAGGGCGTACTCGTCCTCCGGCAGCACGTCGCGATCCCACGACGAGTAGCCGCGCTTCAGAACCGGTTCCATGCTGATCACGCTCCGCTCCTACGCTGCGATTGTGCCGAGCGTGCCCATGCGGCTCGTCAAGTTCTTGGCGCCGTCTTGCGTGATGATCACGGGCTCGCCGCACATGATGTAACCGGTTTCCGGGATGTACTGATTCGGGTGCATCACGAACACCATGTCTTCCTGCATGTAGTGCTCGTAGCCGGGAGCGACCTCGGGCTCCATCGAGCCCAAGCCCATGCTGTGACCGCGCGTGCGCATGTACGGCGGCTTCGTGTACTGCTCGTAGCCGGCGGCCGCGATCGGCTTGTTGATGACGTCGACGATCTCGGTGACGGAGACGCCGGGCTTCGCCGCGCGCATGCCCGCTTCGAGCGCCGCCGTCAGCAGCGCGAACTTCTCGAGCTGGAGCTGAGACGGGCCGCCGAGCACGGCGCTGCGGCAGATCTGGATGAACTCGCCTTCGACGGCCGGCGTGATCTCCGCGAGCACGAGATCGCCCTTCTGCAGCACGCGGTCGGTCGGAAAATGCCCCGCCGTGTTGTGCTGCGACGCCGACATCAGCTGGAAGTTGTCCTCGCCCCCGAGGCTTCGCATGAACACCTCGAGATTCGCGGCGAGCTCGTACTCGCGCATGCCGACTGTCGTCGTCTCGATCAGGTTCCGATAGCCGCGCTCGGCGATCGCGACGCCGCGCCGCGTGCAGTTGAGCGACCACTCGTCGCGGATCTTCGCCGTGTCGCTGATGAGCTTCTCCGCGTTCAGCGGCGCGCTGCCGAGCTCGTGCGGCCAAGCTTCGGCGATCGCTTTCGGCTGCAAGTTGCCGCCCGCGACCGCCAGCCGCTTGCCGCGAAGGTTCCGCTTCTTGATCTCGGCCCCGACGACGGAGAGGAATTCCTCGGGCTGCACGGCCACGAATTCCATCGTCGCGCGCTCGCGATAGCGCGCGGCGTCCCAGGTCGGCGTCAGGATCGCGAGCGGCTCGCCGCTTCGCGGCAGGATCACGGCCATGTGCGGGCCGAGCTGCTTGTACGCGGACGCGTACCACGCGGGATTCGTGCCCGTGAACGCGTGATGACCGGAGCCGTAGGCGACGAGCGCCTCCGCGTCGTTTTCGGCGAGCCATGCACGCAGCGCACCGTGACGCCGCGCGACGCTGCGCGCGCGCACGGCGGCGTCGGCCGGTGTGAGATTCGCGGTCATTTCGCTCCTCGAGAACTGCGCGCGCGCATGTCGCGGCGCAGCGCAGCCGTAGCCGCGGCGTCGACGGCAGCACGGCCCGCCGTCAACACGACGCCGTACTGCTCTCTGGCGTGCGCCTCGGAGATGTACTCCTCGTGCACGTCGCGCAGCACGCGCGCGGGGTCGCGCTCGAGCGGGTCGCCCCAGCCTCCGCCGCCGGCCGTCATGTAGAGCACCTCCGTGCCCGCGGGCCACATGAGCGGCTGCGTCCTCGGCACATGGAGCTCGGCGTCGCCGGGCGCTTTGACGAGCGTCGTCGCGACTGCGCCGCTGCCGCCGCCGACGAGACCCCACGGCGGGCACGTCAACCGCCCGCCGTCGCCGCCCTGCACGTTGATGCGCCCGTCGGCGAGCGAGCGGATGCGCGTGCGCACGCCGAGCCCGCCGCGGAATTGGCCCGCGCCACCGGAGTCCGGGCGCAGCGCGCGCTCCTCGACGATGATCGGACCCTTGAGCTCGAGGTTCTCGATCGGCGCGTTGCGCACGTCGCCCTGGCAGACGGACATCGACACGTCCTCCCCGTCGGCGTCGCGGCGCCCGCCCCACCCGCCCGACTCGATGCTCATGAGCACGAAGTCGCGGTTACGCACACGGTCGCGGCCCGAGTACGCCAGCGCGGCACCGAGCGAACCGCTGTGCGCGGCCGGAATGCGGTCCGGGGCGGCATCGGCGAGCGCGAGCAGGATCGTGTCGACGACGGTCGGCAGCGGCATGCTCCAGCTCGCCATGAACGCGGGGAAGCGCGCCATCATCATGTTGCCTTCGGGAATGATGACCTTCAGCGCCGAGAACGCGCCTTCGTTGAGCGGCTCGAGCGGCGTCGTCAACGCCTTGTACGCGATGTAGGCGCCGGCGTAGGTGCGCGAGTTCGCGCCGCCTTCGCGCTCCGGCGAGCAACCGGAGAGGTCGATCGTCATGTCGCTACCGCTGACGATGACTTTGACCTTGATGTCGTAGCCTCTGCCGCGCCAGTCGATGTAGCTCTCGGCCTCGTAGACGCCGTCGGGAATCGCCGCGACGGCCGCGCGGCACTTCTGCTCCGTCTCTAAGTAGAACTGACGGATAGAAGCTTGCACGACGTCCTTCCCGTAACGGTCGAGCAGCTCGACGAAGCGCCGCTCGCCGAGCCTGCAGGCCGCGAGCTGCGAGCGCATGTCGCCCATCGCGTTGTCGGGGAAGCGGATGTTGTCGCGAATGAACGCGAGCAGCTTCTTGTCGACGACACCGCCTTCGTAGATCTTGAGCTGGTTGAACTGCAGCCCTTCACTCCAAGGGTCATACGCGCGATTGCCGGCGCCGAATCCCGTCGAGAGCCCGCCGACGTCGACCCAGTGAGCGCGCACCATCGCGAACGCAACGAGTTCGCCGCGATAGAACACCGGCGAATAGACGACGACGTTGTTCAAGTGCTGCCCGGCCGTCGCTTGATGGTTGTGCAGCAGCACGTCGCCCGGCGCAAAGCCGTCGCGGCCGTAGCGAGCGACGGCATCCTTGACGACGACGCCGAGGTCTGCGACGAAGTGCGAGACGCCACCGATGTTCTGCGAGATCAGCGCGCCCTCGACGTCGAGCAGCGCCGTGCAGTAGTCGCGCACCTCGTAGATCATCATGTTGTACGAGGTGCGCTGCAGGTCGACGCTCATCTCGTCCGAGATCGCAGGCAGCGCGTTGCGAATGACCTCGAGCGTCACGGGATCGAGGTGCTGCGCGTTCGGTTTCTGAATCGCGCTCACGACTCGCGCCGCCGTACCGTGACGACGAGCTCGCCCGTCTCCGCTACGCTCAAGCGATCGCCGGGGAACAGCACCGTCGTCGACGCATATTCCTCGATGACGGCCGGACCCTCGATCGTCAGGTCGGGCGTTAGCCGTTCCCGCCGATAGACGGCGCACGTCGTCGGCTGCACCGCACTATCGAGATGGGTCGCGCGTGTGCCGATCTGCGCCGCGCCCGCACGGGCGGAGAGCTTCGGAAACGTGATTCGAGGACGCGCGCCGATCGCCGTGAGTCTCAGGTTCACGAGCTCCAGCGGCTCGTCCGGAGCGGCATGACCGAAGCGGTCATCATGGATCTGCGTGAAGCGGTTCTGAATCGCCGCGCCGTCGGCCGCCGCGATCTCGGCTTCCGCCACCGGGATCTGCAACCAGAACTCCTGACCGACGTAGCGCAGGTCCATCCAGTACTGAAACGAGCGCGCCGTCGACGCTACGCCCGCGTCCTCGAGCGTCGCGTTGCCGGCCGCGAGCAGCTCGGCATAGATCTTCCCGAGCTCCCCCCAGTCGGCCTCGACGAGGCGGCGGTAATGAGTGCGCACGTAGTCTTGGCGCACGTCGGCCATCAGCATGCCGAGCGCCGAGAAGTGCGCGGGCAAGTTCGGCACGACGACGGTCGGGATCTTGAGATCGCGCGCGATCTCGAGCGCATGCAACGGCCCAGCGCCGCCGATCGCCACGAGCGCGAAATCGCGCGGGTCGTAGCCGCGCTCGACCGAAACGCCGCGAACGGCGAGCGACATCTTCGCGACCGCGATCTTGACGATCCCGAGCGCGGCTTCGACGGCGCTCATGCCAAGCGCGCCGCAGAGCTCCGTCTCGAGCCCGCCCCGCGCAGCGGCCGTGTCGAGCGGCATCTCGCCGCCCAGAAAGCTTTCGGCGCCGATGCGCCCGAGCACGAGGTTCGCATCCGTGACCGCGGGCCTCGAGCCACCGCGCCGATAACAGATCGGGCCCGGCTCCGACCCGGCGCTCTGGGGGCCGACTTTCAAGGCTCCCACTTGATCGATCCAGGCGATGCTGCCGCCGCCGGCGCCAACCTCGACGATGTCGACGACGGGGAACATCACAGGGTGCCCACTCGCGTAGCCGCCGATGTGATAGCCCTGCGCCACCGACACTTCGTTGTCCTTGATGAGGCTCGTCTTCGCGGTCGTGCCGCCCATGTCGAACGTGATGAGGTTCTTGAGCCCCAGCGCGGCGCCGACGCGCGCCGCTGCGATCACGCCGCCGACGGGACCGGACTCCATCATCGCGACGGGCAGCTTCTTCGCCGTCTCCGGCGACATCACGCCGCCGTTCGATTGCATGATCAGAAAACGGCCGTCGAACTCGTCGCTCGCCAAGCGCTGCGAAATCCCACCGACGTACTTGCTGGTTTCGGGACCGACGTACGCGTTCATGACCGTCGTCGACGTGCGCTCGTATTCGCGGTATTCGCGGACGATCTCGTGCGACAGCGACACGTAGACGCCCGGCAGCGCCGCCCGCAGTTGCTCGCCGATCGCGCGCTCGTGGACGGGATCGGCATACGAGTGCAAGAAACACACGGCGACGGCCGCGGCGCCCGAGGCGCGCACGGCGGCGACGATGCGTGCAATCTCGTCCTGCGCGAGCGCGGTCAACCGCTCTCCCGTGGCCGCGAGGCGCTCGTTGCACTCGAACGTGCGCGAGCGCGGCACGAGCGGCACCGGGCGCTTGAAACGGAAGTTGTAGGCCTCGGGGCGATTCTGCCGGCCGATCTTGTAGACATCGCGCGTACCGCGCGTGACGACGAGCGCCGTCTCGGCGCCTTTCTCCTCGATCGCGATGTTGATCGCGATCGTCGAGCCGTGCACGACGGTCGAGGCATTCCGCGGCGCAATCGTCGCCTTGCGCAGGCAATCCCATACGGCCTGCGGCAGATCGCCGTGCGTCGTGAGCGACTTGCTTTGGCTCACCTCACCCGTGGCCTGGTCGAACGCGACGAGGTCGGTGAACGTGCCGCCGATGTCGACGGCCACGCTGAGGCGTCCATGGCTCGCTGCGCCCAACTTGGCCCCCCTTGTCGCCCCTGGCTGAACGGTTGGAGGCGCTCGAGTTCTCACGCGCTCGAGTCGGCCCCGTCTTCGGACTCTAGCCGCCTTCGACGCCGGGTCTCAAGCCGAACCGCTGAGTCCTGCCACGGCGGTGTGGCCGGAATCGACCGTTCGCATGCAGCTCGCTGGTCTGACCAGTCGTACTAAGGCTCGCGACGAGCCGACTATACTTGTGCCTCGCGGCCTCTTGGGCGGGTGTACTTCGAGTCGAGCGGAAGAGTGAGACGAACATGCTGACCGAGGCCGACGTCGCAACCGTCTGCGCGAACGCGATCGCCTTCCTGAAAACAGCGCGCGAGCCGCACGCGCTCTTGTTCATGGGACTCATTCACCGGCGTTTCGGCGTAAAAGAGTTCGCCAACGCCCTCGAGACTTACGACGAGATCCTACCCGAGCATCCCGACCGGGCGCCGGTGCTGCGCGTGTTTCGCCGCATGTTCGATGCCAATAATCCCATTGAACCCGAGGACTGGAAGCATGTGACGATCCAATCGGATCGGTTGCTCGTGACGGCCCTCTATTGCGACCGCCTGGGTTTGCCCGAATCGTTCGCTGAAACACTGGCCCGCGCAGTCGGTCAAGGAAAATACGCAGCGACGCACGCTCTGCTGGCGTGGGTGTGGATCCAGGAGAATCGGTGCCAATTAGCCGTACCCACTGGGTTCTTCGACGACATGTGTCGGGCGGTCGCGAGGATCATCGAGGAAGACCCGACGTCGGTGAGCGACATCAAGCTCGAGGCCGGCGCGTTCCTATGTCTCGCACGACAGGTGCACCGCGTCGATCTCAACTTTGTCCGGCGCGTCATCGCGTTGCGCAACGAGGACGGCGGCTGGGGGAGACCGGTCGAGGGCGCGGGCAACCCCGGCGAGTCCTCGTGGCACTCCACGATCCTCGCCCTGATGATCTTGCTTCACGTACGATTCCCCGCGCCGAAAAACGGCGCGTCCTGATCACGCCGCACGATGGAGGCGTGACCGAGGACGGCGGCGGGATGAGCACCGCCGCCAAGTGCTCGCGGACCGTTCAGAGCATCAGAAATCCATCGTCATGCTGACGAAGTAACGACGCCCCAGCTGATCGAACGTCGCACTGTACAGATCGCCGGGAACTTGCGACGCATGCTCGCAAGTGTACGGATAAGGTGCGCGATTCGGCTCCGCGCCAACGCACGGCGGATCCTCGTCCAACAGGTTCTCGACACCGACATTGAGCCGGTACTTATCGCTGAACGTGTAGCCGAAGGTCGCCGAAAGCAATTGCTGGTCCGGATACGTGCTGTAGCGACACGCGTCCGCCAGCGGGTTGATGCGGCAGCTGGCGTCCTGGAGCTCCGGCCAGTACTGGTGCCTCAGCGAGGCGTTCCACGGTCCTTTGAAGTAGTTGAAGGTCGTGAACAACCGGTACTGGTAACGCTGACACTGAATCTGCAGCGAGCAGCTGTTGTACCCGGCGTTCTCGACCTCCGGCAGATCCGGGCGCTCCTGCGTGATCGACTCGAGACCCCAGTTTGCGACGGTGTTCATGCCGAACTGCCCGCCCCACAAGTCCCTCCTCCAGTCGAGCTGCACGTCGACGCCGGACATCAGCGCATGGCCCTGGTTCGTGAACGTGCGATCGACGTTCGCCGGCGCGCCGTTCGCCGGATCTCGATTGACGAGCACACAAGCCTCCGTGTTTGGATCGCCAGTCGGATTGAATGAGAGGTCCAGGCAGCGCTGATAGATCGCGTCTGCATTTTCGAGCGCGATCATGTCTTCGATCTCGATCTCGTACCAATCGACCGTCAACGTGAAGTTGTCATGGAAGTCCATGACCATGCCGAGAGTGAACGTGTCGGCCTGCTCTTCCCTCAAGTCGGGATTACCGAAGCTGTTCGAGACGCCGGTGTTGCCGACGGTCGGCTGCAGCGCAACCGGGCGATTGTCGTAGTACTCGAACGCACCCGTCGTGCCCATGAGCTGCCGGCAGATCTGATACGCATGCTCCGCTTGTGCCGCATTGGGCGACGAGGCGCCATAACCGAGATCTGCTTGGAGATTCCGAGAACAATGGTCGCGAGTGCCGATTCCCCCGAATATCTGCGTACGCGCGATGTAGAGCTCACCGAGGTTCGGTGCGCGGAACGCCCGATTGAACCCGCCGCGCATTCGGTAGCGACCCTCATTCCCGATTCCCCAATCGATCAGCGCCTTGTAGGTCTCGAGAGTGGGCATGTTCTCCATGCTCCAGTCCGAGTAGCGGCCGCCGAGCTCGACGTTGAAGTGGTTGGCCACGGCCGGCCCATCCGAAACGATGGGGACCACGAGCTCGCCGTATAGCTCGGATACGTCGAATTCGCCGAAGCTCGGTTCATTCGGGTAGGTGCCCGCGATTGGATCGAGGAAATTGGCGTTGTCGCTCAAGTTATCCGGAACGAAATTGAAGCTGTTCTCGCGATAGGCAAACCCGAGCGCGTACTGCAACGGGCCGGCCGACATCTCGGCGAGATCGCCGGTGATGTTGGCTTCGAGAATGGTCTGCGTCATCTCGCGCTCGTTCTTGAGACTCGGCGCTATGATCTGCACGCAATCCTTCGACGGCACGAACCGCTGCATGATCGGCAGCCCGGATGTGCAGGTCGGCGTGCTTTCGGCAAAGCCGCTGTGGGTCGGATTTGGATCGAAGATCGCATTGCGCCCGTAATTCGGGACCAGATACAGAGCCCTCAGCGACGAGAGGCGGACGGAGCCGAGCTGATTCACGAGGTTGTCGGAGCGACCCGTCGATAGATTGACGTCCCAGACGTCGTCGCCGCTCGGCAGGTTGCCCTCGAGGCCCACCGCAAACTGTATCGTCGTGGTGGTGTTGGTGGTGGAGCGGCCATTGCCTACCACGGTTCTCAGGTAGTCGGGGGAGCGGTTACCCCAGATAATCTGGTTCGGATCCGGGCGCGTCATGAACAGGTTGTAGATCTCGGGTGTCGTCGGCCATGCCTCCGACATCGTGCAGCCGGGCAGGCCGTCGAGCCACGGCATGGCTGCCGTCGGCGGCGCATCACACTCGACGCCGAAACGACCGTTGATCGTGTACGCCGCGTTCGTCCTGTCACCCAAGTCGGCAACGCCGTTGCCGTTCACGTCGATCAACGAATCGGGAACGTCGTAGATGCTGCGATCCGGCGCGGCGCCCGGGTACAGCGGCGTATTGTTGCCGCGGTAGACCTGGTTGCCGAACGGCACCGCCGCCGCCCACTGGTTGATGTTCGCGGCCGTGGCGCCGAGGCTCGACTCCGTCTGCGTCCGCGTCACCGAGGCCTGTGCCGTCACCCTTACGTTATCGGAGACGTCGAAATGGCCATTCGCGAACGACGAAAGACGCTCGAGCGGTGACGAGGCCCATGCATAAAGGTTGTTCTCTTTGATATAGCCGTTCGGCGCCCGAACGAATACGGGAAGGCCGGCAAATTCGCCCTGATGGTTGCCGCCGGACCCCGGAATATTCGGGTCATAGAGCGGGCCGTTGAAGCGGTAGCCGCCTGGCGCCATCGTCGGACCATCCTGCGCGAAACCCATGCCCGTGAAAATCGTGCCGTCGTCGTTGGTGCGGTAGTTGACGGTGTTGACGTTGTTGGGGATCGTGCCCGGCGGCAGCCCATTGAAAATACAATCGACGCACGTCGCGGTGCCGAGCGGGGTCCGATCGTTGCCGGCGGCTCTCCACGCAGCGAGCGCCGCTGCCGACTGAACCGGCAGATTGGTGTTCACGTTGGGGACCGGCGACGAGAAATTGACCTCGTTCCTGATCCACGGCGTGCTGCCCCACTCGAACACTCCGCCCGGCGCGCTCGGATCCGCAAAGTCCGCGATGCGCCAGTCTCGTTCCCACTGACGCTGCAACGAACGCGTCGCGCGCTCGACACCCACCATCACGTTGCCGCGATCGTCGGCCACATTGGCACCGAGCAGTGCCGAAAACGTGATTTCCTGGTTGCCACCATGCTCGGTGTCACCGACCCGGAGGTCCACCGAGGCACCTTCGTAATCGTCCTTCAGAATGAAGTTCACGACGCCGCCAACGGCGTCGGCGCCGTACACCGCCGAGGCTCCGCCCGAAATGATCTCGACGCGTGCGATCGCCGACGACGGAATCGAGTTCGTGTCGATGACCATGCTCGCATCGACGGGCATTCCGCGGCGACCGTTGATGAGGACGAGGTTCCGGTTCGGACCGAGGCCGCGCAGGCTAACGGTCGATACGCCAACGGTGTTCGTGGCGGTCTGTTGCACGTCCGTCGTCGTAAACTGCGTGACGGCCGGCGTGAACTGAGGCAGGCGATTCAAGATCGTTTCGACGCCGATGGAGCTCGTCTGATCGAACATGGCCTCGTCGACCGAGACGACCGGAGCGTTGGCGGTGAAATCCTCGCGACGGATGCGCGAGCCCGTGACCGTCACTTCCTCGACCCCCGGCTGTTGAGCGCCGACCACGGCCGGCAGCCCAACGGCGAGAGCCGATGTCACGATGATGCCGCTCGAAGCGGAGATGACAGCCGATTTGACTCCGGTGGCATGCGGCCTCCGGGCCGATGCCAGCGCTGTGTGTAGAGAGTCGGCGACGGCCGACGACAATGCGCTAAACCGTGGACGAACGTCGTGCGTGTGATTCATGTTCCGCCCCCTTTAAGGACATGTTCCACTGACGACGGGAGATTGATGCGCGCGCGGACGCACATCTGTTTTAGGTATCGTGATTGCTAGTGAAAGAACCCCCGCCGTAACTTTCGGCCCGAACGTAGCACGCCGATACAAGAGCACGCAAGGCGCGAATGCAACGATGCTGCGAAACGAAATTCGCTGTCCCAGAAACGATACGATGTGCACGCCCTTCACGAACTGAGCGAATGAGACATGACGGACAGCGACGGTGTCGCAGGAGTCGACCCGCCGCAGCCAACGCGCTGAACTTGTTCGCGACGCCGCTGCTGATTCACACTCTTGCTCGACGCGCACGCGGTCAACGCGGAGCGAAGCGAATCATCCTCGCGCGTGAAGGTGAGCCTCGTGCCTGCAACGATCAAACCCCGGCGGCTGGCAATCGACGTGGCATCTACAGCAGTGCGGCGACACGCCGACGCAGCGTGTGCTCGGCTTTGTGCGCACGACGGTCAGTTCCACACTCACCGCAGCGCCCGCAGCGTCCTCGGTTACCTAGCGAACAGCATCAACATGGTGCGTGCAGCACTATCGTGCGCGGTACTTATCATCTCGGTGCACACGGCCGACGCGCAGCAGACCGACGCGACCGCGGATCTCGTGAGCTCTTGGCTGCTCGTCGCCGCGGAACGCGACATCGCGAGCGGCCAGGCGCGCCGCGTCACCGGCGCGCGCGGCCTGCTCGTCCTCGACGGCGCTGGCAACGTGTTCGAGTTCTTCACCGCTCCGAGCGCCGACAGACCCGCTTCGCTGCAACCCGATGCGCGGCGCATCTTCGCGGACAACGGCGGCTTTTGGGGACGCTACGACGCCGACCCCGCCGCCGGTCGAATCGACTTCGAAGCTGAGGAAGGTGTCAGCCCGAGCGTGCGGGGGCTGAAGTTTTCGCGAAGCTATGAGCTCGCCGGGGACAGGCTGATCATCGTCTCGACGGACGAGCCGCAAGCCCAGCGCGACGTGCGCTTGACGTGGCAACGGGTCCCGACGATCGAGCACCTGAGCCCCGCGTACCGGGAGGTCGTCGGATTCTGGCGTCACGTCGAGGAAGCACGCTTGGACACCTCCACCGGCGAGGTGAGTAACCGGCGGCAACGAGCACCGAGCGTCATCGTTTACACACCGGGCGGCTTCGTCGGCGTCCACTTCCCGGCGCTGGGGCGCGCACCCTTCGCCGGAGAAACGCCGACCGAGGAGGAAGCGCAGGCGACCCGCAATTATCTCGGATACTACGGCGCGCTCGGCGTATACCCCGGCGAGGTCTTCCACGACGTCCTCGGCGGCGTAAGCCCAAGCGCCGGCGCAATCCTGCGCCGCTTCGCGAAGATCACCGGGGACGAGCTCGTCGTGACGATCCCGAGCGGCAACCCGCAATCGACGCTTGCCACGACCGTCCGCCTGCGGCGGTTGAGCGGCGCCGACGACATGCTGCCGCGCGCGCGCTGACGCGCGCACCGACTGGCGCTGCTACTCCGCGCTCGGAGCGCCGATACCAGTGCTGGTGACGTTCAGCTCCGAGCCGTCGGGTAGCGTGACCGAGCCGCCGCTGGCCGACAGCGAGCCGTCGCGCGCCCGATAGCCGAGAACCGTCACCAAAGTGCCGGGCGGCAGCGAGTCGCGGTTCCACCCGCGCCGAATCAGCGCGTTCGGTGCCCCGCCTTCGATCGACCACTCCTGCTCCTCGCCGCTCGCCGTCTTCACCTTCAAGAAGATCCGCGAGTGCGGGTTCGTGAACACCATCTTGATGACTTCGCCTTTGAGCTCGATGGGCTGATTGATGTCGAACTCGGCCGCGAACGAGTGGTGCGCGAGCGCCGGCGCGGCAAGAGCCGCGAGCGTGGCGGCAAGCGCGGCGGACATGAGCGTGTGTCGTGACATTGAATCGCCTCCTACTGACTACCGGACGGCCGCGCCGCATCCCCGGCCTCGAACTTGCCGTAGAGCAACGGCTCGGAGAACTTCACGCAATTGAACTCGAGCAACCGCGCATCGGCCTCGGCGCGCCGATAGAGCGGCATGCG
>Ga0134127_10001037_pt1 | contig 21525 bp, 23 predicted proteins | sample KB31753_FD_96459 | JGI IMG/M metagenome (GOLD analysis project Ga0134127, IMG submission 96459) | Terrestrial soil microbial communities with excess Nitrogen fertilizer from Kellogg Biological Station, Michigan, USA - KB3-175-3 | ecosystem: Environmental > Terrestrial > Soil > Unclassified ... | reverse complement strand
GGCGGGTTCGGAGGATCGGGCGGCGCATGCTGAGCCGGCGGCGCTTCGGCTGCCGGCGCTTTCGGTGCGGCCGTCGGCCGGCGCGTCGCCGGACCGAAGTCATCCTTGCTGATGACCTCGACTTCCTCGTCGAGCTGCGCGCGCAGCTGCCGCGCCATGGCGCGGGCGCGGCCGGCCCAGCGGCCGACCTGGTTCGCGAGCTTTGGGAGCTTCTCGGGACCCAGCACCAACAGCGCGATGCCGAGGATCAGGATGATCTCGGTGAAGCCGACCTCGAACATCCGGCCTTACGCGTTCTTGGACGAATCGGCGCTGTCGCGCTCGCCCTTGCTGGAATCGAAATCGGCATCCGGCCGATCGTCGCGGGCCAGCTTCTTGCCGGACTCGTCGTCCTCGCCCTCGTTCATCGACTTCTTGAAGCCGCGCACCGCGGCGCCGAGGTCCGAGCCGATGTTGCGCAGCTTTTTCGCGCCGAAGATCAGGAGCGCGATCGCGAGAATCACCAAGAGTTCGCGAAAACCAATACCCATGTCAGGACTCCGGGCCGCGCACCGGGCGGCAACGGATCATGATACGCCAATCCCCTCGGGCCCTTCGTGAGGATGGACCCGGATCCAGAAGGTCACTGGACCGTCGTTGACGAGCGACACCCGCATATGGGCGCCGAACCGGCCCGATTGCGCGCCCGGGAGTCGGTTTTCGGCGCGCTTTGCCATAAATCCGAAGAGTCTCTCCGCCTCCGCGGGCTCCGCAGCCCGGCTGAACCCGGGCCGCAGGCCCTTCGCCGTGTCGGCCGCCAGAGTGAACTGCGGGACGAGCAGCAAGCCGCCGCCGGCATCGAGCACGGAAAGGTTCATGCGACCTTCGATGTCCGCGAACACGCGATAGTTCACGAGCCGCTCGAGGAGTCTGTCGGCCGAGGCCTCGTCGTCGCCGCGCTCGACGCCGACGAGCACGAGGAGCCCCCGCCCGATGCGCGCAATCTCGCGCCCGTCCACCTCGACGGTTGCGCCGTCGACGCGCTGCAGGAGGCCGATCATCCCGCCTCAGCCCTTGTCCAGGTGAAACCGGTGCAGCACGCGGTGCATGACGGGCCCGAGCACGAGCGCAGCGGTCGCGATGAAGACGAGGCCGGCGTAGAGCGCGAAGCATCCCGCGAAGACCTTGCCCGCGTCGGTCCTCGGGATGTGCACGGGCCCCATGCCGCCGAGCAGCATCGTGGTGTCGAGGAAGGCGTCGAGCGCCGAGAGGTGCTCGAGGCGCATGTAGCCCGCCATGCCGATCGCGACGGAGCCGCCGATCAGCACGAGCGCGACGGCGAGATGCGAGAGCACGCGCCGGACGAAGGCAGTAGGCGCGAGCAGCGGTTGTCTGCGCGTTTCATACATGGGGATTAGCCGATCCTGGGACCGATCCTGGCCGACATGATGAGGTCGCGTTGCCGCTCCTCGCCAAGCATGAACGCGTGCGATCCGACGGGATCGAAGCCGGACTTGCGGTAAAAGGCAATGGCCTTCGTGTTGTGTTCCCACACGCCGAGCCAGAGGCAGTCTGCGCCCGCCGCCGATGCGCTCGCGAACGCGTCCTTGAGCAGCGCCTGCGCAACCCCCTTGCCCTGCCAGGCGGCCACGACGTAGATCCGGTTGAGCTCCGCGGGCCGCTTCGCGACGACCTGCGGCTGCGGCCTCACCGGCATCAGCTGCGTGAACCCGATGAGCTGCCCGGACGTGACCGCCAGCGTCGTCACGATACCGCGGTTCGAGATCTCGCGGGCCTGCATGTCCGGCCCGAAGTAGCGCTCGCAGTGCAGGTCCAGGTTCGAGGGCGCATTCCGTTCGCCGAAAGCTTCGCGGAACGTTCTCTCTGCGAGCACTGCGAGCGTCGGCGCATCACCCGGAACCGCGCGACGCAGCGCGAAGCTCATCCCGGCCCCGCCTTGCGCAGTCGCCTGAGGAAAACTTCCATCTCCTTCGCCGCCTGGAAGTCGCCGGCCTCGCGCGCCGCAGCGATGCCGCGCTCGTAAACTTCGGCGGCGCGGCCGGCTGAGCCGGCGCGCGCATGCGCCTCGCCGAGTGCCTTCCAGGCAGCCGAGTAGCGCGGGTTCTGGTCCACCGCCTGGCGCAGGTGGTCGATCGCGGTCACGAGGTCGCCGGACTTGAGGCATTCCTGGCCGAGCGCGAAGCGCAGGAGCGGCGAGTCCTGGCCCCGCTCGAGCATCAGTTCGAGGTTGCGGCGCAGCGGCACTTCAGCGCTCCCAGAAGGCGGGTGTCAGGAGAAGGAGCAGCGCGAAGATCTCGAGCCGGCCGATCACCATCGCGATCGCGCAGACCCACTTCGCGGAGTCCGACACGTCGCGGAAGGTCATCGTGACGTCGGCGAGGCCGGGACCGACGTTGTTGAGCGAAGCGGCGACCGCCGACCAGGCGCTGACCTGGTCCATGTCGAACATCATGAGGAGCAGCATCAGCGCCGCGAAGACGATCGAGTACATCGCGAAGTAGCCGCCGACCCCGAGGATGATCCGCTGCGGCACCGGACGCCCCGCGAGCTTGACCGGCACCTCGGCGTTCGGGTGCACGAGCTGCTTGAGCTCGGCGACGCCCTGGCGGAAGACGACGAGCCAGCGGATCACCTTCATCCCGCCGGTCGTGGAGCCCGCGCAGCCGCCCACGAAGGAGAGCAGCACGAGGAGCGCCGGCAGCGCGCCGGGCCAGTGAGCGAAGCCCTCCGTCAGGAGCCCGGTCGTAGTTTGCATGGACACGACCTGAAAGGCCGCGTGACGGACGCTCTCGGCGAGCGTCGCGAACTCGCCCATCGCGCGCAGGTACAGCGCGGTGAAGGCGGTGACAGCAGCGGTCAGCAGGAAGTACGCCTTGAACTCCGTGTCGCGCCAGTAGGCGGCGATCTCGCGCCGCTTCAGCACCGAGAAGTGCAGCGCGAAGCTCGCCCCGCCGAGGAACATGAAGACGGTCGCGACGAGTTCGATGCCGATACTGTCGAAGTGCGCGAGGCTGTCGTCGTAGGGCGAGAAACCGGCCGTCGAGACCGTGCTGAAAGCGTGCGCGACGGCGTCGAAGAAATTCATCCCCGCGACCCAGTAAGACCCGACGCAGGCGGCGGTCAGCGACACGTAGATCGCCCACAGCGCCTTCGCCGTCTGCGTGATGCGCGGCGTCAGCTTGCGGTCCTTCATCGGTCCGGGCGTCTCGGCCTTGTACAGCGACATGCCGCCGATGCCGAGGATCGGCAGGATCGCGACCGCGAGCACGATGATGCCCATGCCCCCGAACCACTGGATCTGCTGGCGGTAGTAGAGGATCGACTTCGGCAGCTCGTCGAGCCCGACGATCACCGTCGCACCGGTCGTCGTGAAACCCGAGACCGCCTCGAACACCGAGTCGGTGAACGACAGGTCCGGCACGTCGCTGAGGTACAGCGGCGTCGCGCCAGCGAGCCCGAGGAAGACCCAGAACACGGCAACGATCAGGAAGCCGTCGCGCAGGCGGAGGTCGCGGCGCACATTGCGCGCGGGCATCCACAGCAGGAATCCCGTCGCCGCCACAATGGCGGCCGCGGCGACGAACGGCTCCCAGTGGCCGTCCCCGTAGATGAACGAGACGGCGACCGGCGGCAGCATCGTCAGGCTGAAGATCATCAGCATGAGGCCGAGGATCCGCTGCGCCATCCGGAAATTCATGTGCGGATGCCGGACTGAAACAGCCGGCCGACTTCCTCCACATGGCGGCGGTCGGTGAGGAAGAGGATCACGTGGTCCTCGGGCTCGATCACCGTGTCGTGGTGCGCCATGATCACTTCGCTGCCGCGCACGACCGCGCCGATCGTCGTGCCCTCCGGCAGCTCGACGTCCTCGATCTTCTTGCCTGCGATCGGGGAGCTGCGCCCGTCCGTGTGGACAATCGCCTCCATTGCCTCGGCGGCGCCGCGCCGCAGCGAATAGACGCGCACGACGTCGCCGCGGCGCACATGCTCCAGCAGCGCGCCGATCGTGACGGTCTGCGGCGAGATCGCGATGTCGATCGGGCCGCCCTCCATCAGCTCGGCATAGGACGGCTTGTTGATCAGCGCCATGACGCGGCGCGCGCCGAGCTTCTTGGCGAGCATCGCGGAGAGGATGTTCGCTTCCTCGGCGTTCGTGAGGGCGACGAAGACGTCGGCGTCGTCGATGTTCTCCTCGAGCAGGAGGTCCTCGTCGGCGGCGTTCCCGGTCAGCACCAGCGTGTTGCGCAGAGTCTCGGCGGCGCGGCGCGAACGCTCGGGCGAGCGCTCGATCAGCTTGACCTGCACGCGGTCCTCGAGGGCCTGGGCGAGGCGGAAGCCGATGTTGCCGGCGCCCGCGATCACCACGCGGCGCACGCTCGCCTCCTCGGTCGAGAATTCCTTCATGACGAGGCGCATGTCCTCGCGCGCCGCGACGAAGAAGATCTCGTCGTGCTCCTCGATCGTGGTCTCGCCCTCCGGCAGGACGCTGCGCCCTTTGCGGTAGATCGCGGCGACGCGCACCTCGCGGTTCGGGATGTGAGCGCGCAGCTCATGCAGCTGGTGCCCGACGAGCTTGCCGCCCTTGAGCGCGCGCATGCCGGCGAGCAGCACGCGACCGTCCGCGAACTCGAGGACCTGAAGCGCTCCGGGGTAGCGGATGAGTCGCTCGACGTAGTCGGTGACGAGCTGTTCCGGGCTGATCGCGAGATCGACAGGGATCGCGTTGTCGCCGTAGAGCTCCTGGCGGCCGTAGTAATCGGCGGAGCGGATGCGCGCAATCTTGGTCGGCGTCTTGAACAGGGTCCATGCGACTTGGCAGGCGATCATGTTGACCTCGTCGCTCGAGGTCACCGCGAGGAGGAGGTCGGCGCCCTTGCTGCCCGCGGCGAGCAGCGTCGACGGGTGGGCGGCATTGCCGGATACGGTGCTGATGTCGAGGCGGTCCTGCAGCTCGCGCAGCACCTCGTCGCGCGTGTCGACGACGGTGACGTCGTTCGCCTGCTCGCGCGCGAGCTGCTGCGCGGCCGTGCTGCCGACCTGGCCGGCTCCGAGGATGATGATCTTCACGCTAGTCCTCCGGTCGGACGCGGATTCTAGCGCACGGGGGCTGGTTCGGCCGTGGCGCGCGGGCAGGACGCGGCCGGGACTCCGCTCGTTCGCTCCGCCGGAACTTAGTCGCTCTCTCGCGGGTCCCGGCCGCTTGCACCGCGCGCCACGGCGGCACCGGCCCGCCACGCGCGAGGTGGCGGGGTCCTCGGGAGCAAATGCTTAAAGTTCCGGCAGCATTTGCGAGCGAGGAACCCCGCCGGACCCCGCGCGTGGCGCTCTCGGCGCAGCCGCGACGTTCGTTCAGGAGATCTGCTCGAGACGGGCGAGCTCGTACATGAGGATTTTCTGGCCGACGTTCTCGAAGTTCACGTGGACCTGCCGGCTCTCGCCCTGGCCCTCGAACCGGAGGATCGTTCCCTCGCCGAACTTCGGATGCCGCACGCGCGTCCCGAGCCGCATCGGCAGCTCCTCGCCGGGCACCTGCAGCGCGCGCGAGCGACGGCGCGGCGATTCGCCGGCAATGGCTGAGGCGAGCGCGATGCGGTCCGAGGCATAGAGCGGACGGCTCACCGAGATGCGTGGGCGCACATCCTCGATGGCCTCGGGAGGAAGCTCGGACAGGAAGCGCGAGGCGTCGCGGTAGGAGGTGCGGCCATAGATGCGCCTGCTCTCTGCGTGCGTCAGGTAGAGACGCTGCATCGCACGCGTCAGGCCGACGTAGCAGAGGCGCCGCTCTTCCGGCAACCGGTCCGCGTCGAATGCGGAATGCTCGGAGGGGAACAATCCTTCCTCGAGGCCGACCATGAACACGGTCGGGAACTCGAGGCCCTTCGCCGAGTGCAGCGTCATGAGCTGCACGCTGTCGAGGCCTGTCGCGGCCTGGGCCTCGCCGGACTCCAGCGTCGCGTGCGCGAGGAAGGCACCGATCGGCGACAGCCCGTCGTCATTCTCGGGCTCGAAGCCTTCTGCGGCGTTCACGAGTTCGTCGAGGTTCTCGACCCGCGCCTCACCCTTGTTGTCCTTCTCCTTCGCGTGGTGGTCGCGCAGGCCCGAGTGCTCGATGACGTACTTGACCTGCTCGGCGAGAGGCAGTTCGGCGATCGCGGCCGCGAGTCGGTCGACCAGGGCGTAAAAGCCGCGCAGCGCGCCGGCCGCGCGGCCGGGCAGCGACGGCGCGAGCTCGATGCCGGCCTGCCAGAGGCTCCGGCCGTGGTCGCGCGCGTCGTTGCGCAGGAGATCGAGCGTCGCGCCGCCGATGCCGCGCGTCGGCAGGTTCACGATCCGCTCGAACGCGATGTCGTCGTCGCGCGACTGCGTGAGGCGCAGGTACGCAAGCGCGTCCTTGATCTCGGCGCGCTCGAAGAACCGGAGGCCCCCGTACACGCGGTATGGGATGCGCGCCGCCATGAGCGCCTCTTCGAAGGCGCGGGACTGCGCGTTCGACCGGTACAGCACCGCGGCCGCGGAGAGCGGCAGCCCGCGGCGCTCGTGCTCGCGGATGCGGTCGATGACGAAGTCCGCCTCGTCGCGCTCATTGAAGGCCGCGTAGACGCGGATGGGGTCGCCGCCCTTGACCGCGGTCCACAGCTCCTTGCCCATGCGGTCCGTATTCTTCGCGATGACGGAATTCGCGGCGGCGAGGATGACGGCCGTCGAGCGGTAGTTCTGCTGCAGTCGGTAGACCGTCGCGCCGAACTCGCGGCGGAAGTGCTGCATGTTCTCGACGCGCGCGCCGCGCCAGCGGTAGATGGACTGGTCGTCGTCGCCCACCACGAACGGCGCGCCGGTCTTGCCGACGAGGAGCTTCAGCCAGTCGTACTGGATGCCGTTCGTGTCCTGGAACTCGTCGACCAGGATGTGGCGGAAGCGATCACGGTAGTAGTCGCCAAGGTCGGGCACGTCGCGCAGCGTCTCGTAACAGCGGAGGAGGAGCTCCGCGAAGTCGACGACGCCCGCCTGCTCGCAGCGCTCCTCGTACAGCCTGTAGAGGTGGATGAGCTGCTTGCGCGTCGGGTCGTTGCGGTCCGCGAGGTGCTTCGAGCGACGGCCCTCGTCCTTGTTCGCGTTGATGAAGCCCTGCACCTCGCGCGGCACCCAGCGCTGCTCGTCGAGCTTCTGGTCGCGGATGACCTTGCGGACCAGGCGCTGCTGGTCGTCCTCGTCCAGGATCTGGAAAGTCTGCGGTAGCCGCGCCTCGCGCCAGTGCCGTCGCAGCATGCGGTGCGAGAGGCCGTGAAAGGTGCCGATCCAGAGCGCGTCCGCCGGCATGCCGAGAAGCGATTCGATGCGCCCCCGCATCTCCGAGGCGGCCTTGTTCGTGAAGGTGACCGCCATCAGGCCGTGCGGAGAGACGCCGTGCTCGAGGATCAGCCAGGCCGCGCGGTGCGTCAGCACGCGCGTCTTGCCGCTGCCGGCGCCCGCGAGCACGAGCACGGGCCCGATCGGCGCCGTCACGGCGTCGCGCTGTTCCTCGTTGAGCGCCTGCAGCAGGTCGTCGGCGGGCATGGGGGGCGGATTTTACTGGCACTTCAAGGGGACGTTCACCTTGAAATATGGCTCGCTCCCGACATGCGAGGAGTTCCCCTTCATTTCAAGGTGAACGTCCCTTGAAATGATCGTCCTACGGCCGTTTCTCGCGCGAGAACTCGATGAGGGAGAGGCAGAGGGCGATGACGACGGGGCCGAGGAAGAGGCCGATCATGCCGAAAGCGGCGAGGCCGCCCAGCACGCCGATGAACACCGCGAGCGTCGGCAGCGAGCGCCCCGAAATCAGAAGCGGCTTCAGGAAGTTGTCCACGCTGCTGATGACGACGCCGAAGCCGATCAGGATCCCGGCCTGCGTGTAGCGCTGCTGCACCACGAGTGCGATGACCGCGGGTCCCCATACGAGCGCCGTTCCGCCGAAGGGCACGACCGAGAGTACCGCCGCCACGACGCCGAACACGACCGGCGCGGGCAAGCCCACGACCGAAAACGCGATGCCGCACAGGAAGCCCTGCACGATCGCGGTTACCACCGTGCCCCGCACGACGGCGCGCGTCACCGATGACAGCCGGTCGGCGAGCTCCTCGCGCCGCTCCGCCGGCAACGGGACGAGCGCGGCCCCGAGGCGCGCGATCGGGCGCCCGTCGCGGATGATGAAGAAGAGGAGGAACAGCATCACGGTGAAGGAGAGCACCGTGCCGACCGCGCCCATGAAGGCGACGCCACCGTACGACGCGAGCTGCTGGAACAGGTTCCGGGTGCCCTCGATCAGCCAGGATTGAACGTGCGCGGCGCTGATCTCGAGGTTCCGGTCGAGCCAGTCGAGCAGCGGCGCGATGCCCGGAATCCGATCGAGGTGGCTGAACGTCGACTCCCGCTGAGTCCCGACCCAGCTTTGCAGGCGGCCGGCCAGGTCGCCGGCCTGCCGTGCGAAGGCGATGGCGAGCGCCGTCAGCGGGCCGAGGAACAGGACGAGTGTGCCGATGGTCAGCAGGAACGCGGAGATGGACGCGCGCCCGCGCATCCATTTCGTGAGCTTTTCCTGCGGGGGCTGGAGCAGGAAGCCGATGAACAGCGCCCAGGCGATCGGACCCAGGAATGGCTCGATGATCTTGTAGAGCAGGAATGCGGTGAGCGCGAGGCCGCCGGCGCCGAGCAGGCGCTGGTAGAAGACCACGTTCTCGGACTTGGTCACGCCGGCCTCAGAGTGCCGCGCGGATGCGCGCCGCGTGCGCGGCGAGCGTCGCCTGGTCGGCGGGGTCCGCGGCGTGGATGCCGAGGTCCTTGCCGTGGTAGCGCGGGATCACGTGGAAGTGCAGGTGGAACACGCTCTGCCCCGCGGCAGGGCCGTTCAGCTGCGCGATCATGATACCGGGCGGCGAGAACGCCTTCTTGATCGCGCGCGCGACCTTCTGCGCGGTGCGCACCGCTGCCGCGACGGAATCCGGCGGCGTCATGAAGATGTCCTCGGCGGCCGCCTTCGGCACGACGAGGGTGTGACCCTCCGCCTGCGGCATGATGTCCATGAAGGCGATCGTCTCGGCATCTTCGTAGACCTTGTGGCAGGGAATCTCGCCGCGGACGATGCGGGCGAAGATGTTGTTGTTGTCGTAGGCCATCTCAGGTCTCCCCGTTCAGGTCTATCGAGATCACGCAGTGATCGGGCCAGCGCCCGCCGGCCGGGTAGTCCCAGGCCCGGTAAGAGCCGGGGACGAGCCGCCGCGCCAGCCGCTCGCCAAGAATAAGGTAGTCGATCGGCATGCGCTCGCGGTGCCCGTTGTTGCAGCCGATGGCGCCGTGCCCCGTGCCCGGGTTGACGAGGTCCGCGCCGGGCGGGTCGCCGTCGTCGATCTCGGGCCAGAGCGCGACGATCCGCCCCTGCGCGTCGCGGGAGGCCTCGCGCTCCCGGTCGAAGCGCCGGTTGAAGTCGCCGACGACGCCAAAGGCCTCGCCCGCTCTTGCGCGCGCATCGATCCAGTCCTCGAGAGCCGGCACCTGGCGCTGCAGCGTCCGGCAGTCGGACCGCTCCGACGCGAGGGAATCGTAGTGGCAGGAGGATTTCAGGTGCACGGCGAGAAGGCGGAGCTCGTGTGGCGTGCCCGGCTCGATCGTGATGTCCGCCCCCCAGCGCACGTCGTTCTCGGGCAGCCCGAGCGCGCGGACATCGCCGTTGCAGCGGAACTTGAGGCCCGGGCGGACCGCGAAGCCGACGTTTTGAACGTGCCGGCGCTTCGTGAAGCAGAAACCGCGATCGGGAAAGATCCGTCGCGCCACGTCTGCGCCGTCCGTTTCCTGAAGCGCGATGACGTCGGCCGGCACGGTCGCCGCGAAGCGGCGGATGCGATCGAGGTCCTCTGCGCTCCAGCGGCCGCGCTTCACGAGGTCGCAGGGGATCGCGCGCTCGTCGCCGCCCGCACGCCGGTCGGGCGCGAGGCAATGCGACGCGAAGCCGTCGAAGGCCTCGGGCGTCATCATCCACTCGAGGTTCCAGGTCGCGAGCGTCAGCTGCTCGGCGGAAGCTGCAGCGTGGGCGAGGGTGAGCGCGAGCCCCGCTGCGAGGAGCCGCATCAGCCGCCCGGCTGGCGCCGGTTCGCGACGAGGTCGGCGACAACCGCGGGATCGGCAAGCGTCGACGTGTCGCCGAGGTGTTCGTGCTCGTGCGCCGCGATCTTGCGGAGGATCCGGCGCATGATTTTTCCGGAACGCGTCTTCGGCAACCCCGGCGCCCACTGGATGTGGTCCGGCTGCGCGATCGGGCCGATCTCCTTGCGCACCCATTGCACGAGCTCGGTGCGGAGCGCGTCGCTCGTCGACTCGCCGCTCTTCAGCGTGACGAAGGCATAGATGCCCTGGCCCTTGATGTCGTGCGGGAAGCCGACGACCGCCGCCTCGGCGACCTTCGCGTGCGCGACGAGCGCGCTCTCGACCTCGGCCGTTCCAATGCGGTGGCCCGAGACGTTCATGACGTCGTCGACGCGCCCGGTGATCCACCAGTAGCCGTCCTTGTCGCGGTGCGCGCCGTCGCCGGTGAAGTACTTGCCGCGGTAGGTCGTGAAGTAGGTGTTGATGAAGCGCTCGTGGTCGCCGTAGACCGTGCGCATCTGGCCCGGCCAGCTGTCGAGCAGCACGAGATTGCCGTGCGCCTCGCCCTCGAGGACCTTGCCCTCGGAGTCGACGAGCTGGGGCCGGATGCCCGGCAGCGGCAGCGTCGCCGATCCCGCCTTGAGTGTCGTCGCGCCGGGCAGCGGCGAGATCAGGATGCCGCCGGTCTCCGTCTGCCACCAGGTGTCCACGATGGGACAGCGCCCGTCGCCGACAACGCGGTGGTACCACTCCCAGGCCTCCGGGTTGATCGGCTCGCCGACCGTGCCGAGGAGCCGGAGACTCATGCGCGAGGCGGCCTTCACCGGCGCATCGCCGTCGCGCATCAACGCGCGGATCGCCGTGGGCGCGGTATAGAAGATGTTGACCTGGTGCTTGTCGACGACCCGCCAGAAGCGGGACGTGTCGGGGTAGTTCGGCACGCCCTCGAACATGAGGCTGGTTGCGCCGTTGCTGAGTGGACCATAGACGATATAGCTGTGGCCGGTGACCCAGCCGACGTCGGCCGTGCACCAGTAGATGTCGTCCTCGCGGTAGTCGAAAACGTTCGCGAAGGTGTAGTTGACGTACACGAGGTACCCGCCGCTCGTGTGCAGCACGCCCTTCGGCTTTCCGGTCGACCCAGAGGTGTAGAGGATGAAGAGCGGATCCTCCGCGTTCATCCGCTCCGGTTCGCAGCTCGGCGGCTCGGCGGCGGTGACGTCCTCAAAACGGACGTCGCGGCCCTCGACCCAGCCCACTTTCGCGCCGGTCCGCTTCACGACCACGACGTTCCGGACAGGCAGCTTGTGCGAGGCGATCGCCTCGTCGACGTTGGCCTTGAGCGGGACCTTCTTTCCGCCGCGCACGCCCTCGTCGGCCGTGATCACGAGCGTCGAGGCGCAGTCCTCAATGCGACCGGCGATCGACTCCGGCGAGAAGCCGCCGAACACGACCGAGTGGATCGCCCCGATGCGCGCGCAGGCGAGCATGGCGACGACCGCTTCCGGCACCATCGGCATGTAGATCGTGACGCGATCCCCTTTCTTCACGCCGAGCTTGCGAAGCGCGTTGCCGAGGCGGCAGACAGCCTCGTAGAGCTCGCGGTAAGTCACTTTCCTCGAGGCGCTCGGGTCGTCACCCTCGAACAGGAGCGCGGTCTTGTCCGCGCGCTTTTCGAGCTGCCGGTCGAGGCAGTTGACGGAGACGTTGAGCTCGCCGTCCTCGTACCAGCGGATGCGGAAGTCGTCCGGGTCGTACGAGACATCCTTGATGTGCGTCGGGAAGCGGTACCAGTCGATGCGCTTTGCGACCTTCGCCCAGAAGCCAGAAGGGTGCTTGACCGATTCGTCGTAGAGCCGCGAGTAGTCCGCAGCCTTGACGACCGCCTTCGCCGCGAATGCCTCCGGCACCGGATGGACGTGGACGTGTGCCGTCAAAGATCGGCGGCCTTGAAGGTGTCGCAGTCGTCCACTGAACCACGCTTGAAGCCGGCGCTGAACCAGCGCATACGCTGCTCTGAACTTCCGTGCGTGAAGGAATCCGGCACCACGGCCCTGCCCTGACTGCGCTGGAGCGTGTCGTCGCCGATCGCGGCCGCGGCGTCGATGGCTTCCTGGGCGTCGCCCGCCTGAAGCACGTCGCCGTACTTGCCGACGCGATTGGCATAGATGCCCGCGAAGCAGTCCGCCTGCAGCTCGAGGCGCACAGAGAGCTGATTCGCGGCATCAGGATCGCGCTGCTGCAGCCCGCTCACCTGGTTGGCGATGCCGAGCAGGTTCTGGACGTGGTGCCCGACCTCGTGCGCCACGACGTAAGCGCGCGGGAAGTCGCCGGAGGCGCCGAGCTGCTCTTGCAGCTGGTCGAAGAACGCCAGGTCGATGTAAAGCTTTTCGTCCTGTGGGCAATAGAACGGACCCATCGCGGCTTCAGCAAATCCACAGCCGGAATCGACGGCGCCATTGAACAGAACCAACGTCGGCTCGCGGTATTCGCCGCCCATCTCCTTGAATAGGGCGTTCCAGACGTCCTCGGTATCGGCGAGTGCGACCGCCGTGAACTGCCGCCATTCGGCTTCATTGGGCGACTCCTCGTAGGGCTCGTTGGTGGTTTCAACGGGCGCCTGCTGGAGCACGGCCGTCGGGTCGCCGCCGAGGAAGTACACGAGGAGTGCGATCGCGAGCGTGCCGATGCCGCCGCCCACGAGGCCGCCGCGGCTCACGCGCATGCCGCGCCGGTCCTCGATATTTTCGCTTTGCCGGCGTCCTTCCCAGCGCATGGCGGTTACCTCCCGAAGGGTCAGCTCACAACACGGGCCGCGGCAGGTAGTGGTCGAGCAGGAGTGCCGCGAACAGGAGCGCGAGGTAGTTGATCGAGAACCGGAACGCGCGCATCGGCAGGTCCGCCCGCTCCGACTGCCGGAGCTCCCAGGCCTTGTGCAGGAAGATTGCGTCCAGCGTGAGCGCCACGGCGAGATAGAAAAAGCCGGCCATGCCGGTCAGAAACGGCAGCACGGTGATGACGGACAGGAGCACCGTGTAGTACCAGATGAACTGCTTGGTGTAGGCGACGCCGTGCGTGACAGGAAGCATGGGGATGCCGACGCGCGCGTACTCCTCGCGGCGCGCGATCGCGAGCGCCCAGAAGTGCGGGGGCGTCCAGGCGAAGATGATAAGGAAGAGAAGGAGTGCATTCGGGTCTACCGAGCCGGTCACGGCCGTCCAGCCGAGCACGGGCGGCGCCGCGCCGGCCGCGCCGCCGATCACGATGTTCTGCGGCGTCGCGCGCTTGAGCCAGACCGTATAGACGACGGCGTAGCCGATGATCGAGAAAAAGGTGAGCACCGCCGTCAGCGCATTGACGAGGAGCGCGAGCACCAGCATCGAGCCTGCGCCCAGCACGAAGGCGAAGGAAAGCGCATAGGCCTCCGAAACAGTCCCGCGGGGCAGCGGGCGCATCCGAGTGCGCGCCATCTCGGCGTCGATACGCGCGTCGAGCACGTGGTTGATCGCCGCGGCCGACGAGGCAGCGAGCGCGATGCCGATCGTGCCCCAGACGAGGGCCCCAGGCGGCGGGAATCCCGGGACCGCGAGGAACATGCCCACGATCGCCGTGAACATGATGAGCGAGACGACCTTGGGCTTCGTCAGCGCGAAATAGTCGCGCGCCCGGCCGGAGGCCCGGGCAGGATGCGCCGTCGTGTGCGCTTCGCGGGCGGTCATGAGGCCGGAAATGCTATCACCTCGGAAGCTCCGCTTCGCCCGCGCCGTAGGTGAGGCCGGTGGCAGCGCGGGCGCGCCGCGCCACCTCGCGCACGAGGTCGCGGAGGAATTCGGAGAAAACCCGCACGCGGGCAAGACGTTGCGCTGCCTGCGTGTGGACGACGGAAATGACCGGGCCCGGGATGACGTGCTCAGGCAGCACGATCTGCAGCCGCCCTTCCATCAGCGCGCGCGCTGCCATCAGGTCGAGCGCCTGGGCGATGCCGGCCCCGCTTGCGGCGGCGAGCGTGACAGCCTCGGTCTCGTTGACCGTCATTGCGAACTTCATTGCCTCCGGCGGCTGCATGCCGTCCGCGAACTCCCAGGGTCGCGGCTGCACTGACTCGGGCGGCGTCCCGCCAATCAGCTGGTGGCCGGCGAGTTCGGCGACGTGCCGGGGCCGGCCATTCCTTGCGAGGTAGCCCGGCGACGCGCAGAAAATCCAGTGCGAGCCCGAAACGGGCCGTGCGACGAGATTCGGGTCCGTGATCGGCCCACCGCGCACGGCGAGGTCGACGCCCTCCTTCACGAGGTCCACCACGCGTTCGTTGAACCGAAGCTCGACGTCGATGCCGGGATAGCGCGCGAGGAACTCGGGCAGCGCGGGCAACAGGATGTGGCGGCCGAAGGCGCCGCTGACGTCGACGCGTAACCTGCCGGTCGGCTGCTCGCGGCTGCGGCGCAAAGTCTCCTCGGCCGCCGTCATTTCCTCGAACACGCGCTGGCAATGGCCGAGGTAGTCGGCGCCGGCCGGCGTGACCGCAACCTTGCGGGTCGTGCGGTTGAGGAGCTTCAGTCCGAAGCGCCGCTCGAGGCGACGGACATGCGTGCTCACCATGGCACGGGAGAGGCCGAGCTCATTGGCGGCACGGGTAAAGGAGCCGAGCTCGGCCACCCGCGCAAAGGCTCGCATGGCCTGGAGGGCATCCATAAGGCTATTAGTAAATATTAATGAACAATAAAGTCAAGATTAAGACGTTTATCAGAACAATAACGGCGCGTACCTTCTATCCCGTACGTAACGGGAGAGAGCCATGTTCCTCTTCAATCGATCGACGCTGGCGGTTGGGCTCGCGCTCGTGATCGCCGCGCTGCCGGTCCTGATCCAGTACCTCTGACGGCTAGCGGATTGCCGGGCGGAAGCGCCCGACTTCCGAGCGCGGGCTGAGCGCGCGCAGGAGCGCAACCGTCGAGAGCACGACGAGCACCGCACCCGCGTTGTGCGCGGTGCCCAGCCAGAGCGGGAAGCCCCGCCAGACGAGATTCATCCCGATCGAGATTTGCAGGACGACCGCGGCCGCGACGGCGGCTGCGGCAAGTTTCGCTGCCGCCGACTGTCCGCGACGCCAGGCGCCCGCAACGACGAGCGCGAGCACGATCGCGGTGACGTAGGCGCCAAGGCGGTGCGTGTAATGGATCGCGATTCGTGCCGGCGCATCGAGCACGCCGCCTTCGTAGTCGATCCCGAGCCCGCGCCAGAGGGTAAATCCGTTCCGGAAGTCCATAGGCGGCCAGAAGGAGGCCTGGCAGGTCGGAAAATCCGGGCAGGCGGCAGCGGCGTAGTTCGTGCTCGTCCAGCCGCCGAGCGCGACCTGGGCGATCACGATGGCGAAGCCAAAGAGCGCAAGCCGCCGCACGGGCCGCTCTGCCGCTTTCAGTTCGCGCCGCGCGGGCGGCAGCGCGAGCCACCAGAGCAGCGACAGTGTCGCAAGGCCGCCGAGCAGGTGCAGGGTCACGATGAGTGGCTTCAGGAGCAGCGTCACCGTCCACATGCCGAGCAGCGCCTGCATGACGAGCAGCGCGACGATCACCCAGGGCAGTACTTGCGGCTGCGCCGGGTCGCGACGGTTCAGCACCGAGAAAACGGCGAGCCCGACGACGATGAGACCGAGCGCACCGACGATGTAGCGGTGCACCATTTCGTTGATCGCCTTCTGGTAGTCGAAAGGCCGGTCCGGGTTTGCGGCATTGATCGCTTCGGCCTGCGCCGCGGCCTGTGCGGGATGGATGTGGCCGTAGCAGCCGGGCCAGTCGGGGCAGCCGAGGCCCGCGTTCGTCAGCCTCACCCACGCGCCGACGACGACGACGATTGCGCACAGGAGCGTCGCGCCGAAGGCGGCGCGGCGAAACCACGTCATTCCGCCGGTTTCGGCCATCGTGCCTCCGCTGCGCTCACGCGCCATCCGAGCATATGGGCTTCAGCCGCCAGTGCTCCGGATTCCGGAGATCGAGCGCGCCGACCCTGAATTCCTCCTCGTCGAAGCGGCTGGCGACCGGCCGGAACAAGACCGACGGCGCGAGGTCGTCCACCGTACCCCGGCGCAGGAGCGTCTTCGTCGTGTGTACCGGCCTGAAGCCGAGCTCGCCGAGGATATTGCGCAGCCGCGCGTCGATACCGAAGCCTTGTGCTGCGAGGGCGAGGAAGTCGCCATTTCCGCATACGTGCTCGAGCACCGGGCGCAGGGCGCCTTCCCGCGACTCGCCGTAATCCAGGATCGTACCGGTACGCCCGTCGGGTGACACGTCGAGGACCACATACGCGTGCGGCGTATCGCCATCCATCCGGAAATAGAATGCGTACCGGCGCACAGGATTCCGGTAGCGCCATGCAAAAAAATCGGCGTCCTGCCGGACGCGCAAGGCGGTGCCGTCACGCTGTTCCGCCGCGATGATCGCCGCCATGTCCGCTGGCCGCGGCGCATCGGCTACGAGGATTTCGCCGAATCGGCCGAAGCGAATGCGGCGGTGAGCCGCAGACGATGCTGCGCGATCCTTGCGCTTCGACCAGGCGTGCACAAACCAGAGAAACGGATTGAGGCCATGCCGCTGCCAGAGCACGCGCTTGCCGAGCGGCTGGAAACCGAGCGAGAGATAGCCAGGTCGCGAGTTACGGCCCGAGGTCAGGTTGATGAAGTAGCGGTAGCCCGCCTTCCCGAAGTCCGATGCCAGCTTTCCCATCCGGACCGACAGCCCCTGGTTCCGGTGCTCCGGCGCCACGACCGTGTCGCAAGGGTAGAGCACGCCCACATCCGTGCCGTCGTCCGTGCGGAACCGGTCAGCCATGTAGCCGCGGAAGCCGACGGGCTCACCCTGGTGCAGTGCGACAATGCCCAGCACGCCGGTCGCGGAAGGATTTTCGACATGCCGCCACTCGAAGAAACGCGCGCACAGCTCAGGTCCGTAGGGCCAGAGGCCGGCCAGCGCAGCCAGCACGCCTTCGCGATGTTCAGGCCGGAAGCGCACTATCTCGTACGCGCCCGCCGTCATGCCCGGCGGCTCGTCGCGTCCCGGTTCCCGGCGAGACGGCTGTTCACGACGGCGACGAGCGCATCGAGCGCCGGCAGCCGCATCGATTTCTGGGCGGCGACCGCCTGCACCAGCTTGTCCAGGCGCTCGATCTGCACGGCGCCATTCGCGATCGCGCGCGCCGCGGAGGAGGGCAGCGTCAGCAAGGATGCCGCGGCGGAATAGGCCTCAAAGGGCACGAGGTCTTCGTCCGCGGCGCCAAACCGGCGAAGCAGCTCGACCACCCAGCCGTAGATCGCGCGGGAAGCCGCCGGGTCCTCGTGCACGGCCGCGTCGATCGAACGCACGCCGCCCTCGAGGATGCAGCGGTAGTTGCCGGTGATCAGCATCGGCCACTTGGAGAGCGGCACGAATGAGGACTCGTGCACCCGTAGGCGCACGGGCAGGGCGATCGGGCCGTCCGGCGTAGGGAACCTGGCCGCGTCGATGTCCCTTGCGAGCCTTTCGAGCAGCGAGGTTTGCGCCTCGAACTCGAATTGCGCGGCGCGGAAGTTGGTCGGCAGGCGCACCTGGATCACGTTCTCCAGCCGTCCCGGCACGTGCGCCGCCTGCGGATCCGCGCTGCAGATCGTGAGCAGCAGAGGATCGAGCGATTCCCAGACGCCGGCGTCCGCGTAGCACGACCGGCACGGCGCGGTCGCGAGGCCCGGGATGCGCGCGAGGTAAGGCAGCGGCGGCATGTTCATGATCGAGAGGCAGGGCCGCTTCGCGGCCGTCACGCCGGCGAGAAGCGTGCGCACCTCGGGTGCGCGGAACTGCGGCTCCTGCATCGCGAAGACGACCAGGTCGTGCTTGCGCGGATCGACGTCGGCAGGTGCGGCCGCGGTGAGACGGCCCGGCAGGCGCCGCGAATCCACCTCGACGGAATCGGCCCGGCCACGCACCGGAAAGTAAACGCGCGTGCCCTCGCGATTGATGAGCGCCGCGACCCGCGGCAGGGCGACGAGCTCGACGGAATGCCCCGCGAGCAGCAGCTTGGTGGCGAACAGGGAGCCGTAGGAAGCGCCCAGGATCAGGATCGAGGACATGCTATCCGATGTTCGACAGACGCAGCAGCCGTTCCATGTCCTTGAGGAGCCCGCGCGCGGAGCCGGACGCAGGATAACTCATCATTAGGTTGCCATGCGGATCCACGACGTAGATGCCTGGCGCGCCGTCGACCGCGGGCGGGAACTGCGCGAGGAAATCGGTCCCGCCCGGTGCCGTCGCCGCGAGCACAAGGAGGTCGGCGTCGCGTGACTGGAACTCGACGTTGCTGCACGCGCCCGCGTGCAGCAGTACGCGGCGCACGCGCGATTCGTCCTTGCCGAGCGCGACGCGGATGCGCGCGAGCTCATCGAGCAGCGCCCGCGTACGCTCGTCGCAGACGGTCGCGGGGAGAACGAGCGACCATTTGCCTGCGAACAAGCCGGCCGGCGCAGGGCGGCCGTCCGTCAGCACGACGCCCGAGACCGCGAGCGTGCGCGGCGGGTCGATCAGGAGTCCGTGCGCATTGACCGCCGGCCGCCAGCCGGCGCTGTAATAAAGGAGTATGGCCGCGGCGAGCGGCACGAGAAAGATCGAGCCGACGACGAGCACGTGACGCCGCCCGGACCGCTTTTGCGCCTGCCCGGCGCTCATCCGGGCTGCGACGGCTTGCGAAAGCTCAGCACGAACCAGATCGCGCCCGCGAGCGCAGCGAACGCGAACCACTGCACCGCGTAGCCGATGTGCCGGTCGATGGGCGTGCCGGGCAGGCTCCAGTCGCGTACATAGCCATCCGGCACGGCCGGATCGAGCAGCACCTGGTGCGGCGACAGCTTGCGTCCGAGCTGTTGCGACAGGTCTTCCATGTTCGGGTACTGGACCAGCCGCGGCCAGCCCGGGGCGGCGGGCGCCTTGAGCCAGATGCCGGGACGCGGCAGCTCGTCGATGCGCCCGACGACCGTGCGCATCTCGCCGTCCACGGCGACGTCGGGTAGGTCCTTGCGCGTCGCGCCGAACGGCTGCCAGCCGCGGTTGACGACGACGGCGCTGCCGTTGTCGAGCAGGAAAGGCGTCAGCACCTCGACGCCCGCGACGCTCTCGTGGCTCCGGTTGTCGAGCAGGAACTGGTGTTCGGGATCGTAATGGCCGCGGAGGGTGACGCGCGTGTAGCGCGGCGCGTCGGGCGGGAGCTGGCGCCAGTCGATCGCCGGGCCCGCGCCGCCGAACTTCGCGGCGAGCTCGCGCTTCTCCTCCGCGCGGCCGAGCTGCCAATTGCCGAGCGCGACGAACAGCACGATGGCCGCCGCGGTCAGCACAGTCGGCCCCGGCCGGGGGGCAAATCGCGATCGGCGAAGGTTCACCGGGATATACTCCCGCCTCCACACCTGCGGGAACGACCGATGTCTGGCGTGAAGTGGCTGGTACTGCTCATCTTTTTCGCGATCGTCCTGAGCCTGGTCTCGGCCATGGTGCACCTCGTCCACGACTACAAGGGTGAGTCGCGCCGCATGGTGCGCGCGCTGTCCATCCGCATCGGACTCTCGATCATGCTCTTCATCGTCCTGTGGTGGACCTGGAAGATGGGCTGGATCGAGCCGCATTCGGTCGGCGGCTGAGCCGGCCGCTCAGTCCGCAGAATCCGCGAGCGCGCGGACGGACGGCAGGTTGCGCCAGCGCCCGCCGACGTCCATACCGAACCCGAACACGAAGCGGTCCGGTACGCGGATGCCGGTGAAGTCCGCCATGACCTTCGGCCCCTGCGACCGGATCTTCACGGCGAATGCGGCTAGCAGGACCTCGGTTGCCCCGAGCTCGTAGAACCGCGAGCGGATCGCGAGGAGCGTCTCCCCTTCGTCCAGGATATCGTCAAGGAGGAGCACCGTTCGTCCCGTCACCGACTCGTGCGGCCCGGCGATCCAGACGAGCTCGCCGCCCCTGGTCTCGCGCCCGTAGCGGCGCACGTGCACGTAGCTGAGATCCAGCGCGAATCGGAGCCGCGGCAGGAGCTGCCCGGCGAACACCAGGCCGCCATTCATGACCGTGACGACGAGTGGCTCGCGTCCGGCAAGCCGCGCCGTGATCTCGAGGGCCATGCGGTCGAGCGCCGCCTGCACGGTGGACTCGCTTGCGGCCTCTTCGGAGCGCGGGACATCCTGGGTCACGCGCGGATTCTAGCGGTTCACGGGCGGACGACGCAGCGCACGTCGTCCCGGAAGGCCTCGAGGTCGTCGAGCACCCGGTCAATGGCGCCAGCCTCGAGTGGCACGACGCGCGTCACGGCCTGCGTGAGGACGAGCTCACCACGCGCGACAAATCGCATGAGCTCGCTGATCTCCGAGGCGAGGTGATCGGAGACGCCGATGACTTCGGCCTCGCGGCCGAGGAGGTCGCGGTAGGGCGCGACCGAGAGGCGCTCCTGCGTGAGGCCCGCGAGCGCGGCGCGGCCCTGGGGGGCGAGCGACTGCACCGCCTGTTCCATCGCGCGAGCCGATCCGATGAGCTCGAGGGCCACTTCGACACCGCGGCCGCCGGTTGCTGTCCGGATCGCCGCCACGGGATCGCCGGCCTTCGCGTCCACCGGGATTGCGCCGAGGCGGGCGGCGAGCGCGAGCTTCACGCGATTGAGGTCGACCGCGTAGACGGCGCTTGCGCCGAGCGCCCGCGCGAGCTGCACGGCGGAAACGCCGAGGCCGCCGACGCCGAACACTGCGACCGAGTCGCCGCGCCCGACGCGCGCCTTGCGCAGCGCATGCAGGGCGGTCGCCGAGGAACACATCATTATCGCGCCCTGCTCGAACGGAACCGCCGCCGGTAACGGATGCGCGTTCCGCGCCGGCACGCGGATGAGCTCGGCGAATCCGCCGTCGCGGTCCTTGCCGATCATCTGCCCCGTCGCGCAGAACTGCTCGCGGCCGGCGCGGCAGTCACGGCACTCCCCGCAGGTAACGAGGTAGTGCAGGCACACGCGGTCGCCTACGCGCGGCGTATCGACACCGCTGCCGACCGTGGCGACGATCCCAGCGACTTCGTGGCCGAGCGTCAGCGGATGCCGTGTCGAGCCGACGCCCGAGCGGTAGTGCGCGTCAGAGTGGCAGATGCCCGCTGCCATCACGCGAACGACGACTTCGCCCGGACCGGGCGACGGCGCCGCGAGCGTCGCGTCCACGAGCGCGCGACCGGGAGCATCGAGCCGGACGGCGCGATATGTCTTCAGCGTGACACCCTCGGTCATCATGGAATTCTAGCCATCCAAAGGGGACGGTCACATTCATAGGTGAGCGTCCCCTTTGCCTGAATGTGACCGTTCCCTCTGCCGGTGTCGGCGGCTGCGACAGAGCGGGCGAGGGTCGCGCCGGGGCGTTGCCCGCCGCAATCCGCG
>Ga0134127_10001032_pt1 | contig 21634 bp, 4 predicted proteins | sample KB31753_FD_96459 | JGI IMG/M metagenome (GOLD analysis project Ga0134127, IMG submission 96459) | Terrestrial soil microbial communities with excess Nitrogen fertilizer from Kellogg Biological Station, Michigan, USA - KB3-175-3 | ecosystem: Environmental > Terrestrial > Soil > Unclassified ... | reverse complement strand
CGCCGTCTTAATCTTCGTTTCCCTGAGTCTCGCGCAACCTGGTGACCGCACAAAGTTTGTTTACCTCATTTCGGGCCAGTCCGCCTCCGGCCTAAAAGTGACGGTTGTTACCCTCGATGGGAAGACCTCGAGTTATACGACAGACGCTTCCGGGTATGTGATTGGTATGGCGAGGGAAGGAAAGTTGATTGTCGACGATCCGGTCACAGGCATCAGATTGATTGATCGAATGCTCGACAAGCCTGAAACAGAATTCAAGGTCCCGCTCCCGATACGAGTCCGGGGAACGGTTTCCGGATTCGGCAAAGATCCGAGTTCGATCACGATAGACTGCGGCTACGGCTCGCGTTTGACCGTTTCCGATTACCAGCGTCAGGTGCACGGTCTACCTCTGGTTCCCATGCCCAGGGAGAACAAACTTGAAGGGGTAGAGATGGCTCGCGTGCCGATCCGCTGGCTGCGTTCGAATCCGAATACGCGAGGGCGCTTTGTGACCGGCTGGTTCGCGGCGCTGGAAGCGCCCGAGTTGCTGGTCTTCAACAATGCGGGTCAGACCGCAGTGCGAACGGTTCGCCTGCCGAAAGGCGTCAGAGCGAGGCAGACTATTCTGGCTGGGCCGATAACTCCGACTGCGGGAGCGACGCTTGAGGTCTCTATTGAGGCGAGCAAGACTGACCTGCCTCTTGGACTGATGATGGGTATCAAGTCTCTCAGCCTCCGCGGCGCGCCAAGGGCGCAAACGACTCAGATGCTCAGCCTTCTCAACCGGCGTGACATGGCGGTCGGACAGTTTCTCGCGAAGCGGCGTCAAATCCCACTCGAGCTTGGAGGGACAACCAAGGTCGCGGGCCTCCCGCCGATGCAATCACTCCGTCTTTACTTTGTCGGGCCGACGCCGGGCATCACGGCCGAGCGCACTGTGACCATCCCTCAGCGGGGAACTGTTCGGATAAGACTCACTGAAGACGAGCTGCTGGGCAAGCGCGAGCCGCTCGTCTCGCTGACTGGCGTCGTGAGGGTTGAGCAAGGCGGTCCGCCAGTCAAAGGCGCGACCGTAGTCTACAGCAGCTACCCATTCCGTTACGAAACAACCACGGACGACAATGGCCGGTTCACAATTCCCAGAGTTGCAGCTAACAGAGGCGGAGCGGTCTTCATAGATGCCCCGAACCCGCAAGCGGCGCCCCCTTTTGATCGCATAACCGTGACCCGCCCCATCGCGCCGTTGCCGCGCTCTGGCGCAAGAGGCTCGACTGGCGAGCAGGTTTTCGAGATACCCAGACTGACCCCCGGGGCGAGGACGTTTACACAATTGAGAAACTTAACTGCCCCAACCGCAACTCCTCAGAGTGGCTCGCTCATTACGCAGCTTCAAGAGCTTAATTACATCTTTCCTGTATGCGGCGCTAACTTCACGCAGGATGATTTACAGTATGTGAACTCTCCTGTGGTAGAGGCTTATCAGCACAAAGGAGGAGAATTCTTTGGGCCAGTCGATGTCACGATAACCTCCGCCACCGTTGACCAGAATGGTCTTGCCGTCGTCAACATGTTGTTTCCGTATGAAGGAGAATTCGTAGTATTTCTCCAGTATACCCCGTTCGTTTTTGATGTAGCCGGGGTCTTGATCGTCGGCCGCCCTGACGCCAGGGTAATATTTAGTCCCAAGAACAACCTGGCCCAACTTACCATAACCGTTGTAGACGAGAGCAATCGCCCTGTAGGTGCTGACGTGGAGGTCGATTTCCCCGGCTGGCCGTTTGCTGTTGATCCTTACGAAACCCTCACTAACAACTCCGGGCAGGTAATCGTTAACTGTGTCAGCCGAGGGCCTAACCTGGGGATTGGCATTGGCAGGAATCAACTTTTAGTTGAGATAAACGATCCCACTTATGGCTGCTTCAATGATATTGCAACGCTGCCTGAATCCGGTTCCTCGATACAGGTTCAACTCAGACGGTCCGCGTGCGGTCAGTAGAAAGTTTTGGCAACAGTAGATTCGCCCGGGCGCAGGATTCGCCGCGCCTTACAGTATTTCAACAACCAGGAACAGAAAGCTGCCATGGCCAACTTCATTCGACTAAACACGACGCTGCTCTTTTTGCCCGAAGGCTCGGATCAGTCAACGGCCCGAAACGGTTATCTCCTACCCGAAGGAACGGTCCCTCCAAAAGATCCAATATCGCTTGCCGATTCGCTTTCAGCATTCACGGGTGCGTACGTCTTCTTCCCCGGTCTGCCGTACGGCGACGGGCCGCTCGATGATTTCATCAGGACGATGTGGAACTTTCTCACAGGGTCGGGCGCCGCGGGGACAAGGTTCGCCTGGTTCGCAAGTGACGACCCGGACAACCTCAAAGCTCAGGGCCTTGTCGTCAATCAAGAGGGGACGGATTTTTTTACAAAAGATCGCCACGATTTTGATTTTGCAAATTACTCGCTGCGCCTCAGCGGTCGCAGCAAGATCGTATTTGACAATCCCGGCTCGGGATTCGACTTTGTACCTCCCGGCGAACATTTGCTGCTTGTCACGCCTCTTGGCACCGAGCCTCAGGTTACATTCCCTGTGCTGGGCCCGGTGAATCTCGCTCTGTTATCAGGCGACGGCGATGGCTGTTTCGGTTTTGCCGTCAATACCGATGATGACGGCCTGAATAGTCTGGACGTGGGCTTGCGCTACTTCAAACCTGCCTTCCAACAGCCGGGCTATGTGGATTCGCTGCGCTATCCGTTGCTGGACCTGGCTGTCGAGCCGAAAGCTGGCGTGCGGGCAATCGAGACTGACCCAACTCAATTGAAACTCGCGGTCAAGTTCGACCCCACAGACCAGTTCAACATAGATCGCACGTTTTTTGGCCTCGCTCCCGCAGCAGGCGGAGCCGCGTCTGCGCCATTACGTTCTTATTTCCGCAACCCGCTCGGCGAGGTTGTTCGCATAGTGCCGGGCCAGTCTGCGAAGTTCGTTTTCAGCACATTGGTATCTTTCGAGCCGTCGGACGAACCCGCGCCCGACCAGCCTTATTACCTGACTCCGTCAGGCGACTTCCTACTTTCAGTAGATAACGCGCTGTCGAATGAGGCCGGGCCGGGCAATTACGCCGCGAATTTGATGTGCGGCATCTCGGCGGTCGAGTACATCGAAATGGCCGGCGGAGCCCCGACCGTCCTGACGTTTCAATCGGGGGCCAATGCGTACACTCCTACTGATTACGAAACGGATCCGGACACAGGTGATCTCACGGGCGTCAAGTTCCACCCCTTCACCTCCGCGGCCGCTACGTCTTATGCATATGTAAGCGCACAGGCAAGCCCGCAGGCATCGGCCGTCAGTCTCGATTATTATGCTCAACCGCAGAGTTCCGTGCTGCACGTGCCGCTTCAAGCGACAGCCGAGGCAGATAATCCGAGCTTTCTCTTTTACGGCCCTATGATCGCAGGCTCGCTCGCGCCCGGATCCCCGGAGGCCGCTGAAGCGCCTCAGAAGTTCCCTATGGTCCCCTACGCCGGGATCACAGGCGACACGATGCTCTTCTTTCATCAGCTAGAGCTGCAACTGATAAGCCCGACACGGCGAAATAAGATACCTAGCGGCAGCGGAAATATTTCGCCGCGCATTGCGGCCCTAATGTCCGCCGCAGGGGTGACCCACGGGACGACTCCGCAGGGATTGCTGCTTGACCTTGATAACCAGGACTGGCAATCAATCACGCTCGGACAATCCGAGCTTGAGTCGCCGCCGGCAGACAATATCAAGGGGCCAAGCGACGGCGCGCGCGCTGTCTACACAACCGATCTGAATTTGAATCTGGAGGCCCTGCTGCTCTATCACGCAGATGGGGTTCTGAAGACTTCGCTTCAGAGCAACCAGCTTTTCCTGGTGATCTCAAGCGGCTCGAAATTCCTGAAGTACTGTTCGATCCCTTACGTCGTAACTTCGTCGAATCTACTCGCGCTTCACGAGCAAGGCAATGTGCCGGAAGTGATTACTCAGGCGCTCGCCCCGCTCGTCGGCAACACATACGACACGCTCGCGTCTTATCTAAAGGATGTCGCCACGCAGCTTGCCTCATACGTTTCCAACAACCCGCCATACGTCTTGACGGACCAGATCCTCAGTCAGCTAGCGACGATGGTTCGAGTACCGCAAACAGCAATCGACGCGCTTCAAAATATTGCCGGAACGAGTTTCGCGACTCTCGGCGAATTCCAATCGGCAATCCAGTCGAGGCTATCGGCCGCCGATTTCCAGAACTGGGGTTCGATAATCATTCTCTATGGCGCTCAGGGCTATGCCGCAAGCAGCGTCGCAATAATCACCTTTGTCGCGAACTTCAAAGTCGTCATTCAAGGCTTCGAGTTCAACTTGTCGCCGTATGATTGGGACCAGCATAAGACCATTCTGATATTCAAGTTTTACGACAAGAGCATCAACAGCCTCAAAGACAGTTTGGAAGCCTGGTCAAATGCGGACGAGTTCAATGACGGCTCCGCTTCGGTGCAACAGCAGCTCGGTGATCTCATAAACGACGCACGCAACAGAAAAGACCCGGACCTGGACTATTTTCTTAAAACAGTCATTGATGAGAAGAACTGGAACGGCATCGTAGCCCTCAACTGTCCCGTGCCGCTTAAGGGTTTGCCGGAGCAGCTCGAAGGGCTTGCGGCTGGCATCGATCCCGCGCAATTTGCCGCACACCACGTCGGAATAAACATTACTCCGGTACAGGTAACCGGGACGACGCTGTCAGCCCGGCCCAGCTCCATGTTCGGGCTTATAGATTACAATGACCCTGACCACCTCAAAGACCCGACAGCGATCTACCAGTACAAGGTCTTGTCGCTCAAAACGCTGATGCTCGACTCGGCGATAAGGGATTTTTCCAGCCAGGTTGAGCTGCTGGTGAACTACCTTTTCGGCGACCTCGCCAGTTTGAAAGATAGCCAGAAAGGCAACGTGCTCGATTTCAATGGGGTCTACCAAAAGCAAGGCGATAAAGGCACGTATGTCTTCACCAATCGCGATCTCAATACGTTCATAATGAACAGCCAGGTGCTTCAGACGGTCGTAGTCTCTCGCGCGCAGTTCGTGACTCTCGCTCGCGAGCAGGGCGACACAAGCCCTGAGGTGAAGACAAAATTTCTGTTTTCGGGCTTGATCGCATTCAAGGCGCTGGCCGGGTTTGACGTATTCCCGTTCGGCACGGACGACGGCAGCCAGGGCGGGTTGGCCTACAGCGCCCTTTCGATCGACATGTCGTTTGATGCGAATATCCCATCCTACAAGACCTTCACGTTTGACACGTCCGGCATCGTACTCGACACGACAACCAGCACCGCGCGCCCCGCGAGTCTGTATAACCACTTCCCGCTGAAGCTGACGGCGCTGGTGCAGGGCGGCGCCGACGGCCGGCCCGACAAGCAGAATTACATGCCCGTCGCCACGCCGCTGTCGAGCCAGGGTCTCACCGACACATGGTTTGCCTTAACGTATTCGCTAAATCTCGGCACTCCCGGCGCCCTTGCCGCTCAGGTAGGCTTCAACGCCGGTTTCATTTCTGCATGGTCGCCCGCAACGACACAGCCGAGCCTGTTCATAGGGCTATCACTACCAGGGGTCAAGGGAGGCGAGCGAGCAATCACGCTTCAGGGCGTAATCAAACTCACGTTTGGGGATGTGAGCTTCCTGGTCAATGATTCGAACTACATTCTGCAATTGCGAAACATTGCCCTGAGCATACTGAGCATTTCGATTCCCCCCAGCGGGCAGACGAACATCGTGTTGTTCGGCGACCCGACCGGGTCGGACCGCGAGACGCTCGGCTGGTATGCCGCCTATGTCAAGTCGCAAGCCGACCAGAAAAAGCCACGCGCGCTGCCAGGCGTGGCGGCAGACGTGGCGCAGTTGTCCGACCTAGTCTCAACGCGCGTAATGAAGGTTTCCAAGCCCGCCGGCAACGGATCATCAGGCCCGCCGGCCGGAACAACGACAAAAGGCAGTTGAAGCAAACTTTTCGATCAGCATTTTTAATCAAGGCTTCACAAGCTAGAGAGGCATTCTGATGACCATCACTGATCTCCTGAATCAGCTTACAACCAATAATTATCTGACCGATCAGTCGCTCGCTCTGCCCTCAATCAATGTCCTCGGGTCAAAGCCGATATCGGACCTGTTAGCCAATACGGCTTTTTACACGAACTCGGTATTGAAGCTTACGCGCAGTGAACACGGCAACCCTATAGTGAATGACACGATCGTGCTCAAAGGCACATTCGATCAGACTTTCTTAGGCCAGGCCAATCCGTCCTCGACCGTCGTATTCTTCATTGATGGAAATCAAAAGCCACAACTTTATCAGATAGTGGATCTGCCGCCGGCGTGGAAATTTTCGAACGCATTCAGTGGGCTTGCCGGAACAAGGATTGACAACTTCAAATTCAACCAGCCCGCTTTTGCGCTCGCCTCAGTAGATACAGATCTTCCGGCCGTCGCGGCGCTGGTAGCAGGGTTGAACTTCGTCGGGGGCCTTCTGATCTCTTCCCCGCCGCTGAGCAACGTCGCCTGGCTCTGGGGCAGCACGACACAACTTGAGCTTAGCGGAGGCGTGACTCTGCCCAGTGGTGCTGGCGGAGTGCCGACCATGTCGCTTGCCGCTCCCTGCGTGCCGACCGATATAAAGGTGGGCACTGTCACATTTGCCGCTGGGATTGACGCCACCTCGGAACCGGGCGACCAGGAGGCCGGGGCGGCTAAGGTCGAGTTGACGCTCACAGCCCAACTTTCGGTAGGGAGCAAATCGATCCCCATCACGGCTACACTGCCTGATGGCGATGACATCATTAATCTCGCGATGGGCAGCACAAGCCAGCCGCTCGCGACGCTCAACGATCTGGCTGCGATTGCCAACACGACTTCGCTTACAAACCTGATACCGTCGCAGTTCCCGCTGGGCAACAACCTCGCGCTGGTCAGCCTTTCACTCTCGATAGACCCGACTAGCAAGACGGTCTTTAACCTCGGCTTTGGCGTCGGCCTCGTCAACGTGGACTGGACTATCGTTCCGCCGCAGATCGTAGTCTTCAACAGCATCGTGTTTGACTTTAGCGTGCCGTTTCTCACTCAGTCGGTGATTGTGCTGACGATCAATGCGGCTTTCACGATACTTAGTGACAGCCAGCAGCCGTTGCTTCCGGCCAACGTCGAAGCCGCAGATGATTCATCGGGCGCGGTGATCGCTTTATCGGCCCAAATAAACCTGTCGTCCAAATCGCCGAATGTCATCTTCTCTGGATTCCTCGCCTCCGGCAGCATCGATGTTATAGATGCAGTTAGACAATTCTTCGGCGCGACGACGCCCTTCGACACAACGCTCAAGATCACCAAGCTAAACTTTCAAATAAATCCGAGCGACAAGACATACCTGCTCAACGCGACAGTAGACACGAGTGATATATTGACGATCCCGCTGGGGCCGGATCTCCCGGGCGCATCAAACAAAATCACCATTACCAGCATCACGCTCAATTTGCAGCGGCAGCAAACCTCTACGGCCATCCTGGTTAGCGGAAACGTGTTGTTCCTTACCAAGCAGTGGACGCTGACCGCTGAACGTCCTGGTTCCGGTCAGGGTTGGAACTTCACAGGCATGCTTGCTCCGAATCAGACATTAACGATTGGGGACGTGATTAATGGGCTTTTGCCTCCCACGTGGGGAGTGAAGCCGCCGGACCCTGACAACCTTCCGGCGATCACTGCTTTTCAGGCCAGCTTCAACACGGCTACAAAGACCTTCGGTGTGCAGGGCGGGTTGAAGTGGACCATTACCATTATTGAGAACAAGCTCGTCTTTGATCTCACTGCCACAGTCGCGCTGAAATCTACGAGGACCAACCCCAACGACAAGCCGCAGTATTCAGGTTTGATCGCGGCCGACCTGGCGCTGAACGACATAAAGCTGACCGCGCAGTATGCGTTTAAACCCGGAGGCTCACAGCTCACGTTCGTCTTTGCGGGGATCACGGCCGTTTACAAGAGCGACCCGGCCGACCCATCGCTCACCATCAGCTTCGGCAACAAGTCGCTGGGCGACATCCTGTCGTTCCTGATCGGGCTGGCAGAGCCTGGCGGCAACGCCAAGCTCCCCGCGCCTTGGAGCGCGCTGAATTCCGTCAGCCTGAACGGCCTGCAGATTCAAATCTTTTTCAAGACCGGCGGGATCAGCGTTACCTACCCGATAAAGCTCGATCTCGGATTCATCAAGATCAACATTATCGGCTTCGAGTACAAGCGACTCTACGGCAAGGGGGATGTCCAGATAGTGCTCGACGCCGACTTCCTCGGGCAGAATTACGGCGGGCAGAATGCTCTGAAATGGAACCCGGCCACCCAGTCGCCGCCCGCCTTGCCCGGAGCCGGCGCGGCGGCTTTCGACCTCCAGTACCTCGGTCTCGGTCAGCACGTTTCCTTGAGGGCCAACGACAGCTCTTTGAACACCGTCGAAGGCGTCATAAACGCATTGAAGAGCGCCGTCAAACCCATCAGCGACCCAAGCTCGAACCCGGTCTCTCAATTGCCCGGCATTCAATTCAACAGCAGCAGCAACTGGCTTATCGGCGCGCAGTTTTCAGTCGCCGGAGTCTTTTCGATGAGCCTGGTCTTCAACGACCCAAATGTTTATGGCTTGTTGATAGGACTTCAAGGCGAGAAGGCTGGGCCGCTTTCCGGGCTAAGGTTCGAAATACTCTACCGCAAGATCACCGACAAGATCGGGCTTTATCACATAGATCTGAAGCTGCCCGACGCTTTCAGGCGGCTGCAACTCGGCCAGGTCACGATCACGCTTCCAATCATCACCGTCGACATATACACGAACGGAGACTTCAAGGTGGACTTCGGGTTCCCGACCAGCCTGACTAACACCTCGCGCTGCTTCGCGATCGAAGTATTTCCGTTCGTAGGGGTGGGAGGTTTTTACTTCGCGAAGCTGAGCGGCGACACCTCAACTTCGGTCCCCAAAATCGACAACGGCAGATTTAATCCGGTAATCGAAGCGGGCATCGCGCTATTTATTGGTGTCGGGAAATCTCTCAGCTTAGGCGTGCTGTCAGGCGGCATCAGCATCACCGTCAACGGCATCATCCAGGGCGTATACGCTTACTTCGAGCCAACCGATCATAATCAGCCGAGCGCGACATTTTTCAGGCTCACCGGGACGATAGCCATAGTCGGACAGGTCTACGCCACTCTGGATTTCGGCATAATCCAGGCGAGCGTCAGCTTAACTGTTTATGCTTCGGTAAGTCTGATGTTCCAGGTTTATGAGCCTATCTACATTCAAATCTCCGCGGGCGTGGACGTGTCGGTAAGCATCAAGATCATCTTCATCCGAATCAAGTTCACCTTCCGAGCAACCATCACAACAAGCTTCGTAATCGGCAACAAGACCACGCCCCCCTGGCATGTCGTGTCGGACGGTCAATCGGGTCGCCAGCGGCTCGTTCAGAGCGGCGCTTCGCAAATTCACCCGATGCTCGCGCTGGCAAACGCATTGCCCAACTTGAGAATGTCGCGCGAGGCTCGTCCGCTCACCATGTCGCCCGTCTCGCTTGATGACAGCGCAGTCACAATAGGGCTGATGTTCACGCCCCTCATAACCAAGGCGCTTAACACAGACTTCCCGCCGGCCAATGTTCAGCCCGCGGACGTTCAGGCGCAGGTCGTCATCTCATCAATGCTGTTCATTGGAACCTCAATAGCCCCAGACGCCAGGACGCCGCTTCAGGCGAGCGTCGTTACCGACGGGGGCAGTTCCGCTGGTTTCAACGTATTGCTGACCCGCTTGCTCAAATGGGCGGTGAACAACATCGCGCAAGAGACCGACAGCGTAACCTCTAGCGAGCTTGAGCAGATTCATAAAGACCTGACTGAAGACACGGCCTTCGATCAGTATTTCGGCTACACCAACCTGAGCGACTTCTTTACGAACAGTAATATCACTTTTCAGATCGACGCGCGCCCAACCAGCGGCGATCCCGTCAGTGCGGCATTCTTCCCGATGATCCCTGCCCTTGCGCTCACGACGCCCAATTACAGCTTTGATTTCGGGCAGGAGATTGAAGTCTCGCCGGATTACGAGAACGTGGTTAAGCAGTACTTTCAGGATCTAGCCGTCGACTACGCCAACAGCGTAGAGCGCAACCCTGAGGGAGAGCCGGAGGAAAGCCCCCTTCCAGCCGCCGGTGAGCCGAACGGACCCAAAGAGACGATGGCGACTTTCGTATTCCGTCGCTACTTCCTAATGCTGACGCAGTCGGTCGTGCAGTCGGCCATAGATTTTCTAAAAGATTACAGCTATGAGGTTCAATCGCCGGCCACCGAATCGCTCGCTTCAATCGCCGCCCGGTTCCCGACCGTCATAGTGATTTATGTCACGAGGGTAGGCGATACACTCGATTCAATTGCCGCGCAGTTTCAAGCCAGCGCCGAGGCGATCGTTTTTGAGAATCCGGGTGTGGACTTCTACAAGCTTGCGCCGGGAACCGAAATCAAGATTCCGGTCGGCGTCACGGTCGAAGAGATAGTGACAGCGAACCGCTCAACCGAAGGGCTCTTGCGACAGTGGCAGGCTTCGGGTGTCGCGGGAGATGGCCCGCAGCGCCCGGTCTTGACAGGCATCACGTACCAAGTTGTCGACGGTGACATGCTCGGCGGAGCCGATCCGCAACACAGCATCTCCATGCGCTTCGGGCTGACCCCCTCCGACGTCGCCGAGAGCAATCTCGACAACGAGGGCCTTTTCCGACCCGGCGCGAGCGTAGTCATAGGCGATCTGAACTACACTTCGCGCAACGGCGATACTCTGCAATCGATAGCGAAGTATTTCGGGGTCAGCCTCGTCGATATGATGAGCTGGAACCAACCGATTCCGCTTCTCGCAGACGGCAAACAATCTCTGATTATTCAGATCGAGCCCGCCACGACTTACATAGTGCTCAGCGGCAACACGGTCGAGGGCGTCGCCACGAAATTTCAAATCAGCGTGGACGACATCCTGCGCGTGAACCTTTCGATCAGGGTCGCGGCAGGCGTCGTCATAACCTTAAAAGGGATCAGCCATACCGCAGAGGGCACATCCGTCGTGGACTATATGACGACCGATGGCGATTCTCTGGACGGCATTATCCTGCGCTACTTTGGCCCGGTCGACGATCAACAGCGCGCCCTGCTCGAGAGCCTGCTAAAGAGCTGGAATCCCACTGTTGATTTTACGCGGCCGCTTGCGCCGGCCACGCTAATCGAGTTCCCGCTGTCAGAGAGCCTCTTCCACTTGCAAACCTATTACGCGGTAAATCTGGCGACGCTGCTTCAAAGCGCGAACATCACTAACAACAAGCTGCTCGCGCCGCTCGCAATCCTCGATATGCCGGACATTGAGCCTGCTATAACGGCTACTGATTCCTTCGAATCGCTGGCGACGCGCTACGCCCTGTCGCTCGATAATCTCGCGAGCGAACTGGCTCAGGTTGGCGGAATATTCCGGGACGCGACTGATAACCAGAATCCGAGCCTGACAATCCCGTTCGTGCCTGCGATGAATATAGAGCAGCTCGTCACAGAACTGGGCGGCTCCGAGAAGATGAATCAGTCAGCGATGATGACATCCCGCTTTATGCTACAGGGGCTGCGCGTCCCGCCGCCGAGTGGCCCGACCGATTCCACATATCCCGTATTCACGCTGATCGGGCAGGAGTTCCGCGCGCCGGTGCCCAATGAAACTAACGGCTATACATTCACTGTTAAGCAGGGGGCAGCGGTTGGAGAGGAAGTGCCGTGGGTTACCTTACCGGGAGAGAGCGGATACAGCCCGAAGGGGACGTTGACGTTCGAGCTATCACCGGAAGAAGAATCGCAGATCAGCGATTTTCAAGATACAGTTTTGAAGCCCGGCGTGGAGTTGCGCCGCCGGTTGCCGCTTTCAGCATACTCGGCAGACCAGCACGCGCTCGAAGTGCAGTATGTTTGGCAGGCGGGAGAGCTTCCTGCGTCAAGCTGTTTCACGGCCAACGGCCAGCTAACCGGCCAGCCTACGTTGTGGCCTTTCCCAGGCGATCTAAAGACGGCCGTCGCTGACATATCGACTAATGGCGCTCCTTATAAGCTAGTGGTCGGGCAGCCAAAACCGACGGGCGGGACCGACTTTGCTGACGCAAGTTGCTATTGCTGGGCGACGATGGTTGATTTGACTGTCTCTCGCGTAGGCGTTCAAAGTGGGGATTCGCCCTACCTCGCTGACACTTTCTTGATGCTCGGCTCCAATCAAACGGGCAAAGAACTTCTTTACGACATACTGAATTATCTGTCCGGGGCGACCGGCGAAGCGGTCTCGCTATTTCTGTTGCTCCCGCCAAGCCAGAGCCAGAGCGGTTCCGGGGGTTATGTCTCTGTCGCGCTGGACCGCGCACAGAGCGTTCTGCTGAAGACCAACCTTTCGACCCTGAGCCATAGCGCCCAGTTGTTGGCGGCTGATGTTGAACGCAAGTCAGCCGACCCCGGCCAGGAGCTTTACTCGGCAACTCTTGAAGCGAGCGACAGCCAGGATTTCATGACGCTGCTGTGGCAATGCAGCGTCGTCCAATCAGGCGGGTTTTATCTCACTTATCGAGATACAAGCGGCAAGAGCCTGCCCGATTGGTTGTTCGCTGAAAACAATCAGGGCAGCATTAGCTTACTCATACTTCTGAAGTCACAACTCCAATCGCCGCAGAGTCTGATTCGAACGTTCAATAATGCGGCGATACTCGGCGACAACATAGACGTATCTAAGAGCCATCTTTTTGCAAGGACTGTCGCGCCGATCGTGGGCGAGAGTAGTGTTCAAGGCAACATCGCGCAAACTCTGCAAGAGATCGCCAGTCAATATCCGCAGGTATCGGCGACTCCTGCTTCGCTCGCATCCGCGAATAAGTCGATACAGAATTTGTTGCGCACCGGCGCGAGCGTCGCCATCCTCAACCAGCCCGACTTCACTGTCGAGGAGAATGACACATTCGCCACCATCGCCAAAGCTCGCAACATAAATGACGTTAGCCTTCTGGGAACATGGAACGCGCAACGAGACATTTTGCAGCCGGGCGCCATAATGCAGCTGATCGAGGGCCAGTTAAAGATCAGCGCCAAGCTTCCGCCTGGCAACACGGGGTTCTTGCTCACTCGCGACAACCCGGACGCCACAAACCCCGGCGCGGATCGCGCGGCCGGCACGCCTGATCCGCAGCAAGAGATTAACAACCTGTTTAACCTGCTCGGCTTTTGGATAAACGATAACGACTTCTTCAAGGAAAGCGGCGAGGGGCTTCCTGCCGGGCCGACCGAAAGCCAGCAGGAGGGCACTGACGGGTTGAGCGCGCGCGAGGCGAGCGAAGAAGTCTCTGAGACCTGGAGCTACACGCAGTCACTAAAGGCATTCGCATTCGCGAAGACAAATACCGCGCCGAACTGCGCGTCATTGCCGCCAATTGGTTCGAACCCTTACGCGGGCATCGTCGCAGACTCGAGTCTTAAACTTTCTCTCGTTTTTCAGGACCTTAACGGCAACCGGCTAACGACCGATCCGCCATTGGAGGGCCTCGACCTTGACGTAGGCTATACGGATGAGTTGTTGACGTTTGCCCGCTGGCCGAGCGTGTCGGCTGGTTATGTTTTCAAGAGACTAGAGTTCAACGTCACGCCTGACCCGCAGGTTATGAATCTCGCGCAGTTGGTGACCGAATGGACGTTTAGCTGCGTAAAATACATGCCAGGACCGGGGAACGATTACCCTCAATCGCACAACAGCACAAGGGCAGACCGCGAGAAGATGAAGGCTGCTTATTACCAGATCCGCATGCCTGATGTCGAATTCGCTTTATCAACCACGATGGGCACGGTGCTCGACGACGCGACAGAAGCCGTAGCCACGAAGCTCCTGCTCGCATTGCAAGATTTCGTAAGCTCGGCCTATGTCTTTCTGGCAGCCGCTGCCGCATTGCCTCCTGTGACTTACAAAACCGGTCAGCCAATGCAGCTCAATACGGAGACCCTGAACAGCGTTGCGATTCTTTATTACACCACCCCCGGCTTAGTCGCAGAAGCTAACGCCGACCTCACGGCATCGAACCTGTTCGGCGCAAGCGCCGCACTCACCATTCCCGAATACTATCGATTCAAGACCGGAGATACGTTCGACAAGATTGTTAAAGAGTTGTTGCCGCATGGGACCCCCGAACAGCGGGAACAGTTGTTGGAGTTGATGGCGACCAGCAATCAGAACACTCCGATGCGGGAAGGCACTGACATCCTGGCAAAGCTGCGGCAGGTGACAGTAGACAACTCCGACTCAAAGCTCTCGACCGTCAACGCGATATCCGCAAACTTCTTTGTCGCCATAGTGGATACCACCACAGGGCCAGGCGATGCTCCGCAGACTCTAGTGCCCGGGCTTGCGACGGCAAATAAGGACAAGGTGCTCAACAAAGGAACTCTGCTCACAATGGGTGGGGTGAGTCTTACGGTAGGCGATCTTGAGACGCTTTCCCAGATAACGAATCGTTTTATAACCGGTGGCGTTCAAGATGCCACGGTGGAAGCTGTCGCGGTGCAGAACCAGTTCGCGCAACCTTTCTTCGCCGGAAATGTCGTGTTAGATCTGCCCGACTACGTGATCCAACCGGGCGACACGCTCCTATCTGTTGCTAATGCAATCGGACCTGTTGAGGCGGCTGGTGATGACCAGGCGGTGATTCAACTGCTTAAAGACAACGTTCTCGTGCCCGACCTCTATCCGGCGGGCACCATGCTTTATTACGGCACGACGAGCTACAACATTTTGGCGACCGATACATTGAAGAGCATTGCGGACCAGTTCGCCATTACACTTCAAGACCTCGGCACGCGGAACGCGACTGTCCCGCTTGAGGCGGATCAAGTTTTGCGAATCCCTTATCTGGTCGACGCTTCCGCGGTGCAATACTCAACCTATCGGGCAACTGAAAACCAAACCTTCGCCGATATAGCCAATGTGTTCCGCCCCGCCTGGAGTGGAGTCGTAGACCTTGCCGCGTTCAATCGATATGTGCCCTCTCTGTTTAATCCGAATCAGTCGATTGAGATTGGGAGCAAGCAGAAGAACCCTGCGCTCGGCGACACCTTCGATTCGCTCGCCACTTTTTTCGGCATGCAAAACGACTTCAATGCTTTCGCAGAGATACTAGGACCCATGCCGGGCGTCGTTCGACCGCAAGCAACCATCTACGCTGTGGCGATGAAGGTCGCGGAAGGAGAGACTCTTTCGGATGCGGCGGCACGCTACCACACCACGCCCGCAGAGCTGGCCGATGCGAACGCTTCAGTCTACAAACTATTGCAGAGCGATCAGACGGTGACGGTCGCAGGCTATACCGCGTCGGTGCTTCCGGGCGATACTTTTGCAATCCTTGCGGCGCAGATAAACGTGATGCGCGAAGCAAACAACGAGACGCCAGGGGTGAGCGCTTCCGACGTGGGAGCCGCAAACCCGTCGGTCAAGCTTAAAGCTTCAAATCTGGTCCCGCCCATTCCCGCGGCCTCCGTCGCGGCCGCCGTCCAGACAAGCTTTAACGCGGCTATAAGACCCGTGCAGGTCGCGCTGGCAATGACGCGTGAGTACGACCTCGTGGACCCTGAATTCAAAGCGTCCAAGCCGGTCTACTCGGCAACGACGTCGGTCGGCGCTAAGCCTCTGGAGAATGCGGAGGGTGATTCTCAGAGCGGCGGAAGCGACGGCCTTTTATTATCGCTTCGCGCGTTTGCGAAAGATTTCGAGGCAGCATTCTTCGGCTTTAAGCTCGCGACCGGCGCTGACCAGAATTATCTGGGCGATGCTCAACGCGCGGCCTGCGGACAATCCGATTCGTCCTTGGCTCAAGCCGAGCTTGACGATCCGAGCCCTGACCCTACGACTTACCGTCAGCTTTGGGCTGTGAACTTCGGGACGGATGGCGACGCCGACAAGCGATTTAATTATCAAGTCTTGCGCGACCAGGCTCTCTACTACTCGCTGCCACCGCTTTCGACAGAGTTATGGGATTCGCCAAGCGAACTGACTTTGAAGACTTATGTGAGCGGCCAGGGCCTGACGGGGGAAGTCAAACGTGTGATCAAGGCGGCTGACGTTGACCAGTGGGCGATGAGCTTCCTTGCCGCGGTCGATAAATTCCTCTCGCCGGAATATGCCAGTCGCGTCTACGAAATGGATATTACGAATGGCACAAGCTATTTCTCGGACGTGGTGAAGTGCAAAGGCAAACTTGCAGAAGACATCAAGGAAGAGATCGAGACCATCCTTGAGCCTGCGGGCGGCGGGGCGCTTGATGCGGCGTCGGGATTGGATGGGGCGAAGACGGCATTCTACCAGCAATTGCTTGTCGAGCTGTCGGCGGCTTACGCGACAGATGTTTTAGTGCAGTACCCGTTTGATGTGACAGCCGGCTGCCCCAATACAGGCAACGCAAACGTTGCTGCGCGCCTGTCAGGAAAACCCATGGCCCGCGTATACCGCACGCCGGAACAGGGGATTATTAATCTGCCTGAGATTGCGGTGACGTTAACGGGCACCGAAAACGTCGAGTACGTGGCGGTCGTCCTACAGAACATAAAATACATAATCACCGCCGGCATCGAAGTGAAATACACAGACCCGCTGACCTCGGCTGTGAAGACCTTGACGACGGATAACAACACGACCCTCGCGTCAATTGCGGCCAGTTTCAACGTGGATGTCGCCTCGCTTGCTGACGGTCTCCAAGTGGTGACAGCGGGTAAGGGCCTCTTCAGGCTCAACACAGGCATCAACGTGACCGCGGTTAAACAGGGGATGTCGGCAGGAGATCTATTCTCGACGCTCGCCACGAAGCTCAGCACGACTGTTGAATCGATCATGTTTGCGAACCAGGATCTGCCTAACGTATTTAAACCGGGCAGCACTATCAAACTAAAAGGCGTATCCAAGACTGTCCCGCCCGACGGCAAGCCGCTTTCCGTCGCCCTTGAGTTTTATCCCCCGCAGCAGCCAGGCGACAAGCTTGAATCGCTCAAAAAGTTCGCGCTCGACCTCTGGTCCGGCGAGTTGAACGTTACCGCGGAATACCAGCTCGGCACAGACCCCGCGCCCGTGCTCACGCTGCTGGTTCTGCCGCCCGTTTATACATTCAGCACAGGCAAGGTGCCGATGGCGCAAGGGACTCGATTCGCGACCTTCCTGTTCGACGTTAAAGACGCCTCTCACAGCCGTTCGGTTTTTCTCGATCTCGATTATGCGATCACCGAGATGGAGTACGACATCATTTCTCTCGCCTCCGAGTTCGGACAATACCAGGAGTCTTCGTGGCTCACCTTCATCATTCCGATCACCGACGTCCCCAACCTGGGCATTACGGCTCAGGGCGAGATGAGAAAAGCTCAGGCAGTTGGAGGCGGTGGTAACGGCTCGCCTAACGATGGAAATCTGGGCCTTGCGCAGATCCCGGTCCCGCTGCGCGCTTACCCCGAGGCGTTTGTGGTCTCTGAGCAGAGCGCCACGACCCCACCGAATCCAGACGACGTGTCGCTGCTGTTTGAATGGATATATCAGTTTGATATGGCGCGACGAATGGCGGCGCAGGATTCAGCCGACCTCTCTATCTATCTCAACGTCACGGATGGCGGCGGATTGGCGGCCGGGGCGCTTGCGAAGAATCGGGATGCCCTTTTCTCAGAGCTCGCGCAGTTCGTCTTTGTATATTCAGACGTAGCGAAAGACCTTGACCTCCTATTGCGTTCGAATCTCACCCCCGACGAAGAGAAGACGGCGAAGTACGCAGCAGAAACCTTTTGGACCCTGGTCGACTCCGTGACGGACGTCTGGCCGCCGCCGCCAACGGCGCTGGTGGCGACGACCGGCCCTGAGCCTTATAAGTTCCACGTCGAAACGATAGTCAGCGAGAGTGAACCGAACAAGTACGGCTTCCTCCTGGTCAGCTTCGTCTCGGGCCCGGAGGATTATCTCTTCTCCCTGCCCGGCACCGATGCGCAGTTCCTGGATGACGGCCAGATCGAAAAAGTAGAGCCGGTTTTTGAGAGTGAAGGCTATAAGCTTTCGGCCGGGGCTACGATAAAGCCGGTCACGCCTGGGCAGGAATGGCTAATCATCGATGACGACAATCAACTCACCTTTGACCTTGTGGTCAATGGCAACCTGATTAATGTGAAGCGCAAATACCTCTGGCCTGTCATCTCGGACGTTTCCGGCAGCGAGCCGGTCGAGCTGTCCGCACAACAAATTGGCTCAACAATGCTCTATGACTATGACCATTTGATTGATGACCCGGCCAAGCTTTTGATGCAGTTCCAGCGGCTTAACGTGATTACGAAGCAGAATGGGTGGGGCGGAGTATCGGTTTCGCGAAATGCGTTATTGATCCCGGGCCGCAAAACTCAACTCGACTTCATCTATCAAACGCCTATGACCTATTTTGCCAACAAGGTCACTCCGAACATCAAAATTGACAAAGAAGTATCATTACGATTGTTCGCAAACCCCGGGGCAAAGCTTGTTGATGCGCTAAGCGGCTATTTCGAAACACTGTTTGCCACGCAGGCAGCGGCGGACCCGACAAGCATCAGGCAAGTGCGAGTGTCTGCCCGCTATGGCTTCCAGGTAGCGTCGATAGCGAGCGCTGCGGCCGGGCAGAGTTCTCAGGCGTGGTTGGAGGATGAGCGACAGATCGTGGCCGGATTCCCTCTGATCTTAATACCGCAATATGGGTTCAAAGTCGCTAGCGATTGGGAGAAGGATCCGATAACCGGATCGTTCGTTGTTCAGTTGGCATCTCAGACCGAGACGGCGAGACAAAACGCAGGCGCTCCGGGCGATCGTGGCCGGTACTACTACGACGTAGTAGTCTACTCGACCCTCGGAGGCAATACGGGACAAAGCCCGTTGATCGAATTTGATGCTCTTTACTATGACCTGCCCGAAGGTTCCGGGCAGTAGGAGCCGTGTTACATATTGCTCACAGTGATCTTAATGCTGTCGCCAGCGATTACCGGCAGCTCATATACGTCCGGGCCGGAATACTGCCTAAGATCAGACACCGGCACGAGGATGACGTTTAGATAGTTTGTCTGGGTATCCGGCGCCTGCGGGTTCATCTGGTAGTACTGCCTCGAAATCAAAAAGGTGTCATAGTCGACCATCAGAGTCGCGAAAGGAAAATGGCCCATGCGCTCAACGACGTTGCGCACGGTAGTGCCGATGGCGACCCAGGTCGGGGCTGAGTTGACGAACATAAGCAACTCCGGTATGAGAAGCGCGCGGCCGGCGAAGTAAACAGCATCAACGGTGGCGCCGGTAAAAATCGGCCGACCGTTCTCATAATCATCGGTGACCGATTGAATCAGTCCCCAGGTATCAGCGCCCACCAGAGCTACATTTTCTGATATGCCGGGGTTGCCCATGTAGGTGGGCGATATGAAAGTTTTAGGGTAGAGCAGCCGGTAATATCTGCGCGGGCCGTGTTGCGATTGCACGTCAATGATGCTGCTCGCGCCGCTGGAAGTGGGTGCGATAGAGGGGGCGCGGTTGGCCGAGAGATAAGAGTTAAAAGCTATAGCATCGACAAACTTGCCATTCGCCTGTTTGAGGAATGTAGAAATGTCATAGTAGCCCACGCCGCCCCCGGTAAAGCTGTTAAGCGGCTGCCCCGGCCCGATAGATTGAAACGACCCATATTCGATTCTCAGCCTCATGCCCGGCATCAGGTCTACGTATCCTGACGAGGCGTTGAAGCCATAGCGATAGAACAGCGCTTCCGACAGTTGCAACGGGAGCCCGTCAACTATACGTTGCGCTACATACCGAGCCGTACCGCGCCTGAGCTGATCATTATCCTCCATCGCTTCTAACTGGCTCAGCAAGGCCGCGAAAGCCGTCGCGAGTTTTTGCCGGTTTTGAGCATCGGTGTTCCAGACGTAGACCGGTATCTGGGCCGTAAGGTTGGGCCAGGCAGTCCAGCTAAGGACGATGTCGCCGCCGGGGGGAGGTGAGCTACCCTTAGCTGATAGCGGCCCGTTTACATCCGCAATTACTACGGCAAAGGACTTCCCATAGATTGAAGAGAACCCCTCAGATTTCGCTTCGGTTGGGGGCAGGAAGAATATGAACTGAGTTGGGTCAGTATCGCCGGGTCCTTGATAAGCCGGAATCACCTGATACTGCGGTGAGCGGTATGTGTCGCCATTTGGTTTGTCAGAAGCGCCATCTGCCTTTTTTGGAGCCATCACTTCATTCCTTTACTTTCAAAATTGTTAAGACGTTGTATCTGCAACTGTGATCGTTCCAGACTGAAGTTATTCGCAGAGGAGTTTTGCGAATAGTAAGGAACACTACTCTGTCGTCAGGCCGTTGTCAATAAGATGCTTGGGTGGCTGCAACCGCGTAGCGGTGTCCTATCGATAGCTACGAGGTTGCGGTTGCCCGTGGGCCGCGCAGCGGTTTCCTGCTGCGGAATCGATCTGCAATGCGAACAGGAAACCGCTACGCGGCCCACCGGCATTGCCGATCTCGCAACTATCGATAGGACACCGCTACGCGGTTATCCTCAGTTGCGTATCTCTACGCCGCCTCTTTATTTCTTATCCATCGTAGCTTCATCTCGTTTCAACTGGCGTACGTATGGAACAAGGGATGCGATTTGCTCTTGAGTGAACTTCTTCTCAAACGAAGGCATAGCGCCGGGCCCCTTCTTTATGGCTGCAACGATACGGTCATCAGTTACGCTTCCCTGCCACTTCGCGTCTGTAAGATTTCGCGCGCCTACCATCCTGCCGTGAAACGTCTTTGCCCGCCCGTCCTTGCCATGACACCTGGTACAGTTATCGTTAAACAGCTTGCTTGCATCTAGCGTCTCTTGTGCGCCTGCTTTCCTGTCACCCGATTGCGCCATCTGCGACTGTTCCGACCAATACCAAACGCAACAACAGATCGATATAAGAAGCATTGTCTTTCGTGCAATTCTCATTGTGCAGGTCCCTCCCTGGTAAATTAGAGTTGAGCCGATCCACCGTGTGAATCCTGGAGATCCGAAGAGCTCTTCAATTCAGGCGTGTAATCGACTTCACTCATATCTTAGCCAGCCGATCTGGTTGATATGGACCGTGGCCCTGATACCGCCGCGGTATGAACACTTACGGCTGGCCGAGCATCACCATACCGATCGAGTACAATCCAGGGTATTACATACAAAGCGCGTGCCATTTCGGAGAAGCACAGGCAGCGCCGCAGTTGCCATAAAGCCAGAAACAACCGAATTTACTGTGTCGTGAACTGTTGCGCGCATTACAGGAGCCGGGCCACGCCATAACAATGTAATCGGATTGTAAGTGGACGATATACAGCCACAAACTTTGGACGTAGTCTACTACGCCATGCAAATAAAAAACATCGGGCCGAACACCAGGGCGCGCGTAAAGTTTCCCGCGAACCCACCTCGTAAGAGCCTGTGTAAAACGTTTCGTAGTCCCGCCTTCAGGCGGAACTTATTTACAGAAATCCAAAGCTTCGTGAGCCGTTGTTCCGCCTGAAGG
>Ga0134127_10001031_pt1 | contig 21661 bp, 20 predicted proteins | sample KB31753_FD_96459 | JGI IMG/M metagenome (GOLD analysis project Ga0134127, IMG submission 96459) | Terrestrial soil microbial communities with excess Nitrogen fertilizer from Kellogg Biological Station, Michigan, USA - KB3-175-3 | ecosystem: Environmental > Terrestrial > Soil > Unclassified ... | reverse complement strand
GTTATTTTGAGTGGTATCAGAATATGAACGATGAAACTTGGACCAGAGAACAGGTTTTGGAAAAGTTAGAAAAGCAAATGGTTGAAGCTTGGAAAGATGTCTTGGAAATAAAAAATAAGTACGCTACTACTTTTCGAATAGCAGCGTACATTGTGGCGACCCAGCGAATTATCGAGGCGTCTTAGTCGGAGTTGCCCAACGTTTTGGTAACGACTTGTCCGTCGAAAACCGTAACGCTACGAAATACGCCGATGAGCGGGTCTGGTTCTACTACCACTAAAAGTTTACCGTTGCGCGGATCACCCGTGATCTTTTTAGCCTCTGCGACTCTTTGACTTTGCTTGCTGATAGAGTCCAGAGTACCAAGAGTCAGAGCCAATACTACAGCTGTGAACATCAAACCCACAAAGGCCAGATCCGAGTCCCAAAAAGCCTCCCACGCGGAGCTGAGTTTTCTGAGCACAAATGACATTATACTTCCTCCTTGGTCATAAATTGCAATTAAACAATGTAGTCCAATGGTAGCCTAACTATAGTATGGAGTCAAAGTCTGCCAGCGGATTGCTGTCGTGTTGGATATTCGTGATTTTTCGAAACGCGGCATATATCGTGGCGGCTAAGAGGATTATGGCCGAGATGAAATAATCATATTTACTTGTTATAATAAATTTAATTAGGGCATCAATCACCCAAAGATGCTCTCGCAGAGGAAAGACAAACTGGGGCCGTATGGGCGGGGGTCGGGACAGCTTCCGCCCATACATTTATAAAACTTTCCTAGGAGGAAAGATCAACACAAAAGCTAGACGCCGCCATCCCGCGACGTTTTTCTTTTTGTCTTGGCCTGGTATAGACTATTAATAAGGTTGACTAAGCAATCGAGGCTTGCTATGATATTACGCTCATCGATTGGTGGGCGTTGTCTTATTCTCGATTTCAGACATTCGGATAAAGGGGGGAGTGCATGTTAAAGAAATTAGTGGTTGTGCTAGTTTGCGTTTTGCTCGTCGGAATTCCCGTGAGTGCCCAAAGCTATAAATGCGAGGAGCTCCACAGCACCGACGCAGACGACTTCGCGACAGTAATTATGGGTTGTGTTCTGCAACACAGACAGGTCAACTTGGTGGATCCGGATTTGTATCCGGTCTTCCGGCCAGTAAATTTGCCGAAACGGCTTGCAGACATAGTTATTACCAGCAACAGGCGCGCCTGGCTTTTGCCCATCATCACCGAAAAAAAGAACTCCCCATTCATCTATACTGGTGATGACGGGGTGAGATATTATAAGCCAGTGATTTATTCGTACTTGAATAAGCGACTGAAACTGGCTAACATTGGTGTTGATTTGCGATACGTTCCGATGGAGTGGGGAATCGGCGCGCACGCGGTCTCGCTTTGGCGATCCAACGGTGCGGAGGTGACTGACCTTCGGGTTTCCGGAGATGAGTCTAGCGCCGAAAATCAAATGCCAGCCGGCGGTGACTGGGGAGGAATCAAAGTCACCTACAGCAAAAACGTGTTGATGCGGGACGGAAAGATATACAATGTCGGCGGCGTGTCGCGCCATATTGGTCAATCTATTCCCAACGAGGGGATTCGCTGGGAAGGCAGTGCAGAAGGACGCATCATAGGCAACACCATTGTCAACGTGGCCATTGGCGTTGGCATGGTTAATACAACAAAGCTCGAGTACGACTCGAGCAGTACCATCATCCGCGGCAACAAGATTTGGGGAGTTGCGCTATCGGACAACCCTTACACCCCATCGAGTCGGGGACTGAAGTTGTTTACCGGCGCAGGAGCCAATCCTCTCACCAACCTGACGGTGGAGGATAATGAACTTCGGGACACGGGAGGACACAACTTCAAGCCCGGAGGAGACGGAATCTTGCTCCTCGGTGTGCGCAACAGCACATTTGCAAGAAACAAGATTTTGGGCGATCCATCCCTGGAGTTTGGGTTGCAAGTCAGGGATGAATTCGAGGGCTCGGTCAACCCGAGCGCCGACAACATCTTTACCGGGAACGTTTTTGTCTCTGGCAAGACCATCCCTTGCGATAAGGGCAACTGCTGGGACGTGGCCTGGATGACTCGAGCCCAGTTCCCCGACGGTTTCCGTTGGGATAACAAATCCCCGAACGATAAGCCCCTAACGATTCGTTTTCCTCAATAGATATAAGAAAGTGATTATTCTGGCAGAGTTCCATCGGGACTCTGCCTCTTCTTTTTTGTTGATAAATTTGATTTTTTGTGATGGGTATGCTATAATGACTTTACAAGTTAGTTTTTCGCAAGGAGAAATCAAAATAAAATTTATGATATCGTTTAATCGATCAAAAACCGCGCTTTAGTACTCCTATCTAGTCGCGTTTTTCTTTTATCTCTCAAATCGCGGCTGCAACCAATTCTATAATCACCATTTGCATAACAGCGAAAGGGGGTGATCTAAGTATCTAAGTAAAGGTCCCTAATCCGGTTGGGTAGGGACTTTTGCTTTGGCGGGCAAGTTGAGGCATAATAGGTAAAGTATGGAAATAAATGTCAACATCAACAATAGGATTTTGATTGGAGCCGGACTGGTTATATTAATCGGCGCCGCTTTTTTATTATTGCGTTCTCCAGAGAAAGAATCCGCGCAAAAATCTGAAGAAAAATCTGGTGTTGCTAAAGTTTCGGAAGAACAGAAAGCTTTTGGCATGCGTCTCTTGTCGGGCTCGGAAACGGTAGAGACTTATGTTCCTACACAGATGAAAATTTGTTATGACAACGGCGGCCGCAACAGCTGTTACAAACAAGTGGGCCAATTGTTGTTCGACCAATTCGGCTATCAAAAAGTTTTAGATACTTTTCATGCAACGGAAGATAAACCTGAAATTTTTTCTCGCTGCCACGAGGTGACTCACTACATTGGCCGCAACGCCTACAGCGAAATTAAGAGCATCCCGGTTTTATACAGCCAGGACCACAGTGTTTGCCACGGCGGTTTTTATCACGGCGTTATCGAAGAATATTTTGCCGAAAAAAACCTATTGCCCAAAAGCGAACCATCGGCAGAATTGGCCTCGACCATCCAAACGGTTTGCGGCAGTGAGCGAGATTACAGCGTGCCGCGCTTTTATGCCGAATGCGTGCACGGCATCGGCCACGCCATGATGTACATTACCGAAGCCGAACTGCCGCAGTCGCTTACTTATTGCGATGCGTTGCCCGCGCGCGGTGATCAGGAGACTTGTTACGGCGGCGCACTTATGGAAAATTCTTCTAGCTCCACTAACTTCGATCATCCCACCAAATATTTGGATGCCAGCAAGCCCAATTATCCTTGCACAATTTTAGACGAGCATTATTTGGTGCAATGCTACAAATATCAGAGTTCCTACTTTGCCGAAATTTCCCGGTGGGATTGGCAGAACGTTGTGAAGCTTTGCCAGCAAGTGCCGCTGGCTTACCAAGACGGATGCTTTAACATCATTGGTTCAAACCAAGTTGGCTTTTCCCAAGATTCGGCGGTTTGGAAAAAAGATTGCAACTATATTGCCGACTTGTCTTATAGGGCCAGCTGTATTATTGGCGTGATTTCGGCGTTGGGCGGACGCTACGTGGGGGAGGGAGGATTGATGGTTAATTTCTGTAATTCTGTGGATGCTAATATGCAGGAGCCGTGCTTCCGCGCCACGGGCAACGTGGCCAGCACCTGGTCCCAAGACGGCAACGAACGTGTTAATGTTTGTACCAACATCGAATCCGACCTGGCCAAAACCTGGTGCTTCGGGGGCTAAAAGCGCCGCCACAAGACCGCCTCTAGGCGGTTTTTTGCTTTATATAAAGCCCTTTTGACCTTAATTGGTTGACATAGCCGGCTATATCTGATATACTCTTATTTCTTCCTGCTAGGGAACTCTAGTCCACTAGCAACCGACCGTATAATCGTAAGACACAAAAAGTAGTTACGCAAAAGATACGATAAGTTTGCTTGCAGTGGTTCTCTGTTTTTTTCTAGATCTAAGAACAGATAGAGTTCTCTGACAGGAATTGAATTTTTAAACCCGCCCTTCGACTAGCTCAGGGCGGGTTTTTGATATTATTTAATTGGCGCGTTCAACGTATTCGCCGGTCCGGGAATCGACTCGGATCATGTCGCCTTCCTTGATGAACATCGGCGCGTTGACCACGAGCCCCGTTTCGAGCGTGACAGGCTTAGTGACGTTGCCGCCGCTGTTGCCCACTACTGAAGGGGGCGCTTCGGTAACTTTTAAATCTATCTTGATTGGCAATTCAATGGATACTGGCTTATTGTTGAAGCGCAAAATTTGCACTTCCATGCTTTCTTTCAAAAACGATTCCTGTTCCAGCGTTACTTCTTTTGCTATATCAACAGTCTCGAAAGTTTGGCTGTTCATGAAGTGCGTGCCATCTGCATCTGCGTACAAGAAAGTGGCTTTCTCTCTGGAAACATCGGCTTCTTCAATGCGTTCGCCGAACTTGAAAGAATACTCCATAACTTTTCCGGTAATCACGTTGCGCAGCTTAGCTTGCATAACAGGCTTGCGTTGCGCCGTGCGCATACGGTTTGACCAGATGACTTGAAAAGGCTGGTTGTTCATGAGCACAATCGTGCCCAGTTTCATATCGTTGAGATCCATACGAGTTTTAAAGTTTATAAAGTAAAAAGTTCATAAAGTTACTTTATAACTTTACAAACTTGATGAACTTTCTACTATTTACGGAGCAACAAAAGGAAGTAACGCCATGTGGCGGGCGCGCTTCAAAGCAGTGGTCACCATGCGCTGGTGCTTAGGGCAAGTGCCGGTGCGGCTTTGGGACAAAATTTTTGCGTGGGGCGACATAAAGCGGCGCAGGGTCTGCGTATCTTTATAGTCTACCGTGCTGATTTTGTTGCTACAGAAGTAGCAATTTTTTTTGATAACCGGTTGGTTATCTCTCTGTTGTGGTCTCATATTACAAGTTTAAAAGTTAAAGTTTAAAGTTCAAAATTATGGTTTGCTTCGCAATCTATAGATGTTCTGCAGAGCAGGACTCCATCATTTTGCATTTTGATATTTTAATTTTGAATTTAGAACGGAATGTCTTCGACGCTAATGTCTTCGCCTTGCTGGATGGTTGGGAGTTCTTCGGTTGGAGAGGGCTGTTCATCGGCCGCGCTTGGACCGGCTGGGCGGGAAACAGGGGAACCTGTTGGGCCTGCGCCTTGTCCTGCGCCTGCGCCCTGGCCACCATCTAACATGATTAGATTATCGCCAACGATTTCTGTGCGGCTGCGCTTCTGGCCGTCTTGGCCATCCCAGCTGCGGGTCTGCAAACGTCCTTCAATGAAGACGCGGCGCCCCTTTTTTAAATACTGGCTGGCGATTTCAGCGAGCTTTCTCCAAAGCACAACGTTGTGGTATTCAACCTGCTCAACTTTTTGCCCGGACTGTTGGTTGGTATAGACAAAGTTGGTGGCGATACCGATAGTGCAAACGCTGGCTCCGGCTGGCGTGGTGCGCAGTTCCGGATCGCGTGTTAACCTCCCGAGAATCATGACTTTGTTTAGGTCCATAGGTTTAAAATTTACTTGTAAATTTTAATAGTTCCTAGTCCCCAGTTCTTAGTACTAAGTACTACGAACTAAGTACTTGTTACTATTTTGTTATATCTTCAGTTAACGCGGCTTCGATTTTCTTTTCCAGTTCTTCTTCGTTGATTTCTACAACTGGCTGGGCCGGCTTCTTAGGAGCTGGAGCGCTGACTGGTTCCGGCGCGTTTTCGTCGGGAATCTGGCGCTTCGGCAAGCTGCTCTGGATAATTGCATCCTTAGCTGTGCGCTTGAGATGCTCTTCTAAATTAACTATTAGATACCGGACAATGTTGGCAGTTTGGGTGCGAATTTTTGCATCCAACTGATTGATTTTGCTGGTGGGTATCTCAAAATTCAACACGACGTAGTGGCCGTTTTTGGTCTTCTTAATCGTGTAGGCTAGCTTCTTTTTACCGAGTTGTGTTTCCACAATTTCAGTAGCGCCGAAATCGGCTGCTATTTGTTTGATTTGTTCCGTAGCTTGCGGAACTTGATCATCACTGACGGAGGCCGACAGGATGTACATAAGCTCATACTTTGGCATGAAGGTTTCCTTCATCACCCAATATCCTGTTGGATCTCGGGCGAATATGATTAATTGATTGTGCTTTATTCTAGCATTTTAAGGAGCCTTTGTCCAGGCTCGTCAACGCCTATAATTTACCCAATATTTAGATGCCGTTCGATTTTTCTGACCCGGTCGCGGACGTCCATTAAGCTGTCCAAACGATTAAACCTGGTTTCCATTGGCTCGGCTATAGACGTGGCAATGATACGAGCAAGACTTTCCGTTTGTTCATCGGAATAGCGCTTTAGTTCGGCGGTTTGATCAGATAGGGCTGCTTTGAGATCATCTTTAGTCGCAAAGTTTTCCAGATCTTTCTTAGTCGCAAAGCCTCCCAGGTCATCTTTAGTCGCAAAGTTTTTCAGATCTTTCTTAGTTGCGACATTTTTGAGTTTTTCGTCAAATTGTTGTCCGAGATATTCCTCGAAATATTCTTTGGTTAACTCCATATCTTTGTTTCTTAATGATGATAAGGGTTCATCATATCGATAACCAATATGCCTGTCAAAGATTAGTGTGGATAAATCATACCAAATAATATTTCTTCGTCAATCGGACTTATCAACTAAACCTGAAATGTACGACATCGCCGTCTTGGACGACGTACTCCTTGCCTTCTACGCGCAGCCAGCCTTTGTCGCGCGCTCCAGGGTAACCGCCGGCTTCGAGCAATTTGTCCCACTGGATCACTTCGGCTCGAATAAATCCTTTTTCAAAATCCGTGTGAATTATGCCGGCGGCTTGCGGCGCTTTGGTTCCGGCGCGGCAGGTCCACGCTTTGGATTCCTTTGGCCCGGCCGTTATGAAGGTAATTAATCCTAAAGTCTTGTATGCTTCTTTGATAATTTTTTCCAAGCCGCTTTCTGGCAAGCTCAATTCTTTAAGATACTCGTCGCGTTCCGCATCGTCGAGTTCAGAGAGCTCGCTTTCGAGTTTAGCATCTACTACGATCGCATCTTGTAACTTGAAACTTGAATCATCAAATTTCTTCTGATTCATATCGAAAGTAGAATTGACTGCGTACAAAAACGGTTTGTTGGTTAAAAGTTGAACATCTTTACTGTGTTCTTTTTCTTCATCAGACAATTCAACCGTGTTGGCCATAGTGCCGGCTTCCAACGCGGTTTTATATTTTTCCAAAACCTGTTTTTTGACGATCATTTCGCGGTCGCCGGACTTGGCTTGCTTGGCCACCGTATCTAACCGCTTATCAACATTTTGCAAATCCGCCAATTGTAATTCAATGGCGATGGTATCCATGTCGCGCTTGGGATCAACCTTGCCTGCGACGTGAATAATGTCGTCGTTTTCAAAGACGCGCACCACTTCCATAATGGCGTCAACTTCTCTGATGTGCGATAAAAATTGGTTGCCCAAACCTTCGCCTTTGTGGGCGCCCGAAACCAGGCCGGCAATATCAACAAACTCGATCGTAGTGGGTACGATCTTTTCAGATTTTTCTTGCGCGGACAATTTGGCTAGGCGCTCATCTGGCACCGCCACGACGCCCACGTTCGGATCAATAGTCGCAAACGGATAGTTGGCGGCTTCGACTTTAGACTTGGTGATGGCATTAAAGAGGGTAGACTTCCCAACGTTCGGTAAGCCCACAATGCCGATTTGGAATGACATATATAAGTTTAGATTAAAGAAATTCCTGGTCCTCGGTCAAGCCGAGGGCCAGGAAGTATGTCGCCAGAATGGCGTTACATGTACACGCGTACTGGTTCTTGATGCCAGGTACGATTGTTTTTGGGTCGGAGTATGGTTTGAGCCACATCCGTTGCCTGTTGTAAGGTTGTGATCTTGGGTCCCGAACCCATGCCCGGGATGACAACCAGTTGTCTTGCTCGCAATTCCGGTTTTTCTGCACTGGCATTTGCCATTTCTTTGTCGATGACTTCCCACTCATCGGTACAAGCAAAGATATCAAGTTCACCGAGAGGGTCAACTGTTACGATGACTTCAGGTGCCAGCTCTGCGGCCCCCAGCACTTTGCGGGGGAATGTATTTCCCACCCTGTCTCGTTGCTCCAGTAGATAACTAGAGAGTCTTCCGACAAACGCCCAACCAGATTGCATTTCGATCATCCTTTTCGCCTCCTAGTACATTGTTCGCACTACCAATTCTGTGTCTTGCAAATAGAGCTGTCTTTTTGAAGACGAATCTCATCTGCAAACTATTGTTGATTTTACAGAATCTTGACGCATTCGTCAAGTATCAATTTATTTAATTTATCGCTACAATATATCAGTACTAAAGATTCACTATGAATATCGATCAATCGATTTTTAAAGCCTACGACATCCGTGGCATTTACCCGGATCAGTTAGATGAAGATATGGCCTATGCGATGGGTCGAGCGTATGCAACGCTTTTGCGTAAAGAGTTGCCGGACGGACCTGTGACTATTGCGGTTGGTGGCGACATGCGTACTTCTACCCCGACGCTAAAAGAACGGGTTATTGCTGGCCTGCTCGACAGCGGTATCAACGTTGATGATATCGGCTTGGCTTCCACGCCGACATTTTATTTCGGTGTGGCTTTTTACGGCTATCTCGGGGGCTTGCAGGTCTCGGCTTCGCATAACCCCAAAGAGTACAACGGATTTAAATTGGTTCGCAAAGGTGGTGTGCCAGTAAGTGGCGATACGGGCATCATGGATTTGAAACAAATGATTATAGATGAGTCTTTTGCGCCGCTTGCGGATACCAAAGGAGTGTTGCAGAAACGAGAAGGCGTAGTTGAAGCCGAAGTCGAGGACCAAATAAAGCAAGCGGATGTTTCCAAAATCAAACCGCTCAAAATTGTGGCCGATGGTTCCAATGCCATGGGTTCGGTTGATATCGAAGCGCTATTTAAAAAATTGCCTTGCGAATTAATTACTATGAATTTTGAACTTGATGGTACATTTCCGGCGCACGAGGCTGACCCTATGAAGCCGGAAAATACGCAAGCGCTTTGTCAGCGAGTGGTAGCCGAAGGCGCTGACCTAGGAATCGCGCCAGACGGCGACGGCGACCGCATCTTCTTTATTGATGAAAAAGGCGAAGTTATTCCGCAAGCCATTCTGCGCGGCTTAATGGCGCAAATCGAATTGCTGCAGCACCCAGGCGCCAAAGTCGCCTATGATATACGCCCAGGCAGAATCACACGCGACATGATTGAGGAATTGGGCGGCCAAGCCATTGTCACTAGAGTCGGACATTCATTGATTAAAGAAAAAATGATAGAGGAAGATGTCATTTTTGGCGGCGAATCATCCGGCCATTATTTTTATAGATTGCCTTACGGCACGTTTGAGGCGCCCATGGTTTTGATTCTTAAACTTTTGCAATACGTTTCGGAAACCAATAAACCGTTTTCCGAAATCATCGCGCCATTAAAGCGCTACTCCCATTCCGGCGAAATCAATACTAAACTGGCTAGCAGGGAAGCCGCTCAAGCTAAGATCGAGGCCATCAAAGAAAAGTATGCTGATGGCAATCAAATATTTATCGATGGTATCACCGTTGAATACCCGGATTTTTGGTTCAACTTGCGCTCATCGAACACTGAACCGGTCATTCGTTTGACCGTAGAAGCAAAAGACCTGGCTCTTATGGAAGCCAAGCGCGATGAGTTGCTCGCACTTATTCGATCGTAATTATGTCTGAAAAAAATATTCCATCATCGCTTCCGCCCTTGCCCGAGCTGCTTAATAGCCTCGGGCTTTCGTCTGTGTTTCCGCATGCTGTTGATGTCGCGGACGCTTTTTCATCAGCCGCACATTTTTTGGTGGCCGGCGGATTTGTGCGTGATGTGCTATTGAAACAGAATCCGAAAGATTTGGATTTTGCTACCAATTTACATCCTGACCAAATCATCAAAATTTTGGAAGATAAATTTGCAGAGCAAATAAAGATCAGCCGCACCGATCAAAAAAATGAGGGGACACATGCGTTGCCAGTTGTGCGGGTTAGGTTTTTTGATACGGAAGAATATGAAATCGCCACTTTCAGAAAAGATCTGGGAGTGGGGGATGGTCGCAAGCCGGCCACTATCGAAACAGTTGAGGATCCAGCCGAAGACGCCCAGCGCCGCGATTTCACAATCAACGCGCTATTTTACGATCCGCGCGATGGGTCGATCATCGACCACGTGGGTGGTTTGCAAGATCTGGCAGATAAAAAATTGCGATTCGTTGGCGAGGCGCAACATCGGCTGCAAGAAGATTTGACCCGCGGCCTGCGCTATATTAGATTTTTATTTAAAACCGGTTTTGCGGAAGACCCGTCAGCACTGCAAGCGATTCAAGATTTGTCTGAACAGATCGCGACGCAACCAGGAGAGCGCATCAGTAATGAATTGATGAAAACTTTGCAAGTATCGCACGGCCGTTTTGGCGAGATCATAGAAACGTACGACCGATATGGGCTACTCAATAAAATTTTGCCGGAAGTTTCGGATTTAAAAAATTGCGAGCAGGGGCCGCTCTATCATATGGAAGGCAATGCTTATGTGCACACGGTGTTGGTGGCCAATGGTTTGCCTGCTGAATCATCGGCAGAATTGGCGCTGGCAGCAATTTTGCACGATATTGCTAAACTGCAAACGCGAGGGGAGCGCACAGACGAGCAGGGCAGGTTACGTGTCAGTTTTTTTGGACACGCCGCGCTAGGCGCAGAGATGGCGCGCAAAAGATTGAACGCGCTTCGGTTATCTGGCGAACAAATTGCGCACATCACCTTTTTGATAGGGGAGCATATCCGCGCTTTCGATTTTCCTAAGATGGGCCGGGCTAAGGCTGTGGCGTGGGCCTTGAATCCGCACGCGGCAGATGTGGTTAACTTGGCGCAGGCCGATATCGCCGGCTCTATTCCGGTTGATGATGTGCTCAAACAACAAAATCAGGAATTATCAGCAAACATCAAAAACAGATTTTTAGATTTGAGCAAAGAATTGGCTGATATTCATCCAGTACGCGACAAAATCATCAACCATATTTTTAACGGCGAAAATATTATCGAACTTTACGAAAAAAAACACGGCCAAAAACCGGAAGGGCCGCTCATCGGCCAAATAAAAACAGCTGCCATAGAGCGGCTGGATGAAGCTGGGCAGTATGATGATAGTTCGGCACAGACAATTTTAGATAAATTGATCGCCAAATAAAAAATCCCCCTGAGCTAGTCGAAGGGGGATTTGTTTAGATCAATCCGATTTTTTGTTTGACTTCGATGAGTGTTTCGCTGGCCACGGTTTTGGCGCGCTTGGCACCATCGGCTAAAATTTGGGCCAGATGGTTTTTATCCGCGAGTAATTCTTTTTTGCGGTCTCGGAATGCGCCAAAATGTTCGCTGACAACATCGGCCAAGACCGTTTTCAATTCGCTGTATTTGATATTGCCATCTTTGGCAGCTTTTCTGAATGATTCGGCTTGGTCCTCATTGCCGAAATGCGCCAACATCGATAACAAATTATCCACGCCCGCTGAACCGTTCTTACTATCAGTAGCAGTTACAGCTTTTTTTATCTTTTTATTAATATCATCTGGACTATCATCCAAAAACAGACAGCCGTTTGGTTCTGACTTCGACATTTTGCGCGTTGGGTCAGTCAGGCTCATTATGCGCAACGGTTTTATGGTGATATTTTTCGGTTCCGGGAAAGTTTTGCCAAAACGGTTGTTGAATTTGCGGGCAATAACGCGCGTTAGTTCCAAGTGCTGCATTTGATCGTCGCCAACTGGCACGAAGATGGGTTTGTAAATTAGAATATCTGCAGCCATCAAAGTCGGATAGGTGAGCAGACCGGCGTTGATGTTAGTGCGATGCTGTTCGGACTTATCTTTATATTGCGTCATGCGCTCGAGTTCACCGAGCGGCGTGATGCTGTTGAAGATCCAGGCGAGTTCAGCGTGTTCCAAAATCTGGTTTTGCAAAAAGAAGGTAGATTTTTTCGGATCAATGCCGGCGGCCAAATATTCGGCCACGACCTCGAGCGTATTCTGGCTCAATTCTTTGGGCTCAAACGGCGTGGTCAGCGCGTGCAGATCCGCTATAAAAAAGTAGCAGTGATTATCGCCTTGGTTTTGCAAGTCGACAAACTGCTTGAGGGCGCCTAAGTAATTGCCAATATGGAGCCGACCCGTGGCTCGAATTCCGGATACTATTGCGTGTGTTTTCATAGAGATAGTATGGCAGATTGATCTGGCTAAAAAAATTGAGCCACCAGCGTTGTCGCCGGTGGCTATTTTACTTTCTTTGCGCGTAGCTCTATCGCTGCGCAAAGATGGTAGCATGGACTTTGTCGCCGCACTCTGATTTTATGCTGGCCTCAAATGGCCTGAGCGTCTCCACCACTTCCTTGATGCTGCCTGGTGGTGGCATTGTACCCGGCTTGTCTCGGCCGACACCGTACTCCGCACCGCCCTCCGTATACGATATGGTCATGCGGGCAAACCGCGCTTCTGAAGATACCTCTCCAGTGTGCAACATTTGAACTTTAAAGTACTTGCCCTTAGCTATGATCTGGGTTTTTTCCTTGCCACCCATATCTACCTCCTCGGTATACGGTGTCCGCGTCTTGATGATTATCTCGATCTTTCTATCAGCGAAAACCTCAAGACTGCAGGTGTACTTCGTGTCTCCAACAGTCTGCTCTAAGCGGAACATGTCGGAGCGCTGCCATAGACCACTGGAATGAGTAAGTATCGCGGCGCTGAAAACTGAACCCAGTAGAGTGAGTGTAATGAGCATGTGTTTCATGTCACTCTTTCGCATAATTTTCCCTCCTCTTTTTTTGACTGCTGCATTTCTACTGCCGTATTATAGCAAAAGATTTTATGAGGTCAAATTAATAAATATGGCCCTGCCCCATCGAAAAATGGAGCAGGGACATCTGTAGTTACTGCATCTGGCGCCAGCCAGTCCATTGGCCCGTGTCGGGATCAATAAATCCGGCATAGCGGATATTGCGGTTTTGTTTGGACAAGAGGTGATAGCTGGAAGTCCGGCGGTTGCTGGTCCAGGCAATATCGATCCAGCGAATTTCCCACATTGGGTCCACCACCAAATCCCGGCCAAAGCTTTCAGTTATGAGCGACACAAAGCGCCAATCATTGCGCGCCAGCATTTCGAAATCGCGCTTGGCGAGTTCGTCGTTATTTTCATGCGGCGCTTCTCCGCCCCCGCATCCCGACAAATCGTTGCCGCTCGGATAGCTGTCGCATTCACCCTGCGGCACAGTCACCACATCGGCAAAGCTAAAGCCGCGACAGGCAAATTCGTTGTAGCTGATCCCTCTTTTTTGATCACGCTCTATCAAAAACACCGTCTGGTTAGCATCGCCTTTGATGAGAGTGCCGGCTCGAGGCGTTGCAAAGTGGCTTAAGGGATAGCGGTTGATTTGGGATCTGGACCACAACTGGACCGGATCAAAAAGAACGCGGTTGCGATCGAAATTCCAGCCGCGATTGTTGAACACAAACCAGCTGACCGGCCGCCGCGCGCCATTTTGAATAACAAAGACAGTCGGGTCACCGCTAGTGCGCACCAAAGTATCCGGACAGGCGTAGCGAAAGTCCACTGCATAAGTGGTAGCGTTGCCCGAAGCCCTGACAGACGTAATCGGCCTGCTATTTTGGTTGGCCGCATTTTTGTAGAGGGCTAGATGCAGGTGGGCTCCCGGATCAGTATTGCACGAGCCGCTGACGCTGCCGGTATTGCCGACAAAACCGATTTTGGTTTCGCCCGCAACCACCGATTGTCCACTACTCACGGCAATCGAATCTAAATGGCCGTAGCGCAAAGCAAACTTGCTTGCGCTGTCGTAAATTACTACTGTGTTGCCGTAGCCGTTTTGCCAGTTGGCGATTACTACAGTGCCGGATATTCCAGCGTAAACAGTTTGGCCGCGAGTTTGGCCGCAGCTGCGCGCCCAGTCCTGGGCAAAATAGTCGTCGCCCATGTGCGCACCTTGGTTGCTAAAGCGCGTTAAGCTCCAACCCTCTGAAGCAAAGGGAGGGTAGATTTGGGAGACTCCTTGATTGTTGAGTTGGATGCCGCTGGGCTGTTGCGCGTTTGCAGTAAGCGCGGCCCCGCAAGCCACTATCAAAACCGCGATGCATCGAATAGTTCTTAGACGCATTGTTTTGTCCTCCAGATTAAGTTGTCGTCAGTTTTTGTTTCATCGACTTGATCAACATCAGGCCGACGCTTCTTTGAAAAGAAGATTTTAGTATATTTATTTTGATCAAGTTTGATCAATATCAGTTATCCACATTTTTTAGAAGTTCCGAGCAAAATAAAAAAACAGCGCCCAAGCGAGCGCTGTTTTATAAAAAATATTTATATCAACGTGACAAAGGTGAGAATTATGGCCGCAATCGATGCAAACACCGTTTGTTTAATTACTGGCAATAAAGTTTTGCCTTCGATCTTGCGAACCTTTGCCCACAACATGGTTTCAATAGCAACTAAGACAATCGTGTATAATCCGATATTGCGGCAGTAGGCCATGGCAGGAGAGTGATTGTTGATTGAGAGTAGGGAGCCGGATATAATGTCGGCGCAAGCCAGCCAGGCAATCACCGAAAACATCGATCGGGTTTTGCCGTTGTTTCTGCGAAACAATAAATAGAATGCCGTAATAACCGCAAGCGCGGTTAAGCCGGCTGATATCAAATGTAAATAAAGAAGTATCATGCCTTTATTATAGCACCAAAAAGCCTTGGTCGATTAAGACCAAGGCCTCTGGCGGCGGATTCCGATGCTTTATCACAGATAGTGAGGAAGCAGGGGGAGTCGAACCCCATCGAGCGGTTAAGCCCGACCAAGTACTTATCAGATACCGACCAGCCCGGCTGGTTTCAACTTCCGAAAATCCGCCAAGATATCATCTTATTTTTTAAAATAAATTAAAACAACCCCCGTTATGCACAGGGGTTGTTGCCGGGCTAGCTTGCTTTTGGGCAAACTATTGTCGGTACCTGATAAGTTGTAGTCATCTTATCAAACTGAAGAGCTTTGTCAATATCAGTTTTATACTTCAATAACAACCGGCAGGATCATCGGACGGCGTTGGGTCTTTTGGAAAAGATACTCGCCGATTTCGTCGCGGATGACTTGGCGCAAGTAGGCCCAGTTCGGTTCAAGATGTTTCTTGGAGCCGGAATCCACCATCTTGGTGACTTCATGTTTGACTTCGCGAATCAACTCATCGTTATTTTTCATAAAGATGAAGCCGCGAGAAATAATATCTGGCTGGTTAATCAATTTACCGCTCTTTCGTTCGAGCGTGACAATAATGACGAACATACCATCTTGGGCCATGAGCTGGCGGTCGCGAATAACGACTTCGCCAACATCACCAACACCCAGACCATCGACGAATACGTAGCCGGCCGGAATTTTGTCTTCGATTTGTTTGGCTTCGCCGCGCGAATCGATTTCCAAAATGGAACCGTTTTCCAGAATTTTGACGTTGTCGTCCGGGATGCCCAGAAGTTTGGCCAACTTGCCGTGAGCCGCCAACATGTGGTGCTCGCCGTGAATTGGTACAAAGAATTTCGGCTTGATTAGAGCGATCATCAATTTCAATTCTTCTTGTGCGGCGTGCCCTGAAGTGTGCACGTCCAAAACTTTGTTATAGATAACGTTGGCGCCTTCGCGAGTCAGGTTATCGAGCACGGCTACAATCGAGCGTTCGTTACCCGGAATCGGGGAAGCGGACACGACGACCGTGTCGCCGGCCTTGATTTTGATGGTTTTGTGCTCGCCGCGCGCCATGCGGGCGAGGCCGGCAGCCTCTTCGCCTTGCGCGCCGGTGGTCAAAATCGTAATTTGATTGTCCGGATATTTTTTGGCCTGGTCAGATTTAATAATCTGCTTGGGCTGAACTTTCAAATATCCAAGCGACAACGCTACTTCGATGTTGTTGACCATAGAACGGCCGGTGACAAGCACCTTGCGGTTGTATTTGGCCGAAATATCAAAGACCTGCTGCATACGAGAAATCAAACTCGAGAAGGAGGCAAAGACCACGCGGCCTTTGGCGTCTTGGAAAACGCGGTCAATGGTAATTCCCAGCTCGCGTTCCGATTGTGAGTAGCCGGCTTTTTCAGCGTTGGTCGAGTCAGACATCAAAACCAATACGCCTTCGACTCCGAGCTTGGCGATCTTGCCGAACTCCGCCGGTTTTTCGTTGACCGGCGTGTGGTCGAATTTCCAGTCTCCGGTGTGCACCACTGTACCGATCGGCGTAGTTATTGCTATACCCATGGAGTCGGGAATGTTGTGGTTGACCAAAAAGAATTTTAGTTTGAAGGCTCCCAAATTCAGCTGGTCATCTTTTGTGATGACATTGATTTTGGTGCGGCCGACCATGTTAAATTCTTCGAGGCGCTTTTTAATGAGCCCAGCGGTTAAAGCCAGTGTGTAGATTGGCGGGTCGCCGAGTTTTGGCAATAAGTAGGGGATGGCGCCGGTGTGGTCCATGTGTCCGTGGGTAATAATTACGCCGCGGATTTTTTTCTTATGCTCTTCCAGCCACTTGGTGTCTGGAATAATGTAGTCCACGCCTGGCGTGGTTTCATCCGGGAAAGCGAAGCCCATGTCGACGATAATAATATCGTCGCCGAATTCAACGACGCACATGTTGGCGCCGATTTCTTCTAGCCCGCCTAAGGGGATGATGCGCAGGTTAGTGCGCGACTGCGTGTAGCGACTGGTGGTCGCACTTGCAGTATGTGTTGCTTGGTCGCTTGGACCTGGCAACGGTGGTTTTCTGATCATGCAGAAATAATTCCTTCAGAACTTTCGCGTACGCTACTTTTCGGTTCGGCAAAGCCGAACCTTTAAGTAGCTTTGGCCAATTACTTCGTTAAACTGCTCCGGTCGTTCTCACCGTATTTTCAATACGCCTCGAACGATCCTCACAGTTTGCCTCGTACTTGGCGCAAACGCGGAAGTTCTAGATTAATATAATAGCTTTGTTTCGTTTCGGGCCGAGAGCCGCCGAAGCCGCTCGGATTCAAAACAATTAACAAATAAAAACTTTCAAAACATTGTCGGCTTTTATCTGCAAATTGTCCTTTGTTTCTTTGGAAAAGTATTGATTCTATTTGTATTTTAACACATATCTATACTCTGGTCAAGCATGTTTTGATTTGCTACAATACTTTGTAAACGAACGGGGATGTGGCGGAATTGGCAGACGCGCACGGTTCAGGGCCGTGTGGGAGCAATCTCGTGGGAGTTCAACTCTCCCCATCCCCACCACTGCTTAGCTTCTATAGGAGCTTCGCAGTGCGAGCACTGCTTAGCTTCAAGCGGCGCAGTGTAAGCATTTTGGATGATTTTTAAAAGACGCCCGATGGGCGTCTTTTTTTATTTCCACACTCTTTGTTCATCGACATACCAATTTGGTACATCGTAGAAGCGGGCCGAAGGGTCAACTAAAGATTCAAATGATTCTCCGCGGATGGCGCTGTCCATTGCGTAAATGTAAATGCTTTGATTTAAAAATACTGCTGGCGCTTCATCAACCACAAGAGCTTGGAATTTTTGATAGTGATCGTCGCGAATGGCTTGGTCGGTGGTACTGCGCGCTTCGGTAATGAGCTGGTCGGCTTGCGAGTTGGCAAAACCGGTCAAGTTTAATCCCGGGTTTTTGACTTGGCTCGAGTGCCAGAACAAGAATGGATCCGGGTCAGCGCCGATTTTGTGCGAGAACAAAAGAATGTCAAAGTTGCGCGGCAAAATTACATTATTCATCAACTCCGACGTCGGCAAAATATTTAGGTTGATTTTTACGCCGAGCTTCTGCCAGGTTTCGGCCAAAAGTTCTGCAGTGTTAACGTTGACCGAAAAATCGTTGGTGGCCAAGGTCAGTTCTAATTGCTGGCCGCCTTTGGCGCGAATCTTAGTATTGCCAATAGCTCTCCATCCGGCTTGGGTCAAAAGATCCGCGGCTTTGCCAGGATTAAATTCTGGCGGTTTGCTAAGCGGTAGTGCGCCCTGCTCTGGCAAAATCGGTCCTTCTAGCAACCGGCCGTAACCGGACAAAGTTTTGTTAAGCACATCCTGCTTATCAATCGCCAAGGATAAAGCTTGTCGTACGCGCTTGTCGGTCAGCGCTTTATTGTTGACGTTAAAGAACGCGGCCTGGTATTGCGGCGTCGGCAGTTCGTGGATATCCAAATTTTCCCGATCGCGATCGACATAAATTCCTTGGTCAAACGGCAGGAAGCCGAAGCCGGTGATTTCGCGGGAGTGCAGGGCGTTAATAATGCTCTCGTAGTTATCGTAGAGCAAAATATCAATCGTATCTAAATTCGGTTTGCCGGAATGATAGTTGGAAAACGATTCAAAATGCAGGCTCTTAATATGGCCATCGGGCAAGCGCTTAATTTCCCGCAAGACGTACGGCCCGCTGCCGGCATCTTCCAGCCGCGCCGCCGCCGTAGCAAAATTTTCCGGCGCCACTTCGCCCCAAAGTTTTTGGGAGATGATAGGCAGAGTCAGGGTTTGCAAAAACGGACCGGATATATCCTGGTTTACGAACTTGATTGTGTAATCATCAACTTTTTCTGCATTCGTATTGGACCACTCGCCGCGCAAGATGCTTTTGTATTCCGGATTTTTGATGGTTTCCACAGTGAAGACAACGTCATCGGCCGTAAGCGGCTGGTTGTTGTGAAAAGTGATGTCGTGTTTAAGGTGAACCACATACTCTTTTTGGTTGTCGGAGATTTCCGGAAAGCCTTCGGCCAAGTCCGGTACAACATGGCCCTTGCCATCATTTTTATAGAGGCCGGCGAAGATCAACTTAGTCAAAGAAATATCGGTGGTGCTTGAAGCCAAGAGGGGATTGATGTATTTAGGCTGGCCGAGCATGCCTTCGCGATAGACGCCGCCGCGGGCCGGGGCCACCACGGTGTTGGCCACATATACTCGATTGCCGATTACGGCTGTCGAAGCCAGCGCCAGGAGGAACAGGATCATTAAAGTAATTTTTTCGGATTTGCCCAATAAAGAAAAAACCTTTCTGAGCACAGAAAGTCTGATGGTGGGAATATATTTAATTCCGAGAATAACACTACGCATGAAACGATTATCGTTTATCGGTGACGATGTTCGTATCGGTGATGGGTTTAGTTTTTGGGCCGATAAACTTCACCGACTAACGATACAGGCATCATAACCGTCACCGAATTATTTTGTCAGCAGCAGATGGGTAACGCTTAAGCCGGCGAACAGAATGCCGAGAGTGATGGTTGCATAAAACAACCACTTTTCCACGCCCCGGCGAGTCGAAGCCACGCCACCCCCGCCAAAGACCGAAGACAAACCGGCGCCTTTGTTCTGGAGGGCGATAGAAATGACCAAAAGGACCATTACGACCATGTTGATAAACAGTAAAATTTGTTCGATGTTTTTCATAATTTGGGGAAGTTATAAGTAGTAAGTTGTAGAGTTGTAAGTAACTTATTGCTTACATGCTTACAACTTATTGCTGAAAATACAGCCATTTCAGTATAGGGATTTATCAGAAGGGGGTCAAGAGGTCACCAAAAAACACAAATTATTTTACTGGTTGCTTATCCTGTTTGGTTTTTTCGAGTTTAGCCAGACGACGGTTGATTTTTAGTATATCGCTTGCAAACGCATTGCTATCTAGGAGGTCGCGCTTGTCTATGCGAGTCACCGTATCTTTAATTTCTTTAACATCGTCCTGGAGCGACTTGAACTCTGTCCTTGATGGGAAGTTGAGCAAATCATCTTTGGTCGCTAGGTCTTTCAATTTTTCCTCGAAAAATTCTTTAGTTACCAGACCATCCAGCTTTTTTTCAAGTTTCTCTTCAAGTTTTTCATCGAGGGTTTTTAAGAAAAATTCTTTTGTAAGTTCGCTCATACAGTTTGGTTTTACAGTTTAGATTTCAGTATAGCAACATCGATTATCATCGCAAGCACGGTTATCCACAATCGGTTATAGGTATTTTTTTAATTGGTCAGCTTTTTGTTGGCCCAAGATGTCAGTCAGTTCATCCGCGCTCGCGGCTTTTATTTTTGCCACGGTGCCGAATTTTTGTTTGAGAAGTTTTTTGGTTTTGGGGCCGATGCCGGGAATAGTATCGAGCGCCGATTGTGTAGCGGCCTTGCTTCGGCGTGATCGATGAAAAGTTATCGCGAAACGATGCGCCTCGTCGCGCAGTCTTTGCAAGAGCTGTAGAATCGGATCGCTGTGATCGAGCACAATAGGCTCTTTTTTATTGGGAATAAATATCTCTTCAATTCTTTTCGCGAGTCCGATTGTCGGAATGTTTAAATGTTTAGATGTTAAAATGCTTTTTGCAATTCCCAACTGGCCTTTGCCGCCATCAACAACGATGAGATCAGGAGTCGGCCACATATCGACTTTTGACATGTGACTTTTTACGTTTGACATTCTCGCCATCCGGCGAGAAAGCATCTCTTTTATCATCGCAAAATCGTCCGGCGTCTGCTTGGTTTTGATAGTGAATTTGCGGTATTGGGATTTAGCTGGCAAGCCATTCTCAAAGACGACCATCGAACCGACCGGATTGGTGCCTTGGATGTTGCTAATGTCGTAGCATTCGATGCGCCGGGGGAGCGCTTGCAATTTCAACAAGTCTTTCAAACCCGATAATATTTCTTGCATACGATGAATGTCGCTGGCTTGGTCGCGCTGCCACTTGCGCAAAAATTCTTCGGCGTTGGTTTTGCCTAATTTTATCAATTGCAATTTTTTGCCGCGCGTCGGCACGGACAAACCGGCAGATTTTTTTCCGCGCGACTTAATCAAAGTTTCAATCAATTTACCGTCATCAATTTTTTCCGCGACAAAAACTTCTTTGGGAAAATCCGTGGTTTCGCTGTAGTACTGCTCCAAGAATTTTTGCAGTACGCCTTTTGCAATGCCGATATCAGCCGGTGTTTGATAAATAAAGTTTTCTTTGTCGATTAAGCGCCCGTCGCGGATTTTAAAAAGATTGATGGATGCGTTTAAGGCATCATCAAAAACAGAAACAAAGTCCCAGTTGACGCGGCTGGGGAACATGGCGGTTTGCCGTTCTTGCAAAATTGTTAAGGCTTGCAATTGGTCGCGCAGGCGCGCGGCTTTTTCGAATAATTTTTTTCGGGCGGCTTCTTTCATGGAAACTTTGACCGCTTGGGTGACGCTCGAAGTGTTGCCCGACAAAAACATGACAATGTGGTCAAGATGTTTTTGATAATCGATTAAAGACATTTCGCCAATACAGACGCCGGGGCAGCGATGCAGGTAATAATAGAAGCAGGGCCGGCGGCCCACGTCTTTGTTGGCGCAAAACGAAAATACGCGCCGCACTAAATCTAAAGTTTGTTTGATTTTGCGCGCGCTCGAATACGGCCCGAAATATTTGCCGGGCCGCATCTTGGAATTTGGAACTTGGAACTTGGAACTCGTAACTTCAACTTTGCGTGCGTAAGTAATTTGCGGAATCTTGGTCGAATAATCAATTTTGATAAAAGCAT
>Ga0134127_10001029_pt1 | contig 21704 bp, 14 predicted proteins | sample KB31753_FD_96459 | JGI IMG/M metagenome (GOLD analysis project Ga0134127, IMG submission 96459) | Terrestrial soil microbial communities with excess Nitrogen fertilizer from Kellogg Biological Station, Michigan, USA - KB3-175-3 | ecosystem: Environmental > Terrestrial > Soil > Unclassified ... | reverse complement strand
GGACCGCTTCTTTCTGGTGCCGTTCGTCGGCATCGGCGCCGGCTACGAGTGGCTGAGACTCCAGGGAACGGACCATCAAACCGCACAGGAATCCAAGGTCACCTACGGCAACCTCGCCTGGGAGGGCTACGCCGGCGCCGGCGTGAGGCTCACCCGGAAGGTGCGCGTCAACGGCGAGCTGTACTACAACGGCGGATCGCTGGAACGCCGCGTGCTCGCTGCTGACGGCAGTACATGGCTCGAAGCCGTTCATGTGAACGGCGTGGGAGCGCGCGTGGGGCTGGACCTGGTGTTCGAATAGCGCGATCAGCTCGGGTCGTCGCTATCGGACGCCTTCCCGACCGACGCGTTGAGCGCTGCCGCCAGACCAGCGTCTCCGCTCAAGAGATCCTTCCAGCCCAACTCGAGGCCCTTCCGATGGCCCTTCTCCACCAACTTGAGCCCCTCGGGAGCGATGGTGAGCATGTAGGCCTTGCCCTCGATATCGAGCTCCCGCTTGAGCGCTTTCTCCAGTTTCGTCGCCATGAAGTGTCTCGCCTCTCCGTGGTTTGAACGGCGCGAATGAGACGCTGGGGTGGGTCACCGGCGTTGCGGGCCGATTCCGTGCAGTATCACCTGTCGCTCGATCGACTTTCAACCGGACCTAACCCCATGCACCGCTGCCGGCTTCTCACCTTCGACATCTTCGGGACCGTGATCGACTGGCGCGCGGGCCTCGAACGCGACTGCGCGGCTGCAGGACGTCCGCTGGCACCCGGGGACTTCGACCGGGTCGTGGATCGGCAGGCCGAGTTGGAGCGCGGCCCGTACAAGACCTACCGCGAGGTCACCCGTCGCAGCCTGATCGAGGTGCTCGGCATCGACTCGCGCGCGGCCTCACAAATCGGATCGGCGGTCGGCGAATGGCCGCTCTACCGAGACGCGGCCCCGGCACTTGGGGCTTTGATGCGCAACGTCCCGTGTGCCGCGCTCACGAACAGCGATCGGTCGCACGGCGATCAGGTCCAGTCGCAGCTCGGGTTCCGCCTGAGCGACTGGCTGTGCGCCGAGGAATCGAGGGTCTACAAGCCCGCGCCCGAGTTCTGGCAGGCGATGTCCGCGCGACGCGCGATCGCACCCGGGCCGGAGTGGTGGCATGTCTCGGCCTACGCTGACTACGACCTCGCCGTCGCGAACCAGTTGGGCCTCACCACGGTGTTCGTGGCGAGGCCGCATGCGCGCGCGGGCGCAGCCACGCACACGATCGCCGACCTCGCGGCCCTCACGGGGATCCTGCTCTCACCTACTTGTTGAACCGGATCTCGAGGCAGTCGCCGTCCTGGACGACGTAGTCGCGGCCTTCGAGTCGCATCCCACCGCGCTCGCGTGCGGCCGCTTCCGAGCCGGCCTCCAGCAGCAGCGCGCACGGGACAACCTCGGCGCGAATGAAGCCTTTCGCGAGATCGCTGTGGATCTCGCCCGCCGCGTCCACCGCGCGCTCGCCGTGGCGGATCGTCCACGCCCGCACCTCGTCGGGGCCGACCGTGAAGAACGAGATCAAGCCCAACAGGCGGTAGCACGCGCGGATGATGAGCGAGAGCCCGTCCTGCTCGATGCCCAGCTCGCGGCGGAACGCGTCGCGCTCCTCCCGTGACAGCGCTACGACCTCACGCTCGAGATGGGCCGCGAGCCCGACGACCAGCGTGTGTGCGCCGGCGGTCGGCAGCGGGCGGGAACCGACCTCGCCGTGGTTCACCATCACCAGCAGCGGCTTGAGCGTGAGGAACTGGAACCCCCGCAGCAGCTTCGACTCCTCCTTGTCGAACGTCTCCGCGCGCAGCGGCCGCTCGGCCTCGAGCGCGGCCTTGATCCGGACCAGCAGCGCGTGCTCGCGCTCGCCTTCCTTCTTGCCGACCCGGAGCTCCTTGGCCAGTCGCTCGAGTCGCGTCTCGGCGATCGCCAGGTCGTTCAAGATGAGCTCGCTCTCGAGGTCGCGCAGGTCGCGCGCGGGATCCACGCCCGCGCCCGCCGGTACGGCCGCGTTCTCGAAGTCGCGCACGACCGCCAGCAGCGCGTCACAGTTACGCACGCCCGAGAAGAGATCGGGCCCGCGCGCGCTGGCGCGCGCGCTCGTCTGGCCCACCGCGACCGTGTCCATGAACTGGACGCGGGCGTGGGTGATCTTCTTCGGCTTGTAGAGCGCGACCAGGCGATCGACGCGCTCATCGGGCACGACGATCACCGCGATGCGTTCGCGGCCGCTCGTCGCCGCCGCCTGCGCGCCGGCGCCCTCCACCAGGATCTCGAACAGGGTCGTCTTGCCCGACTGCGGCAGGCCGAGGATGCCGACGCTTTCCATTGAGGTCAGGAGTTCTTCCGAAGTGGCAAGGAATCGCCCGCGGACCGTGGTCGCGCGGGCGGGTCGAGGTTTCGCAGCGAAGGCTAGGGGCGGGCGTGCGCCGCCGTCAATGCACCGGCTGCAGAGACCTGCTGACCACGTCGATGCGCTGGTCCTGTCAATCAACTTACGCTCGCGGTCCACGCGGCGCGCAAGAACGAGCGGATCGCGCCCTAGAACTCGCCGAGCGTGCCCGCGATCCTCCGCAAGTCGGCGAGCAGAACGTCCATGTCCGCCAGTGTGGTGCGGTGGTTCATGATGCACGCGCGCAGCGCGAAGCGTCCGCCGACTGAGGCGTTGCTCATGTAGGAGCTGCCGTCGCGCTGGAGCGCAACCAGGAGACGTTCGTTCCACGCGTCGAGCGCGCGCTCGACCGCCTCCCGATCCGCGCCCGATGCCGTGTCGAGCAGCCGCCGCCCTCGAGCCGGCACGTGGCGAAAGCACACGATCGACAGCTCGACCGGCGCCAGGCGCTCGAAGTCGCGGCTTGCCTCGACCTTCTCGGCGAGTAGCGCGGCGCATGCGAGATCCTTCTCGACCGCCGCGCGAAGCGGTGCGAGGCCCACGGCCCGCAGCATCATCCACACTTTGAGCGCGCGGAAGCGGCGTGACAGCTCGGGGCCATAGTTCCAGTAGGCGAACGATTCGGCCGGGGCGGAGTCCATCACGCGCATGTACTCGGCGTCGTGCGCGAACGTCGCGTACGCCGCGGCCGGATCGCGGTACAGGACGCAGCCGCAGTCCACCGGCAGGTACATCCACTTGTGCGGATCGAGCGCGATCGAATCCGCCCGCGCGAACGCGCCGAGCTTCGCGCGTGCCGCCGGGGCCAGGGCCGCGAAGCCGCCGTAGCTCGCATCGATGTGGAACCAGAGCCCGTGCCGCTCGGCGACGTCCGCGAGCGCATCGAGCGGATCGATCGCGCCGGTGCCGACGGTTCCTGCTGTGCCGGCGATGCAGAATGGCTGGTACCCGGAGCGGCGGTCCTCCTCGATCATCGTCTCGAGCGAGTTGACCCGCATGCGAGAGCCATCGTCGACCGGCACCTCGCGAACGTGGTCGCTGCCGATGCCGAGCAGCGTCGCCGCCTTGGCGACCGAGTGATGCGTCTCGGGCGAGACATAGAGTCGCATCGCACGCGGCAGGGCGTGCGCTCCTTCCCGCGCGATGTCGATCGGCGCCTTCGTGCGCCGGGCCGCCGCGAGCGCCGAGAAGTTCGCCATCGAGCCGCCGCTGACGAAGATCCCGTCGCCCGCGGGATGCGCGCCGACCATCTGCCGGACCCACTCCACGGCGAGACGCTCGATCTCGACCGGTCCCGGTGCCGAGCGCCACACGGTGAGGTTGGCATTGAGCATCGAGGCCAGCAGGTCGGCCAGGCTCGCGACCGGGACGCCGGGCGACTGCACGTATCCGAACATCCGTGGATGTCCGTTGTGCCGGACGAGCGGCAGCAGGTCTTCTTCGAACTCCTGGAGTGTCGCGGCGAAGCCCGCTCCCTCCTCGGGCATGGTGCGGTCGAACGCGGCACGGATCTCGCGCGACGTCGTGTTGGGCGCGACCCGACGGTCGCGAAGGCCCTCGTGGTAGCGCGACATCAGGTCGAGCACGGCCTCGCCCCAGCGTCGCAACTCGGCGGGTGTGGGCTCCAACTGCGCGGCGTGCATCGGCGTCTGTCGGGACGGCAAGCTTCCTCCGAAGAGTCCAGGGCCGGTTCCCGAACAGGCTACCGCAACGTCACCTCACAAGCTCAGCGAGCCTGCGTAGTCGCAAACTGGGATCGCCGGCGAACTGGGTCCGCAACCAGCCCAGGTGGCCGTACCCATAGATCACGAGTACGCGGTCCGCCGCCGCCCACGACGCGAGAATCTGAAGTAACCTCTCGCCCACCCGCCGCGCCGCATGCTCCCCCGCACGTGATGCCCGGCGTTGCCGTGTCCAGAGGGCCGCATGGCACAGTGTCCGGTATGCATTCGCGCCGTGGACGAGCAGGATTCCTTCTGCCCGGCGTGCGGCGCAACACTTCCGGCTTCGTCGCAGACCCCCACGCGGCGTTGGGGGGCACCCGAGTCCCCGGTCGCTGAACCATCGCCCACGCCGGTCCCCGCCGGGGCGCGACAGCTCCTGCCGGGAAGCCTGCTGGCGGGGCGCTACCGCATCATCGAGCGCGTGGTCGAGAGCGGTGGCATGGGCGAGGTGTTCAGCGCCGAGGACACGCGTCTCGGCCAGAAGGTGGCGGTCAAGTTCATCCGCCGGGCGCTCGAGCGTGACCCTGACATGCAGGAGTGGTTCCGCGCCGAGGTGCGCCTCGCGCGACAGATCGCGCACCCGAACGTGTGCCGCGTCTACGACATCGGCGAAGCGGACGGTGTGCCGTTCCTGACCATGGAGTTCGTGGACGGAGAGGACCTGGCTTCGCTGCTGCGCCGCATCCAGCATCTACGATCGGTCAAGGCCACCGAGATCGCGTATGAGATCTGCCGTGGGCTCCAGGCGATCCACGAGCGGGGCGTGCTGCACCGGGATCTCAAGCCCGGAAACATCATGATCGACGGCCGCGGTCACGTGCGCATCACGGACTTCGGACTCGCCGCACTGCAGACCGCCGCGGCTGACGACGAGCACATCGTCGGTACGCGCGCCTATATGGCTCCCGAGTTGCGCACCGGTGGTGCGGCGACACGGCGCAGCGACCTTTACAGCCTCGGTCTCGTGCTGTTCGAGGCGTACACGGGCAGGTCCCCTCATGAAGCGGCCTCGGCCCTGCGCGCGCGTCCCACGCGCCGCGAGGGAACCCAGGCGGCCGTGGTCTCGCGCCTGCCGGAACTCAACCCCAAGGTGGCGAGCGTCATCGCCCGATGCCTCGACGCCACCCCCGCCCAGCGGCCCGCATCGGCGCTCCACGTGGAAGCCGAGTTGCGGGGCATCGACCCGATCGAGTTGGCAGAGACGCAGGGAATCACGCTCGAGCCCGACGCCCTGGCGCGGGCACCTGCACGCCAGCGCGCGATCACGCCCACGGCCGCGGGCTTGTGCGGCGTTGCCCTCGTGCTCGGCCTCGCCGCCACACTCGCGATCGGCCCGCGCACGCGACTCGTGTCCGCCACTCCCATGCGCGAGAGGTCGTCGGCGATGGAGACACGGGCGCGGCTCCTGCTCAGCAACCTCGGCTTCCCCGAGCCGGCCGATGGAGCCGCAGGGTTCCTCTACGACGTCGCGCTGGTCGATCGCGTCGCCGAGAACGATCGGACCATGGATCGCTGGCAGCGGCTCGTCTCCGGCGATCTGCCGGTGTTCGTGCATTGGCACCGCGAAAGCCAGCACCCGATGGTGCCACTCGGCGAACGGCAGCGGGTCACACTCACGGACCCGTCTCGCGGCCTGCCGGGCATGGTCGAGGTGCGATACGACGTGCGCGGCCGGCTTCGCCGACTGGAGTCGATGCCCGAACAGACTTCGACCCACTCGGGCACCCCGGTCCTGGCGGATTGGTCAGCGTTGTTCCAGGCGGCAGGGCTCAACATCTCCCGGTTCGAACCCACGGAGCCGACGCGGCTGCCGCAGGCGTTCGCCGATCAGCGCTTTGCCTGGGACGGCCCCGTCGACGCGCCTCCGCCCGAGCGCATGCATGTCGAGGGGGCGAGCCTCGGCGGGAGGCCCGTGCTGTTCGATGTCGCGGTCGGCGACGCGGCATCCGCGACGATGTCCACGGGCGTGCAGGCGACACGCGCGCGTGCTGCGCCCGACCCGCTCCTGCCCATCGTCTCTGTGTTCCGCGGCGTGCTGCTGCTGATCATGTTCCTCGTCGCATGGTGGCGTTCGACCCGGAACCTGAGGGCCGGGCGCGGAGACCGCGAGGGAGCGAGGCGCGTGGGCGCGGTGCTCATGGGCGGCAGGCTGGCGGCGTGGGTGCTCGGGGGTCACCACACGATGGTGGGCCTGCCGGTCCAGTTCTCGATCGCGCTCGCCTGGTCGCTCTACGACTTCGCATTCGCGCGCGTCTTCTACCTCGCAGTCGAGCCCCACGTGCGCCGCATCTGGCCGCGCATGCTGGTGTCCTGGCTGCGACTGCTTCGCGGCCGCTTCGACGACCCGCTCCTGGGACGCGACCTGCTCGTGGGCTGCCTCGCGGGCGTCGCGCTCGGCCTCGGTGTCGCGGCGCACCAGTTCGTCCCGATGGCGTTCGGCCTGCCCCCCGGGCGGCCGGACGCCGTCGGGTTCGTGGAGGACACGCTCATGAGCACGCTCGGCTTCCAGCACCAGGTCGCACAGTTGTTGTTGCTGCACCGCTCGGCGGTGGTGCTCACGCTGGGATGCGTGGTCGTGCTGCTCCTGTTCCGGCTGCTCGTGCGGAGCGAGATGCTCGCCTACGTGCTTTCCGGCCTGGTGTTCATGTGGATCGCGGTGCCGCGCGGAGAGCTGGTCGCGCTGAATCTGGTCTTCGCCGCCGTGTCGACCGTGTTCGTACTCGTGGTGCTGCTTCGCGTCGGATTGCTGGCGGCGATGGTGGCGCTCATCGTCCACTCGACACTGGAGGCGAGCGTGATGACGTGGGATCTCCTGCACTGGCCCGGCAGCACGGCATGGTTCCCGATGGCGCTCGTCCTGGCGCTCGGCGGATTTGGCCTGTCGCGCGCGCTGGTGGGAAAGGTGGCAGCCGCGTGAACGGCAACACCCGCGAAGTGCGGATCGAACGCGCGCCGCGAGCGCGGTCGGCATGCGTTCACGAGCCCGCGGCGGGCGCGCCGGAGACCCTGTGACGAAGCGGCGAACTGGACCACCGCCACCGGAGGACGCCGGGCCAGGCCCGCCCGACGAGGGCGCGCTCACCATTCTCGAAGCGCTGGAGGGCGTGTTTCGGGAGATGGCCGAGCCCAAGGGGGTGCTCGAAGCGATCCTGCGGCAGGCCGTCCATCGCACCGGTGCCGAGCGGGCGCTGATCACCGAGGTCGCCGACGGCGGTGGGCTCACGTTCACGGTGATCATGGGCTACCGGGAGGCACGGTTCAGCGGCAACGCCGATGCCTTCAGCCGCACCGTGTTCGACCGCGTTCTGCGGACCGGACAGCCCGTGCGCATCGGGAACGCCCTCGAGGATCCCGACTTCGCCGAGCTCGAGTCCGTGCGTGCGCTTCACGCGGCGTCCATCCTTTGCATCCCCATCCGCGGGAGCGACCGCATCATCGCCCTGCTCCATCTCGAGGATCGGCGGCCCGATCTCTTCCAGGAGTCCCACGTCCAGCTCCTCGGCTCACTGGTCGTCGTGACCGAGCGCGTGTTGGGGGTGCTGCGCGCGGGCCGCGAGATGATCGAGGAGCGCGATCGCCTGCGCACGACCGAGTCGCAAGCGGAGACGGAGCGTCGGTGGATCGCCTCCGAGTGGTCGTTTGGACGGTTCATCGGCCACTCGCCCGCCATCCGCGACCTGGAGGCCGCCGTGGCCCAGGCCGCGGTGGTGGACTTCGCAGTCCTTCTCCAGGGCGAGCCCGGAACGGGAAAGAACCTTCTGGCGCGGGTGCTCCACTACAACGGGAAGCGCAGCACGCGCCCGTTCGTCACCGTCTTCTGTCCGTCGCTCGAGCGCGGCATGGTCGAAGCCGAACTCTTCGGCCACAAGCGCGGCGCGTTCACGGGCGCGGTGCAGGACCGACCGGGCCGGATCCAGGCCGCCGACGGCGGCACGCTGTTCCTGGACGAGGTGGGCGAGCTGCCCATGGAGATCCAGCCGAAGCTGCTCCGGTTCCTCCAGGATCGGACGTTCGAGCGCGTGGGCGATCCCAAGGAGCGCACCGCCGACGTGCGCATCATCGCGGCCACGAATCGGGATCTGGGGCACGAGGTTCGACTCGGGCGTTTCCGTCGCGATCTCTTCGATCGGCTGAACTACCTGCCGATCCGAGTGCCACCGTTGCGCGATCGGGTGGAGGACATCCCCCTGTTGTTGCGCCACTGCCTGGACCAGACGTCGCCAGGCCGCTGGATCGAGTTGAGCGAGGAGGCGCTGCGATACCTCCGGGACCTCGACTTCGCATGGCCCGGGAACGTCCGGCACGTCGAGCAGCTCGCCGCGCGACTGACCACGGCCGGTTTCCAGGGTCCCGTCGGCCTGCGTGAGGTGGAGCGGCTCTTCGGCGTCCTGGACGGCCCGGGGTCCGCCGATCCGTCGACGAGTACCGGTGCGGACTCCGAGGTGGATTTCGAGGGCGGACTCCCGCACATGCTCGCGGAGGCGGAGCGGAGCTGGATCGCGACGGCGATCCGGCGCTACCCGGAGGACACGCGCGCTCAGTTGGCGGCGCGGCTGGGAATCAGCGAGGCCGCGCTCTACCGGAAGCTCGACCGTTACGGCCTATCGGAGTAGCGCCAGTGCGACTCTCACGGTTGACAGCGCTCTAGCGGCGGCGAGAGCGCGCGGGTCTCCGCGCCCCGCGGCTCGGGCCTCATCGCGTGTCGCGCGGGCCGCAGGGAAGTGATTTTGGTGCAGCACGTTGCGTGGATGCCCTCCAGCCGGTTCGCAGCTCTCGCAAGACCGGCACGCTCCATGCCATCTGAAGCCCCGCATGAGCACACTCCATGAAAGCTTGATGGCGAACAGTCGCAGTGCGGGCGCCGAGGTCACGCCTGAGCGCCACCCGCGCCCGGCGTCGGAGCGCAGCGTCCGTCCCGAGCGAGTCATGCTCGTCGCCAGGAACAGCGAAACGTTGCGCCTCACGGTCGGCGACGGGCTGCTGGTGCTCGCCGCCGGGCTCGCTGTCCACATGGCGTCGCTGGCCTGGATCGGCACGCTCGTCCCCGAGTTCCCGGCGGTGCCCGACGTGCTGCACGCTCGCCTGCCCTACGTGGACTTCGGCGTGCCGGGCGAGCTCGTCTATGTCGCGTTCATTGTCGCCATGGCGACCGTGCTCCGGCGCAAGCAGCCGCGAACCGTGCCGGTGATCCTGGCCGCGCTCGGAATCTTCTATGGGATCCGCGGGATCTTCCTGTTCCTGCTGCCGATCGGTCTCCCTCCCACGGCTCCTCCCCTCTCAGAACGCTTCGTGTTCTGGCCGTTCGCAGAACACGCGTTCTTCCCCGGCGGGCACACCGGGATGATGACGGTGCTCAGCCTCTCGGTCGTCTCCACGAAGTGGCGGCGCGCGTTCATCGCCGTGACGGTGGCGTTCGCGCTGGGAACGCTCCTGGCCCGCACGCACTACTCCGCCGACGCGTTCGGCGGATGGCTCGTGGGCTATGCCGTCGTGCTCTGGACCCGCCGCCGGTTTGGTCCGCTCGCCGGCGGCGCCGCCGGCAGACGCGACATGGTCCTCGTTCTCCCACCTGTCGATCGGAAAGCTGAGGCCTGACATGCATGGTCGATCCATCGTTTCCTTGGCACCCCACACGGCGGACCTCGACTCGTGGCAGTCAGCGAACGGCCACAGGCCGGCGCCCCCGGATCCCGATTCCTCCGCCTGCTACCACGGCGGGGCCTTCTTCGAGGCCATCGGGGAGCGTTTCGATACGCTCGAGCGCCGCCGCCGGGTCATACCGGCCGACGTCCTCGACGCGTGGTTCCCGCCGGCTCCGGCCGTACTCCGAACCCTCCGCTCACACCTCGCGTGGATGGTCCGCACCTCGCCGCCGACCCATGGCGAGGGGCTCGTGCAGGCCATCGCCGACGCGCGCGGCGTCCCTGCGGCGTCCGTCGTCCTCGGCGGCGGCTCTTCGGATCTCATCTTCCTCGGACTCACGCAGTGGCTCGACCGAGCGTCCCGCGTCCTGCTGCTCGATCCCACGTATGGCGAGTACGCGCATGTCCTCGAGCACGTCGTGGGCTGCCAGGTCGATCGCCTGCCGTTGCGTCGCGAGCGGCACTATCGGGTCGATGCGGCCGAGCTCGAGCTGGCCCTGCGGCGCGGGTACGACCTCGTCATCCTCGTGAACCCGAACAGTCCCACCGGCCAGCACGTACCGGCCAAGGCGCTGGCGGAGGTCCTCGACCGAGTACCCGCTCGGACGCGCGTCTGGATCGACGAGACCTACGTCGAGTACGCGGGCACCGGCGAATCGCTCGAGCGCCTCGCGGCAACACGCGATCGGGTCGTGGTCTGCAAGTCGATGTCGAAGATGTATGCCCTGAGCGGGGTGCGCGTGGCCTACGCGATCACCGCTCCGGCCGAAGCGCGCGCACTCCGCCGGCGTACGCCACCGTGGGCCGTCAGCCTGCCCGGCCAGATCGCGGCGGTGCGGGCCCTCGAGTCATCGGCCTACTACGGGCGTCGCTGGTCGGAGACGCAGCAGATCCGAGACGAGCTGGCACGTCGCCTGGAAGCCATCGGCGGGCTCGAGGTGATCGAGGGTGTGGCCAACTTCGTACTCGTACACCTGGCGTCGCATCTCCCCACCGCCCGCACGATCGTCGAGCGCTGCCACGAACACGGGCTCTACCTGCGCGACGCCGGAGCCATGAGTCCGTCGCTCGGAGATCGCGCCCTGCGGATCGCCGTCCGCGATCGCAGCACGACCCGCCGCATGGTCGAGATCCTGGGCAGGGAACTGAATCCCTGGGGACGCAAGCGCGTCGCATGACAGGAGAGCGGCTTACTTCAGCTCGCCGAGATAGCCGCGGCGCTCGAACCACTTCACGGTTTCCAGAATCGGCACGACCGTGAATGCGAGCGTCGCGGTCAGCGCCCAGTCGGTCCACGCGAACGCGAACGTTCCGAACGCCTTCTGCATGAACGGCACGTACACGATCACCGCGAGCAACGCGAGCTCCCATGCCACCGCGAGGTTCAGCCACCGGTTCGCGAACGGACGGTGCAGGACCGAGATGCGGTCGGACCGATAGTTGTACGCCTTGAAGAACTGGATGAGCACGAGCGACACGAACGTCATCGCCATGGCCTCGGGGAGCGGACGCCCGCTCCGGAGCAGCCACGTGAACAGGCTGATGTTGACCACCGCGGACCACAGTCCTCCCGCCAGCAGGAGAACCATCAAGGGTCGCGTGAATAGGCCCGCCCTGGGATCCCGCGGCTTCCGCCGCATCAGGTCGGCCTCCGGAGGATCGACCGCCAGCGCCAGCGCCGGCAGGCCATCCGTGGCCAGGTTGACGTACAGGATCTGCACCGCGGCCAGCGGCAGCGGCATGCCCGCGAGCGCGGCGCCGGCCATCAGCAGGATCTCGCCGACGTTCGAGGAGAGCAGGAACGTCAGGTACTTGCGGATGTTGCTGAAGACGATGCGCCCTTCCTCGACCGCCGCCACGATGCTCGCGAAGTTGTCGTTGAGCAGCGTCACCGCCGCAGCCTCCTTGCTGACGTCGGTGCCCGAGATGCCCATCGCGATCCCGACGTCCGCCTTCTTCAATGCCGGCGCGTCGTTGACGCCGTCGCCCGTCATCGCGACGACGTCTCCGCGACCCTGCCAGGCGGCGATCACACGCAGCTTGTCGGCGGGCGAGACGCGCGCGTAGACCCCGATCCGCTGGACATCGCGCATCAGCTCTTCGTCGCTGAGCTTCGACAGCTCGTGCCCGGAGACGACGCGCCGGTCATCGAGGAGCCCGAGCTCGGTGGCGATCGCCGTGGCCGTCAGCGGGTGGTCCCCGGTGATCATGACCGGCGTGATCCCAGAGTCCCTGCACGTCCGCACGGCAGCGCGCGCTTCGGCGCGCGGCGGATCCATCATGCCGACGAGGCCGAGCCACGTCATGCCCTGTTCCGCAGCTTCGGGATGCGTCCTGCGCTTGCGCGCGATGGCAAGCACACGAAGTCCGCCGGCGGCCATCTCGCGCTCGAGCGCGCGCAGCGCCTCACGGTCAGACTCGCGCAGGGGCGCCTCTCCCCCCCCGTGCTCCCACGTCGTGCAATCCGGCAGCACGACGTCGACGGCGCCTTTTGAGTAGGCCACCAGCGAACCGTCCGCCGTCTCGTGCAGCGTGGTCATTCGCCGCCGTTCGGACGTGAACGCGATCTCGTGCCGGCGAGGCTCCTCGTCGTTGAGCGCACCCTGGTCGAGGCCCGCCTTCTCGGCCGCGACGACCAAGGCGCCCTCGGTGGGGTCGCCTTCCACGCGCCAGCGCCCGTGTTCGTCGAGCAGCACGCGCGCGTCGGAGGACAGGAGGCCGGCGCGCAGCAGCCCGGTCACGGTCGCAGGCGGCTGAACCGCGACCCCACGCTCGAGGAACTCGCCGGCGGGGTCGTAGCCGACACCACCCACGTCCAGCACGCCGTCACCGGACGCCACGCGACGAACGGTCATCTCGTTCCTCGTCAGCGTTCCGGTCTTGTCCGAGCAGATCACGGACGTGCTCCCAAGCGTCTCCACCACCGGCAGGCGGCGAACGAGCACCTGGCGCTTGACCATGCGCCGCACGCCGATCGCGAGCGAGATCGTCACCACAGCCGGCAGCGCCTCCGGCACGACGGCCACCGCGAGCGCGATGCCGAAGATGAACATCTCGAGTGGCGGCATGCCACGCCACACGCCCAGCGCGACGATGATCGCGACCACCACCAGTGCCGATTGGCCCAGCATCGAGCCGAGGCGGTCGAGGTTCTCCTGAAGCGGCGTGCGACCCGACTCGACCGTCTGCACCATGCGGCTGATGTGCCCGAACTCGGTCCCCATGCCCGTGGCGACGACCACGGCCTGTCCGCGGCCCCGCGTGACCAGCGTGCCGGCGTAGGCCATGTTGCTCCGGTCGCCGAGCGGGAGGTCGGCGGCGTCGAGCCAGAGCGCCGACTTCTCCGCCACCGTGGACTCGCCCGTCAGCGGGGCCTCGTCGATCGAGAGGTTCACGGCCAATGTCACGCGCGCATCGGCCGGGACGCGGTCCCCGGCGCGCAGCAGGATCAGGTCGCCGGGAACCAGCTGGCGAGCGGGCACGGCCAACTCAACGCCGCCGCGGATCGCGTGATCGATCGGGGCGGCCATGCCGCGCAACGCTTCGAGCGCCCGTTCCGCGCGGTACTCCTGGATGAACCCGAGGAGTACCGCGAACGACACGATCGCCGCGATGACGCCGGCTTCGAGCACGTGGCCGAGCCAACCGGACAGCAGCGTGGCCGCGAGCAGGATGACGACGAGGACGTTCTTGAACTGCGCAACGAGCATCCGCCACGCGGAGCTACGCTCGACCGCCAGCAGCTCGTTGGGGCCGTGAAGCTCGAGACGACGGCGCGCTTCTTCCGCAGACAGTCCGACGGTCTGGGTCGCCAGTCGCTCCAGGACATCCGGGACCTCGAGGTTGTGCCAAGGGGCGGACGTCTCGGCAACCGGCGTCGCGGCGGCCACGGCGGCTGCGGCCTTCACCGTGTCAGCTGACCTTTCGGGTGGACTGCGGTCCGGGCTGGGACAGCACCTTCTCGATGCGGAAGCGCGGTGAGTTCGGCTCGGTTGTCCCTCATGGCTTCACTCCTCCTGCACATCGGTCGATGCGGCGCCACGGCCCGGAGCAGTGCGGGCAACGCGCGAAACATCGGGTGACCCGGGGGTCAGAACAAATAGATAGTTTGAGTAGTACGCATCGGATATGACGATGTATGGTCACGGTCATGGAGCGACTGAACTACCACCACTTGCTCAACTTCTGGCTGGCCGCGCGCGAGGGCGGCGTGTCGAAGGCGGCGACCCGGCTGCGACTCGCACAGCCGACGCTCAGCGGCCAGATCCGCACGCTCGAATCAGCGCTCGGCGAACGCTTGTTCGAGAAGGCCGGCCGCAAGCTGCGACTCACCGAGGCGGGCACGCTCGTGTTCGGCTTCGCCGACGAGATCTTCTCGATCGGCGAGGAGCTCGTGGACACGCTGAAGCGCCGTCCGACGAGCCGGCCACTGCGGGTGACGATCGGGTTGGCCGACGTCGTCACCAAGCCGGTGGCGCACCGGCTGATCCAGCCCCTGCTCGAAGAGACCGACCCGGTGCGGCTGGTGGTGCGCGAAGACAGCCCGGAGAGGCTCCTCCCCGCCCTCGTGGCGGGCGATCTCGACGTCCTGCTGCTCGACGCCCCGCCCGGACCCGATGCGGGTGTGCGCGTGTTCAGTCGACTGCTCGGCGAATCGGGCATCACGCTCGTGGCGGTGCCGCGGCTCGCGACCCGCCTGCGTCGGCGCTTCCCGCGTTCGCTCGCTGGTGCGCCGTTCCTGCTCCCAGGACGCACGACCGGGCTCCGGCGCTCGCTCGAGGCCTGGTTCGACCGCCACCATATCCGCCCGCACGTGGTCGCCGAGATCGACGACAGCGCGTTGGCCGCGGTGTTCGCCCGCAACGGCAGCGGCCTCCTGGCCGTCCCGACCGTGGTCGAGGGCGACGTTTGCCGCAGCCAGGGGCTCGCGCGCGTCGGGCGGGTCGAAGGCTCGCGCGAGCAGGTGTTCGCGGTCTCCCTGCAGCGGCGCTTCACGAACCCCGCGGTCGCGCTGCTGATCGAGCGCGCGCGCCACGAGCTGTACGCACGCGGCGGCGTGCGGCGGGCCGGCTGAACGGAGCTAGGGCTTCGCCGCCGCGCGTGGCGGCCCGCGCCGGGCGATCGCCTCCGCCAGCCCGGGCACGAAGTCGGCACCCGTCTTGATCGCGACGCTCGAGCCTTCGAGCGCATCGCCGATCGGCGCGGTGCGGCCGCCAATGCAGCGCGCGAGAAACGCCTCGGTGATCGCCCAGAACGAACGCGAGTTCTCGCGTCGCAGGAGCCCGTGCCCCTCGTCGGCGTAGACGGCATATACAACCTGCACGCCGGCGCGGCGCATCACGGTGACGATCGTATCCGACTGGGCCGTCGGCACGCGCGAAGCGTTCTCGCCCTGGCCGATCAGCACCGGGCCGCGCGTATTCTGCGCGAAGTTCACGGGCGAGCGATCGTACAGGTGCTTGCGTCCCGCCTCCGTACGCGGGTCCCCGAGCCGCTTCGCCATGCGGTCGACGTTCCAGCCCGGCAGGAACACGGAGATGTTCGATGGGCCGACGAGTGACACGCCACATGCGAACGCGCCTGGCGTGAGCGTCATCCCGGCGAGCGTGGCATAGCCACCATAGCTCCCGCCCATGATCGCGACCTTGTCGCGGCGGACGATCCGATGCATCGCGGCCCAGTCCACCTGCTCCATCAGGTCGCGGTTCATCTTTCCGCCCCATTCGAGTTGCTCGCCGTTCAAGAACCGCTTCCCGAACCCCGGCGAACCGCGATAGTTGAGGTAGAGCACCGCGTAGCCGCGATTGGCGAGCCAATGCAGGAACGGCCCGAACGCCCATTGCGCGCGCTCGTCGCTCGGCCCGCCGTGCACGAGCACCACGGCCGGCAATGGTTCATCGGGCACGCCGTCGCCGTCGGGATCGCGCCAAGGTGGCAGCAGGTAATAGGACACCAGCGGCAGGCCGTCGATCGATTGCATCTCGAACGGGTGGAGCTTCGACAGCCTGAGACCCTCGAGCGCGGGCGTGCCGGTGAACATGCGCCAGGTGCGGCCGCTCGGGCGATCGTAGACGTAGTAGGTGACGGGCGCGTCGGAGAGCGTGTACTCGACGAGCCAGCGTTTGAGATCGCGCGAGACACCCAGCACTCCGATGTCGCCGTCCGCAACGCGGGCGAGCCGCGTGAAATCGTCACGCAACGAAGGATCCACCGCGGTCCATTTCGTCCGGGCCCACATCGTCGCGTAGGCGATCGGCTTGCCCGTCACCGGGTGGTAGAGCACGTGCGCGATGTCGCCCTCGCTCTTGCCCAGCGCCGGCGTGCGCGCTCCGGTCGTCGCGTCGAGGGCCACCAGCGTCGTGGCGTCGCGCCCCTCGGTGCTGTAGAGAAAGAACTGCTTGTTCGCGCGATCCCACGAGAACGCCTTCTGATAGGACGTGGTGTTGATCGCCGGCGTGTCCTCGAGCGAGACATCCCAGAGCGGATGCCAGCCGCTGCCATGCCAGCGGTGGAAGTCGAGCGAGCCATCGGGGCCGATGCTGATACCCAGGCGCGGCCGAAGCGCTCGGTCGGGCACCACCGCCGCCATGGCCTCGTTCTTCAGGATGAGCGTGCGCTCACCCGTGTCGAGGTTCAGGCGGTAGAGATCGGGCGTGCCGGGCCGCTCGCGCACCACGATCGCGACGGCGTTCGGATCGTCGTCCGAGAACCGCTGGAAGTCGACCGCGATGCCCGGCATGTCGGTGAGCGTCCGCTCATCGCCCGAGGCCACATCGACGACGTGGAGGTTCCACTTCTCATCTCCATCGCGATCGACCGGAAACAGGATCCGGCGCGAGTCGGGGGTCCAGCGCGCGAGCGGCACGCCGCTCACGTCGAACGCCTGGAGCCCGCGCCCGGCACGACGCGTGAGCGGCCGGGCAGCGTTGGGCGAGTCCGCTGGCGTGACGAAAAGGTTCAGCGCCCCGTCCACGGGCCGCAGGAAGCTCACCCACCGCCCGTCGGGGCTCAACTGCGGCGCCTGGTTGGTCGCCGGCGCGAGCAGCGTGGCCAACGGGAGCAGCGAGTCGGGTTCGGCTGGCTTCGCGGCACCGCGAGGGGCCGCGATCGTTGTCGCCCCGACGAGCGCGAGGATGACTGCGGTCGAGGCCGGGCGGGCGACCATGCGCACGAGCTGCACCGCTTCCTCCCCGATGTGCCAGCGTTCCGGGATCACTGCGGTCAGAGCGAGACGCGGGACGCTAGCAAGAATGTCCGCGCAGCATCAAATGCCGCGGGTGCCTTTCCCGCCGGTCACGTCCCGCACCGCGCTCGGCACGTGGCACGGAGACCTGCCGCCTCGCCACGTTAGAAATACACGCTCAACTGCTCCCCGTTTGCCTGAGGCCCGCTCATGACTGCTTCTCGACGACTGTCGCTCCTTGTCGCCGTCCTTCTGGCGGCGTCCTCCATCGTGCCGCTCGCGCGCGCCGCCGACGCGCCGCCGCCCCTCGACAGGAAGCTCCGCAGCGAGATCATCGAGGGCACGTGCGCCGAGCTCGAGCGCACGTACGTCGAGGCGGACACCGCAAAGCTCATCGCCAGGGTGCTCAGGAGTCGGCTCAAGTCGGGCGCATACGACAAGATCACCGACCAGAACGACTTCGCGCAGGCGGTCACGAAGGACCTTCGCAGCCTGAACGGTGACCTCCATCTGTCGCTGCGGCCGGGAAGCCTCGGCGCATCGGGCGGCCCGGTGACCCAACGTCGTGTCGTCGGTGGCTCGGATAGCGCGCGGACCGCGGCGCCGGCTGGCGGCGCTCCCGTCGTCGTTCGCCGCGTTGCCGGCGGCGCGAACGGCCGGCCGATCCCCGGTCTCCCCGACGCGCGCGAGCACAACTTCGGCCTCGAACGCGCGGAGATCCTGCCGGGCAACGTCGGCTACCTCGAGGTCACGGGCTTCAACGAGGCGCCGGGATACGAGGAGGCGATGGCGGCGGCACTCAAGTTCCTCGAGCGGACGGACGCGATGATCATCGACGTGCGCCGGAACGGAGGCGGCAGCGGCGTCATGAGCCACATGCTCTTCAGCCACTTCCTCCCTGCCGATTCGGTCCCCACGATCCGCGTGAAGAGCCGCGCCACGCCCGAGCCCGAGCTCCGGCGCAGCTACGTCGACGTGCCCGGGCCGCGGCGGCCTGACGTGCCGCTCTACGTGCTCACGAGCCGGAACACGGGATCGGCGGCGGAAGAGTTCTCGTTCGTGCTCCACAACCTCAAGCGCGCGACGCTGGTCGGCGAGCGCACGGCGGGCGCCGGCCACATGGTGGACTTCGTCAACGTGCCGGCGAACTTCGTGCTCGGCGTGTCCATCACGCGCGTCTCCGATCCGAAGACCGGCGCCGAGTGGGAAGCGGTTGGCGTGCCGGTCGACCACGCGGTGGAAGCCGATCAGGCGCTGAACGTCGCCCAGCAGGACGCACTGCACCTTCTCGCCGATCAGGCCACCGATCCCGAGCGGAAGCGCCGGCTCGAGTGGTCGGCCGACTGGGTGGCCGCAAACGACAAGCCGCAGCCGTCGCAGGCGGAGCAGTCGCGGCTCGTCGGCCAGTTCGAGGAGGATCGCGAGGTCGCGCTCCAGGATGGCAAGCTGGTCTATCGGCGCGGAGCGATGTCCGCGATCATGCGTCCCGTGGGGAACGACGGCTACATGCTCATGCCCGAGGCTCGCATCGTCTTCGACACCGGCTCGCCGGCGCCCGGGTTCACGATCGAGCGCCTGGACGGCTCGCGCACGAAGGTCGCGCGGCGGAAGTAAGACGCGCGACATGTAGCCGTGCGTGCGCCTCGGCGGCTGCTCCTCCGAAATCGACCACGCCGGGCCCGCTCGTGAGCGCACGCCGAGCGGCAGGAACACGAAGGGCGGCGGGCACGAGCCCGCCGCCCTTCGCGCATCGCAGAGCGCTACCGCTGCTGCTGCGCCGTCTTCGCCATGAACTCCTGGCCGCGCTTCGCCATCTCCGTCGAGGTCAAGTCCTCGACGCGGTGCGCGATCGCCCAGTTGTGGCCGAACGGGTCACGGACGATGCCGTAGTGATCGCCCCAGAACTGGTCGGTGATCGGCATGACCTCTTTGGCGCCAGCCGCGATCGCCTGCTTGAAGATCTTGTCGCTGTCCGGAGTGTAGAAGTTGATCGTGACCGGCGTGCCGCCGAGCGAGAGCGGCGACTTGCCGCCTTCGGGCATGGGCATCTCGTCGTTCAGGAAGAACTTCGCGTCACCGAGCTTGAGCGTGGCGTGCATGATCTTGCCATCGGGTCCCGCGAAGCGGTCGAGTTCGGCGGCGCCGAACGCCTTCTTGTAGAACTCGATCGCCTTGTCCGCGTTCTTGCAGACCAGATGCACGGAGACGGTGTGCTGCCCTTCGGGAACGGGGCTCTTCGCTTTGGCCATGACAAACCTCCTCATGAGTTGGGCAGGACGCGATTCCCTGTGTCGCTGGAGCCCGCGGCAACATCCGTTGTCGCGCGGTGCGGCCGACGGAGCGGCAGTCTAGCGCCGCTCGGGGTGGGAACATGTCAGGCCGCGGTGCGGTCCATTTCAGGCCCTGCTCACGCAGATGCGCCCTACTCCCACCTCAAAGCATCCACCGGATCGAGCCTCGACGCGCGGATCGCCGGCAGGATGCCGAAGACGACACCGACCGCGCAGCAGAACAGGAGGCCAATGACCGCCCATTCCAGCGGGACGCGCGGCTGGAAATGCGCCCACAGCGCGACGACGTTGCCCAACGCAAAGCCGGCGATCACGCCGCCGACGCCGCCCACGTTACAGAGCAGCACCGCCTCGATCAGGAACTGGTTGCGGATGCTGGCGCGTCGGGCGCCGAGCGCCTTGCGCAGGCCGATCTCGCGCGTGCGCTCGGTCACGGCCACGAGCATGATGTTCATGATGCCGATGCCGGCCACGAGCAGCGCGACGATGCCGATCACGAAGCCGCCGAGCTTCACGCCGGCGCTGAGCTTGTTGAACTCGGTGATCAGGCTGGCGCTGTTGTAGAAACTGAAGTTGTCCTCTTCACCGGGCTTCACCCCACGCTGGGCGCGCAGGATGCGGCGCGCCTCGTCGATCGACTCGTCCATCAGCGCCGGCGTCTTCGCACGCACGGTGATGTTGACCGAACGATGGTTACCGAACTTGTCGACGAGGCCGTACGTGTCGACGAACGTGCTCACGGGCATGAGCACGTAGTTGTCGAAGTTGCCGCCCATCGCCGACTTGCGCTCGTCGAACACGCCCACGACCAGGTACTTCCGCTTGTCGACCAGGATCTCGCGGCCGATCGGGTCCACGAACGGGAACAGCTTCTTCGCGATCGCGAAGCCGATCACGACCACCCTTGTGTGACCGCGGATGTCGAGCGGCGACAGGTTGCGGCCACGGCCCACGTAGTGCGTGTTGTTCGCCGGGTACTCGGGCGTGCCGCCGACGATCGACAGGTTCGGGTTCGTGGTCTCGCCGCGATACTCGGCGGTGAACCCGAAGTCCCAGATCTCGGAGCCCACGAGGTCCACGGTGGGCACGTTGCCGCGGATCGCGTCGGCGTTCGCCAGCGTCAGCGGCGGCCGCCGCATCGCCTTGCGCCGCTCGGCCTCGGACGACGGGCCCGCGGGCCACTTCTGCACCTGGAACGTCTGCGCGCCGAGAACGCTCATCTCCTGCTCGAGCGTGGCCTGGACGAGGGAGATCGCGGTCATCACCGAGATGATCGACGCCACGCCGGCGACGATGCCGAGCAGCGTGAGCGCGCTCCGCAGCTTGTTGGTGAGGATCGCGCCGAGCGACATCGCGAGCAGGTCCCGTGGATTCATGGCGCCTCGCTCACTCGTATCTCAGCGCTTCGATGGGGTCGAGACGAGCGCCGCGCCAGGCGGGCGCCACGCCCGCGATGACGCCGACCAGAATCGACACCAGCACCGCGATGCCCACGATCGGCAGCGACAGGCTGGCCGGCATCACGCTCGCGTTCAACACCGCGGTGACGCCCGCCGCGAGCACGATGCCGATGGCGCCGCCCAGCAGGCAGATCGCCGACGACTCGAACAGGAACTGGAGCAGGATGCTGCGACGCGTGGCGCCGATGGCCTTGCGGATGCCGATCTCGCGGGTGCGCTCGGTGACGGACACGATCATGATGTTCATCACGCCGACCGCGCCCACGAACAGCGAGAAGCTCGTGACCACGAGCCCGACCAGCAGCATGACGCCCATCACGTTGTTGAACGTGCCGACGAGCGTGTCCAGCTTGTTGATCGAGAAGTTGTCTGACTGGGCCGGCCGCAGCCCGCGCACCTTGCGCATCTCGCCCTTCACCTCGTACTCGAGGTCGGCCATCGCCGCCTGCGAGGGCGCCTTCACCGCGATGTTCACATCGACGTGGCCGCGCCGCCCGCCGAACACGCGCACGTAGGTGGTGATCGGGATGAACACCTGGCGGTCGAAGTTGGGCCCGCCCATGAAGCTCCCGCCCTGCTTCTCCATCACGCCGATGACGCGGAACTCGTTGAACCCGATCAAGAGGGTGCGGTTCACGGGGTCGATACCCTTGAACAACCGGTCGCGGAGGTCGCTGCCGATCACGCAGACGCTGCGCTTGCTCAGGAGGTCGAAGGGCATGAGGAAGCGCCCGAGCTGCGGCTGGGCCAGCGAGAACAGCGATTGCTTCTCGGTGGTGCCAATGATGATCACGCCCTCGATCTTCTCCGAGCCGCGCTTCACGTCGGCCCGGGAGTCCATCGACGGGTTGACGAGCGCGCGCCCACGCAACCGGGTCTCGAGCGCCTTGGCCTCGCGCAGGTCGAGCGCCGGCCGGTTGCGGAAGACGAAGAAGTCGTCCATCACCACCCACGGCATGCGCGAGACGTAGATCACGTCCGAGCCCACGGCCGAGAAGCTCTC
>Ga0134127_10001027_pt1 | contig 21710 bp, 19 predicted proteins | sample KB31753_FD_96459 | JGI IMG/M metagenome (GOLD analysis project Ga0134127, IMG submission 96459) | Terrestrial soil microbial communities with excess Nitrogen fertilizer from Kellogg Biological Station, Michigan, USA - KB3-175-3 | ecosystem: Environmental > Terrestrial > Soil > Unclassified ... | reverse complement strand
CGTCGAGCCGATGAGCGGTGACGTGCTGCTCCTGGGCGGGGCCATAACGGGGGACGTCGCAACCGGGGCTGGTGCCGCGGGACGCATCGTGCTCCTGGCCGTGGATCCCGCCAAGCCCGAGTTGGAGCAGGCGGCGCGTGCCCTCTACCTCGCGGGCGCCAAGGCCATCATCCTGCTGGCCGACGTCGACTCCGCTGCTTACGCGCCGCGGCTCAATTCCCAGGGACGAGACCGCACCGCCATCGACCTGGGCCTGCCGCGGCCGCTCGTAATGGAGGTCCGCGAGGGCGCCGTACGCCGAGTGCTCTCGGCCGCGGGGGTCGATCCCGCTGCGGTCAGAGTCTCACCCCGCCCCGTGGTGCGCAACCTGCCGAAGCTCGCTGCGACGCTCGCGCTCAAGGAAGTCATCACCTCTCGACAGAGCGCTCCCAACACCGTCGGCATGATCGAGGGCAGCGACCCCAAGCTCAAGCAGGAGTACGTGCTCTTTTCCGCGCACATGGATCACATCGGCATCTCCGCAGGCCAGCCCGACAGCATCAACAACGGCGCCGACGACGATGCGTCGGGGACCGCCGCAGTCATCGAGCTGGCGACCGCCTTCGGGCGACCCGATGCCCGGCCCAAGCGGTCCATGCTGTTTCTCACGGTGAGCGGCGAGGAGAAAGGCCTCTGGGGGAGTCGCTACTTCTCCGAGCATCCGCCCGTGCCGATCGACCACATCGTGGCCGACATCAACATCGACATGGTGGGCCGCAACTGGCCTGACACGATCGTCGCGATCGGGAAGGAGCATTCCGATCTCGGCGCGACCTTGAACCGGGTGAACGCCGAGCATCCAGAGCTGGGCATGACCGCAATCGACGATCGCTGGCCGGAAGAGCGTTTCTACTTCCGCTCCGACCATTACAACTTCGCGCGGAAGGGGGTGCCGATTCTCTTCTTCTTCAACGGAGTGCATCCCGACTACCACCGCCCCTCGGATTCAGTCGACAAGATCAACCCGGAGAAGGAGGCGCGGATCGCGCGACTGTTGTTCTATCTGGGCGATGATATCGCGAATGCGCCGGAGCGACCTAAGTGGAAGCCGGAGAGCTACAAGGAGATTGTCGAGCAGTAAGGTCCGAGCTATCCTTTTCTGACTTCTTCCAGCCTCGCCACCGCCCGCCGGAGATGCGGGATGACGATGCTCCCTCCCACCACTAGACCCACGGCGAAGACATCCTGAAACTCATCGTCGGTGACGCCCTCTTCGGTACACCGCACGATGTGATAGGTGATACAGTCGTCGCAGCGCAGGACCAGCGACGCGACCAGTCCCAGCAGCTCTTTGGTCTTGGTGCCGAGAGCGCCCCCTTCGTACGCCCGGTGATCGAGTGCGAAGAAACGGTTGATCGTGAGATTGCCAGCGCCGAGGATCGTGTCGTTCATGCGGGCGCGGAACGCCTCGAAATCCGAGAGAGAATCGGTCATGCAACAACGTAAACCGTGATGCGTCGCGGTTGCCATCCCTGCTTGAGCCGATGGTGGGCGGCCGCGGCGCTGTTGACTGCCGACCTGTCCGGCCTGCAGACGGCGGCTGCGCAGGGACTGTCCGGTGCCGCGATCGTCGGCCTCGTGAGCGGGCAAGACGGTCAGCCCAGCTGGATGCTCATGCTCGACTGTCCGGTGCTGGGGTTCGCGGTGCCGACAGCATCGCCCGCGGCTACGTCGAGTGGAGCTTCGAACGGTAGCCGTCAGAGCTTTCTGCTGAGCAGAACGCCGGTTACGATCAGCACGGCTCCCGCCCCCTGAAGCGGAACCAGCCGTTCTCCCAGCGCGAGCCAGGCGACGATGGCGGCGACGAGCGGCGTAACGCACATGTAGATCGCGGTCCGGCTGCTTCCGACCTTCTGGACGCTGGCGTTCCAGATCATGTAGGCCACGATCAGCGAGAGCACTGAGGAATACGCCAGGGCTCCCCACGCGGGCGCCGGCACCCGCTTCCAGTCGAGCGCCACCAGCTCCATCGCCCCCGCGGCGACGAGTCCCGGCGTCCCGGTAAATGTGGTCAGCGCGGTGGTCTGAAGTGGCGGCATCGTGGGAGGAAGCCGCCGCAGCTCGACCGTGTACAGAGCCCAACAGAGCGTCGCGGCCACCGCGCAGACATCGCCTCGCAGTGTATGCGACCCGAAGTGCACCCCACCCGCGAGAATGACGAGCGCCACGCCGATGGTCGCCACGCCTGTTCCGGCCCACATCCGCGGGGTCACCGACTCGATACGCCGAATGCCGGCGATGGTGGTCACCATTGCCGGGATGGTGGACAGGATCAGCGCCGAGTTGGTGGCCGTGCCCCAGACGAGCGAGAGGGTAAACGCGATCTGATAGAGGGTGTTGCCGAGCACACCTATCCAGACCATGCGCCAACGGAGTCCCGGAGGCACCTGGACGCCGCCCAAGCGCCAGCGCAGCAGTCCGTACAGGAGCAAGCTCGAGACCATGAACCGGATGGCGCTGAAAGCCATCGGCGACATGTGGCTGAACGCGCCCTTCATGACGCTGAAGTTTGCGCCCCAGATCAGGCACACCAGCAGCATGCCGGCGTCCGCAGCTGACGGACCGGCGGGCGCGGGCGGTCGCGCAGCGGTGGGGGCGGAGCCGGGAGCCGACGCGAGCGGGCTCGAGCGCACTGGCTCGGGACTCATGTTGGTCGTCACGGCATAAGGTTAATTCCACCAAACGTACCCGTCTGCTCCCGCTCTCAGGGTCGGCTCCCGTCCGCTCCCGCCCCCTCCCGACTATTTTCCCGCCATGTCCCAGTCCCGCATTCGCAACTTCTGTATCGTCGCTCACATCGATCACGGCAAGTCGACCCTGGCGGACCGGCTCATCGAGGCCACCAACACGGTCGAGAAGCGCCTGATGCGGGAGCAGCTGCTCGACACCATGGATCTCGAGCGGGAACGCGGCATCACGATCAAGCTCAATGCCGTGCGGATGACCTATCAGGGGCGGGACGGCACCGAGTACGAGCTCAACCTGATCGACACGCCGGGGCACGTGGACTTCACCTACGAAGTCTCCCGCTCGTTGGTCGCGTGCGAAGGGGCAATCCTCGTCGTGGACGCATCGCAGGGGATCCAGGCCCAGACTTTGTCGAACCTCTTCCTCGCCATGGACGCGGGGCTCGAGATCATCCCGGTGCTGAACAAGATCGACCTGCCGGGCGCGGAGCCCGAGCGGCGGGCCAAGGAGATCATGGATCTCATCGGCTCGAAGCGGGAGGAGATTCTCGCGGTGTCGGCCAAGGAAGGTACCGGGATCCCCGACCTGCTCGAGGCTGTGGTGCACCGGGTCCCCGCACCCCGCGGCCAGGAGGAGGCCCCTCTCCGCGCTCTTATCTTCGACTCCTACTACGACAAGTATCGCGGCGCGATCCCGAGCGTGCGCGTGGTGGACGGGGTGCTGCGCGAGGGCATGGAGATCGCGTTCGGCTCCCACCCGGACGACGTGTACCACGTGGACGAGGTCGGCTACCTGCAGCTGGGGCAGCGCCGGACCGATCTACTCGAGGCCGGTGAGGTGGGTTACGTCGTGGCCAGCCTCCGCAACGTGCGGGACAGCCGGGTGGGCGACACCATCCTCGACGCTCACGAGCGCGCCACCGAGCTGCTCCCCGGCTATCGCGACGTCAAGTCGATGGTGTTCGCCGGGCTCTATCCCACCGACTCGGAGCAATACGAGCCACTCCGGGACGCGCTGGAGAAGCTCGCGCTCAACGACGCCTCGCTGCACTACGAGCCCGAGTCGTCCACCGCCCTGGGCTTCGGCTTTCGCTGCGGCTTTCTCGGCCTCCTGCACATGGAGATCGTGCAGGAGCGGCTCGAGCGTGAATTCGACCTCGACCTCATCACCACCGTGCCGACGGTGGAGTACCATGTATACCGGACCGACGGCGCGATGATGGTGCTGGAGAACCCCACCAAGCTGCCCGACCCGGCGGAGATCGAGCGGATCGAGGAGCCGTACGTGAAGGCCCGCATCATGGCGCCGGCCGATTACATCGGCGGGATCATGAAGCTGGGGCAGGACCGGCGGGGGATATACAATGGAATGCACTATCTCGACACCACCCGTGTGGAGTTTGACTTCCACTTTCCGCTGGGCGAGATCGTGCTCGACTTCTACGACAAGTTGAAGTCGCTGTCCCGTGGCTACGCCTCGCTGGATTACGAGATGGCGGGTTATCGCGAGTCGGATCTCGTCAAGCTCGACATGCTCATCAACGGCGACCCGATCGACGCGTTCAGCGTGATCATCCACCGCGACAAATCGCAGGAATACGGACGCAAGGTGGCGGAGAAGCTGAAGGAGCTGATCCCGCGGCAGCTCTACCAGGTTGCAATTCAGGCTGCGATCGGCAACAAGATCATCGCCCGCGAGACGATCTCGGCGTTCCGCAAGGACGTGTTGGCCAAGTGCTACGGCGGCGACGTTACCCGCAAGCGCAAGCTCCTCGAGAAGCAGAAGGAAGGAAAGAAGCGGATGAAACAGATCGGCGCCGTCGAGATCCCACAGGAGGCCTTTCTGGCGGTGCTGCAGGTCGAATGATCGGCCGGCGCACCGTGACCCGCCGAGTGGAGGATCGTCGTGCGATACGTCCTGGGGGTTGACGTCGGGGGCACCAATCTTGTCGTCGGCGCCGTATCCGCCGACGGATCGAGCCTGCACGCCCTCCGCAGCGAGCCCACCCGTCCGGAAGAGGGATCGGAGTCCGTGCTCAGCCGCCTGGTCGCGATGGGGCGCGCGGTCATGGACGAAACCTGCCGGTCCGTGCCCAAGGCGGAGTTCATCGGCGCCGGTGTAGGCGCGCCGGGCCCTCTCGACACCAAGCGTGGTGTCGTGCTGCTCACTCCCAACCTGGGCTGGGTCAACCTGCCACTGCGCGACCTGGTGCAGGAAGGGATTTCGATCCCCACCGCGATCGACAACGACGCCAATTGCGCCGTGCTGGGCGAGTGCTGGATGGGGGCGGCCCGCGGCGCCCGTAACGTCATCGGGATCACCATCGGCACCGGGATCGGCGGTGGAATCGTGGTAGACGGACGGCTCTATCACGGTGCGTCCGATTCCGCCGGGGAGATCGGCCACACCACCGTCGAGGTGAACGGCCGGCGCTGCAAGTGCGGCAACTACGGCTGTCTCGAGGCGTACGCCTCGGGCCCGGCCATCGCCCGGCGTGCAGTCGAGGCTATCGAGGCAGGCCAGCCGACTCGTCTGCCGGAGTACGTGAATGGCGCGCTGGACAAGATGACGGCGCAGACGGTGTACCAGGCCGCTCACGACGGCGATGAGCTGGCCGAGGAAGTCGTTGGTGACACCGCGAAGTTTCTGGGGGCCGGCATCGCCAACATGATCAACATCTTCAATCCGGAGATCGTGGTCGTCTTCGGCGGTGTGACCTACGCCGGCGAACACCTGTTCGGCCCGCTCCGCCGTGAGGTCGCCAAGCGCGCGTTCAAGCCGGCGGTCGCGGTGTGCCGCATCGTGCCGGCGGAGCTGATCGGCACCGCCGGCGTATATGGCGCGGCGCGGACCTTCCTCGATCAGAACGGCATTCAGGCGTGAAGAAGGTCGGCGTGGTCGGCTCGATGGTGTGGGACGAGATTCACGGCCGCGATCCGGCCGCGCCGCCGGTCGAGGAGTGGGGCGGTGTCGCTTACGCGCTCGGCGGCCTCGATGCGGCGCTCCCGGAGGATTGGGAGCTGGTGCCGCTCATCAAGGTCGGCCGCGATCTGGCTCCGGAGGCGGCCAGGTTTCTCCGATCGCTCCGGCGCGTGGCGCCCGGCGCGCGGTTCATCGAGGTGCCGGTCCCCAATAACCGGGTCGTGCTGTATTACGAGTCTGCCGACCGCCGATGTGAGCGGATGTCGGGTGGTGTTCCGGCCTGGACCTGGCCCGAGCTGGGACCGCTGGTGCGGGACCTCGACGCCGTCTACCTGAATTTCATCTCCGGCTTCGAGATGTGCCTCGGCACCGCGCAGGCTCTTCGTCGCGGCTTTCACGGGCCCATCTATGCCGACGTCCACAGCCTGTTTCTCGGCATGCAGCAGGACGGAATCCGGGTCCTCCGACCCCTTCCTGATGCGACCGACTGGTTCGCCTGCTTCGACGCGGTCCAGGTAAACGAAGACGAGATGCGCCAGCTCTCACCCGATCCGATGGGGATGGCCGCGCAGGTCCTCAGCGCGGGCGTCTCGCTCATGGTGGTAACGCTGGGGCCGAGAGGGTCGGCGTACGTGGCGGCACCGGGGTTCGACGGGCTGAGAGTGGTGGCGAGCGGGAATACGGCAGCCCCGCTCGCCACCGCTCCCGCACGCACAGCTCTTATCCCGGCGCCCGCCGTGGACACGCTCGACCCCACCGGCTGCGGGGACGTTTTCGGCGCGGTCCTCTGTTCCCGGCTGCTCGCTGGCGACGACGTGGAAGCCGCGCTGCGCGAAGCAAACCGGCTCGCAGCCCGCAACGCCACGTTCCGTGGCGCAGGCGGGCTGTCCCGCTTTCTCCGCGGCGAGCTGGTCACCGCGTGACCCGAGTCGTCGAGGTCCCGGCCCACTTCGACGATCGAAGCTTCGATCAGTTTGCAGCTGGGTTCGACACGTGGCCGCTGGAAGAGCGGGTGCTGTTGGACGCCCGCGGCACCCAGTGGGCCTCGCCCTACGGACTGGTCGGGCTGCTCACCGCCGGTCAGGCGTTGGCCGAAGCGCGGAAGGAGCGCCCGCTGCTGACCGTCCCGTCCAGCGACGAGGTGCGGCGGTACTGGACTCGCACCGGCTTCTTCGCTCACGCTGCGGAGTTGTTCGAGATACATGGCAAGGTGCCCCGTGCCGCCGCGACCGGGCCATCCGACGTGCTGCTGGACGTGACACCGATTCGTGCCTCGGAGGACATCCACGAGATCGTCGGCAAGATCCAGGAGAACGCGGCACGAATTCTGACCGGCGAGCTCGGCATCGAGGCCAAAGCGACCATGGGGTTTGCCATGGCGCTTTCGGAGGCATGTCAGAATATTGTTGAACACGCGGGCACGAGTGGTTGGGTGGCGGTACAGGCGTATACTTTTCGTCGCCGGCTTGGACGTCGTGTCGTAGTCATCGCCGTCAGCGACGCCGGTGTCGGGTTCCGCCGTTCGCTCGAGAGCACGCAGGCTCGCCGGTTCGGTGACCGGTGGGGCGACGGGAGCGCACTCGAAGCAGCCCTCATCCAGAACGTGAGCCGCTTTCGCGACCCGGGGCGAGGCCAGGGGCTCGCGGGCATCAAGCGATACTTGTCGCGGTGGCAGGGGAAGATCAGCATTCGGAGCGGTACCGCACGTCTCGCCATCGTGCCGGCATGGGACGACGACGTGCCGCTGGTAGATCACCTTCCTTATTTCCCTGGAGCCCAGGTGCAGGTCACTATTCCCGCCCAGAGCGCGGAGTCTTGATGGTCCAGACGATCAGCCTACGCCACGTCTTGCAGGAGGCCGTGGCCACTCCGTACCGCAACCTGGTCACCCGCGCCACCGGAGCCGCGGTGCGCGGCAGGATCGAGGCAAGTCTGGCGGCCGGCAGCGGACACACGACGCTGCTCGATTTCTCCGGCGTCGAGTGCCTCGACCTGAGCTGCGCCGACGAGATCGTGGCCAAGCTGCTGCTCGCCGCGGCCACCGGCGACCGGGTGCTGGTGCTGGCCGGTGTGCGCGACGAGCAGCGCGAGGCATTGGAGCACGTGCTGGCGCATCACCGGCTCGCCGTCGCCGCCTGTTTTCGCGGCTCCGACACGGCCGATGTGCTCGGCTGGATCACCAGCGACGCGCGCGAGGCGTTCGCCGACCTGCGGCAGCATGGTCCGGCCGACCCGTCAATGCTCGCCGCGCGCCTGACCTGGCTGCTCGAACGGGCCGCGGCGGCGTTGGACGATCTCGCCGGGCACCGCATCGCGCAGCAGGTCGGCGGGGTTTACCATCTCGTGACCCTTCTGTGAGCGGTAAGCGAGGCCCCTCCACAACCGCCGTTCACGGAGTCATCCACCGCCGGGCCGAGTGGTCGCCGGTCGCCCCCGCGATTGTCCAAAGCGCCACGTACGTCAATCCGGTCGGCTCCGACGAACACATCCTCTATGCTGGTGACGGCAACACTCCCACCCAGGTCGCTGTCGCTCAGAAATACGCCGCTCTCGAGGGCGCCGAAGCCGCTGTGATGGTTGGGAGCGGGATGGCAGCGACCGCGCTGGCGCACCTCGCCGTGCTCCGCCCGGGTGACCACCTGATCGCGTCGCGCTGGATCTATGGCGGCACCCAGCGGCTGTTCGACGAGGAGCTGGCGCGGTTCGGGATCGCGATCACCTACGTGAGCCCGGACGAGCCCAGGCTCTGGCGCAAGAGCGTGCGCAAGGGGACGCGCGCCGTGTTCGTTGAGACGCCTACCAATCCGTTGATCCGGGTGCTCGATCTCGAGCCGATCCTCAAGGTCGCCAAGGAATTCGGTCTGGCGCTCCTGGTGGACGGCACGTTCGCCAGCCCGATCAACTTCCGGCCGCTGGAGCACGGGGCCGACGTCGTCATCACCAGCGCCACCAAGTATCTCAACGGACACAGCGATGCGATCGCGGGCGCCGTGGCCGGCTCCGCCTCCTTCATAGAAGAGGTGACTCGGCTGATGCGACTTTGGGGTCAGGCGATCGACCCCTTTGCAGCCTGGCTGGTGGATCGGGGTCTGCGGACCCTGGCGGTGCGGGTCGAGCGCCATAATGCCAACGGGCTCGCGGTTGCCCGCTGGGCCGCGAAGCAGAAATGGATCACGAAGGTGCACTACCCGGGACTCCAGACGCATCCCGACCACGCGGTCGCCGCCAGCGTGCTCGGCGGTTTCGGCGGCATGGTGGGCCTCCAGCTCGGCGGCGGGGTCGCCGCCGCCGAGCGATTTCTGTCTCGGCTCCGAGTCGTGATCCACGCGCCGAGCCTGGCCGGCGTGGAGAGCCTGATCTCGGAACCGCGTCTCACTTCTCATGTCCATCTCTCGCCGGAGCAGCGCTCGGCGTTGGGGTTTCCGGACGGCTTTGTGCGATTGAGCTGCGGGATCGAGGATGCGGAGGACATTATTGCGGATCTGGAGCAGGCGGGCAGATAGCTATCCGCCATCCGCAAAGCCGTACCCCAGCCGAGCTCGTGTAGCAAGAGTTGATGAGCGGATAGCGGATAGCTGCCAGCTCATGCCTCCATTACTTATCTTTCCCCCCTGTGATCCGCTTCCACAACGTCTTCAAGTCATTCCCCAACGGCGCTCTCGCTCTCAAGGACGTCACCTTCCACGTCTCGAAGGGTGAGTTCGTCTTTCTGACCGGCCACAGCGGCGCCGGGAAGTCCACGATCATGAAGTTGCTGTTCGCGGAGCAGCGCCCCAGTCAGGGCGATGTGCGAGTGTCGGGCTTTGCCGTCTCATCGATCGGAAAGGGGGAGATACCCCGGCTCCGCCGCCGGCTCGGCGTCATCTTCCAGGATTTCCGGCTGCTGGAGGACCGCACCGCGTCCGAGAATGTCGCGTTCGCGCTGGAGGTGACCGGCGCTCGCCGCGACACTATCCCGGCTCGCGTGATGCGCGTCCTCACCCAGGTGGGCCTTGCGGCCAAGGGACGCGCTTATCCCCGCGAGCTGTCGGGCGGCGAGCAGCAGCGCGTTGCGATCGCGCGAGCGCTGGTGAACGATCCCGCCATCCTCCTGGCGGACGAGCCCACCGGCAACCTCGACGAACGGGCCACCCGCGGCGTGTTCCAGCTGCTCCGCGAGATCAATGCGGGCGGCACAGTCGTGGTCATGGCGACCCACGATCTCGACCTCGTGCGCCAGGCCCCTTACCGGACCATCGAGCTGCGGGACGGGTCCGTCGTGTACGACAGCGCCGAGGACGAGCCTCAGGAGGAAGCGGTTCCGTGAGGATCTTGTTCCGCGAGGCGCTGCTCTCGTTTCGCCGGGCGCCGCTCCTCTCCGGGCTTTCGGTTACGACCATTGCCTTCTCCCTGTTCACGGTAGGGCTCTTTCTGCTGGTCGCGGTCAATCTGCGGGAGGCGCTCAAGGGGCTCGAGGAGCGAGTGGAGATCGTCGCCTTCGTCCTGCGTGGAACGCCGCCCGAGACGATAACCCTCGCGTCGCAGGACATCGCAGCGTTTCCCGAGGTGCAGACCGTTGACTACGTCACCGAGGAGCAGGCGCTGGGCCGGGCCAAGAAGGAGCTGGTCGAGTTTCGCGACGCCTACCGCGACCTCTCGGTCAATCCGCTGCCGGCTTCGTTCGAGATCCGCCTCAAGGCCGGCTACCGGAACGCCGCGGCCGCCGAGGCCGTCGCCAAGCGACTCGAGGGATTCACCTTTGTCGAAGACATTCGCTATGGCCGGGATTGGGTCGAGCGGCTCGACAAGCTCCGCAACCTCGCGGGGATCGTAGGCCTTGTGATTGGGGCGGCCTTTGCCGCGGTGGCCGTGGTGATCATCGGTGTGACCATCCGGCTCACGATCCTCCAGCGCGCGAGAGAGATCAGTATCATGCGCCTGGTGGGCGCGACCAACCGATTCATTCGGGGCCCGTTTCTGCTCGAAGGCGCGCTCAAGGGACTGCTCGGCGGAATCCTGTCGCTCGGCCTCTGCTACGCCGGCTTTCGCCTGTTTCGCGACAGCAATCTTGGCACGCTCAGCGGCCTCGTCTTTTTCGGGCCCGATCAGATGGGAATGCTGGTGTTGTTCGGGGTCGCGATGGGGTTGTTCGGGAGCCTCGTGAGCGTGGGACGGCACCTGCGAAATGTTTGAAGGCGGCAGACGGACCTCTTTCCCTTTTCTCCTTTTCTCCCTGTTCGCCTTCCTGCCCTTGCACCTCGTCGCCCAGCAGAGCGTAAGTCGCGAGCTGGAAGCGAGTCGGCGCCGGCTAGAAGAGATCAAAGCCGAGCGCGACCAGCTGCAACAGCAACGGGTGCGGCTCCAGGGACAGGTGCACGACGTCAATGACGAGCTCAGCAACCTCGAGCGTCAGAAAGAATCCACCCAACGCATCGTCAATGAGATCGAGCGGCAGATCGGCGGGCTTGCCGGCCAGCTCGACCGCTCCAGCGCCGAGCTGATTCTCGCCGAGGACAACCTGGCCGAGCGGCGGGCAATTCTGGAGCGGCGCCTCGCGGACATCTACAAGCGTGGCGCTCTCTATGCCTTTCAGGTGCTGCTCACCGCCGAGTCATTCGGCGATCTCCTTTCCCGCTATAAGTACCTCTACCTCACCAGCAGACAGGACAAAGCCCTGGTGCAAGATGTGGAGAAGCTCAGGAATCGCGTCGTCGCCCAGCGAAACGACATCCTTCGCGTGCGGGGCGAGCTGGACCGTCGCCGCCAGGAGCGCGAGGCGGAATTCGAGCACTATGGCGAGCTGGCCGACGAGAGTGCCCGACGGCTCACTCAACTCAAGCGCTCCGCCCAGGCCACTGAGCAGAAGCTGTCCGCGCTGGAGCGGGACGAGGCTCGGCTCACCGACGTACTGGCCGCCCTCGAACGGGCGCGTCGCGAGGCGAAGGTGCGCGGCGGCGCCGGCATGGGGCCGATCGCGGGTCCCGGCTCGATCACCACCGCCGACATCGGCAAGCTCGACTGGCCGGTGGAAGGCACCATCGTCTATCGCTTCGGCCGCGACACGCTCCCGAGCGGTGGGGTGATTCGCTGGAACGGCATCGGCATCGCGGCGCCGGCGGGAACCCCGGTCAAGGCGGTGCAGGCTGGTCGGGTTCGGTTGGTGGGTCAGTTCGGAACTTACGGCCTCACGATCCTGCTCGAGCACGGCAACGGCTACTACTCGATCTACGCCCACCTCCAGACGGCTTCGGTCAAGCTCAATGACGAAGTCAACAAGGCGCAGCTCATCGGCACGGTCGGTGGCCTAAGCTCGGACTACGGCCCGCACCTGCACTTCGAGATTCGGGGGGAAAACCAGATCGCTCTCGATCCGGCAGACTGGCTGAGGAAGGTGGGACAGACGAGCAGGCGGGCGGGCCAGCAATAGGACAGCCGTGAAGCTACGCCGGAGATCTGGGCGCTGGCACCGCGACCCCCGCAGTGCCAGGGCGAACCGAATACCTGTTCGATCTCTGGCGCAGTCGCCGTTGCTCTCCTCCCCTCGAACGCCCCAGCCACGTGGAATACCATTCCACGGTCTCTGTCAGCCCCGACTCGATGGTGTATCTGGGTCGCCAACCGAGCCGCTCGCGCGCCTTGGTGCAGTCGAGGTACTGGCGGGGGATCTCGTTAGTCGCCTGGTTCAGAATCCTGAGCGCGAGTGACGGCTTGTCCATGACCTCCAGAATCTTGCTGGCCATATCGATCACACCCAAGGGCGTCTCGGTGCCGAAGTTGTACGCCTCCCCCGTGAAACCCGGGCCGGGCATGTGCTCGGCAAGCTCGAGATAGGCCCCCACCGCGTCACCCACGAAAAAGTAGTCGCGCACACATGAGCCATCGCTGCGGATCACCGGCGGCTGGTCCAGCAGAGCGGAGCGAATGGTGCCCGGAACGAGGCGGTTGAAGTTAAGGTCACCGCCGCCGTAAAGGTTGCCGCAGCGGGTAATGGCGACCGGCAGCCCGTAGCTATGGAAGTAGGACTGGGCGATGAGATCCGCGCAGGCCTTGGACACGTCGTAGGGGTAGCGGCCAATCAGCGGTGTCTGCTCGGTGTAGGGCAGCTGCTGATGCTCACCGTAAGCCTTGTCGCTCGATGCCACGATGACGCGCTCGACGATGGATGCGCACTGACGAGCCGCCTCGAGCAGCACCCAGGTCCCTCGAATATTCGACTCGAAGGTGGAGAGCGCGGATCGGTTGGCAGTGCCGACGATGGTCTGCGCGCCGAGATGAAAGATGGAGTCGACCTCGTACTCGTTCAGCGCGCGCAGCACCAGGGAGAAATCTTCGAGCCTTCCCCGGACCACCCGGCACTGCGCGAGTGTACCCGCCCGGACGGCTTCGCTCTGGGGCACCCAGTCCCGGACCAGGCAGATGACCGTGGCCCGCCGCCGCAGCAGCTCGGCGGTGATCCACGATCCGAGCAACCCCGTCGCGCCGGTTACGAAGACGTTTCGGCCGGTCCAGAAGCTCATCCCCACGTCCTCCATGGCGCAGCCCCGTTCGCCCACAGCGTTTCCAGCACCGTCCGCTCGCGCAGGGTGTCCATCGGCTGGAAAAAACCGGGATGGCGGAAGGCCATCAGCTGGCCGTCAGACGCGAGCCGTTCCAGCGGGTCGCGTTCCAGGATGGTCTCGTCGTCGGCGATGTAATCGAACACGCCTGGCTCGAAGACGAAGAACCCGCCATTAATCCATCCCGCCCGTACCTGAGGCTTCTCGGTGAACTCAGAGACCCGATCGCCGTCGAGCGAAAGGCCCCCGAACCGGGCCGGCGGCCGCACCGCGGTCACAGTCGCCAAACGGCCGTGGCTCCGGTGGAACTCCAGCAGCGCCCGAAGGTCGACATCCGAGAGGCCATCCCCATACGTGCACATGAAGGCCTCAGAGCCGATCAGCGGCTGAAGTCGCCGCAGCCGCCCGCCGGTCATCGTGTCGAGACCGGTGTCGATGATTCCAACGCGCCAGTCGAGCGGGCACCCATTCAACACTGTTATCGCGCCATCGCGGAGGTCGAGGATGAAATCGCTGTCCCGGAGCACGATGTTCCGGAAGTACTCCTTGATCAAGTCTCCCTTGTAGCCGCAAGCGACCAGAAACTCCTTGTAGCCGTAACTGGCATAGAAAGCCATGATATGCCAGAGGATCGGTTTGCCGCCGATCTCGACCATCGGCTTCGGGCGGCTGATTGTTTCCTCCGAGATCCTCGTCCCGCGCCCGCCGGCCAGAATCACGACCTGCATGCTCATATTATCCCTGGCACGGGAAGAGGCAAGATGAAACGGCCCCCTGCCTGCCGGTACCCGGTCAACTGCGCCATAATCTCATCGGCGAAGTTCCAGGCCAGCAGGAGCAGATAGTCCGGCTGCCGCTCCCGCAGCGCCTCGACCGGCAGCACCGGAATGTGCATCCCCGGTGTCAGCCTCCCGACCTTCAGGGAACTTCGGTCGACCGTGAACGGCAGCCAGGTCGTCCCGATGCCGCAGTAGTTCAGGAGCGTATTGCCCTTGGCGGGCGCCCCATAGCCCGCGATTGAACGCCCCTCCTCTTGGAGGCCCTGCAGCAGCGAGCGTATCGCCTCTCGGTTCGCCGCCACTGCCCGGCCGAACTGGGCCCATGTGGCAAAGGCCATCAGGCGGGCGTCACGCTCCTCCTGCATCATCGACCGGACCTGGGGCCCATGCTCAGCGCCCTTCCGGAACCACACGCGAATGGTGCCACCGTGCACCGGCATCCGCTCCACCCGTGCCAGGGAGAGCCCCGCGCTCGCCCCGATACGCGCAAGGGGATCTACGGTGAAGTAGCAGAGATGCTCGTGATAGATGGTGTCGTACTCGCAGCGGTCCAGCATGTCCCGCGCATAGGGCACCTCAACCACGATCTGGCCGTCGTCGCCGATTAGCTCGGCGCAGCCGGCGAGGAAGCTGCGCGGGTCGTCGACATGCGCCAGTACGTTGTTGGCGACCACTGCTCGCGCCGGTCCATACGCGGTGGCGATCTCCCGGCCCACCTGGTGATCGAAGAACCGGCTCACGGTTTCGATGCCGCGCGCCCGCGCCAGTGCAGCGATGTTGCGGGCCGGCTCGACGCCCAGGGTCCGGACGCCCAACGCCGCGAAGCGGGCGAGCAGGCTTCCGTCGTTGCTCGCGATCTCGACCACCAGATCGGCGGGGCTCAACGACAGCGTCTTCGTCACGGACCGCGCGTAGTCGCGGAAATGGGCGGCCATCGTCTCGGACACCCCGCTGGCATATATGTAGTTGCCGAATAGGGCCTCCGGATCGACCACGTCCAACAGCTGGACCAACCCGCAGGCGTCGCAGCAATACACGTCGAGCGGAAAAAAGCGCTCGTCGTCCACGTCGTCTTCACCGGAGAGAAAGGCGTTGGCCAGCGGCTGCGGCCCGAGCGAGAGAAACGCGCGCAGGCCGGTCCCGTCGCAGGCGCGACACCGCGTTCGCCGCCGGTGGATCACCGCCTCCGAGTGGCGCGGCCGGTCTAACGGCGTGGAGGTAACCGCAGATTCCGCTGGCAGGTCACTCGTCACGTAAGCCCATGCCCAACCTCGGCGATCCCGAGCGCGGCGCCACGACTCGACGACGCCACGCCTTCAGGTCACCCGAGAACCGGTTCCGGAGCATCCACCACAAGAATTCCGAGCAGGTCGACGCCCGTACATGCGACAGCCCGCTGCCGCGCATGCGCGCGAAGACGTTGTACTCCAAAATCGGGAGGCCGAGATGGAATGCCTTGAGCATGACTTCGGGATCGAGGCACCATCCTTGGCTCGTGAGCGCCATCACCTCCACCACGTCGCGAGGCAGGATCTTCGGGAGGCCATTGATGTCGAGGGAAGCAACCCTGGGCCAAAAGAGCCGAAACAGGAAATTGTAGGCGATCGAGACAACCTTGCGGACTGGACCGTCCAGTCGAAAGCGCCGGCGCGCCTTCGCGAGCACCGGCACTCCCGCCGCGACCGCGCCCTCGTACAGCCGAACTACGTCTTCCGCATCCACCTGCCCATCGGCCGCCACCACGCCAACCCACGGCGCCTGGCATGCGCCCAATCCGGTCAGCACGCCGAAGCCATATCCGATGTTGGTCTCGACCCGAAGCGGCTTCACCGAGGAATATCTTCGCGACAGGTTCTCGAGGACTTCCCCGGTTCGGTCCGTCGACCCGTTGTCGACCGCGACCACCTCCAAGGCGATGCCCGCCCGCTCGAACGCAGACAGAATGCGCCCAACGGTGTGACCCACGATGGCCTCTTCGTTATAGCAGGGCATCACGAGCGAGAGCGCCGGTCCGCTCGTCACGACGCCTCGGCCATCTCCGACCAGGCCGCTCCCATGGTCACGTCAGCCTCCCGCCAGGTGGGCCACCGTCGCCCTCACGCCGTCGCCGATGCTGGTGCGCGGCTGCCAGCCCCCGGTGAATTCCCGCAGCCGGACGAGTTTCACGGCGTCATGCTCCAGTTCGTCAGAACGTGTGGGCAGCACCCCGAAGTGCAGTCGCTCGGTCGGCAGCCCAATGATTGCCGCGGCGATCCCGACGAACTCCCGCACCGAGGTCAGGCGACCAGTCGCGAGATTCACAATGAAATGGCCCGCGCCTTCGGAGGCCCCCAGCCGAAGGAATCCTTCAGCCACGTCGCCCACATAAGCAAAGTCCCGGCGCTGGGTGCCTGCCGTGAGCCGCACCTCCTCGGACCTCGGGGCCGCTTGGATGAGCGAGGGCAGCAAGCGCCCCGCATGCTCACCGGGTCCGTACACCGTGAACAGCCTCACGGTCAGCGCGCGTAGCTTCAGGTCCCGGCTCCGCTCCATCAGCAGCACTGTGCCGTCGAGCTTTGTCTTCCCATACATCGTCGTCGGCAGCGCGGGACTGTCCTCGTCCAAGTCGCCTCCGGACGCGCCGTATTCCTGCGCCGTCCCGGCATGGAGCAGTTGTGGACCCGGCCAGCCCGGAGCTCCCCAGCGAGCGACCGCGCTGGCCAGCGACCCCACTGCCTGGGTGTTTACTCGGCGCGCTTCCCCCTCATCCGTCTCGTTGCGGTCTACCCCGTAGCCAGCGAGATGAAACGTCACCGCCGGACGAACCCGGCGGATCAAAGCGTCGACAGCGGCTTTGTCTGCCAGATCGACGGCGAAAGCCTCGCCGTTGATCTCGAGCTGGTCGATTACGCTGCGTAATGCTGCAGGGTCCCGGGAAGCCAGTATCAGGTCCGAACCCGCACGCGACAGAAGCCTGGCGATCCAACGTCCGATGAAGCCTGACGCACCGGTAACGAGCGTTCGAACGCCCTGGTAGGGCGCCAACACGCTCCGCTCAGGAGCTACAAGCGGGGCCACGCACTCAGCGCCTCACGAAGGCTGGGGGTTGGCGTGACTGGCTTGCTTAAAACCGGCATCAGGTGCGACCCGAGTGAGTTACGTGGTGGAGTGCTGCAGTTGTGGCGATACCTCGAATGGCCAACTTATAGGCCGGGGCTAAAATGGCCAGAGCGCGACTTTCGTCAAAAGCCAGAGTAACGTCCGTGAGAAGCCGAGGTAACGTCAATGTGAGGCCCACACCGGCAACAGGACGACCCGATTGTCGTTTTCGACCTGCTCGATGGCCGAACCCACCTGTAGCCCGCTCTCGATGAGCTGCTGCCTCGGCTCGTGCCCTGGCACCGGATCGCAGTGACCACACCGGATATACCCCACCCAGAAGTGCTCGCTCGGTGAAGTCCGGAGGATCTCGGACACGCTGCTTGCAGACACGGTGAGGAAATGCCCCCGCCGGCCAGACCAGATGGTACCCCGGGCGCCGACTCGTGGCCTCCAGGGCTTGTGAGCAAACTCGTCCAGGAAGAAGCCCATGGAAGCGTCGATAGCCCATCCCCCAGCCGCCAACCCTTTGGACGGGACCGAGAGCACATAGAGGGGCACCTCGCCGGCAGATGCAGGCTCCGCCTCGACCAGGCGCTGCGTCAGGGAGCGCCAATCCACTCTGCTCCCCATTTGCGCTCCTTCCCATGCCATGCGATTGCTGCGGAGATCGCCAAAACCCGCGATGAGACTCCAGGCCGCCAGGACGCCGATGTAAGCGGTGCGGAACCAAACGGGCTGCAAGCGGTGAACGGCAGCGGCGACCAGGGCGTAATACGCCAACGTCGCAAAAATCAGATACCGATCGAGAAAGAGCGATTGCCGAGACACCTGGCTCGTGAGGTAGAGCGCAACGATCGGCAACAGGCTCAGAAATGTGAGCCACCACAAGACCATGCTATCCCGTTGGCCGGTGCGGCTTCTGGCCAAACTCTGCCATACCCAGACGAGCACCGGCATCCCAAACAAGAGGAGGCCCGCCAACGCCCCGCCGGGCACGTTTGGGAAAGGGCGGCCATTCAGGTTTTCGGAGACAAGCTTCAGGTCGGCCAGACCCGGCCGTGGAACCCACTCGCTTCCGATCTTGGTTCGGCCGAGTGCTTCCCGAGTCACTAGGAATGCCCACGGGGCGAACCCGATGACGACGCCCGCCACGGAGACAGCGAATGCGGCGAGACGATGACGGCCCCAGATCAGCAGAAAGAGACCTTCGGCGCCGACCACGCACCAGCCGTGATAATGGGTGTAGACCAAGAGCAAATTCACGGCAGACAGAGCCGCTGCCTTTCGGGGCACCTGGTCATCTGCGTTGAAAAGCCGAACGAACAGCCACGCCGATGTGACCGCGAGGAACAGCAGCTGCGAGTAGCCCCTGACTTCCTGGGCATAGTGGACGAGGTACCCATCGCAGGCTGCCAGTAGGAGAGCGAGGCTGGTTGCCGCCCGCGAGAGGTGCAGTTCCCGGCAGAGCAGGATGAACGGGACAATGGCGGCGATGGCAAAGAGCACCGGCAGCAACTTGACCCACAGGAGTCCTTCCCCGCCCATCGCGATCCATAGCTTGAGAACGCAATAGAACAATGGCGGATGGGCAACGTCCTCCACGGCAGAGTGCAGCATGGAGTGCCAGCTCTCGCGGGCGATAGCCAGGCCATAGCTTTCGCTACCCCAGAGGCTGTAGCTCGTGATATTCCAGAGCCGCAGCCCTATATAGAGGACCACAACCAGAATCAATGCGAACTGGTCCGCGGCCCTGGGGGCGGTGGGCTGGGCTTCCAAAAGCTTCCTCAAGGGACGATTCGTATCCATGCGCGAGTCGCTCTACTCCGCCACGCCGATCCGCTCCTCGGCTTGTGCCTTACCGCGCCGGAGTGCCGCTTCGAGCAGCACTACCAGATCGCCCGTCTCCTCAATCGCCGGGTGTGGGAACGCAACGATGCCCGCTGCGACCCGCGGCCTCTCTCCAGGCGGCAGTCCAGCGAACGACTCGACGTTGAGCCGGCTTCGCAGCCGATGGACCAGCTCCCTCGCGCCATAGGCGCCCGTCTCGGCTAGCAGAACCGCGAACTCGTCGCCGCCATAGCGAGCGACAAAGTCCGAAGCCCGCAGCTCCGCCTGAATCATCCGTCCCAGCTCGACCAGCAGGCGGTCGCCGCTGGGCCGCCCCAGCCGTTCATTGAGCGCTGTCTGCTGGTCCACATCCAACAGGACGAGGCTGAACGTGAGCGAGTAGCGCTTCGCTCGCTCGGCCTCTGCCAGGATTTTCCGGTCGAGGACATCGGTAGTGGGAAGTCCGGTGAGCGCGTCGGTCGCAACCGCGCCGTTCGATGTCACCGGAGCACGGGCATCCGCGTCCACCAACCGAGCCGCGGCGCGAGCCACCTGCATCGCGAACATCTCTTCGGTCACGGTGAGCCGGACGTTGGCGTCCTGCGTCCGGAGCAGGAGCACCCCGATCAACCGGTCGGCGATCATCATCGGCATGGCCGCGACCGCACGGACCGGGAGGCCGGTTCCCTCGTAGCCCCAACGACGACGCGCGGCCTCGAACAACGGGTCGCTCTGCACATCGGGAACCACGACCGGCCGCCCGGTTCGCAGGGCTTCGGCCAGCTCGGGATAGCGCTCGATGTCGAGCCGTACGTCGCGGGAGGCCATGCCGCGGCTTCCGGCGACGATTCGGGCTCCGCCAACCGAATCGGTGGCGAGCACGAACGCCGCTTCCCAGCGAGGGAGGGTTCGCGCTACCCCGTCCACCATCACGTCCAGTACCTCGGCGAGCCGTCGGTCTACCCAGGCGTGTTCGACCAGGTCGAGCAGCAGCTCCTGCACCCGGCCGTTGCCGGCCGCCCGGTCGCCCAGCCGGCGGCGGGCCCGCGCTTCCACCCGCGCGCACAACTCCGGCAAATGAACCGGCGAGGCGAGCGCGTCGTCGGCACCGAATCCGAGAGCACGGGTCGATCCCTCGCGATCGGGGGAGCCGAGCACGGCGATCAGCGGCACCTGTCCGGCCCACGCCGCCTGAAGAGCCTGCACCAGCATGGCGAGCGATCCGTCGGCTTCGCCGGCGGTAATGACCGCGACGTCCGGCTTGCCCATTTCGGGCGGCCCTTGCGCGGGAGCCGCAGCCTCGATCACATGGAAGCCGGCACGGCTCAGCGCGCGCTCCATCCCGTACGGGCGCGCCGAGACGTCCCCGACCAGGAGAACTCGGGACCGATCCCCACCATTATTCGGCTGGGTCTCGGTCACGGTCGCGAGGAGTTGCAATGCATCGGTCTGTCCAACCGGAAAGGCTGGGTGCTCACGTCTCCATCCAGGGTGGCGTGGACACAGCCCCGGCTCGCGGCCTCGCCATCGGCGCAACCGCGATCCAGGTTTTCACGAAGACGCCGAACCAATGGCGCGAGCCGGCCCTCTCGGCCGGGACCTGCGCCGCGTTTCGGCGTGCGGTATCGAAATCGGGTTTACGGGGTGTGGTCGCGCACGATTCGTACCTCATCAATCTGGCCTCGCCGGATCCGCTGGTAAGTCTGCGCTCCATCGGGGCTTTCAAGGCTGAGTTGGAGCGCTGCACGGCGCTGGGAATTCGATACCTGGTGTCGCACCCGGGCAACTACATTGATGACCGTGACTTAGGGCTGAAGCGCAACGCCGAGGCTTACGCCCTTTGCCTCCAGGCGGTCCCCGGCCGGGTCATGGTCCTGCTCGAGACCACCGCTGGAACCGGAACCGCCCTGGGCAGCACCTTCGAGGAGTTGGCCGAGCTGCGCGAGCGCATCCCCGCCCCGCTCCGTCGCCGGATCGGGTTCTGCGCGGATACGTGTCACCTGTATGCGAGCGGCTACGACTTGGTGCGCGATTTTGACGGCGTGTGGGACCGCTGGGAGCGGGTCATCGGACTTCGCCGCCTGCACTGCCTACATCTGAATGACTCGAAAACCGCCTTCGGTGCCCGGCGCGACCGTCACGAGCTGATCGGCGAGGGCACGCTGGGCCGGGAGCCGTTCCGTCGCTTGATGACCGATTCCCGGTTCGGCCGGGTGATCAAAATTCTCGAAACCCCCAAAGGCAAGGACGGCAACAGGATGGATCGCAAGATGCTGCGGCGCCTGAGGTCCTATGCCCGAACCCCCGGCAGGGTTCGGTCGGTTGCCTAGGCGGCGTTGCGAGTCGATCTTTCCTGACTCCGCGGCCCCGGCGCCGCCTACTTGACCTCGATCGCGCCCCAGCGCGCAGTGGGAGATATGACGGTTCAGGCGAGATTCGTCCAGCGGGAAACGCTTACCCTCGAAGAACACGGGCTCAACCCCGAGCGCATCCTCCCGAATCTCACCGTCCCGCGACTTATCGAATACGCCCTGCGGCGGGAAGAAGGCGTCGTCACCGATCACGGCGCCTTTGCCGCAGTGACGACACCCAAGACCGGTCGATCTGCCAAAGACAAGTTCGTGGTGGCAGAACCGGACTCGGAAGCGGAAATCTGGTGGGACAAGAATGCCCGGATGGACGTGCGCGCCTTCGACCGACTGCACGCCGACGTTCGGGCCTTTCTCGACACCCGCGAGCTATTCGTCCAGGACCTGTTTGGCGGGGCCGACGTCGCTTATCGGCTTTCGGTCCGCTTCATCACGCCGAGCGCGTGGCACGCGCTGTTCGTGCGACACAT